>Ga0209343_10003192_pt1 | contig 20759 bp, 18 predicted proteins | sample RifCSPlowO2_02_FD_184026 | JGI IMG/M metagenome (GOLD analysis project Ga0209343, IMG submission 184026) | Groundwater microbial communities from Rifle, Colorado - Rifle CSP2_plank lowO2_0.2 (SPAdes) (version 2) | ecosystem: Environmental > Aquatic > Deep subsurface > Groundwater | place... | reverse complement strand
AATTAGAAAAATCTCTGAGCTTATAATTTTCTACGATATTAGGATTATCATCAAATTGAAAGGGAGAAGAGAATGTGTTGGAGTAGATGAGAAAGGCTGTTGTGGTTATGAGGGAAAGGTTGATAAAGAACGCATATTTCACAAGGAAAGAAGGCGAATTTTCCTCATCAAGAATAGGTTGTTTTATTCCTTCGCCTGAAAATGATTTTTGTTTTCTTTTGCTTGCCTTTCCCAAGCTGCACGACTCCGCACGACGATGTCCAAATTTAACATGGTCTTAAAATAATTACAATAGACAATATCCGCTGCTTAAGAAATGCCTTGACAATAACGGGGGGGGGTATGCTATACGGACGGTGTTTAATCAAAAAGCAAAGGAGGTGATGATTGTAGGAAGGTTTGACGGTATATAGTTTTGCTTAACAAAAAAATCTGAAAGGAGAAAGAGATAGTATGAAGAACAAAATTATTGTTTTACTGAGTGTATTTATCTTCTGCATGACTTTAGGAGCGAAGGACGCGTCGGCTATTCAGAATGTGATTACAGTTGCCAAAAGCGGTGGAGATTTTACCTCCGTTCAGGCTGCTATTGATTCTGTCAATCCTACTGCTGATAATCCATATCTCATTAATGTGATGCCTGGGACTTATGTAGAAAATATAACCATGAAGAGCTATATACATCTGCAGGGGGCAGGGAGGGACTTAACAACCATACAAATCTCTGGTGGTGCTATCTCAGGTTTTGATTTGACCGGTGTGGTTGTTTCTGGCTTTACGATCAAAAACGGTAATTATGGTTTGTACTTTATCAACACTTCTTCAGTAACAGTTACAGACAACACATTTACTGGGAGCTATAATCCGGCGATAGACCTTTATGCGTGCGAAAGTTGTACTATTACAAATAACATCATCACCCAGACTGGAAATTATGGTATAGTCACGACATTGAGCAGTAATTTAAAAATAAAGGGGAATACTATCAGCAATAATCTTGCGGGATTAAGCCCAGGGGGCACTGCTATCTTGATTACCCATAATGAGATAATAGGAAACACGGTAGATATTAGCGTTAATGTGGGGAGTGATGTGAATATAAGTTTCAACGTCATCGATACAATCCAAAATGGTAGATCCGCAAAAGGTCAGTATAATGTCAAGTCTGATGGTTCAGCAGCTTCGTTACGATAAAAAAGATTGATTTGTTGCGAGGGGATGGTTTAAGCACCATCCCCTTATTTCAAAGTAAGGGATTCAAGTACTTCTTTGGCTGGAGTGAATTCTGGGCTAAGTTGTAAGGCATGTTCATATTCCTTTATGGCTGCATTCGACAAACCTTTTATCCTATAAGCATTCCCCAGATTATAGTGCATTTCTGCATTATTAGATTTCAACCTTAATGCCTCTTTAAATTCTTCAATAGCCGCGTCAATTTGATTCAGCTTAGCATAAGCAATCCCAAGATTGTTGTGGGCATCTGCATAATCTGGATTCAAGTTAATAGCGGCCTTATATTCATGAATAGCCTCATCAACAAGTCCTTGCTCATTATAGGTAACACCAAGATTATTGTGAGCCTCAGGGTAGTCAGGTTTTAATTTTAAAGCCATTATATAGCTTTGATAAGCTTCTTCCAGATTGCCTTGCTGAGCATAGGTGTTACCCATATTATTGTATATCTTCGCGCTATAAGATGTTGTTTTTAAGGCAATTAATGCAATCTTATATTCTGTGAGAGCTTCATCAATTTTTCCCTGCTTATAATACGCAATTCCGAGATTAATACGGGTTTCTGAGAAATCAGGATCTATCCTGAGTGTGGTCTTATACTCTGAGATAGCGTGCTCAATCTGTCCAGATTCTGCATAAACAAGCCCTAAATTATTATGAGGTCTCGCCTTCTCCGGGCTCTTCCTTACCACATCATCCCAAAGCGCGATATCATCCTTCCACACAAGATTTCTTTTATAAGTAGCAATACCAAGAGGAAAGGCAGTTACAAGCAGCAAGATGCAGGCTGCAAGTAAAAGAGAGACCTTAATACCCAATCTTTCCCTTGCATAGCTCGTTCCATAAAAAACAGCAGAGCTAAAGGCAATTACTATTCCCACACTCGGCAGATACAGCCTATGCTCAAATATTACATCTCGTATAGGGATTATAGATGATTCAACCGATAAGGTGATAAAGAACCAGAAGATGCCGAAGGAAATCAAAAGGCCGTGTGCGTTACTCCCCGATAAATACTTCGTGGGCAGGCTCTTGCCTTCTCCCCATAGGGGAGAGGGGGATTTTGTCGTTCTCCGTGACCGTATAAAGAGATAAACTGCAAATGCAAATATGGCTGAAAGAAAAAGAAACGAAAAAAATGTCTGAGGTTCAAATAATGAATGAGACAATGGATAGTCATAATCAAGATTCTGATTTATTGGCAAGAACAAAAGCCTTATATAGGTAACGATAACCTTAAATTGTGTTAAGAGATAAACACCCCTTGAGATTTCCTCTGTCTCCTGAGATGCCTCTCTTAATTCCCCTATCATGTCTCCAACTGGTTTATCTGTGCCTATAAGGCTTAAGGGGATAATGAAAAGGGTTAAGAGAAGGGGGATAAGATAGAGGATTCTTTTAACGAAAAGGGATTGCTTCATTCCAATCGCAATGCCCCCTCCCTCTGTTCCTCCTCCCTTGTGGGGAATGGAAGGGCGGGGGGTAAAGAACATAAACTCATATAAAATAATAACAAACGGCAGGGTAAGGCTTATCTCCTTTGTCTTCATGGCAAGGATGGCAGAAAGAACAGAAATTAGAAAATAGAAATTATAAATTATAAAAGAAAATTGCCTTTTTTCTCTTTTCTCTTTTCTCTTTTCTGTTTCCTGCATTATTCTTGCCTTTATATAAATGGCCAGAGAAAGGATATAAAAGAAAGTTGCAAGGGAGGCAAATCTCTGGACAATGTAGGTAACCGCCTGGGTCTGGATAGGGTGTGAGACAAAGATAAGAGACGCTGTCAGCGCAGTTAGGTAGGGCAAGTCAGCCTTTAGCCCCCGAATGATTCTATCGGGGGTTAAGGCAGGGCTTAAGCCCTGCCCTACATAAACTTGCATAGCAGGCGTTTTGAATGTCAAGATAACAAGCCACCAGACCATGATACTATTTATGATATGGATGATGATATTAACAAGGTGATAGCCAAAGACATTAAGACTGCCAAAATGATAATTCAGGGCAAAGGATAGAACACCGATATATCTGGAACCAGAAGGCGGCCAGAAATTAGAAAAATCTCTGAGCTTATAATTTTCTACGATATTAGGATTATCATCAAATTGAAAGGGAGAAGAGAATGTGTTGGAGTAGATGAGAAAGGCTGTTATGGTTATGAGGAAAAGCGCAAGGAAGAAGCCGTGTTTTGCAAAAATGGAGGGTAAAACTGCCTCTCCAAAGTCAGACACTTTTACATCTCTATTTTCAAAAGCCTTTTTTTTTCTGCTCGCCTTGCCCACGGTTAATAACTCCAAATAACTCCAGATGATGATAAAATCTAACATAGTATTGATGTAATTACAACACAACTCTGCTATTTTGACTTTCCACAGGTTATCTGGTAGAGTTTAAAGAAAATGGGGAATAAGATATGAGTGAAGGTATAAAAGGAAGATTAAAGGATATGAGCCTTACAGATATCATCCAGGTGCTGCACCTTAGCCGAAGGAATGCTGCTGTCAATATTGGCTCAAACGAAGGTGCAGGCAGGGTATTTGTGGAAAACGGCGGTGTTATCCATGCCCAATTTAGAGAGCTTTCAGGAGAGGCTGCCTTCTATCATATGCTTTCATGGAAAGATGGAGAGTTTGAGGTTGAGATGGATATTAAGCCGCAGATGAGAACAATATCTGCCAATGTGGAGGCGCTGCTTTTGGAAGGGATGAAAAGGATTGATGAAACCAATAAGGGCGGCTTAGATAAGGAAAGATTATTTGGCATTGACGAGAGAGAGTCGCTTCACTTGATAAAAAAACTTATTGAGCTGGGTATCCTGAGCAAAAAAGAAGGATAAGCATTGGAGAGGATAAAACACATAGCTATCATTGGAGCAAATCGGGAAGGGTTGAGCCTCTTGCCGACTCTTTTGCGGGATAAGACCCTTAAAATAGAAATGATTGCGGATAACAATAAGAATGCCCTTCTCTTCAAGCTTGACGAGCTTGGTTACAAGCTTGCCGAATCTTTATATATGCAGATGACTTCAAATCTGGATGACATTAAAAAACTTGAAAAATTAGACATCATCATCAATGCCTCTGAGGATAATAGTATCCAGGCCTTCCTCCAGCAGTCTGAATTTAAAAATATTGAAAAATTAAGCCCTCTGAGCGCAAAGCTTATATGGGGCATGGGAGAACAAAAGCTGCGATTTAAGCAGTATGGAGCAGACAGCCATGCAGTGCTTCTTTCATCTTTGAGAGAGGTTGTAGATGCCATACGGCTGACGAATGATAGGAAAGAGCTGCTCTCATTAATATTAAGGCTTGCGATAGAATCTACCAGCGCTGAAAAAGGCTCTCTCATGCTTTTGGATAGAGATGGCAAATACCTTACCGTTGAGATAGCAGAGGGCATGGAGGAAGAGATTGTAAGGAAAATCAAAGTGCCGCTCGGGGTGGGTATAGCAGGAAAGGTTGCGCAAGACGGCAAGCCTCTGCTTATATCAGGGAGGCCGTCTGACGAGGAATTTCAGCATCTGAGAGAAAGAAGCGATGTAAAAAGCGCCCTGTGCGTCCCGTTAATCATAAATAAATCTATAATCGGCGTTATCAATGTAAATAGTGTTGAATCGACACATACCTTTACGCAAGACGACCTTTCGTTTTTAACAAGGCTTGCCTCGCTTGCAAGCGAGGTTATACTCCGCTCAAAAGAATATGAGGATATGAGGTGGGATACTGCCAAGTTTAATATCTGGAAAGAGATAGACAGGGTGCTTGGAATCAGTAAAACGTTGGAAAAAAGACTAAATGAAGTGTGCGGCACATTGTCGGAATTTATAGACGGCCTCAGCTGTTCAATCTATATTTTTAATGATGACACACAAATGCTTCATTTAAAGGCATCTACTTTGACAAATATGAAAGCGCTGGGTTCTTTCGCCTTACGCAAAGGCGAGGGAATAGACGGATGGGTGGCAAATACAGGCAAAGGGGTTATACTGACAGAGAAAGAGCCGGCGGCCGATGAGCCAAAAAAGATATATATTTCGCTTCCCGTCACAGCAGACAATCATGTTATCGGCCTTCTCAGCGGGCAAGTGGTTTCTATCAAAGGACTCTTGCCTCATGAGGAGTCTTTTTTAAAAGAGATTGTTGCTCCCATTGCTAAGGCAATAAATAGCCACCAAAAGCAGGAAAGGCAGTTTTTAAAGTCAAATAAGATGATTGCAGTGGATGAGACAGGGCTGGAGCTAATCTCTATCAGAGACCCTGATAAATTATCCAATATCATTGCCACCGCAGCAGCAGCCATTATTGGGGCAGACGGCTCAGCGCTGAGGATGCGGCATAACGGAACCACAAAATATCAACTGCGCGCAGCCCGAGGCCTGGATGATGAGAAGATAAGGGCGTCTTTTTTGCCTGTGGAGAGAGATGTGCTGCAGGAAGTAATGAAAACACAAAAGTCGGTTATAAAAAACTTTCCCAAAGAATCAAATCCGCTCGTAGTTTCATTGTTGGCTCATCCCCTGCAGAGGGATGGAAAGGTTACGGGGATATTAACCCTGTTTAACAAAATTGTGCCTGGCGCATTCTATCCGGAACATTTTAGTAGAATAGATATGGAGATTCTTGAAAGGTTCATGGTCTATGTGGAAAAGGCCCTCTTAAATATAATGCTGCACGAAGAAGAAAAAACGAAGACGCAGGAATTGCTTGACAATATAATGATCGGAAGAGAATTTTTGGAAAAGAGGGCAGAGGAGGAGATTGGAAGGGCAAAAAGATTTGGGAAAAGATTTGTTGTTATGATAGTTCATATACCCAGCCTTGCCACATTTAGCCAGGAGCAGGATAAAGGAAAAAAGCTGATTGTTAAAATCCTTGATGGTTTAAGGGAAAGGGTGAGAAATTTTGATGTTGCTGCAAAGTTAGATAATGAAAAACTTGCATTCCTCTTTTTAGAATCTGATGAGGGGGCTATACGGGTAATCAATAAGCTGTGCAACGCTGTTGAGGGAGGGGGGCTTCTTGATAAAAATCTCTTAAAGTATGAAATAGGCATTCGATACGGTTATGCAATATTTCCTGATGATGGCGATACCTTTGAAGCGCTTCTTAAAAAAGCCGTTCCAAAGGTAGAGATAAAGGTGGGTGGAAGTTAAATGCATGGGGATAGGTTATGATTAAAGTAAGGTTTTTTGCGATGCTAAAAAACAAGACAGGCAAGGAAGAGGTTAATCTATCTGTACCTGACAATATTACCTTAGAGAAACTAAAAGCCATCCTAAAAAATGAATTTCCTGCAATTGCAGAGTTCATTGAGAGAAAGAGCATTATGATTTCTGTGAATCAAGAATTTGCTACAAATACTACTATAATAAAAGATGGTGACGAAGTAGCCTTACTGCCGCCATTCTCAGGTGGTTGATTAGTTCACGTTGAAAAACGCCCATCTGCTTTGTCAGGACTGCGGCTTTGCATCCTCACATACCTAAAAGTATGCTGCGGTGCAAATCCTTGTCCTTCCTCGCATCTGGGACATTTTTGAGCGTGAACTGCTTATCCTCATAAGCAAAGGTTATATAAATATGGATTTGGTAAGAATACAAAAACAGGATTTTGACATCAATAAAGAAGTAGAGCTGGTCAAGGCTGCATCTAAGAGTATAGGCGGCGTTGTTAGCTTCCTTGGCGCTGGCAGGGATATATCAAAAGGCGAACAGATTACAATGCTTGACTTTGAGCATTATCCTGGCATGGCTGAAAAAAAGCTGCAAGAAATTCGGGAAAGGGCGCTAAAGAATTTTAATATAATTGAAATGGGCATAGTTCATAGAATCGGTGAGATAGATATTGGTGAGAATATTGTTTTGATTATAGCGGCAGCGCAACACAGGAATGATGCATTTATGGCGTGCGAGTGGGCAATAGCTGAGCTTAAAAGGATTACGCCCATCTGGAAAAGAGAGACAACGAAGAAGGGAGAGGTTTGGGTGGAGGAACACCCGTAAAGACAGGCGATAGGCAAGAGGCAATAGGTAATTCAAAATGCCAACATTTTTTCCTATTGCCTATAGCCCAGATAGCCTATAGCCTAAATCATTATGATTACAGTCGGCATACTTACCATGAGTGACAAAGGCTCCCGCGGGGAGAGGGAAGACCTGAGCGGGAAAGAAATAGAGCGGATGATAAAAGACCTTCCTGCTGAGGTCATGGCCTATGAGGTAATTCCTGATGAAACAGATATTATCAAAGCCAAGATAAAAGAGTTTGTGGATAAAAAGAAGCTGGATTTAATATTGACAACCGGCGGCACAGGCGTAAGCCCAAGGGATGTTACGCCTGAGGCAACAAGGGCGGTTATTGAGAAGGAGCTTCCGGGCATGGCTGAGGTAATGAGGGCTGAAAGCTTGAAAAAAACGCCGAATGCCATGATATCCAGGGCTGTGTGCGGAATCCGCAAACAGAGCCTTATTATAAATCTGCCAGGCAGCCCAAGGGCTGTAAGGGAAAATCTTTCCGTAGTTTTGCCTGCTATAAGTCACGCGGTAGAAAAGATAAAGGGGAGTCAGGAGGAGTGCGGAAAGGCTTAAGCAGTTTACAGTCAACTAATACAAACGCAGGCAAAAGCCTGCAGTTACTCTATATATAAAAAGTATTAATGCGTTTATATTGATTACATTTTTAATTTTTGAAAATAAGGATAAAGCTTATTGTAGGTTGCCTGAAGATGTTCTGGCATTACACGAGTTTCACTTATAACCGGCATAAAGTTTGTGTCGCCGCTCCATCTCGGGACTATATGGAAGTGGATATGCGCATCTATTCCAGCCCCTGCGTCTTTGCCAAGATTCATGCCTATATTAAAACCGCCGGCGTTCATTTCCTTTTTCAGGATTGCCGCAGATTTCTTCATAAGGCCGAAGATTTCTAAGGATTCTTCTGAATCCATGTCTTCCAATAGGCCGGTATGCTTCCATGGATAGACAAGCAGGTGGCCGTTATTATACGGAAATTTATTCATCATAACGGCTGCAAAATTTCCTCTATAAAGAACCAACTCTTTTTTATCATCTTTGCTGTATTCTTTGCAGAATATGCAAAAGTTGGATTTGTTGCTGAGGATGTATTCTGTGCGCCATGGGGCCCAAAGCTGCTTCATAATGGTTAGCCATTTACTCTTTCTTTAAATTCCTTGCCTACCTTAAAGAACGGGGTCTTTTTTGTCGGTATGTCAATGCTCTCTCCTGTCTTGGGGTTTCTCCCCTTTCTTGCCTTATGCTCCTTGACTTTAAAACTTCCCAATCCCCGTATTTCAATCTTGTCTCCTTTTACAAGGCTGTTTGTCATGCTGTCAAAGATTGTATCCACAATTATCTCCACGTCTCTTTTTGTAAAGTTTTTGACCTTTTCAGAGACCTTTTCAATTAAGCCGCTTTTTGTCATTTTCGATACCTCCTCTATATGATTGCACAGGTTTTAGAATATAATTGCACAGATTAAAGATTATAAAAGTGTATTGTATCATCTGTTTATGCCATAGGGGAAAATATACAGCAAACCGTAGTTGCCCCTTAATCTTTCAAACAACTGGTTTGCTGTATTTCCGAAAATAAGCTCCCATAAGCCCATACCCCTTTTTTCCGGATATATTACAACTGGCTTTCCTTTGATACCTACCATAGATGCTGCAATATCAATGGCGTCGTTAAAATTGCCAAGCTCATCAACCAATCCTATATTCTTAGCCTGTGTGCCGGAGAATATGCGGCCATCAGCATATTTTTTAACGGCATTTATATCTAATCTTCTATTCTCAGCAACAACATCTACAAATTGCTTATAGACATCATCTATAACATCCTGAATAAGTTTTTTCTCTTCATCCTTCATGCCCCTGAAGGGGGAGCCGATATCTTTATATTCTCCGCTTTTTATTACATAGCCCTTAAAGCCTATTTTTTTGAGGAGTTCTTCGGCATTGGCAAATTCCATAATAACACCGATGCTTCCTGTAATAGTTCCTGGATTGGCTACAATTTTGTTAGCCGCAGCTGCGATATAATATCCGCCTGAAGCTGCTACAGATCCCATGGAGGCAACCACCTTCTTTTTAGCGCTTACCTTTTTTAATTCTCTATAGACTTCCTGAGAAGGTCCTACGCCGCCGCCCGGAGAATCTATTCTTACAACGATAACCTTTACGTCATCCCTTTCACCGTATTCCTTAATCTGTTTATTAATTGAATTAGATTCTGTGATTATCCCTTCAATCTCTACGACAGCTACCTTGTCGCCAAATGGCAGACTGTTGCCGCCAAGAATTACGGTAAAAAAGAGCAGCAACATAAAGAAAAACAAGAAGAATAAGCCGGCGATACCGATAACTAATTTAATATGTTTTTTTGCCATATCGTTAGTTCTTAGAAGAGTAGATGCAGAAAGGGGTTGTCTGAAAGGCGCAGGTTTTAAATAACGGTATTATTTTCTGCGGTTGCCAATCCCTTGAGGCCAAGGCCAATCTTTTTTTCCTCAGGATCTACATTCAAAACCTCTGCCTCCACCACAGCTCCTACTGTTAAAGTTACTCCCTTTTTCTTCCCCCTGTTTAACTCTGCTACATGAATAAGGCCGTCTACACCATCCTCCAATTCTACGAATGCCCCAAAATTTGCTATATTTGTCACTTTGCCGATGACAGACATGCCGGCATGGTATCTATCTGCTATCCCTTGCCAGGGGTTTTTATGAAGCCCTTTTGTGCTGAGCGAAAGTCTCTGCTTGTCTTTATCTATACCAATAACCTCTGCCTCTGCCTCTTGCCCCTTTTGGAAAAGCTCTGTCGGGTGTTTTATCTTTTTCCACGACATATCAGATATATGCACCAGGCCATCTATGCCATTCTCTAAGCCGATGAAGACGCCAAAATCAGTTATATTTTTTATCGTTCCCTTAACCTTCGTTCCTTTTGGATATTTCTTTTCAATTTCATCCCAGGGGTTCGGCTCAAGCTGTTTAAGGCTTAAAGAAATCTTCTTGTTTGCAGAGTCTACCTCCAACATCTTTACCTCTACCGTATCTCCAATTTTGAGCCTCTGAGATGCATCCTTTATCTTAGCCCAGCTCAGTTCAGACAGGTGTATTAACCCCTCCAGCCCTTCTTCAAGCTCCACAAAGGCGCCATAGTCTGCAAATTTTACGACTACACCGTTTATCTTTGACCCAATCGGATATTTTTCTTTTACGGTATCCCAGGGGTTCGGCTTTATCTGTTTCAAACCGAGGGCTATCTTATTTTCTTCTTTATTAAACTTTAGAACCTTGACAGATATCTTGTCGCCAACCTTAAAAATATCTGCCGGATTTTTAATCTTTCCCCATGAAATGTCAGAAACATGCAGCAAGCCATCTATGCCGCCTAAATCAACAAAAACGCCATAGTTGGTAGTGTTTTTTACAATACCCTCTACAATCTTGCCTTCCTCAAGCACATGAACAGTATCTTTTTTGATCCGCTCTCGCTCCTCTTCCAAAACTGCCCTTCGTGATACTACAATATTGGGTTTTCGTCTGTCATACTGCAGTACCTTGAATATACAAAGGCTGTTAAGAAGTTTATCAGGATTATTCATAAGCCTGGTGTCTACCTGAGAACCTGGAAGAAAGGCAGTAATGCCGTGTAAATCAACACTAAAACCGCCTTTTATCTTTTGAAGGATTCTCCCCTCTATGGTCTTGCCTGTATTGTATGCCTCTTCTATCTCGCTCCACATTCTTAACTGCTTAGCCTTTGCTGCTGAGAGGACCACATAACCTCTGTCGTCATCGCTGCTTTCCATGAGCGCCTCTATCTCGTCTCCGACTTTTATTGTAAGATTCCCTTTTATATCTAAGAACTCCTTAAGAGGTATCTGCCCTTCCGATTTATATTCCATGTCAACCACAACCACATCTTTGGTAATGCCCACAACCCTTACCTTGATAATCTCCCCTTCTTTCAGCTCCTTAACCATTCTTTCAAAAAACATTATTTCAGTAACATCGGTATCTGCGGGTGTTTCTGCGTTTATCTTATTTGGTAGGTTGTTTGTCATTCAACAAGCGCCCCCTTGCTTTTTAAATTTCCCAAAAAATATAGCATAATTGAAAGGAGAGTGCAATCAAATGATAAGCTGGGATATGGTTTTTTAAAAGTGCAGTGGGGGGATTCTCCAATAAAATAAAAAAAGGGATTAGCCGGATAGGCTACTCCCTGTAATTTTTCTGGCGTCCCCACCGGGATTCGAACCCGGGTTACCGCCGTGAAAGGGCGATGTCCTTGGCCTCTAGACGATGGGGACTTCTAACTGCCGTGAGTGGTAAGTCGTGAGTAGTAAATGGTCAAATCATTTTTCTTATTTATTATTCACAACTTACTATTTACGACTTACGGTTTTTACTGGTGAGCCGCCCGGGATTCGAACCCGGGGCCCACGCCTTAAAAGGGCGTTGCTCTGCCATCTGAGCTAGCGGCTCTCTATATTTCGGATTGGCGATTTTAGATTTGCGATTTTAAAATCCGAAACCCGCAATCCGAAATCTCAAATCTATAAGAACGGATTCTCAATCATTATAGCTTCTTTTCTTCCAGCGCCTACTGAAACCATTATTATACTTACTCCGATTAATTCTTCAAGTCTTTTTATATATCTCTGTGCATTTTTAGGCAATTGAGCTAATTTTGTGACATTGCTTGTTGGTTCTTTCCATCCATCAATAATTTCATATACAGGTTTGCACTTATTGAGAATGTCAATATCAGACGGGAAATCTTTTAAGACCTTACCGTCATAATCATATCCGGCGCATATCATTATCTTATCTAAATTATCTAAAACATCCAGCTTGGTCAGCACCATGCCGTCAATGCCGTTTATCCTTACCGAGTATTTTCCGGCTACTGCATCAAACCAGCCGCACCTCCTTGGTCTGCCGGTTGTTGCGCCGTATTCTCCACCTTGTTCTCTGAGCCTTGTTCCTTCTTCTCCTTTTAATTCTGTTGGAAAAGGCCCTTCTCCAACTCGTGTGGTATATGCCTTGGATATGCCGATGACCTTGTCAATCTTTGTCGGCCCGATACCGCTCCCTGTTGCAGCCTCTCCTGCGACTGTATTGCTGGATGTAACAAAAGGATATGTGCCGTGGTCTATATCAAGGAGTGTTCCCTGTGCGCCTTCAAACAAGACCTTTTTTCCTGCCTTCATTGCATTATCAAGATATATGCCGGTGTCTGCAATATGTTTTGCAATTTTCTCTGCATACGACATATATTGATAATACATATTGTGCATTTCAAAACCATCCTCATGGAACAGGTTCTTTAATATATGATTTTTTTCAAGGAGATTGGTCTTGAGTTTTTCTCTAAACACCTCTTCCCTGAGCAGGTCGCCGCATCTTATGCCGCATCGTGCAACCTTGTCTTCATAGGCAGGGCCAATGCCCCTTCCTGTTGTCCCTATTCTATGTTTACCTCTAAATCTTTCTCTGACCACATCAAGTTTTTTGTGATACGGCATTATAAGATGAGCGTCTTCGCTTATAAGAAGATCGCCGCTATCCTGAAATTGACCTTTTGCGCGCAGAGCGTCAATCTCTTCTAAGAGTATTGCAGGGTCTACCACAACCCCATTTCCTATGACGCACTTTTTGCCCTTGTGCAGGATGCCTGACGGGATAAGGTGGAGGATAAATTTTTCGCCGTCTACTACAACGGTGTGGCCTGCGTTGTTGCCTCCCTGAAATCTCACGATTACATCAGCATATTCGCTCAGTATATCTACTATCTTGCCCTTTCCTTCATCTCCCCACTGGGCTCCGACAATCACAACATTCTTAGCCATGTATTCCAGCTCCACTTCTTTTTACCCCAACCTTGCCCCCACTTTAATAAAGAAGGGGGCTGGGGGAGTTATCCTTCCAGTGCGGCAACTACATTTTCCACATCAAAGGCAAAGCCGATGGCAGCGCATGGATAGCCGTATTTCTGCATCAGGCTGTCATATCTGCCGCCGGCTACAATCGCCTTTCCCACACCCTGCGCAAATCCCTCAAATATTATGCCTGTGTAGTAGTCAAAGCCCCGTATCTCTGCCATGTCAAAGGTTATAAATTTTTTAAATCCCTTTTTGTTGAGTATCTGTAAAATCTTTGAAAGATTTTCTACGGCTGTTTTAGCCTGCCTGTTAAAGGCTATGGATAAGGCCTTTTCCAATATCTCTTCGCCTCCGAATAAAGAGGGGATGAGGTTGATGGCTTTTTTATCTTTATCGCCCACCTTTTTGCCTAAATTGTTTAGTATCGCTTCCAATGCAGAGCCATCTTTAAGGGCGATGGCGTTTTTTATATTGCCCCTCTCTTTATCATCTATCTTCAAATTGTCTATACAGCCCTTAACAAATCCTACTTCACCGATATCTATCTTGAAATCCTTAAGCCCCAAGCCTTTAAGGCTGTTGATTGCTATGGTGATTATCTCTGCATCTGCATCAGGGGTGTTTTTCTTTGTGATAAGCTCCGCCCCTATCTGTTGAATCTCTCTCGGTCTGCCGCTCCGCGGTTCCTGATACCGAAAGATTTTTTCATTGTAGCATATTCTGAGGGGCAGTTTATAATCTCTCATCCGCGTAGCTACAACCCGTGCTATCTGCGGGGTTATGTCAGGCCGTATAGCTACTATCTTGCCTGTGGCCGGATCTATAAATTTAAAGACCTTATCCCTTAAATCCGCTCCAAGCCCTATGGAAAGCACATCAAGATATTCAAGGAATGGAGTAATTACCCTTTGAAAGCCGCATTGTTCCATGACTGAGAGGATAGTTTTCTCTATATTTTCTATCGTGCTTGCCTCATCAGGCAGGCTATCCTTTACGCCAGGGGGAAGGGATATGTTTAATGGCTTCATAGCTCATAGCTGATAGCTGATAGCTGATAGCTGACAGCTCATAGTAGTTGCTATGAGCCATGAACTATGAGCCATGAGCTACAGCTTTACCACCTTTGCAGAAATCATATTCGGCAGTTTTAAAAGTTTCGCAAGCAGGTCTGCGGGTAGCGGCGTGTCTATATTCCAAACTGACACAGCCTCTCCGCCAATTGCCTGTCTGCCGAGATGCAGCCTTGCTATATTGATATTGCCTGTGCCGAGCAAAGCGCCTACATTGCCGATAACGCCAGGCTTATCATAATTGTGAAGCACAAGGAGGTATCCTTCCGGCACCGCATCCAGAAAAAATTTATCCATCCGGACAATCCGCGGTTCTTTTTTGCCGAAGAGCGCGCCTTCTATAAGATTTTCCGATTCTTTTGTCTTTACCTTGATTGTAATGCTGCTGGCAAAATCAATAGCCCTTGAACTTTTTATCTCTATCACCTTTATGCCACGCTCCTTTGCGACAAACGGCGCATTCACAAAATTCACCTGCTGGTCCATCAACTGATCAAGCAGCCCTTTTATTGCGGCGATAGTAACCGGCGCCACATCATAAGAAACCACATCGCCGCTGTATTCTACGGCAACCTCCTCTATGCCGCCCTTGAGAATCTGTCCCTGAAAACTCCCCAGCTTTTCAGCGAGCGTGATATAAGGACTAAGGCTTGCAAGCAGTTCTGCAGGCACAGACGGCACATTCACCGCATTTCGTATCGTGCCTTTTACCAGATAATCCACAATCTGCTCTGCTATTGATATAGCAACATTTTCTTGCGCCTCTGCCGTTGATGCGCCGAGGTGCGGCGTTAAGATTACCTCTTCCATTTGTAAAAGAGGATTATCAGGCGGCGCCGGCTCTTTTTCAAACACATCCATTGCCGCGCCCGACACTATGCCGGCCTTTATGGCATCGCACAAATCCTTTTCATGGACTATCCCGCCTCTGGCGCAGTTTATAATCTTCACGCCCTTTTTCATCTTTGCAAATGCGTCTTTATTCACCAGATTTTTTGTCTCATTGGTAAGCGGGACATGTATGGATATAAAATCGCTTTTTTTGTATAACTCATCCAGCGACACCAATTCAACCCCCATTCTATTCGCTGCCTCCTGCGACAGATAAGGGTCATACGCAATCACATTCATCTTGAGCCCCTGCGCCCTGTCCGCAACAACGCTTCCTATATTGCCCACGCCGAGTATGCCGAGGGTCTTGCCTGTTACTTCAGTGCCTTCAAATTTTTTCTTTTCCCATTCGCCTTTGCGCATGGACGCAGTTGCCTGAGGGATTTTTCTTGCCAGCGCCATGAGCATTGAAACCGCATGTTCCGCAGTGGTTATGGTATTGCCGCCAGGGGTGTTCATCACAACAATCCCCTTTTTAGTGGCAGCCGCAGTATCAATATTATCAACACCGGTTCCTGCCCTGCCGATAACCTTGAGATTATCCGCAGCCTCTATAATCTCGGCAGTAACTTTTGTAGCGCTTCTTACAACAAGGGCGTGATAATTCTTAATCACCTTTTTCAATTCTTCGGGTTTTAACTTCGTGTTTACATCAACCTGCAATCCAGGCGCACTCTTAAAAATCTCAACACACCTGTCCGACATGCTGTCGCTGATAAGAACCTTCATTAATTCCTCCAAATGGGCAGACACGGAGGTCTGCCCCTACAATTATTTATATCCTTCCATCAAAATTTCCTGAGCCGCTGCCACACCTTTGCCAAACTCAACCTTGTGCCCGAATTTTCTGAGCGCCATCTCGATGGACGATATGGCGACGATTATATCAAAGGTATCAACATACCCAAGGTGTGCGACCCTGATAATCTTCCCTTTGAGGTGATCCTGACCGCCTGCCATGGTGATGCCCATGTCGTCGCGCAGGTATTTCACGAATTTCCCGCCGTCAACACCTTCCGGCATATATGCGCCGGTCGTGGCGTCGCTGGGGCTGTCCGGGGCAAGGAGTTTAAGACCCATTGCCTTCACAGCCGCCCTTGTTGCCCTGGCAAGCCGATTGTGTCTTGCAAAAACATTTTCAAGACCTTCTTCCTTTAGCATCTTGAGCGCATCCCTCAAACCTATAATAAGTGACGCTGCCGGTGTATATGCAGTGGTGTTATCCTTTAAATTTTTCCGCTCTTTCTTAAAATCAAAATAAAATCTCCGGCACTTTGCCGTTTCCATAAACCTCCACGCCTTTTCGCTCAGAGCGGCAAATGCCAGACCCGGCGGCAGCATAAACGCCTTCTGCGAGCCTGAAACCAAAACATCAATTCCCCATTCATCCATCGGCGTAGGGAAAACTCCAACAGAAGTTATGCCGTCAACAATCAAAAGACAATCCTGCCTATCCTTTACCAGTGCCGCAATTTCTTTTACAGGATGCGCAACCGTGGTGGATGTCTCGCTTGCCTGCATCAAAACGCCCTTTATCCTGGGGTTCGCATCCAGAGCCTTCTTCACCTCTTTTGGATCAACCGCCTTGCCCCATTCCACATTCAACCAATGCGCCTTCAAACCGTAAGCCTCTGAAATCTTCCCCCATCGCTCGCCGAACTTTCCGCCGTTTATCACAAGAACCTCATCTGCCGGAGAAAAGAGGTTTACGATGGCTCCTTCCATAGCCCCTGTGCCTGATGCTGCAAGGATCAACACATCCTGCTTTGTTTGAAATATATACTTTAAATCCTCTTTGGCCTCGGCAAATATGGCTGAAAACTGCGGAGTCCTGTGGTGAATCATAGGCTGCGCCATGGAAAGCAGCACATTTTCCGGCACCGGCGTAGGCCCTGGCGCGAGCAAAAATCTCTTTTTCATACGAAATACTCCTCCTAAATTGCCAAATGGCATAGTGGGATTTATCCCAAAATTAGACGGTAGAAATTAACAAAGAGGAAGTTGTAAGTCAAGAAAAATTATATTAACTATGTCAAGTTTATAGACAGGGATAGTCCATTGGGAAAGGGCAATTCTTGGCTAAAAAACTATCGTAAAAGAAGGTGTCTATCATAGTAGAGCATACTTAAACGTAATAATCACCCCCCCCAAAAATCAAAGTCTATTTTTGGGGTCATATTTCTCCTGTCATATTTCTCCTTGACATTCTACGCAAAGTAGAATATATTTATCTCAGTAAGTCTTAAACAGGGATTGGAGCTATGATAAAACGGTTTGCAAATACATTCAGGCCTACGAAAAAAGGCCTTGGCCGCGCCATGGGAGACCTGGAAAAGGATATTATGGATATCCTATGGTTGAAGGAAGAGGCCACAGGCAAAGAGGTTTTTGAAGAACTCAGGCATTCAAGGAATGCGGCGATTACAACTGTTCTTACTGTCCTTGACAGGCTTATCAATAAAGGGATGGTGAGGAAGGCAAAGGGTGAAAGCGTATATATATACTCTCCTGCACTGACAAAAGACGAGTTTACAGATATAGTCTCCCATGAGGTAATGAGGGGCGTCATGGATATATCCGCAAACTCTGCCGTTGCTTCATTTGTAGATATTTTGGCAGAGACAGACCCTAAAGAGTTGGACAGACTTTCTAAGCTTATAGACAAGAAGAAGAAAGAAATAAGGCAAAAGGCGGGGTAATATAATGCTTCTCTTTATACCAGTCATCTTTGCTCTGATTTTTGGCATAGTCGTTTATGATTTTCCGCAGTTGATTTCCTTTACAGCGGCAATAGCGCAGTGGTGCCAGAATTTATTTCTCCAGTGTCTCGAATACCTGCTCATTATAAAGATGTTCTTCCTTTGGTTCGGAATTGTGATTGTTGGCGCGATGTTTACGTATGCTATTTTAAAGGGGGCGCTTACACTATTCAGAACATATGTTCATATAAAAGGATTTCCCAAGGCTGATTATGGCGATTTTGTAGCTATAAAGGATGACAGGCTAAAGACAGCATTTACCCACGGTCTTTTCAATCCTCGAATATATATATCAACAGGGCTTGTCAATTCTCTTGACAGTTCTGAGCTTAAGGCAGTGTATTTGCATGAACTACACCATAAAAATAGCAGAGACCCGCTTCGTTTCTTCCTTTTATCAATTTTGAAAGATACCTTCTTCTATATCCCCATAGGCAGATTTGTTGAGAAGCTTCTGTATAGCAAGATTGAGATTGAGGCAGATAAGGCAGTTGTTTTAGCAATGCAGGAACCAATGAGCCTTGCAGGGGCGCTTTTGAAGATAACAGGCTTTAATAAGAATATGGTTATGATTCAGCAGGCATCTATTAGTGGTTTTGGCTCTACAGAGGGGAGGGTAAGGAGACTTATTGAAGAGACGAGCGACAAGATTAAACTCCCTGCGGCGAACGCAATAATAGTTAGTGTTGTTCTATCAGGCCTCTTAATCTTTTCTCTTGGTTTCCCGTTATTTGCATCTCTTCCTAAACTTGGAACGTGTGATACAAGCCGCTGTGCTGTTCATATAAATAAGCTGGGGATGGACTGCAAAACACATTGCGAGGCATCTCAAAAGCATATCCACTAAATTTTTTTGGCCGATATATTCTACGGTGCGTAGAAAAAAGCCGATAGGCATCTCGAGAAGGGCAGCCATATTTTAGCAATATGATTGAAGTAGGAAGAAAAAAGGTGTATGTATGTTGCGGCGAGGTGAAATAGTGAAGGAGTCAGGAGTCAGGAGTCAACAGAGAAACGGGGAAACGGAGAAACGGAGAAGCGGAGAAAATTACTCCCCGATTCCCCCATTCCCCCATTCCCGGATTCTCTTGTTATTCTTACTGCTGTTTACTGCCTACTGCTTACTGCCTACTATGGTGGGCATAGCCCACCCTACTGCTGCCTTTGCCGCAGAAACCACTTCCCTTTCCTCTCTTATTGACGAGGCAAAAAAAAATAATCCCGAAATCCGGGCATATCAAAAAAGGATAAAGGCAAAGGAGCACCGGACAAGGATTGAAGGCACACTTGACGACCCGCAGCTCAAGGTTGAAATAGAGGATATCCCAAGGGATAAACCGTTTAGTCTCGGCGATTCAATGCAGACCCGGTATACCTTCAGCCAGATGCTGCCGTTTCCGGGGAAGTTGTCTTTAAAACAAAAGGCGGCGGCAAAAGAGGTTTTAATGGCAGAATCAGAGGCTAAAAACAAAGAGCTTGAAATCATCACAATGCTCAAACAGGCATATTTTGATTATGTCTATATTGTTGAATCAATAAAAACAACAAAAGAGGTAAAGGAACTCCTCTCTCAAATGGCGGAAATTGCTCAAATAAGATATTCAACCAACCAGGCCTCTCAGCAGGATGTTATAAAGGCGCAGCTTGAACTTACCATGCTTAATAATGACCTCATTTACCTTGAGGCCCAAAGGGATGTTGCTGCGGCAAAGATAAATTCTATTTTGAACAGAGATACTGCGTCTCCTGTCGGAGAGCCGGAGGATATAAAGGCATACAGGGTAAATATAAGGCCTGACGATTTGATAAAAACAGCAATTGAGAAAAGTCCGTCATTAAAGGCAATGGAGTATGACATTCAGGCAAGGGATGCAGAGGTTGAGTTAAATAAAACCCACTACTATCCTGATTTTATGGTCGGCGCAGCGCCGATACAAAGAGACGGCAGATTGGATTCATGGGATTTGATGTTTGGCATCAATATACCGCTCTGGCGCAGCAAATACGATAACCAGGTTTCAGAGGCAAGGGCAAATGCCGGGGTTTTGAAATCAAAGCTTAAGGCAGAGCAGAATATAAAAACATTTGAGGTAAAAGAATCTTTTATAAATGTTGAAGCCACAGGAAGGGTAAGAGATTTATATGAGACAGGGCTTTTACCTCAGGCTGAAATTTCTTTTCAATCCGCAATGGCCAATTATCAGACGAGCAGGGTTGATTTTCTTACAGTCCTTGACAGCCAGAGGATGCTTAAAAAGACAAGGGTTGAATATATAAAATCCATTGTCGAATACAGAAAGAATATTGCCCTGCTTGAAAAGGCGGTTGGCGAGGATTTGGAGGGTTCACGCTGAAAAATGTCCACCTGCTTTGTTGTCGCTGCGGCTTCCGCGATCAATATACCTGTAGTTTGCCCATTTATGGGCGTTTTTAAAAGCGCCGATAAATCGGCAAACTACAATGCCGTGCATCTGGGCAATTTTTGAGTGTGAACTATAATATAGTTAAATAGGGGGAGTAATGAAAAAGGTTTTTTTAGGGGTATTTATATTATTTTTTGGTCTTGCCATCGGCGGTGTCGGGACATGGCTGTATGTGAAGAAGTCAGGAGTCAGGAGTCAGGAGTCGGGAGTTGAAACAAAGAAAGAAGGAACCGAGAGAAAGGTTTTATTTTACCGTCATCCTATGAATCCGCAGGTAACTTCGCCTACGCCTCAGAAAGACGAGATGGGTATGGATTATGTGCCGGTCTATGAGGAGGAGGAGGGAGCAGAGGCTGAAACACCGGGCACGGTCAGGATAACCCCTGAAAAGATTCAAAAAATCGGCGTAAAAACAGAAGAGGCTAAAATCAGAACGCTCAAAAGGATTGTGCGAACTGTCGGCAGGATAGAGCCGGTT
>Ga0209343_10003190_pt1 | contig 20763 bp, 11 predicted proteins | sample RifCSPlowO2_02_FD_184026 | JGI IMG/M metagenome (GOLD analysis project Ga0209343, IMG submission 184026) | Groundwater microbial communities from Rifle, Colorado - Rifle CSP2_plank lowO2_0.2 (SPAdes) (version 2) | ecosystem: Environmental > Aquatic > Deep subsurface > Groundwater | place... | reverse complement strand
CTGGACGGAGTCCATGTACATCAGCTTCGCGCCCGCGCGGTAGGCCATCACCAGCCCGTCGCCGGTCGCGCCGTAGTGGTTGGTGGTATCGTAACCGCGGATATGCAGACGGCCGTAGCCGCCAGTGGCGATCAGAGTGGATTTAGCCTTGACGACGAAGAACTCCTCGCTGTCCATACTGTAAAGGATAGCGCCGGCACAACGTCCCTTGTCGTCCATGATCAGTTCCACGGCCGGCATGAATTCCTTCACTTCGATCATGTCGGGATGGTTGCGCACCTCGTCCATCAGCGTGCGCATGATCATCGCACCGGTGTAGTCGCGGCAGGAAAGCATGCGCTTCCTCGATGTGCCGCCGCCGTGCATAGTCTTCAGCGAACCGTCCTGCTCCTTATCCCACACCACGCCCAGGTCTTCGAGCCACTTGACCACGCCGGGGCCGTCTTCGGTGAGCGCCCTGACCAACTCGGGTTTGTTCTCGAAATGTCCGCCACCGATAGCATCGAGGTAGTGGCGCGTCGGCGAATCGGTGCGCGACACGGCGGCTTGCATGCCACCCTGGGACATCATCGTGTTGGCATCACCCATGCGCAGCTTGGTGGCGATGATCGAGCGTACCCCGTGTTCTTTCATCGCAACCAGCGCCGCGTTACAGCCGGCGCCGCCGCCGCCGATAATCAGCAGGTCGGTCTCGAAGTCCGGTTTATCGAGATTCACCTGTTCGCTGCGCAGCCAGGAATGCGACTCCAGCAGATCAGCCACCTCGGTCGTCAGCGACTCATCACGGTTGGGTCCAACGCGCACCGGGCGGCGGGCGCTGGCCTCGAAATCGGGGTGAAAGCCCTCCAGGACAGCGCGGCGCTCCTCCGCATTCATCGGCGGATAAACGGGCTCAGATTTTCGAGCCAGCTCCAAACGTTTGGGGCGTGTCTGCACCACTTTGCGGAGCGACTCCGCCATATAATCTGGATACATCTTTAATCCTCTCTATTCCGAATCTCTGGCGTAGTAACGATCCGATAAATCCTTGCGGCTCATCGACATTAATTCCAAGTACTCTGCATCATAGGCGCCGCTTTCCACGGCCTTGACACGCTCTGCCAGCTCCGGGCTGTCCTTGCGCAAATAACGACCATACAGGCGCTTCGCCATGATACCCATCAGAGGCTGCGTGATTTCGGCCGGGCAACGCAGCATGCACAACCCGCACACCACGCAATCAAAAGACAGATCCATCACCGCAGCAATGTCGCCCCGTTTGGCGGCCTGAACATAGTCCATAACCTGAAGTCCCTGCGGGCAGGATTTGGTACAGGTATTGCACGCAACACAGCGGAAAACCGACGGATACATCTCCTGAATCGCAGTGACGTTTGGCTTGAGCTTCTCGATGTCGTAGATTGCCTTCTCGGCCGGAACATAGGGGATCTGGGCAAGCGTCATGCCTTCCTCGACCATGGTCATGCAGGCCAGGCCGGTGTAGATTTTGTAGTCGCCAGGCAGGCGATAGAGAGTGGCGCAGGCGCCGCAATAACCCTCGCGGCAACCTGCGCCACGGACAATCTGATGCCCTGCGTATTCAATGGCGCCCATGATGGTCGCCTCTGCCGGCACCTGGTAGGCCTTACCCATGATAGAGATCGGAATCAGGCGTTGTTCTGCCGTGCTTTGCTCCCCATCAGCTTGTGAAATCGACAGATTTCCTGTTGTCCCTGCCGCCACGCTTGTCATATAGATAACCTTTATCTTAATTACCGCATCAGAACCCCTGACCGCAACGCGGCCATGGCCAACATCTTTAATTAGGGGAGGACATCTTGAGTGAGGAGAGCATGCCGGCTCCAACACTTCGATTTTTTAATGCTCGGCGAATTATAAAGATGTTTGTCAAAAATTGACAAGCAGATTTACAGAAAAAAATATCAGAAATGCCGGTTGGCAAAATAAAGACGATTAAATCTCGACAGTTAGATCACTGCTCGCCATTTAATCGAAGTCATCTGGGGCCGTATTGCATTTTTCCGAAACTCAAGTGGCTATTCGCGTATTGCCGTTTATTTAGACATATAAGGCCCATTCACCTTTCGACAATCCCTGGTGAACGGGCGCTGATTTCAGCCTCGAGCCAGGCTGAAATCAGCCTGGTTCCCGGTATTGATCCTCCAGCAACTTGGCCTGCGCTGCCGCCAGGCGTGCGATGGGCACGCGCGGACCAGAGCAGGAAACATAATTGAGCCCGATGTGGTGGCAAAAATGAATGGAGCCCGGATGCCCGCCATGTTCGCCGCAAATGCCCATTTTCAATTCCGGGTTGGTTACGCGGCCCTTCGCAACGGCCATCTTCATCAACTGCCCCACCCCCTTGATGTCCAGCACCTCAAACGGGTTGTCTTCCAGGATGCCGGTTTCGTTGTAGGCGGGAAGGAATTTATTTTCCGCATCTTCACGGCTGAAGGAGAATGTGGCCTGGGTCAGGTCGTTGGTGCCGAAAGAGAAAAACTCGGCGATTTCCGCCATGCGTCCGGCGCGCACGCAGGCACGCACTACCTCCAGCATCGAGCCAAACTTGAATTGCACATCTATGCCGTGGGTCGCTTTCACTTCCTGGTGAATGCGCTGGACGTAGCTGTGAATGCGCTTGAGTTCTTCCACTGTAGCCACCTGCGGCACCATGATCTCCGGGTAAATTTCAAGGCCTTCTTTGGCACACAGGGCGGCTGCTTCCAGAATCGCCCGTATCTGCATCGAATAAATTTCAGGGTAGGTGATGCCCAACCGCACGCCGCGATGACCCAGCATCGGGTTGACTTCCGCCAGAGCACGCACCTTCTTCAGGATTTTTTCCTTTTTGTGAATCACGTCGTCTTCGAGGTGAGATTCCTTGAAGGTGCCCAATCCACCCATCAATTTCGTCAGGCCGTCGGCGTATTGCTGGTAAAGCTTCGGGTTGAGGAGTTTGATGGTATCAGGCAGCTCCTCCAACCCCTTGATGGTGTCGCTCAAATGGTGCAGGTGGGCGATCTCCAGTTCAAGTTGCGCGGCGGTTGGCAAAAATTCGTGCATCGGCGGATCGAGCAGGCGTACTGTTACCGGCAGCCCCTTCATCGCCTTGAAAATGCCTTTGAAGTCGGCGCGCTGGATCGGCAACAGGCGATCCAGCGCTGACTGGCGTGCTTCCTGCGTTTCGGCCAGGATCATTTCTTGCACGATAGGCAATCTGTCGGTGCTGTTGAACATACGCTCGGTGCGGCACAGGCCGATACCCATCGCGCCAAATTGTCTTGCGCGCAACGCATCGTCGGGCGTGTCGGCGTTCGCCATCACTTTCAGCCTGGACACTTCATCAGCCCAGGCCAGCAGCGTGGCCATTTCCTCGGAAAACTCGGCTTCCACCGTTGGGACTTCGCCGGCATAAACATGCCCGGTGCCGCCGTCAATGGTGATGACATCGCCTTCCTGCAAGGTGGTTTCACCGATCTGCGCATTGCGCAAATGGTCGTTGATCACGATCTGGTCGCAACCCGAGACACAGGGTTTGCCCATACCGCGCGCGACCACGGCGGCATGCGAGGTCTTGCCGCCGCGGCTGGTCAAAATACCCTGCGCCTGGAAAAAACCGTGAATGTCTTCCGGTTTGGTTTCTTCGCGGACGAGGATGATTTTTTCGCCGGCGCGACCGCGCGCTTCGGCGGTATCGGCATCGAACACGATCTTGCCGGAGGCAGCGCCGGGCGAGGCGGGAAGGCCTTGCGCCAACGATTTGCCATGAAAGTTTGGCGCCAATTGCGGAACCAGCAACTGCTCCAGTATCGCAGGCTCGACACGCAGCAGCGCGCGTTCCTTGGAAATCAATCCCTCGTTAAACATTTCCACCGAAGTGCGCACCATGGCGCGCGCGTTCATTTTCCCATTGCGCGTTTGCAGGCAATACAGGATGCCTTTTTCGATAGTGAATTCGAAATCCTGCACCTCGTGGTAATGCGACTCCAGCCGGTTATGCAGCGTTATCAACTGGCGGTAGATTTCCGGCATTTCCTGTTCCATCTCGGCGATGGCCTTCGGCGTGCGGATCCCCGCCACCACATCCTCGCCTTGCGCGTTGACCAGATATTCGCCGTAGATCAGGTTCTCGCCGGTGCCTGGGTTGCGCGTGAAGCCGACGCCGGTGCCGGAATCGTTGCCCATGTTGCCGAACACCATGGTGCAGATATTCACCGCCGTGCCGTTGGCCTGATCCTTGGTGATCCTGAACTGCCTGCGGTAATCCACCGCGCGCTTGCCCATCCAGGAACGGAATACCGCACCCACCGATATTTCCAATTGTTCGTAGGGGTCTTGCGGAAACGGTTTGCCGGTCTGGCGCTGAATAATGGCCAGAAATTCGCCCGACAACTCTTTCAGGTGTTCCACATTCAAATCCACATCCAGCGGTGCGCCATATTTGCGTTTGATCGCGGCCATACGCTCGTCGAAATGCTCATCGCCGATGTTGAGCGCGATCTTGCCAAACAACTGGATGAAGCGGCGGTAGGCGTCATAGGCAAACCGCTCATTGCCGGTTTGCTTGATCAGCCCTTTGAGCGAAGTTTCATTGAGGCCGAGATTGAGGATGGTGTCCATCATGCCCGGCATGGACATGGAAGAACCGGAACGCACCGAAACGAGCAAAGGGTTCGTACCGCTGCCAAAACCCTTGCCGGTTTTCTTTTCGAGCTCCAGCATGTAGGTCTTGATGTCCGGCATCAAGCCATCCGGCAACTTGTTCTTTTCCAGGTAGACATTGCATGCATCAGTGGTAATAGTGAAACCAGGGGGGACGTTCAGGCCGATCTGGGTCATCTCGCACAGGTTCGCGCCCTTGCCGCCCAGCAGCATCTTGTTTTTTCCATCACCTTCTTCAAACGAATAAATATATTTTTTGCCACTAGCCATGACACTCCCCTATTTCAAATTTTGATTTGGCTGCGTAGGGTGGGCACGTTTTTGTGCCCACCCTACGCAACCTGATTATGCATCAGTTGTTTTCTTCGTGGCATCCGCTCCTGCATCCTTGCCGGAATCAGCCGCCATGTGCTCGAAGATCGCATAATGCTTCCGCAGTTCCTTGTCATAAAGCTCCACGGTCTCTCCGCTGTCGTCGTTCATTTTTTTCACCAGACCGCGGAAGCGCGGTTCATTCCGGACAAACTCGCGGTAAGACACGGAAGGTTTCTGCGAATCCAGCGAGAGCGGATTCTTGCCTTCCTGTTCGCGACGCGGGTCGAAGCGGTACAACGGCCAGTGACCGGTGCTGACCGCCAGTTCCTGCTGGTGATGCTGCTTGGCCATGTCGTAGCCGTGCTCGACGCAGGGACTGTAGGCAATAATCAGCGACGGGCCATCGAAAGATTCGGCCTCGATGAAAGTCTTCAGGGTATGAATGTCCTTCGCGCCGTAGGCGACATGGGCAACGTAAACATGACCGTAACTCATGGCGATCTGCCCCAGATCCTTCTTGCCGGTAGGCTTGCCGCCGGCGGCAAATTTGGCCGTAGCGCCGCGCGGCGTGGCCTTGGAGCACTGTCCGCCGGTATTGGAATAGACCTCGGTGTCGAGCACCAGGATGTTGACGTTGCGGCCGGAAGCCAGTACGTGGTCCAGCCCACCGAAACCAATGTCGTATGCCCAACCGTCGCCGCCGATGATCCACACGCTCTTCTTCGCCAGGTAGTCGGCCAGGCTTTCCAGTTGCCGCGCCTCGGCAGTATTAACGCCGGCCAACACCTGGCGCAATGCTTCGATACGCTCGCGCTGGGCGAAGATGCCCGCTTCGGTGGACTGGTCGGCATTGATGATGGATTCGGCCAGTTCGGCGCCGACTTTATCCTTCATCTGTCCGAGCAATTCGTGGGCGTGCTCGGCATGTTTGTCGATGCTGACGCGGAAACCGAGGCCAAATTCGGCGTTATCCTCGAACAGTGAATTCGACCAGGTCGGGCCGCGTCCTTCGGCATTCTTGCTGTAGGGCGTGGTGGGCAGATTGCCCCCATAGATCGAGGTGCAGCCGGTGGCGTTGGCCACCAGCATGCGGTCACCAAACAACTGGGTAGCCAGTTTGATATAAGGCGTCTCGCCGCAACCGACACAGGCAGTGGGAAACTCGAACAATGGTTGCAACATCATCGCACCCTTGATGGTGGAGATGCGCAATTTGGTACGGTCAAATTCCGGCAGCTTGAGGAAGAACTCGAAGTTTTCCTTTTCCTGCTCGCGCAACGGCACGATGTCGCGCATGTTGAGCGCCTTGTAAGTCGGGTCGGTCTTCGATACCGCCGGGCAGATGTCGACACACAGCGTGCAGCCGGTGCAATCCTCCGGCGCCACCTGATAACTGACATGCATGCCCTGCTCGAATTCCTTGCCCTTGATCTGAATATGCTTGAAGGTGGGCGGTGCATCCTTGGTTAATTCAACAGGAAACACCTTGGAACGGATGGCGGTATGCGGACAGACCAGCGGGCACTTGCCGCAGTAAATGCACAGCTCTTCGTCCCATACCGGAATTTCCAGCGCCAGATTGCGCTTGTCCCAGATCGCCGTGCCGGTAGGCCAGGTGCCATCGGCAGGCAACGCGCTCACCGGCAAACGGTCGCCGCGACCCGCCATGATCTCTGCCGTGATGCGCTTGACGAAATCCGGTGCGTGCGCGCCCACCGGTTCGGGCATCTCGAAATTGCTGGTGGCGGTGGCCGGAATTTTCACCTGGTGCAGGTTGGCAAGGGTCTCATCGATCGCCCGCCAGTTGGCTTCCACGACCTCGCGACCCTTCTTGCTGTAGGACTTCTCGGCAGCGGACTTGATCTTCTCGATTGCCAGTTCGCGCGGCAATATTCCGGAAATGGCAAAAAAACAGGTCTGCATGATGGTGTTGATGCGACTGCCCATGCCGGTCAGTCTGGCAATGGCGTAGGCGTCGATCACGTAGAACTGGATTTTCTTGTCGATGATCTGCTGCTGCATCTTGCGCGTCAGCAGGTTCCAGACCTTGTCCGGCGCTGTCGACGTATTGACCAAGAACACCGCGCCCTCAGCAGCGTAATCCAGCATTTCGTAGCGGTCCAGAAAAACCGGTTGATGGCAACCAATGAAGCTGGCGCCATTGGTGCCGATCAGGTAGGGCGCGTGAATCGGCTTGGGCGAGAAACGCAGGTGGGATACGGTCACCGCACCGGCTTTTTTCGAGTCGTAAACAAAGTAACCCTGGGCGTAGAGATCGGTTTCCTCGCCCATGATCTTGATGGTGTTCTTGTTGGCGCCCACCGTGCCATCCGAGCCCAACCCGTAGAACAAACAGCGGTTCACGCCGATGCTGGCATCGTTGCGGAAATTCGCATCCCACTTCAGGCTGGTATGGGTGACATCGTCGATGATGCCGACGGTAAAATGATTCTTCGGCTGGTCTTTTTTCAGCTCATCAAACACACCCTTGATCATGCCCGGCGTAAACTCCTTGGAGGACAGCCCGTAGCGGCCGCCCACCACGCGCGGCATGGCGGCGACTTTACCCGCGCCCGAGGTGAAGGCTTCTGCGTACGCCGTTACCACATCCTTGTACAGGGGTTCACCGTCCGCACCGGGCTCCTTGGTGCGATCAAGCGCGGCAATGCGCTTGGCTGTGGCCGGAATGGCCTTGAGCAATTCGTCGGCAGCAAAGGGGCGATACAGGCGCACTTTCACAATACCGACCTTCTCGCCATGGGCAGTGAGGTGCTCCACCGTTTCCTCGGCCGCATCCGCGCCCGAGCCCATCAGGATCACCACGCGCTCGGCATCCGGCGCTCCGACATATTCATACAACTTGTACTGGCGGCCCGTAAGGCCGGCAAATTTATCCATCGCCTTCTGCACGATAGCGGGCATGGCATCATAAAAAGTATTGACGGTTTCGCGTGCCTGAAAATACACGTCCGGGTTCTGTGCCGTACCGCGCAGCACCGGATGATCCGGGGTCAGCGCGCGGGCACGGTGGGCGAACACCAACTCGTCGTCGATCATTTCGCGCACTACTTCCAGCGGCACCTGCTCGACCTTGGCCACTTCATGGGAGGTACGGAAGCCGTCGAAGAAATGCAGAATAGGGATGCGCGATTCCAGCGTCGCAGCTTGGGCGATCAGTGCCATGTCCATGGCTTCCTGCACCGAATTGGATGAAAGATAAGCAAAACCGGTCGAGCGCGCCGACATCACGTCGCTGTGGTCGCCGAAAATCGACAGCCCCTGCGCTGCCAGCGAACGCGCCGCCACATGCATGACAAACGGTGTCAGCTCGCCGGCGATCTTGTACATGTTGGGGATCATCAGCAGCAGGCCCTGCGATGCGGTGAATGTGGTCGTCAGGGAACCGCTCTGCAGTGCACCGTGCACCGTGCCGGCGGCGCCACCCTCGCTTTGCATCGTAATGACTTCCGGGATGGTGCCCCACAGGTTTCTGGTACCTTCCGCCGACCAGGCATCGGAATATTCCCCCATCGGCGAAGAGGGTGTGATCGGGTAAATTGCGATCACTTCATTGGTCAGATGGGCGATATAAGCCGCAGCTTCATTCCCGTCGACCGTAACCATTTGCGCTTGATGCATCAAAAAAACTCCTTCAGTTAGTATTTATATGGTGTGTCCGGTTTTCCGGAAATATTTAATTGTGTATCAAACAATTCGTTTGATGCAGTCAGCCAAGAGGCGCGAAGTTTTGCGGCAAGGTGTCGCAGATTCATACGACCAGCCGGATAAACCGCAAGTTTCAGAGAATGTTCATATTCGCCGCAGGCGAACGTGATGCCATAACCAGAATCTCGTATCAATCAAAAGGCCGGCAAGAATATAGACCAGCCGTACCAAGCAAATCCAGTGTGCCTAAAAGTACATATTCTATCTCAACTTATTTATGCTTTGAAATTTTTTAGTTCCCAATCAACCCGATTCTTGAAAGCTGTTTCTATTATTTTTGGGCAGTTTCCCGGTCAATTCGAATTGCCATTGAGCACAGCAGGATGATGCCGCTATAATGCCGCAGTCAAAAACCCGGGTGACTGCCCGCAGGGCAGAAACATGCAACTCAACTACCGTTTGGCCGGACACTTCCCATCCGGCCGGACTCAGGATAATTTGTGATCAGCAAAATACTTGTCGCCAACCGCGGTGAAATTGCCGTCCGCATCGTACGCGCCTGCTCGGAAATGGGCATCAAGTCGGTCGCCGTCTATACGGATGCCGATCGTCATGCGCTACACGTAAAAAAGGCGGACGAAGCCTATCACATCGGCTCAGAACCGGTCACCGGCTATCTTAACGCGCATAACATTGTCAATCTGGCTGTTACCGCGGGATGTGATGCGCTGCATCCGGGTTATGGCTTCCTTGCAGAGAACCCCGAACTGGCGGAAATTTGCGCCCGACGCGATATCATATTCATCGGCCCGAACGCGGATGTCATCCGACAGATGGGCGACAAGGTCCAGGCGCGTAACGCCATGATAGCCGCCGGCATTCCATGCGTGCCGGGCAGCGACGGCAACCTCGCCGACGTCGAGGAGGCGCGCATAGTGGCCAACAAAATCGGCTACCCGGTGATGCTCAAGGCCACCAATGGCGGCGGCGGGCGCGGCATTCGCCGTTGCGACAGCGATAAAGACCTCCTCGGCAACTATGAGCGCGTGATTTCCGAAGCCAGTAAGGCTTTCGGTCAACCGGAAGTCTTTCTGGAAAAATGCGTGGTCAACCCGCGCCACATCGAAGTGCAGGTACTGGGCGACAGCCATGGCAACGTGATCCACCTGTTCGAGCGCGACTGCTCCATCCAGCGCCGCAACCAGAAACTGATCGAGATCGCCCCTTCACCGCAGATCACCCAGGCGCAGCGCGAATACATCGGCAATCTGGGCGCCAAGGCCGCCCGTGCCGTCGGCTACGAAAACGCGGGCACCGTCGAATTCCTGCTCGATCAGGACAATAATTTTTATTTCATGGAAATGAACACCCGCATACAGGTTGAGCATACCGTGACGGAAACCATCACCGGCATCGACATTGTGCAAGAGCAGATTCGCATCGCCGACGGCCATGAACTGCAATACAAGCAGGAGAATGTCGGGTTTCGCGGCTTCGCGATGGAGTTCCGCATCAACGCGGAAGACCCGAAGAATGGCTTCCTGCCGAGCTTCGGCAAGATCACCCGCTACTATGCGCCGGGCGGACCCGGTGTGCGCATCGATGCGGCCATGTACAGCGACTATGAGATCCCGCCCTATTTCGATTCGATGTGCGCCAAGCTTACCGTCTGGGCGCTCACCTGGGAGGGAGTCGTCGAACGCGGCCGCCGGGCACTCAGCGATATGGTGATTTATGGTGTCAAGACGACCATCCCGTATTATCAGGAAATATTGAAGCACCCCGACTTCAGGAATGCGAACTTCAACACCGGCTTTGTTGAGTCCCATCCGGAGTTGATCGAATACACTACCAAAATTCCGCCGGAGCTAAGGGCAGCAGTTATTTCCGCCGCCATCGCAGCTCATGAAGGCATATAACATGAAACTCGCGAAGCGATTCGTTTGCCCCCTCCCCCGCTTGCGGGGGGGAGGGTTGGGGAGAGGGAAATGGGCATGGCGGATTTCATCATCATGGGCGGCATTTTTGCCATGCCCATTAATTTCAACCTTATAAAATCAAGTTAATACCATGGCAAAGACCCTTATTTCAGAACTGGTGCTGCGTGACGGCCATCAATCCGTGATCGCGACGCGCATGCGCACCGACGACATGCTGCCCATCTGCTCCAAGCTGGATAGCATCGGCTTCTGGTCGGTAGAAGCATGGGGCGGCGCGACCTTCGATGCCTGTGTGCGCTTCCTGAAAGAAGACCCGTGGGAACGCCTCAAGAAACTGCGCATGGCGTTGCCGAACAGCCGTATCCAGATGCTGCTGCGCGGCCAGAATCTGCTCGGTTACCGCCATTATTCCGACGACGTGGTGCGCGCCTTCGTCGGCAAGTCTGCGGATAACGGCATCGACGTGTTCCGCATTTTCGACGCGATGAACGACCTGCGAAATCTGCGCGTCTCCGTCGAAGCGGTAAAAAAATCCGGCAAACATGCCGAAGGCTGCATCAGCTACACCACCAGCCCGGTGCACGGCATCCCCCAATTTGTCGAACTGGCCCGCGAACTGGAGGCCATGGGCTGCGATACCATCTGCATCAAGGACATGGCCGGTCTGCTTACGCCTTACGCTACCACCGAACTGGTGAAGGCGGTGCGCGCAGCCGTCAGCCTGCCAATTCACCTGCACAGCCATTCCACTTCTGGCCTGTCTGCGATGTGCTTCCTCAAGGGTGTGGAAGCGGGTGCCACCATACTTGATACCTGCAACTCTTCCTTCGGTGAAGGTGCCAGCCATTCCTCGACCGAGAGCATCGTGGCCGCGCTGCAAGGCACGCCATACGACACCGGCCTCGACCTGGCGGCAATACAGGAATTGACCGCCTATTTCTATGAGGTACGCCAGAAGTACTGGCAGTTCGAAAGCGCCTTTACCGGCGTGGACACGCGCGTGCTGGTCAACCAGGTGCCGGGCGGCATGATTTCCAACCTGTCCAACCAGCTCAAGGAATCGAGCGCGCTCAACCGCATGAACGAAGTACTGGCCGAAATCCCGCGCGTGCGCGAAGACCTGGGCTACCCGCCGCTGGTCACGCCGACCTCGCAGATCGTCGGCACGCAAGCTGTGCTGAACGTGCTGACCGGCGGGCGCTACAAATCGGTCACCAATGAAGTCAAGAACTACCTGCTCGGCCACTATGGTAAAGCGCCGGGTAAGGTCAACGAGGAAGTCAAACAAATTGCAGTCGGCAACGCGGAAGTCATAACCTGCCGCCCTGCGGATTTGCTCGAAAACGAAATGAGCAAGCTCAGGATCGAGTGTGAAAACCTGGCCAAGAGCGAGGAGGATGTGCTCACCTACGCCATGTTCCCGGATATGGCCATTACTTTTCTGCAGGAGCGCAACGCCAACACGCTCACCCCGGAACCATTGCTGTCCAAGGAGACCGCTACTACTTCCTCCGAACGTTATGCACCCAACGAATTCAAGGTGACGCTGCACGGCGAGACCTTCCATATCAAACTCACCGGCAGCGGGCACCGCGGTGAATCTGAGCGCCCATTCTATGTTTCAGTCGATGGCATTTCGGAAGAAGTCATCGTCGAGACCCTGAATGAAATCGAGGTTTCCGACGGAAAGAGCAACGGCAAGAAAAAACCCTCGGCCCCAACACCAGGCGCCGGGCGCCCGCGCCCTTCCCATGAAGGTTGCGTGACGACCGCCATGCCCGGCACTATCGTCGATGTCAAGGTCAAGGTCGGTGACAAGGTCGAGGCAGGCGATGGCGTACTGGTCATCGAAGCCATGAAGATGGAAAACGAAATCCAGGCGCCGATCAGCGGTGTTGTAGTCGGCATCCATGTCAAGAAAGGGGATAGCGTGGCGCCGGACGAAACCCTGGTCGAAATCCAGTAAAAATCCGGATGACCCAGAGGCGCAGGATGGAATGCCTTGCATGAAAAACCCTCTCCACCCATCTGATGTACTCTATGCGGGCAGCAGGCCATTCCCGCAGCTTGCCGCCTGTGAACATTTTGCCGGCAGCGAGAAGCTGCTGAACAAGGCACTGCAGATTCAGGCGGAATTATCGGTTGGTGGCCGGCCAGTCTTCGACATCACCGCCGATTGCGAGGACGGCGCGCCGGCAGGCAAGGAGCATGAACATGTGGTCATGATCGCCGACCTGATTCTGTCCGGCGCAAACCGCTTTGATCGCATCGGCGCGCGCATCCATGATGTCAGGCATCCGGCCTGGCGCGATGAACTGGAGACCATCATCAGCCTGGCCGGACAACGCGCAGCCTACATCGTGCTGCCCAAGCCGGAAAACGCCGAAGATGTCCTGACGCAGATCACCGCGCTCGACCAACTGAGAAACCGTTACGGCATCACCCGCGAAATTCCCGTGCATGTGCTGATCGAGACACCCGGCGCGCTGCACGAGGCCTGGGAGATCGCCCGCCTGCCGCACGTCGAAGTGCTCGATTTCGGCTTAATGGATTTCGTTTCCGCGCATCACGGCGCGATTCCCGCCACCGCGATGCGCTCGCCCGGCCAGTTCAGCCATGCGCTGATCGTGCACGCCAAGTGTGAAATCGCTGCTGCCGCACTGGGCAACGGCATCGTTCCCAGCCACAACGTCACCACCGAGATTCGTGACATCAACGTGGTGCGCGAGGACGCGCGCCGCGCCCGCCAGGAACTCGGTTTCCTGCGCATGTGGAGCATCCATCCGGCGCAGATATTACCCATCGTCGAGGCTATGCGGCCGGACTTCGCCGAGGTCAATGAAGCCGCCGCCATACTGATGGCTGCGCAGGATGCGGCCTGGGGGCCGATCCAGCGTGAAGGCAAACTGCACGACCGCGCCTCCTATCGATATTACTGGGAGCTGCTGCAACGCGCGCAAGCGACCGGCATGGACATTCCGACCGACGCCCGCCAGCGTTTCTTTTCTCAAGCCCAATGATCCGGCGCTGAGTTGCAGCAGCTAAACCCGGCTTACACAGTCACCCCCATCCCCACCCCAACCCTCCCCTTGAAGGGGAGGGAGCAGAGCCCCCTTGAAGGGGGAGGTTAGGAGGGGGATGGGGGCGAATGTTTGGGAGATAACCCGATAAGCACGGAATGTAGGATGCGGTGAATGAAGGAACCGCATCGCTCGCGTGCCAATTGATGCGGTTCGTGCCTCACCACATCCTGCTTCTTCTAAATTCTTGTCATTCTTTGAGATCATTCGGCTCGTAAGAGACTAGGCATTTTTCCAGACTTCGCCGGAAAAAAGAGGTTTGCCTTCGGCAAACAGCCGCAGCAAAATGCTTTTCACAAGCGACAATTTGTTGTCGTTTGTTCTACCTTTAGAGGCTATTTTGACTCCATCACCCACACCCCTGTCCAGTCTTCTGGCGGCGGGGTCTGTTTGAGGATTTTTGCACGCTCAATGTAAAGTTGGCTGGGCTTGTCATTGGGGTTGATGGCAAGACACTCGCCGAATACCTTGATCGCGGCATCCCAATGACGGGCGCGATAAGCGGAAATGCCGTCCTTGAACAAACCCAACACTTCGCCAATGCCGGGGAAACTCTCCGGGGTATGGTAGGCAAGAATTTCATGCACAGCGACCGGCTCGGTCTTGCCCTTGACCACCACGCGGTCCACCTCACGCATGCGGTAGGTGCCTTGCAGCTTGTTGATGGTAAATTCGCTCACCAGTATTTTCGTGCCATATTGCTTGCAGGCCGATTCCAGGCGGGATGCGAGATTCACGCCATCGCCGATGATGGTGAAATCCATGCGTTTGTTCGAGCCGATGTTGCCGGACACCACCGTATCCGTGTTCAGCCCGATGCCGATGTTGACTGGCGATTTACCTTCCGAAGTGCGCTGACGATTCCATTTGTTAAGCGTGTTGATCATGGCAATAGACGCACGCACCGCCCGGTCGGCATCATCCTCGTGGGCAACGGGTATGCCAAATGCCGCCATGATGGCATCACCGATGAACTTATCGAGCATCCCCTCCTCGCGCTGGATGCAATCTACCATCAGCGTGAAGTATTCATTGAGCAACGCCACCGTACCCTGTGCGCCAAGCTGCTCGGTAAGTGTGGTGAATCCCCGGATGTCGGAGAACATCACCGTGCTTTCCACGTTTTTCCCGCCCAGCAATTCCGCGCCGGAAGCAACCAGCCGGTCGGCAATGCCGGGATCCATGTAACGCGACATGGTTGATTTCAACCGCTTCTCACTGCTGATATCCTCGATCACAATCATCGAACCGATGCGCTTCTGATCCATATTGAGCAATGGCTGTACGGTAAAATTCACCGAAAGCTTCTCTTCGCCCACCTGCAGCGGCGCATCCACCATACTCTGCTGATCGCCGGTCTCGATCACCAGTTGCAGCTTGCCCATCACCCAGTCGTTGGTACCGGTAAAAAACTCCGCAGCGGGGCGATGCAAAATGTCATTTGCCGCAATCCTGAGAATGCGCAGACAGGCGGCGTTGCATGTGGCGATTTTCCCGGCCTCATCCAGCGTGATAATACCGTTGGACATGGATTCCAGCATCGCCTCATTGTAGTTTTTCATCGCCTGCACATCGGCAAACAGCTTGGCATTTTCCAGCGCAATGGAAACCTGCGCCGTAAAGGCACGCAGCCGCGCCTCATCCTCGTTGGTGAACGTCCCGCCGCGCTTGTTGAGCACCTGTGTCACGCCGATGGTTCTGCCGTGCTTGTTCACTACCGGGACGCACAGGATCGAGCGCGTAAAGAAACCGGTCTTCTTGTCGAATGCCGGATTGAAACGCAGGTCGGCGTAGGCGTAAGGGATATTGATGGTCTTGCCGGAAGCAAACACCGCACCGGCAATGCCGACATGGCTGGGCAACCGTATCTGCATGGATTCCAGCCCCTGCCCCACTTCAGACCATAATTCATTGGTTTTTTCATCGTGCAAAAACAATGTCGAGCGCTCGGCATTGAGCATGCGCGTCGCCTCGCTCATCACTTTCTGCAATAGCGAGCCGATCTTGATATCTGAAGTCATTTCCGACACGATGTTGACGAATTCCAGTTCCTGCTTGCGGATATTCTCCAGCCGCTCAATGAACTGCGCGCTTTGCAGCGCCAACGAACCCTGTCTCACCATCGCCTCGAACAACACCATCTCGCTGGTGTTAAAGCGTCCCTTCTTCTTGTTCAGCGTCTGCGCCACGCCTATGGTTTCACCCTTGGCGGTCTTGATCGGCACACACAGGATGCTGTGAGTTACAAAACCGGTCTGCTCGTCCACGCTGCGGTTGAAACGCGGATCCGCATACGCATCATGAATGATCACACCCTCGCCAGTGGTAAACACATAGCCTGCCACGCCACTGGTATTAAGTATGCGAATCTCATGCTGGAAATTCCCCTGCGCCACACGTGAATAGAGTTCGTTGGTTTCCGGGTCGTTGAGGAACAACGAGCCGCGCTCGGCACCCAGCTCTGCGGTAGTCATCTCAACCAGCACATTGAGCACCGTATCAAGCGAATCTATTGCCGACATCTTGCGCGAAATATCCAGCAACAACTCTGTCTCGCGCAACCGCCGCTTCTGTGCAGCGGCGGTACTTGATGGATTCACTTCTGCCGCAGATTTATTTGTCATGTTTTCACACCATCGTAAACCGGACGAGCCGGAACCAAAATGTAGGTCGGGCTCTGCCCGATATGGTGGGCAAAGCCCACCTGATAAATGACTAATGTGGGGGCATTTCCTTGCGCATTGCGCCTATCATCTCATGCAACTGCGCAATTTCACTCTGTGCTCTCATCCGCTCGTCCCGCAAAGCATTTTCCTTGTCGAAATAAGCCATTTCAAGCTGTTCGCGCAGAGTGGCGGCAATAACCTTAAGCTGCTCGATTTCATTGGCGGAAGCAGTATATGCCGCTTGCACCATCGACTCGTTTTCGATATTGGCACGTTCCAGCGCGACGCGCAGGCTTTCGGCAATTTCCTTCAACTGCTGAATCTCGCCCTGATTGGCGACCACCGCATGTTGCACTTCCTGTTCGCGCTGAATATGCGCCATTTCCAGCTCATCGCGCAGTGCGGCAATTACAGTTTTCAACTGGGCCATCTCCTGGCCTGATTCCCTCTCCACGCCCTGCACTGCAGCCTCGCGTCCGGCTTGCATTATCTCCAGTTCGCGACGCAACTCCACCACAGCACGCTGCAAATCGCGCACCTCGGCCTCGGTATCTTCCAGCACAGTGCCTTTAACGGCGACCATCGGCTAATCTCCCCTTGCAGCAATGTTACAAGTCATCTCTCTTGATGAGAATCTACAGCAGCATTTAATCACGCGGGTTATCGCACCGTAAAGTGCTACTGCGCGTTGCGCACTGGCGGTCCGTCATGAGATGCGCTGAATGGCCACCAGCGTTTCCTTCTTGAACCAAAACAAGCTCGGTCAAGCTGATAGAATAACCGGAATTTTCTACCGATGGATGATACAAATGAAGCTAACGGAAATTGACGCATTGCGCGCTTACGCGCGCATGATGAACACGCTGGATACATCGCATATCGAACCGCTGCTGGACGAAGATTTCCGCTACTCGTCGCAGTGGATGATCGGTGAAATTCCTTCGAAGCAGGAATTTCTCGACTACATGGAATCCATACTGGAACCGATCAGGCAATCGGGAGGCAGCGCCTATGCCGAAATCGCCCACGCCAATGCATGGGGGCACGACGATTGCGTCGTCACGGCGGAAGGCGACAAAGAAAACCTGGTGGCCACGGTATTTGCCCACGTAAAGGACGGGAAAATCCGGCGCATCGACATGTGCTGCGACCCTCCTCCGTCCGCGACCATGAGAACCGGAGAGTATCCGTCATGACAACTGCGCAGCTCGGCAAAAAAACAGCAAAAAGAAGGTTGATGGCCGGAAGATTTTTGAAGTACCATCGTGCCTCCGCGTATCCGGAATGAATGACATTCCGACAATACAGCGAGACATTCCGAGGGTGCAGTTATTTAAAGAATAATCAAGTCGAAGCGACAAGCAAGTCAGAGCGGCAAATCAAAACAACTTAAATCAAAACGGGAGACTCCATGACACTGATGATAGGAATCCCCAGGGAAATAGCCCCGGGTGAAAAACGCGTAGCCACCGTGCCCGATGTCGTTGAAAAACTCATCAAACTGGGCTTTAGGGTTGCCGTCGAATCCGGCGCCGGTGATGCGGCGAATTGCAGTGACGACACTTACCGTGCTGCGGGCGCCGAGATTATCGACGGTGCGGCCAAGCTGTGGGCATCGTCCGACATCGTTTTCAAGGTGTGCGTCCCGACGAGTGCCGAGGTTAATTTGATGCGCGAAGGCGGCATCCTGATCGGCTTCATCTGGCCGGCGCAAAACCCCGAACTGATGCAGCAACTCGCGGCAAAGAAAGCCACGGTGCTGGCCATCGACGCGCTGCCGCGCCAGCTTTCACGCGCGCAGAAGATGGACGCCCTGACCTCCCAGGCCGGCGTCGCCGGCTACCGCGCCGTCATTGAGGCCGCCAATGCCTTCGGCCGTTTCTTCAACGGCCAGATCACCGCTGCGGGCAAGGTTCCGCCGGCCAAGGTCTTCATCGCCGGCGCCGGCGTGGCGGGCCTCGCGGCCATCGGCACCGCCGCCAGCCTGGGCGCCATCGTGCGCGCCAACGACACCCGCGCCGAAGTGGCCGACCAGGTCGTGTCGCTGGGCGGTGAATTCGTCAAGGTCGATTACGAGGAAGAAGGTTCCGGCGGCGGCGGCTACGCCAAGGTGATGAGCGAGGGCTTCCAGCAGGCTCAGCGCGAGATGTATGCCAAGCAGGCGCGTGAAGTGGACATCATCATCACCACCGCGCTGATTCCCGGAAAACCCGCACCCCGGCTGATCACCGCCGAAATGGTGCAGAGCATGAAACCAGGCAGCGTCATCGTCGATATGGCAGCCGAGCGTGGCGGCAACTGCGAGCTGACCGAGCCGGGCAAGGCGGTGGTGAAGCATGGCGTGACCATCGTCGGTTACACCGATCTGAATAGCCGTTTGGCCAAGCAATCCTCGACGCTGTATGCGACCAACCTGTTCCGCCTCACCGAGGAACTGTGCAAGACCAAGGACGGCATCATCAACGTCAACATGGAAGATGACGCCATCCGCGGCCTGACGGTCATCAAGGAAGGCGAGATCACCTGGCCTGCGCCAGCGCCGAAATTACCGGCGGCTCCGGCCAAACCGGCTGCCGCAAAAGTGGCGCCCGCTGCCAAGGGGCACGGGCATGGCGGCAGCAGCGAGCCGATGGCCGGTGGCAAACTGGCGATCATGTTTGCCGTTGCCGCGGCCCTGTTCTGGCTTGTCGGCGCCTATGCGCCTGCGGCATTCCTCGGGCACTTCACCGTGTTCGTGCTGGCCTGCTTCGTCGGCTACATGGTGGTGTGGAACGTCACCCCGGCCCTGCACACGCCGCTGATGAGCGTCACCAATGCGATCAGCAGCATCATCGCCCTCGGTGCGCTGGTGCAGATTGCGCCGCCGGTTGATGCCACCGACGGCAGGGGCCTGATCCTCGGCCTCGCAGTCGTCGCGCTCGCGCTCACCGCAGTCAATATGTTCGGCGGCTTCGCCGTGACCCAGCGCATGCTGGCGATGTTCCGCAAATAAGGTGAATTACTATGTCTGAAAGTTTAGCAACCGTTTCATATATCGGCGCGACGATACTCTTCATCCTGAGTCTCGGCGGCCTGTCCCATCCGGAAACCTCGCGGCGCGGCAATCTCTACGGCATGATCGGCATGGCGCTTGCCGTGCTGGCGACCATCTTCGGGCCGCGCGTCACGATGGCCGGCATCCCGTGGATCATCGGTGCCATGGTGATCGGCGGCAGCGTCGGCATCTACGCCGCGCGCGTGGTGAAAATGACGCAGATGCCCGAACTGGTCGCGCTGATGCACAGCCTGGTCGGCCTCGCCGCGTGTCTGGTAGGTTTTGCCAGCTACTTCGACCCATCGGTGCAACTTGCCGGTGCGGAGAAGGCGATCCACGAGGCCGAAATCTACATCGGCATCCTGATCGGCGCGGTGACTTTCTCCGGCTCGATCATCGCCTTCGGCAAACTGTCCGGCAAAATCGGCGGCAAGCCGCTGCTGCTGCCCGCGCGCCACTGGATGAACCTGATCGGCCTGCTGGTGGTGATCGGTTTCGGCTACCAGTTCCTCAACGTGCATTCGGTTGAAGACGGCTTGATCCCCCTGATCGTGATGACCGTAATCGCGCTGTTGTTCGGCATCCACATGGTGATGGCGATCGGCGGCGCCGACATGCCGGTGGTGGTGTCGATGCTGAACAGCTACTCCGGTTGGGCGGCGGCGGCAACCGGTTTCATGCTGAACAATGACCTGCTGATCGTCACCGGCGCGCTGGTGGGATCAAGCGGCGCGATTCTCTCCTACATCATGTGCCGCGCGATGAACCGCAACTTCATCAGCGTGATCGCAGGCGGATTCGGCACCGGCGGCGGCACGCCTGCTGCCGCGCCGAGCGGCGACGCACAACCGGCTGGCGAGGTGGTAGCGGTAAGCGCTGCCGAGACCGCCGAACTACTGCGCGAAGCCAGAAACGTGATCATCGTGCCGGGCTATGGCATGGCGGTAGCGCAGGCCCAGCACACAGTCAACGAGATCACCCAGTATCTGCGCGAAAAGGGCGTCAACGTGCGCTTCGGCATTCATCCGGTCGCCGGCCGCATGCCCGGCCACATGAACGTGCTGCTGGCCGAGGCCAGAGTGCCCTACGACATCGTGCTGGAAATGGATGAACTCAACGAAGACTTCCCCGATACCGACGTCGCAATGGTAATCGGTGCCAACGACATCGTTAACCCGGCTGCACAGGAAGACCCGAACAGCCCGATCGCCGGCATGCCGGTGCTGGAAGTATGGAAAGCCAAGACCTCCATCGTGATGAAGCGCAGCATGGCCTCCGGCTATGCAGGCGTCGACAATCCGCTGTTCTACAAGGAAAACAACCGCATGTTGTTCGGCGATGCCAAGAAGATGCTGGAAGAAGTGTTCGTCGCGCTGAAGTCGTAACAAAGCGGAATTTTG
>Ga0209343_10003187_pt1 | contig 20804 bp, 25 predicted proteins | sample RifCSPlowO2_02_FD_184026 | JGI IMG/M metagenome (GOLD analysis project Ga0209343, IMG submission 184026) | Groundwater microbial communities from Rifle, Colorado - Rifle CSP2_plank lowO2_0.2 (SPAdes) (version 2) | ecosystem: Environmental > Aquatic > Deep subsurface > Groundwater | place... | reverse complement strand
CCCTCCCCCCGCCTGCGGCGGGGTCGGCTCGGTCTTCGGATACACGCGGCCCCATTATATGACATTGCGCCCTTAACTGTTAAAATAAAAATATGAATTGGATTTTTCTTGCAATCATGACGGCTATCTTTTATGGAGCATACAATGTCTTCATCAAAGTTTCGTCAGGCCACATCAATCAAATAGTTGGAGCTGTAATTCTTCAAATCGTAGCCGCACTTGTGGGCGGAATTATTCTTTTGATAATGAAGATGACGAACAGCCCATTAGAAATATCTCAAAAAGGAGTTTTGTTTGCAGTTCTTGCTGGTATTTTCGTAGGATTAGCTGAAATTACTTCGTTCTTCGTCTTTTCAAAAGGTGTCTCCGCATCAGTCGGAATTCCAATTATTATAGGTGGTTCTGTATTAGTCGGGGCTGTTCTTGGCCTGACTTTTCTCAAAGAGACGCTCAATCCAATCCATTATGTAGCAATTGCCATGGTTGTGGTGGGGGTGATCATACTTTCTACTAAGTAGGGCGGGCGCAACAGCATATAACAGCGTATAGCAGGTTCGTGTATCCTCTCTGACCCAAATTTGACTTATTTTTTCCTTGGAGGTACATTGAAAGTACAGTAATTTCTAAAATATGCGCAAAATAGACCTCAAATCAGTGGTGTGGAAAGAAGGTAGGTATTATATCTCTCAATGTTTAGATGTGGATGTTTCAAGCTTTGGCAAGACCAAAAAAGAAGCCCTTGCGATGCTTGAAGATGCCTTGAATCTGTATTTTGAAGATGTACCGCCACCAAAGAAGACGGAACGAGTAAAGCGTCCGGTTATTGCTTCGGTGCAGCTTCAGTATGCCTAAACCCTATCCAGTTCGACTGGTGATTCAAGTCCTTGAACGCAAGGGCTTCTTTTTTGTGTCACAGTCTGGCAGTCATGCCAAATACAGAAAGAAGGGAAATCCTACTCTCACGGTCATTGTTCCGATTCATGGAAAAGATATTCGGTATGGCACCTTTCGGTCTATTTTGCGCCAAGCAAAATTGAAAGAAAGTGATTTTCAGAAAGAGAAAAAATAAGTCAAACTTCTGCTATACGCGAACGTTCAGCAAAATTGTAATTTTTTTATCACGTAAACTGCCCTGCGGCAGAGACCGCAGGGCGTCGCCCTAAAACTCAAAGAGTTTTAGTTGAGCGACATCCTGTGGCCTTCCTTGATTTTTTGTAAATAGCTACAAAAACCAAACGCCTTAGCCAAAAAACCAACCCCTGACATTACTATACCAGTATAATGATATAGTAAGTGCCATTACTCAATCATTTTTGACAGGTAGAGAGCCCATTTGACTTAATCCTCCTAATTGGATATAATTGGATGTAGTTAATATATCCAATTTGAATATATGCCTAATATTAGCCAAAAAAATACAGAAAAACATGAAATTTTTGACAATTTTGCTAAACGAATTGAACAAATTCCGTCAAATATTGTATCTAAAATTGCCAAAATTGATGAATTAAAAGGGCGGTGGATAACTGGGGCGCGTTTAAGCCCGCAGGTCTTAGGGCGCCTAAAACGCTCGGTTTTGATTACCTCTACCGGCGCGTCCACTCGTATTGAGGGCTCTCGCCTGTCCGATGCAGACATTGAAAAAATGATACGCGGTATTAATATTCAAAAATTTACTGACCGCGACAAACAAGAGGCGCAAGGATATTATGAATTATTAGAAAATGTTTTTAATTCCTGGAAAAATTTAAAATTAAGTGAAAACACTATCAAACATTTTCATCAAGAACTGTTGAAATATGTTGATAAGGATGAAAAACATCGCGGCGATTACAAAAAAGGTGAAAACAAGGTGCACATGCTAGATGGTGCGGGGAAATCAATCGCTATTTTATTTGACACGGTGCCGGCATATCTAACCCCGGGGAAAATGCGCGATTTGGTGGAGTGGACACAAAAAACATTGAAAGAAAACAAATATCATCCATTACTCGTGATTGGTAATTTTCTGGTTGAATTTTTGAAGATCCACCCTTTTACCGATGGCAACGGGCGATTATCCCGCGTGCTTACAAACCTGCTTTTACTCCAAGCAGAATATTTGTATATCCCCTATGTTTCTCACGAAAAATTGGTGGAAGACAATAAACCAGATTACTATATTGCTTTGCGTCGTAGCCAAAAAACCATGGGGACAAAAAATGAAAGTATCGTTGATTGGCTGGATTTTTTCTTGGGCATTGTTTTAAAACAATCAGAAATGGCGGTGGCATTATTGTCCAAAGAAAATATAGAAAAAATACTATCTGAAAAACAACTAACTGTTTGGCAATACATTGAAAAAGTAAAGGAGGCGGGCACTGGTGATATTACTGAAAATACTAAAATGGCCAGACCAACAGTAAAACAAACTCTGGGCGTTTTGCTTAAACTTAAAAAAATTGAACGAATTGGATTGGGAAGAAGCGCGCGATACAGAAAAATATAATTGAACGAATTCGCCCCCCCCCCTTTGAGTGAACGAAAAAATAAAAAGTGTAAAAATAATTTACAATTTACATCCGATAACACCGAGTATCTGGTTACGCTCCGCTCCACCCACATTGCTTCGCAACATCAGATACTCGGGAACATTATACGCAATTCAAAAAATGAATTATAAAGCGCCGTAAAGCCGACAACAGCACATATATCTCCGCCGCCTGCTCGGTAGCTCCGCCCTCCGGGGACATACGGAGTACCGAACGTCATATATGCGCAATCCATTCTGCCCCAATCGACTCAAACATCCTCTCGTAGTCGGAAATAAGATAAGTCGGTCCGCCGTCCTTCAAAGTACCACCAGCCTTCTTCATTTTCCAAAATTTCTTGCGCGTAAGTTGCGCGATTCTTGCGCGATTCCCACATATCTGCTATACTGTCTATAGTCATCCGATTCTATATGTTTTCACCAAAATACAAACTCACCAACAAAATTTTGGCTGACCTCACTGCTGTTGCAGAAGCAAAAGGAATTATTGATCGTGCCAAAATTCTGCCAAAGCAAGAATTGCGTTTGCGCCGGCAGGCCACAATTCGCATGACACACCACTCTACGGAGATTGAAGGCAATCGGCTTAATATACAGCAAGTAGAAGCACTGTATGCTAAGAAAAAAATAGATGCGCCTGACAGAGATATTCACGAGGTGCAAAATTACTTAAACGCATTAAAGTATATTGAAAAATTGGTCGCAGAAAAAAAGCCCACAACTGAAAAGGTCATTTTGCAAATTCACAAGCTCGTCACGGCAAAAACAATGGATACAAAATTTTGCGGCACATATCGCCCGGGGCCGATCTACGTTGTCCGTCGACGACTTGGCATGCCACAAGAAACAATCTATACCGGGCCAGTTGCAAAACGTGTGTCCAAACTCATGGAAGTATTTGTTGACTGGCTGAAAATAAGTGAAGAAAAAGAAGTAAATCCCGTTATCGTGGCCGCGATTGCTCATCTTGAAATCGCCGCAATTCACCCGTTCAACGACGGCAACGGCCGTACTGCTCGCGCACTTGCAACACTGCTGTTATACCAGCGCGGATATGATTTTCGACGTTTATTTGCACTCGAGGATTATTACAATACTGGTAGGCAATCTTATTACAAGGCAATTAATCTTGGTAAAACATACGACGAAAGAAAAAATGATATTACATCTTGGCTTGAATATTTTACTAAAGGTTTCAGGAAAGAAATTGATACTGTAAAGTATACTATTCTCGTGCTTTCATCCCGCAAGGTTGACGGGAAGATAAAATCACAAATTTATCTCAGGCCCGAACAGCTCAAAATTATTGATTTTCTTGATCAAATGGGCAGAATTACTGCCAAAGATGTCGAGGATGTATTGTCTATACCAAAACGAACCGCACAGCTTCACGTTGAGAAGCTCAAAAAAATAAAGATGATAAAACAGGTTGGCAAAGGACGAGCAACCTATTACATTGCGAATAATTGATACGAATGTGTTGGCGGGGGGGCGCACCTACCTGTGCCAGCAGGCAGGATTCACCCTTTTGATTTCTCTTCCTCCAGAGGCGGACAGGCTTGCGCCCAGGCCAAATGAAAAAACAATTTGATCATTATGAAAAAAATCATTATCGGTATCATAGTCGCCATCACAGCCATACTTTTTTGGTCGCCTTGGATGGGCGAAGGTGGTGGAGAAGATGTTATCCAAAAAGTTCAACAAAAAGAAAGTGTTAAGGCTGAAATGGAAGAGCTCACAAGCAAATACGGATATCAGGCAACACTATCGTACAACACGCACTTTGAGGTTCCACTCCCTTCGGTCGCTACGCCCATGTTTGGCGCCGATGTAGCACTCCGTACTAAAATTATTCCAGTTCCAAACATCGCAAAGTGCGGAACGTTGAAATATATTTTTACTTTTTAAAAATCAGACGAGGTATTATGAAAGAAAATTTGAATATCGGAATAATAACTGGCAAAAAACTAACAGATGCGTTGTTATGCGAAGCGTTAACAAAAAAATTTCCAAATATTAAAATAGTTCAATACAAAATCCCATTCAACATGTGGATTCCGTGGATCTGGAAACGCATAATTAAAATGGGGTGCATTGTTCTTTGCGGCCACATATTTCTTTCCATATATCTACGTATACAAAGAAAAATTGAACTATTCCATAAAAAACCACTTTGGCTTAAATATACAAATGTAACCCCAGCTTGGAAAGAATTAAATAAAAAAAAGGAAATTTGTCTTTCCGAAAAAGCTTTGATTAAAAAAATACGCGGATTGGATGTTATTATTCTAGCGGACTCATTCCGTTTATCTCATAAATTTTTTCGAAAAACTAAAGTACCATGTCTTCAATTAGTATGGGGACTTGCGCCAAGCTATATGGGTGACTCTGCAGGATTTTGGGCATTTGCCTCGCATAACAAGCAACATGTTGGAATTAGTATAATTGAAAGGTTTGCCCAGTTTAATAAAATAAGAATTATAAAACAAAGAATTATTGAAACTGGTCACCAAGAAGATTTACGTTCTATTAAAATAAAACAAGTTATAAAAATGGCTGAAATACTGCCTGAAATAATAGAAAGATACTTTAATAAAGAAACTGTTCCTAGACAACAGACGACAGAAATAATATGCCGAATATTTCAAGCGCCAACGTTATCAACATATTTACATTTTTTAAAATTTCGCAAAATTAATACGTTACCTCATTATTCGTATAACGATATCCCATGCACACTCATAACGGCAAAATAAAACACTACCCTATACAAACCATCATTTTTATTATCACCGGCTTGTTTTTTGCACTATATGCACACGATAGTAATCTATATCCGCACTTAAGCACTATTGATACAGCTATTTTGTCTTTTTTAAGATTCTTCCTGCTAGCAACACCAGTATTTCTTGGATTTTTGATTGTTCAATTTAAACAAAGAAATTTTTTGAAATATCTACTACTGGTAGTATGGATTCTATTTTTGCCGTACACTATTTATTCAATCACTGAAATACGGCACATCGCAGAATTGTGTAGATTGCCAGAACTAAACACATACTATACAGAAATATGTGTTACAAAATTATGGATGCTATTTCCAACCTTTATATATTCAGCCGCTGGTAGTTTGGGGTTTGTGTTTTCAGTCTCTCAAGTTACATCGCATTTATTTTTAGTTTCTTGGAAAAAACAAACAACAATTATTTCAATGTGTTTTTTAAGTGGTTTTGCGAGCGTATTTGGTCTTTACACAAGAATTAATATTTGGGAAATTTTTTCAAATCCTATAATGTTTTTCCAATCCATCTCCACGACAACTTACCAGAAAGATTTTCTGTGGAACGTTTCGGTATTTTCATTATTTGTGATTGGTTATTTTTTTGTCACTAATCGTTTATTCAGACAAGCCAATAAATCCCGCACATGAAAGGCTATTCTGATCCCTCATCCCAGTAGCCCCACCCATATCCCGACAAAGTCGGGATATCGCATACACACGGCCCCGTTGTGCATAATAGCTAATTTGTTAGGCTATTGCATGGTTGATGTAACTGGGGTATAATATCTTTAGATTTTATTTTTAATCCTAAAACTATGTTACCAAGAGAATCTGGCCCATCCCCTGAAGAAATAGGTATAGAAACTAATGTGGAGGAAACTATGGATCTACCACCAGCCCCACCTAATTTGTTCGATGATAAAGCAGTTGAAGAACATAATAAAAAGATGGAAGAATGGAAAGAAAGACAGAAAAACAACAAAACAACGGAATAGAGAAACATTGTTGTTTGTGTACCAATAACAAATTACCAGGAAATATAATGGCCGCCTGTGAGGGCGGCCGTTGCTTTTTAAATTGCCTTGCGACGTAGTCAAAAATCCATGGGAACCAAAAACGAAAATATATCAGATTGGCTTAATTTCTTTTTTGATATTGTCTTGAAATAATCACAAATGGCAGTGGAGCTATTATCTAAAGAAAATATAGAAAAAATTCTCTCGGAAAAATAAATTATTGTTTCGCAATATATTGAAAAAACAAAAAAACAAGCACTGGCGATATTACCAAAAAAAACTAAAATTGCCCGGCCAACGGTAAACAACTCTTGGGAAACTAACACCTTAGTATTGATGAATATTGAGGCGGGGTGCATTAAAAAATATTCATCTGTACTCAAGATTCCCATTTCTCATCAGGATGAAAACTTCAAATATGGGCATATGAAAAAGAAACGTCCAATTTTTATTCTCGCATTGGTAATCCTAACAGCAGGATCATTATCTCTGTATTTCATGCAATTTAAAAAAAATAAGGCAAATTCCATTCATGATATTTATGAATACTCTACAATGGAATTCAATAATTTAAGGTATGATATTGCAAAAATTAAACCTGAAAAAATTGATTCACTAACTTTTTATTACAAGAACCAAAATAACCAAAAATTTACAGACATCAATGATCTCAAAAAACAAAAAGAGAAATTAATTTTTGCTACAAACGGTGGTATTTTTTCAAAAACATACGAACCATTGGGGCTGTACATAGAAAACGGCACAACACTATCAAGTCTTAACGCAGATACAGGCGAAGGAAATTTTTATCTCCAACCAAATGGCGTTTTTTACATAGAAAAAAACCAAGCAAACATAATAGAAACAAAAAAATACCACGACGCACCAAACGTATCATTTGCTATTCAATCTGGCCCGCTATTGGTAATTAATGATGAGATTAATTCCTCTTTTAGCGAAGATTCACAAAATAGATATATCCGCAGTGGAGTAGGCAGAGATAGAAATGGAAATGTAATTTTTGCAATATCAGACCAACCAGTGACATTTCATGAATTTGCTTCATTTTTTAAAGAAAAACTGAACTGCAACAATGCATTATATGTAGATGGCGCAATATCTGAAATGTATGTTCCAGGATATAGAGAAAATACCAAAGAAAAATTTGGCGTAATGATTGGCATTGAAGACAATGGAGCCCCCCCCCGCTCAGCGGGGTGGTACCAGTTGCCACCGCCCGGTGGGGCGGAATCCGCCAACCCACAGACTTCATGGCTAAAGCCGTGGTATTATTTGGCGGATAAAAATAATCCAATCAAAAAGTACAATATTATCAACGAACCAAAATACTATGAAACTAGGAATTATTATCAGTCAAACAAATCCAGAAATAAACTGGAATGCCCTGCGTTTAGCAAATTTTGCTCTCAAGCAAAGCGACGAAGTTACAATTTTTCTCATTGGAGAAGGCGTAGAGTATGAAAAGAGTAATTCGGAAAAATTCAACATCCAAGAACAAATAGCGGAATTTTTAAAATCGGAGAAAGCAAAAATTTTAGCATGCGGAACTTGTCTCAAATCAAGAAATCAAGAAGCGACTCATACCCGCCCGATGAGCACGATGAAAGATCTGTATGCGCTTGTTCAGGAAAGCGATAAAATTTTGACTTTCTAATTTCAAGCACTATGGAAAAATTACTTCTACTTGCAATCTTAATTTTTGTTTTCAATTTTTCTGTTCCGACCCTATCGCTTGCTCAAGGCATGACGGGCTTTAATAACACCGCAACATCGTATATGCCGGGATGTAATCGGAAATAAATTCTAGCCTAAGATGAAAAAAACAAGCTTTTCTTTGAAGAAAGATAAATATAAGGCTGCTCGGGGCGGCCATTCAAGGTTGTTAAATGTCTGCTGTCGTAAGTGCGAGAGCGTCGTTGTAGTGTATCAAAAAGATGGCCCGGGTAATTTGCGACGATTATACTTAGATAGAATATTCGAGCCTGTAGAAATGGCAGGTCTGCAAGCCCTGAACATAAAAGATGTCCCTGTGTTAAAATGCAAAAAATGTTCCGCGGCGCTTGGCACGCCCTATATTTATATTAAGGAGAAAAGAAAAGCTTTTAGATTGTACAAAGATTCAGTCACTAAGCGACTAAATTTAATTTGACACCAATATGGAAAATAGGCCAAAAGTCGGGGTTGGCTGGAACAACCCGCCGCAACCCCTTTTTATTGCTACTGAGAATTTCTATAAAAGCGGGTACAATCCATTAACATAAGCGCCCCGCAGTATTCTCTGCGGGACATTTTTTTGATGAGGGAAAAACAAGGCCGACAAAGTCATGACCAAATGTTGGCTTTCAATCGAGAACAGGTATTTTTTTATTGTCAAGTGTTTTTTTATTGACACGATCTTTGTGGATGGTATATATATGGCGGTTTTTCCAGTCGTGTCGGGAACCAGTGAGTCCTGGTATTGCTGGAGAACTCGTTAACCTGCGATGGTCGCAGGCCCGGTTTTCGCTCCAAGAAAGAGGTGCGAGATGAGCGGCCAATTTAGCAAAGAGGACGTCCTGCATGTCCGTGGTATGGTCGAGGCGGGGGTCTTTGAGGAGATCAACCCCTCGAGGCTGACGAGCTTCGCGAGTGGGACAGTTGCGTGTAAATGCGCTGACGGGAGATGGTCTATCCCCCTCCTCACCCTGCTTCAGAACCTTCAGCGTCCTCACAGGCAGGGAAACGGCGTCTTCGTGCACACCCTGAGTTTGCACGGCGGGCCTCTGAGGATCCGCCCCGGGTCAAGGGCGAACAAGGAGTTCAACCTCGCTTCAGCGTGGGAATACGAGCTGGAGCTTGCGGCCACGATCTCGCGGTCGCTTGCTGGCAACAAGTCAATCACGTTGCTCGGCCATGGGCCGTGTGGCATGGCGGCGCGAGCAGGCATGACCTTCCTCGAAACTGTCGAGGAGCTGGTCGCCACCAAGCGATACATCCGCATGGGACATCCGGACTGGTTCGAGAGCATCATCTGCATGATGCATCTCGCGGTGGATGGTGCCGAGCGGGTCTATTTTGTGAACCCGCGGCAGTTCGAGCGATGGCTCATACAAAACGCCGCATAATAGGAGATTATGGGAGGCTACAGAGTTCACGGATCGGAGAGATAGGCATGCTCTCCGATCCCGTGGGCTAAACAATATACAATTTTTACATTTTTTGGTTCTAACTATTTTTGTACATACAGCTTGGTAGCCTGGGGCATGGAATCAAATCCTTTTCTTTGAAAAAAGAAAGACTATGGTAGAATAAGGTAATATAAACGTACAGTAATATATTGATATGACTCATTTTTTGAAACAAAAAAATCGGCCCCTTATAGCCGGCGCCACTATGGGACTTTTCTTGTCTCTCGCATTACTCGCTATCAATGTGTATATAAATGCTCCGAGCGAGAATAGTCTTATCAACCGTGGATATGCTGGTGGAGAAATCGGATATGAACTCGGCTTATCAGACATAGTTCTATTTTTGCCTACCTTGTACGCAAAACACTTGTTTGAAACTTTATTCCAATTAGGCAAACCAATACGCGGGGTCGGCTTTTTTGTTTTTCATATTGCTTTCTACATACTCCTCGGAGTATTTATTGGATGGATTGTCTACAAAGTAAAAAAAGGGAAAAAAGTAAGTCATAGCAACTTCATTTAACACGGTATATGACATTTTTTTCTCTATGTCGACAGATCGGAATCAGATAATTAACAAATTGGAAGATGAATTGAAAAATAATTCATTTGTTTTTGCTTTTTGGTTAGAGGGGGCTGATGCGCATGGTACTGTAGACGAATATTCAGATATTGATGTCTGGCTCGATGTGCAGGACGGTCATGAAGGAATGGTCATCGAACAAGTTCGATCGGTCTTGTCTCAAATCGCTCAACTGGACTTTGAACACGAAGTGGAGCACCCACATCCAAAGATACGGCAGATGTTTTTTCATCTCACAGGTACTTCGGGATTTCTGATCATTGATGTCTGTGTGCAGAGCCATAGCAGAGAGTTTTGGTATACCAAAGGATATGCCGATGAGAAAGTAAAGATACTCTTTGACAAGGAAAACGTTATCCAGTTTCGCGATTTGAACAAAACCGAATTCCAAAGCCTCCAAAACAAAAAAGTAGAAGAATTGAAGAAAACATTTGTCTTCTTTCAGGCGTGGGTGATGAAAGGCGTCAATCGAGGTCACTTTTTGGAGGCGTTGTCATCTTATCATTCCTTCATTTTAGAACCGCTCGTTGAGTTGCTTCGAATACAGCATCAGCCAACCAAACGTGAATTCGGGTTAAAGCACGTCGAGCGTGATATACCAAAAGACGTACTGCTGATTCTCGAAGATCTGTATAAAGTAAATTCAACGGAAGAAATTTCTACCAAGGCACAAAAAGCAAATGAATTATTTTTTGACGTGCTGAAAAAAATCAAAAAAGAAAACATCATCACCTAACTATTAACTATGAAAAAAATAATTTTAACAGCTGGTTCGTTGGTATTAATTTTTTTTATGAGCGGCTGTGTTCAGCGGCAAACTCAGCCATCCAAAAAAGAACCGGCACCCGTCTCTACAGTTTCTGCTCCTTCACATTGTAGAGACAACCTCTACAACAAGGGCGAAGAAGGGCTTGACTGCGGTTGGAGTTGTCCGAATGCATGCCAATTCACGGAAAAATGCGGGGAAATAGACAAAGACGAAACATGGTCCGGCAACGTGTCTGTGAGCTGTTACACTACGGTGAATGACGGCGCTCGGCTTACTATTGAACCGGGCACGATAGTAAAATTTCATCATGACAGAGATTACAAGACATCCGGCAGAGCCGGCTTATCGGTGAACGGAGGAGATATTGTTGCGCGCGGGAACAAAGACCACATGATCTGGTTTACGTCTGACGCCAAAGACCCGATCAACGGCGACTGGATGCACATCAATATCGACCACAGCAAGAATTCAATGCTTGACCATGTGATTGTGGAATTTGCAGAAATTGGAGTTTCGCAATTTGATTCTTCGGTGCCCATAACCAATTCCATTATTCGCTGGATCAACTCCGAGGGTCTATACGCAGAACGTTCAACCCCCATCATAGAAAATAATACATTGTATAATAATGGGTATCACGAAATAGCGCTTGAGCAATATAATACAGACGCCGTTGTCTCTCGTAACTATTTTAAGGGCGGGCATCACGGAGTTCATTTCGAAAAAAGCACAGGAGTAGTGAAGAATAATTTTTTTGAGAATTATCGCGCGCTGAAGACCAGTGACCCGGAGTTTACCATAAGCGCAGGAATGGAATCAGCAGTAACTATTGAAGATAACAAATTCCAAAATGTGGGAGAGATTATTTTTGCTATTGATGACAACGTGGAAAGCACGATGAAAAATAACCCAATTGTCAATGGCCAGCAGCCGCCGGTATTTGACTATGACGATATACGAAATTTTGAGTTGGGCTACATCCCGGGCGATGAAGACGACCAATTCCCCTATGTGTATGCCGATACAGATACAACCAGGAGAGTAACAAAAAAAATTGGGAAAGACCTGTACTTTGGGTGGTCGCTCGTGTATGCGGACGGCGCGTTGTATCGTTTTAGTTTGGGATATGGCGAAGTTGGCAAGGAACTGGATTTGATCAAACTTGATCCGGAAACCGGGGCTGTCGAACGATTTGGGAATAATGACATTATCAGTCCAAGAGGATTGGCATGGGATGGAGAATTCTTTTATGTCAATGATGGCAGCTTGAAAAAAATTTTTACATTTAAAATAACAGGGGGCTTTATTGAAATTCTTGACAGCTTTGATATTCCCGAAGCAGAGAAAGGAGGCACAGCTGGTTTAACTTCTGACGGAGAATTTCTTTATCTCGTTCATCGATACGGGGAAAAAATTTGGAAATTGGACAAGCAAGGACAGATCGTCGGAGAAATTCCCTTTCAGACCCCAGGCGGCGCGATTACCTATGCAGACGGCTATTTTTGGGTTTATGCAGGATGTAAAAAAGGATTGTGCAAGATAACGAAAGACGGTGAGCTGGTTGGAGAGATATATCCTGCGGCCAAAGACCCCTGGGCGCTCGCGTGGGATGGAACATACTTGTGGGCGCTGTACAGAACAAGCGAGACATGGAACGACCCAAAAATATATCAAATGGAAATACTCGACGATTCTCTCGAGTAACATTTTCAAAAAAATCCGCATCTCTTCGATGACAAAAGTATCCCCGCCTTCTCTTTTCAGTCGTGAACTGATACAATAAGCGCCTGATGATATATTATATAACGCAATATGTTTGAAATGCTCACTCGGCCGCCAAAGCAGTCCCCCATCGGTTCCTACAGCCTGGATGTCATTTCTTTGCCGGAAGAATGCGATTGGGAAAAATATCTGCCTGTAGAAATACGCTATATCTTCCAAAAAGAGCCGGCATACAAAGAAAAAATGAGGACAATACTGCAAAATGGCAAAGCGATCGGCGTCCGAACCGTGTTGCGCACTCCGGAAAATATCTTGAAAGCGATTCATACCATTAGCGTCCACAGCCAGCATAATTACATTATCAATTGGCTACCAAAATTGTTGAAAGAAAAGCATCTGCCCATCTTTACCAAAGATGACCACAAAAGGGCAAAGCACCATCATGAAGATTTGGACAAAGCAATGGATATCATCTTGAAAGACCGGCTGAAATTCAAAAGAATCGTTCTTATTGATGAAGAAAATATCGGAATCACTCTGCAAGAACAGCAGTTTGTGTCAGAGCTGTCCGAAATCATTTATCCGATCGCGGTCGATTATTCCGTCTTTCGCGTCATTATTGACAACGCCCAAGAAAGAACGCGAATCGCTCAAAGCATCATCAAGGCGCTCCTTATTATCGGTCCGGCCGCGCATTTTCTTGAAAAATTTGTCAGTGGTTTGGGAAAAATCTTTGCCGCCTCTGCGGACGATCTTTTGGGAGAATCGGCAGAACTTATGGCCCTCCGAGGCTCCGGTTTTTCGTGGCGGGAGCTTGCAAAACGTGGAAAAGTGCTCATTCCCGTATTTGCTCTGGCAACGTGGGGAGCATTTTCCGTTGAAGGATTGATTCATGAAAACAAGCTTATTCTTGCCGGTATTGTGTTTGGTTTGTCGGCTGTCGCGCTTTCGCTCACCACGGCCATCCAATCCATTTTTATGTACAAAAAAAACGCAACCATACTCGCCAAAGAAGGCAAAATGCCGACGGCAACCAAAAAGGCGCTCTTCAAAATATCGTTTATACAAGATTTTACCAACCCAGCAAGGCTGGGACTTATTATTGGCGCTCTTATGGCCCCCCTTATGGGTATTATCGGCTCATTGCTCGGGGTCATGGATAATGGGTGGGTGTTGGCGACCATTGGGTCTACGGAGTCAATCGTCGCTGGCGTCACGGTCATTTCCGCCGGCCATATTAATGAATGGCGTTTCCGGAAAAAAATAAAAAAAATGATGACACGATAGGCATAGAAGAAAATGACGTACGCACAGTGTATGATACCAAAACCAAAATTGGTTGGGCTAATGGCCCTCGTCCTCTTTACCGGATGCGTCTTCACGATACCAGGCGGTTCAAATACGACCACCCTTCCTGCCAATAATAAACCAAACATATATCAAGAAATACCAACACGCCTCACGAGTGAAGAGGTCAACGATTTTGACCCTGCAAAAGCAGTGGAAAAAGAAATACGAAGGCTTCGCAAAAAAGAATATGCCTTTTTTCATGACCAAGCCAGCCCTGCGATACCAAGAACGCCTTTGTACTATCTCCAAAGCGCCGTGACATGTGAAAATGACACAAAAGAAGCATGCGCCATAACAGGAGCCCGCGTATATAAAAACAACAAGCCGGAAGAATACAGCATTGGCGCATGTGGCGAAGACGATTGGTGCGACGTGATTGATCCGTCATTTCCAAAAGACGTAGCAGGCAGAATGACGCAACTGGCAGGGTTCTATGGCTTTGGCAAAGAAATCTATACCATTGGCAGTATCAGCGGGAATGATGAATATACAATCTTTCAAAATGAAAAAGAAATTTTTTCTCATCCCATGTATTTTGGCGCTGAAAGCGTTATTGAAGAGGGGGCAATGGTATCAGGTTCTCCCGCGTTTACTTTTTATGATCTCAAAGGATGGGAAAATGAAAATCGTCCAATAGTTCGCCGTAATATTTGGCATAACGGAGAAACGCTGAATGAAAGATATGGCGTTGACGGAAGCTCCTATCTCTTTTCTTTCAAAGAAAAAATAGGATTTGTTGCGGAAAAGGATGAAAAAACATTTTTTTTCTTTAACGGACAAAAAATTTCTGAAGATTTTGATGAAATACGAACACACGGTTGTTGCACCATCTTTCCTTACCCCATCAGCCTGGATGACAGCGGCATACTATCTTTTCTTGCACGGCGCCAAAAATCATATTTTTGGGTAGAGATCAATCTCAATTGAACAATAAAAAATTGCCAATGACGGCAACACAAGAAAGAATACAACCATTTTTATACCCCGTCTTTGCAACGGGCGCTACACTTCTTATGCGTCTTCCATACCGAAAACCAGGAAAATATAGCCAGCATAATGGAGATTATTTCTTGACGCCGGAAAAAAAGACGCAACTGGAAAAAAAATTAAAAACGCTCAAAACACTTCAGCGGCCGCAAGCCGCCTCCGAAGTGGCGCGTCTCGCTGAGCTTGGTGATTTTTCAGAAAACGTGGAATATCAGCTTGCCAAAGGACGACTTCGACGAATCAACAACAATATTCTTCGGCTGGAACACCTATTGAACCAGGCGGTCATTATTGCCCCGCCCAAAGGAAATGCCATTCAAATAGGACACAAAGTGACCATTACCGAGAACGGCAAAACAAAAATCTATCATATTCTTGGTTCGGAAGAAACCAATCCTGAAAAAGGAATAATTTCTCACCGTTCGCCTATCGGCGTGGCTCTGCTTGGCCACAAAATAGGCGACATCGTGGAGGTCGGTTTGCCGGGCAAAACAATTTTGTATACGATAGTGCAGATCGTATAATAATAACTATGCATTCCCTCACTCCGGAAGAAGAAGCCATCATTGTCCATAAAGGCACTGAGCCGCCATTCACCGGCGAATACACCAACCATGAAGCCGAAGGCACCTATGCGTGCCGCCGCTGTCATGCGCTTTTGTATTGGTCCAAAGATAAATTTCAGTCGCATTGCGGCTGGCCAAGCTTTGATGATGAAATTCCAGGGGCGGTGACTCGGACCCTTGACGCGGATGGCCGACGCACAGAAATTACCTGCGCTAATTGCGGCGGGCACCTTGGCCATGTTTTTCTCGGCGAACATATGACGAAAAAAAATACGCGCCATTGCGTCAATTCTCTTTCGCTTCGTTTTATTCCAAAAGCTATGCTGTCGTGACAGAACTCAAAAAAATTGACAAACGTGTCTTTTTTTGCTATACTATATTTGTTCTTCCCTCTTCCGCGGCGTTTTCATACGTCGCTTGACATAGGCCAATTCGTTCTTTCTCTGTTTATACTCTTCATTCATTTTTCTTCTTTGAAGAGTCAACAATTTTTCACTTTTATGTCTCTACATGAAAAATCGTGGCGTGCTTTCAATACGCAAAAAACAGAAAGCTATATCAGCGTCTATCTCTATCTTACCGCAGGAATTGTCTTGATGATGAGCGTGATTTTTCTGATATAAAGCGCAAAAAAATACAGTATAGTGTTCAGTGTAGTGTTCATTGTTGAGAATGATGAGCTGTGAGATACTAGAGGCGCTATGGAAATTCCACGAAATCCGGAGTTTATTCATCACAGGCCCATGCCCAAAACCGGTCTCATTCGAGAAACCGTGTTTGGCGTTGAAGACGGGATGGTCTCGACGATGGGGGCTATTACGGGCATTGCCGCGGCGACACATGACCCTTTTACCATTTTTTTGTCCGGTTTCGTGATTATCTCGGTTGAGTCGGTATCAATGGCGGTTGGTTCGTATCTTTCCTCAAAATCCGAGCAAAGCATTAACCAGAGAAAACTAGAGGAAGAAAAAATTGAACTGAAACAATATCCAAAAGAAGAACGGCATGAACTGCTGGGAATGTATATAGACGATGGGTGGCCGGAAGAGCTGGCAAAAACCATGGCACAGACCGCATCGCAAAATAAAGAACTTTTTTTGAAAGAAATGGCCTACCGCGAACTGAAAGTCTTTCCGGAAGAGCCGGAATCTCCATTGAAAAATGCAGTTGCCATGGGAATTGCCTATATCATAGGCGGAGGCGTTCCTCTTCTTCCATATATCCTTTTTTCGCTTCCCGCTTCCATTTTTCTTTCCATTAGTGCGACACTCGCAGGTCTTTTTTTTGTCGGCGCTTACACCACCAGATATTCCAAGCGAATGTGGTGGAAAGCCGGCCTTGAAATGCTCTCTCTCGCAAGCCTGGCCGCGCTTATTGGATACGCGGCAGGGCAAGCGGTTGATTTATTTTTCTTACGATAGACCAAGTAATCTGAAATACCCCAGATTACTTAGCAAATCGCCAAATCTCCCGCCCCACCTTTTGTCCGGGACGATAATAAAAAAGACTTTCTTTACCTGGGAAAAAGGGCTGTACAGAAAAACCGCACCGTGCGATGTCTTTCACGCAATTCACGCGAACCCATTCATCTCCCAGACGAAATCGGGGCATAATAAACAAGACAACTCCGTGCCTTTTCAAAACCGGAAAAAATGTTTTGAATGCCGCAACATATAATTGCCTCAATTTCTCTGCCTGTTTTTCCAAAAAAGATCTCGGTTCATGTCCTCTCAAAGGCTTCCCTAAATAGGGTTCAGAAATAATCGCGTCAACGGTTCCTTGTTTGAGAAAACGCTCCGCGGTTCGCACATCGGATACAAACAATTGGAACGATTTCTTTTTTTTCTCGTTCTCAACAATCCATTCCATATTTTTTTGCGCGTCATCAATTGCTTTTTGGGAATTGTCGCTTCCTAAAAGGTGAGTAAATCCCATTGCCGCGGCTTCCATAAGAATCGTTCCCGACCCGCAAAAAGGATCCCACATAGTTTGGTTTGGCTGTATCCCTGAAAGATGAATAAGGATGCGCGACAACTTTGGCGGGAGCATCCCGCTTTTGGTATCGCTTTTGGGGCGTCCGTAATCACGTTCCACAAATGCTTCAATCGGTTGAATGGCAGCGGTTGCGAACACCGTGTGATTCACAACCGTCAAGTCGGTCTGAAACGCGACCAAATTATTGTGTAAAATTGTTGCCGTGTTATTGGCTTCTACAAATCGCACCGACCGACCGCGTTGTTTGAGTTCTTTTTTTATGGCCAGCCCATGCCGCTTGTCCAAATTCCCTGAAAGAGAAAAAATAATTTTTCCTTCTTTTTGGATCTGTTCCAAATAATCAGCAATAGTGCCCGTATCATCGCGCTCACAGACGCGTTTACCGATTTTTACCACTCCGCCAAGCCGGCTCATGAGGGCCGCCGCATCAATATCTTCTGTTATATGAACAACAAAAAATGGTCCTTGTTCAACCACGACACGAACGTGCCAACCATATAATTCAAAAACAGCCTCAAGCTCTGCGCGGGACAATTCTTGTTCTCGACCAAGACGAAAGAGATACATAATACTGGGTTTGCTAAGTTATCTGAGTTTACTTAGCGAACGTAGACAACCGTCAATAGATAACCGCCAATTTGACATCCAAAAACAGACGTGCTATAGTATCTCGTACAATTCACTAAATATCAAGAAGAGGTTAGGGATCTGGCCCGTTGACCCTCTACCAACCTACCCGAGCTTGTCGGGGAAGGTGGTAATTCCAGCCCATGATGGGAAAGATACGTTCTGACAGTATGTCGGAAAAACGTGGACTTCTTCCTTTTGGGCAAGGAGTTTTTTTTCGTCCTTTGGACGAAAAAAATCCTGATCCCGACGAAGTCGAGAGAAGAATCCCTTTCTTTTGAGAGAAATATAAGGAAGAAAGGAAATGACCACCTCCTGTCATTCTGAGCGAAGCGAAGAATCTCTTTTAAACAATAGCCAAGGGATCCTTCGCTTCGCTCAGGATGACAGAAGAAAAAAAGTAAAGCCCAACCAGGAGGTACATTATGGGCATGCCAATGTTCTTTTTGTTTCTAGTCCTGGCTGCCATCGCCGTCTATCGACGAATGCGGCGGCCGAAGGGAGTTCTTTTTATCGCCAACCTCGACGGCTTGTTCGACCCCCCGACCGGGGACGACGAGCCAAAGATCATCAAGCTCGGACCGCGTCTCTTGTGGCTGGCCATGCTTCTCGGCGTCAAGGACGTCATCGTCGTACTCTACGAGCCCCTCTCGGAAGAGTACGCACGCGACGTCCGGGCCGTGTTGTCCGGCCTCGGCCTCAACGTCCGCTTCGTCGTCCCGAGGCAATTCGGGCAGCCGCTCTGCCTGGCGCAGGCGGTGATCGACGACCGCGACCTACTGGTGGATCTCGGCGATCGATGCCGAGGTTGGGTGGTTGATGCCTACATCGAACATCCAAGTGTCGCGGATCTTGCTGAAAAGCTTGAGCTCCGCATGGCGCGGACCTCGCGCCGTTTGGTCCGCGGCGGTCTCGTCCAGTGGACGAATGACAAGGGCTGGTTTGCCCGAGTCTGCCGCTGGATCGCGATCCCGACCACCAACCCCGCGATCTGCCTCGGGGTCGAGGCAATCGAGCGGGCGGCGGCAAGACTCTTTGCCGCAGGTTGGCGCGAGATTATGATCCGCGGGGCGCGCGGCGCCGGCAACCTCCGGAATCGGTCATTCCGGAGCGTGAACGGTCTGCTCCGGTTCCTGCAGGACCAGCCGGCCGACGGCCCCTGGTACGTCCAGGATGTCCTCGTCGAGCCGTACTTCGGCGACATCCCGGAGAGCCAAAAGCCCGTCGCCGTGGGGCACGTCCACTGGTGGGGCCCGAGTCTGCTTGATGTGACGATCTTTGACCGGATCGTCACCCGCGGCAATGGGTCCGAGGGCTGTAGCGGCCCATCCGCTCTGCCCTGGTGGATCCAAATCCGCCTTGGCTTCATGCTGTGGCGGTTTGGCCTGGTGCTCTGGCTCCTCGGGTACCGAGGTCCATACGACATGGACTTCGGCATCCGAAGAAACGGCCGGATCGTGGCGTTCGAGTCGAACGTCCGATACCAGGCCACGAGTACGGGCATCGGGCCCTGGATCCGCCTCGCCGGTCGCCGTGGCGTCATGGCCACCTGCGACGGGGTTGATCTTGTCGGATCCTATTCCGAATTCCGCGCCTTTCTCCGGAGCCAAGGCATCTGGATGTGGAGCGCGGTGGCTCGGGAAAGCGTCATCCCGACCATCGACCCCCGGGGCGGCACGTACACCGGGTACGTGATTCTTGCCCCGACCCGTGCCCGCCTGGGCGAAATCCAATCGCTGGTCAAACACTGGATCAGCACCCAAAAGGTCCTGCGAGACAGGACCGGAACCGGCTGATCCAAAGGAGGGTCGCGCGCTGTGCTGGAAGAACAGCGCGCAGACCAATTGTAGACATATACAAACGTATGTGTGTAGAATTGGGATGAGAATACACCATTCTCATCACATTCAATTTGAAATAACGACACCTATGTCCTCTCATTTTATTCCATATACCACAACGACTTATTCTCAAACCAAAAAACCACGCCCCGACTGTATTCTTCTTTCTCTTCATGGGGATGATGGAAAAAATTTTTTATCCCACTATCCTATTTTTGAAGATTTATACAAAGAAGATCTCCAATCATTTTTTGATTTTTTATCCATTGAACGAGACACCGGAAGCAACGACGTTGCGCATGCAACAGCAGAAAAAACATCTCAAGAAAATCATTCGCTCCGGATTGATGTTTTGGAAGTGCGTATTCCACGGGGCATTCTCGATCTTGGAAGAACTACGGCCGAACGGGGTATTCGTTCGGTATTTGAAAAAGAAAAACATGAGGAGTTGGTCAGAGAACTCACCCAACTTCACACAAAAACATTTTCAAACGTGCAGACGGCCCTGCAACAGTTGAATAAAAATGGATGCTGGATTGACATCCATACCATGGCGCCGTTTAGTCCGGAAACAGAAAAAAATCATATTGGCCCGGATCCACTCGTGCCGCATCCTCAAATACTTCATCCATACAATGAGGCATACACGAATGCACACAAAAATGGCGAACGGCGATCGATCAATATCGCGATAGAAATAATAGAAGAAAAAAATGCATGTCTGGCAGACAAAACGCTTCTCCACACTCTTCCTCTGTCTTTTACAACATATAATCTTGCCTATCGTTTGAATCATCCTCACCCAATGGCCAACTGTATCACTGCCGCGTATTTTATGAAAACAATTG
>Ga0209343_10003181_pt1 | contig 20829 bp, 18 predicted proteins | sample RifCSPlowO2_02_FD_184026 | JGI IMG/M metagenome (GOLD analysis project Ga0209343, IMG submission 184026) | Groundwater microbial communities from Rifle, Colorado - Rifle CSP2_plank lowO2_0.2 (SPAdes) (version 2) | ecosystem: Environmental > Aquatic > Deep subsurface > Groundwater | place... | reverse complement strand
CAATTTAAGAATATCGATGACCCCAGTGCGGGTCGGGTTGATGCCGACATGCTCCAGCAGCAACTCGGAACCCTCGGCAATGCTCGCCGCCACCAGGAAGAACGCGGCGGATGAAATGTCCGCCGGCACTTCGATATGGGTGGCGGTTAGCTTGTGGCCGGACTCGACGGTCGCCGTGCTGCCGTGTACCGCAACCGGGTAGCCGAAACCGCGCAGCATCCGCTCGGTGTGATCGCGGGTCGGCGCAGGTTCGGTAACGGCCGTCTCACCCGCCGCATACAAACCGGCCAGCAGCAGGCTGGATTTGACCTGAGCACTGGCCATCGGCATCTCGTAGCTCATCCCGGTCAGGCGCTGACCACCGCGAATCACCAGCGGCGGGCGACCTTCGGGCGCGGTCTCGATGATTGCACCCATCTCGCGCAGCGGCTTGGCCACGCGGTTCATCGGTCGCTTGGACAGTGACGCATCGCCGGTCAGGGTGGTGTCGAATGCCTGGGCGGCCAACAAGCCCGAAAGCAGGCGCATGGAGGTGCCCGAGTTACCCAGGTACAGCGGCCCCGGCGGCGCCTGCAAGCCATGCAAGCCGACGCCATGGATGGTGACGCGACCATGCTGCGGGCCCTCGATGACCACGCCCATGTCGCGAAAGGCCTGCAGGGTCGCCAGGGCGTCTTCGCCTTCAAGGAAACCTTCGACCTCAGTGGTGCCTTCGGCCAGCGAGCCGAGCATGATCGAGCGGTGCGAAATGGATTTGTCGCCCGGAACACGAATCCGGCCCGACAGGCTGCCGCCCGGCTGGGCGAGGTAAATCAAATCATTCGAATGCATAGCGTCCACATAAGCCCTGCGGGCCAAAATTTTGCTGAAATGCTCACGTGCTACCCGAGCGCGGGTAAACACGCCCAACATGTGATGTCCGTCGCCGCTGTCGATGGCCGCGCGCAAGGCGTCGAGATCGCCACGAAAGGCATCGAGTATGCGCAATACCGCCTCACGGTTGGTGAGAAAAATGTCATGCCACATCACCGGATCGCTGCCGGCAATCCGGGTGAAATCACGAAAACCACCGGCGGCGTAGCGGAATATCTCCAGGTTCTCGCTGCGTTTGGCCAGCGAATCAACCAAACCGAAGGCCAGCAAATGCGGCAGATGGCTGGTGGCGGCGAGCACTTCGTCGTGATGCTCGACGTCCATGTGCTCGACATCGGCGCCCAGCTCGCGCCAGAGCCGATCAACTATCTGCAACGCAGCGCCATCGGTATCCGCCAACGGCGTAAGAATCACCTTATGACGGCGGAACAGCTGACCATTACTGGCCTCTACCCCGCTCTGCTCGGAGCCGGCAATCGGATGGCCTGGGACAAAACGCGACGGCACAGCACCAAAAGCCTGGGCCGCGGCACGCAGCACATTGCCTTTGGCGCTGCCCACGTCGGTCAGCACGGCATCGCCCAACGGCAACTGGGCCAAGGCGCCCAAGAGCTTTTGCATGGCCAGAATCGGCACCGCCAGCTGGATTACATCCGCACCCAGGCAAGCCGCCGCCAAGTCTTCCTCACAGCGATCAACCACGCCCAACTCGACCGCCATGCGCCGGGACTCGGGGTCCAGATCGACGCCGATCACCTCGCGAAACAAGCCTTTGTCGCGCAAGCCCTTGGCAAACGAGCCGCCGATCAAGCCCAGCCCAATCACCACCAGGCGTCCCAATGCCGGTGCTGGCAATTGCTGCGGCACAGCCTCAGCCACGGGGCAACACCTTGGCCAACGCCTCCAGGAAGCGGGCATTCTCAGCCGACAGGCCGATGGAGATGCGCAAGTAAGTCGGCATGCCGTAGTTGGCCACTGGCCGCACGATGACGCCCTCACGCAGCAGCGCCTGGAAAATCGGCATGGCTTCGCAGCCCAAATCAACGGCAATAAAGTTGGCCTTGGAGGCAATCCAGCGCAAACCCAACTGCCGGAAACCCGCTTCTAGCTGGGCCATGCCCTGATCATTGAGCGTGCGACTGGCCGCCAGGTAGTCGCTGTCAGCCAACGCAGCGCAAGCCGCCGCCAGGGCCAGGCTGTTGACGTTGAAGGGCTGGCGCACGCGATTGAGCACATCGGCAATCTGCGCCGAGCAAATGCCGTAACCCACCCGCAACGCCGCCAAGCCATAAGCCTTGGAGAAGGTGCGCGAAACCAGCAGATTCGGGTAACGGGCCAGATAGCTCAGGCCATCGGGCAGTTCATCGCCTTCGGCATACTCGATATAGGCCTCATCCAGCACCACCAGCACACTTTCCGGCACCCGTGAAAGGAACGCCTCAAGCGCCTGCGGGCCGAACCAGGTGCCGGTTGGGTTATTCGGGTTGGCGATAAACACCACGCGAGTCTGGGCATCAATTGCCGCCAGCATGGCGTCCAGGTCATGGCCAAAGGCCTTGGCCGGCACCACATGGGCATCGGCGCCGACGGCCTGGGTGACGATCGGATAGACCGCAAAGGCGTGCTCGCTGAACACCGCATTCAAGCCGGGGGCCAAATAAGCGCGGGCCACCAGTTCGAGAATATCGTTGGAGCCATTACCCAGGGTGACCTGGCTGACCTGCACGCCACAGCGTTGCGCCAGGGCGCTTTTCAGGGCGAAACCATTGCCATCGGGATAGCGCGTCAACTCCCCCAGCGCCTGAGCAATCGCCTCCAGCGCGCGCGGGCTGGGGCCCAACGGGTTTTCGTTGCTGGCCAGTTTGACGATCTGCAGCGGGTCGAGATTCAGCTCGCGCGCCAACTCATCGACCGGCTTACCCGGCACATAGGGGGACAGCTTCTGCACGCCCGGCAAGGCCTGGGCAAGAAAATCGCAACTCATAACCACCCTCGAGCTTCAAGCGACAGGCCGCCAGCGGCAGGCGTCGATGCGTGTGCGGCCCGCAGGCCTGCCGCTTGCTGATTGGTTTACTTGCAGACGGGTTTAAAGGACTGCCTTGGGGTAGGAGCCGAGCACCTTGAGGGCCACGGCTTCCTGATTGATCTGCTCCAGCACGCCACTGATCAGCGGATCACGGTGATGGCCGACAAAATCGATAAAGAAGGCGTACGTCCACTTACCGCTACGCGAGGGCCGCGTTTCGATGCGCGTCAGGTCGATGCCGCTGCTATGGAATGGCACCAGCAACTCGTGCAGCGCGCCCGGCTTGTTGCGCATGGAGACGATGACCGAGGTCTTGTCGTCGCCGGTAGGCGGCACTTCCTGGCTGCCGATGATCAAAAAGCGCGTGGAGTTGTCCGGGCGATCCTCGATCTTCTCCGCCAGCTTGCTCAGGCCATACAGGCTGGCCGCCATATCACCGGCGATGGCCGCCGAATTCCACTCGCTTTTCACTCGCTTGGCCGCATCGGCATTGCTGGCCACAGCCACGCGCTCGACGTTCGGGTAGTGGGCGTCCAGCCACTTGCGGCACTGGGCCAGGGACTGGGCGTGGGAGTAGATGCGGGTGATCTTGTCGGTCTTGGTGGTCTCGCCAACCAGCAGGTGGTGGTGGATACGCAGCTCCACCTCACCGCAGATCACCATGTCGTGCTCGAGGAAGCTGTCGAGGGTGTGATTGATCGCGCCTTCGGTGGAGTTCTCCACCGGCACCACGCCAAAATTCACCGCACCGGCCGCCACTTCGCGGAACACTTCGTCGATGGCCGTCATCGGCACGCTGATCACCGCATGGCCGAAATGCTTGAGCGCCGCGGCCTGGGAGAAGGTGCCTTCCGGGCCGAGGTACGCCACTTTCAGCGGCTGCTCCAGGGCCAGGCAGGACGACATGATTTCGCGGAACAAGCGCGCCATCTCTTCGTTGTCCAGCGGCCCCTGATTGAGCTCCATGATGTGCTTGAGCACCCAGGCCTCACGCTCGGGGCGATAGAACAGCGGTTTTTCCCCGGCCGGCAGCGAGAGCATCTTCACCCGCGCCACTTCCTGGGCGCAGCTGGCGCGCTCGCTGATCAGCTCGAGGATTTTCTCGTCGAGGCTGTCGATGCGTACCCGCAACGCCTTGAGCTGATCGAGATCAGACATCAGCCGTGCTCCTTCTCGAACTCGGCCATGTAGGCGATCAGCGCTTCTACGGCATCCAGACCCACGGCGTTGTAGATCGAGGCACGCATGCCGCCCACCGAGCGATGGCCTTTCAGGTTGAGCAAACCACGGGCATCGGCACCGGCCAGGAACGGCTTGTCCAAGCGGTCATCGGCCAGGCGGAAGGGTACGTTCATCCACGAGCGAGCATTGTGTGCAATCGGGTTACTGTACAGGCCGCTGTTGTCGATGGCCTTGTACAGCAGCTCTTGCTTGGCGCGGTTGCGCTGCTCCATGGCTTCGACACCGCCCTGCTCCTTCAGCCACTCAAACACCAGGCCGGACAGGTACCAGGAGAAGGTCGCCGGGGTGTTGTACATCGAGCCGTTATCGGCGGCGATCTTGTAGTTGAGCATGGTCGGGCAGATGGAGCGGGCCTTGCCAAGCAAGTCCTCACGCACGATCACCACCACCAGGCCGCTAGGGCCGATGTTCTTCTGCGCGCCGGCGTAAATCATGCCGAACTGCGACACGTCGATGGGCCGCGAGAGGATGTCCGAGGACATGTCCACCACCAGCGGCACGTCGCCCACTTGCGGCACCCAGTCAAACTGCAGGCCGCCAATGGTTTCGTTGCTGGCGTAGTGCAGGTAGGCCGCGTTTTTGCTCAGTTGCCAGTCGTTTTGCCCAGGAATGGCGAAATAGTCATAGGGCTTGGCGCTGGCCGCGACATTGATGGTGCCGAAGCGCCGGGCTTCTTCGATGCTCTTCTGCGACCAGATGCCGGTGTCTATGTAATCGGCAACGCCGTCTTCGGGCAGCAAGTTCAGTGGAATCTCGGCGAACTGCTGGCTGGCGCCACCCTGCAGGAACAGCACCTTGTAGTTGGACGGAATGGCCAACAGGTCACGCAGGTCCTGTTCGGCTTTTGCCGCGATGGCCACGTAGTCATCGCTGCGATGGCTCATCTCCATCACCGACAGGCCTTTGCCCTGCCAGTCCAGCAGATCCGCCTGGGCGCGCAGCAAAACAGCTTCGGGAAGCGCGGCCGGGCCGGCGCAGAAGTTATGGGCTCGTTTGCTCACATCGACTCTCACTGTAATGGGACCGGCCGCCTGTGCGGCGGCCGGTCGATATGACTGGTACTGACAGCGCCATCGCAGGCCGATGGCACCGCCCTGCTGCTGTTACTCGTCGTTGGCGACAGCCGCGTCAGCGTCTGCGCCGTCGGCCTGCTCGGCCAGAACGCCGTCGTCGGCCTCGCCTGCAGCCTGCTCGTCGCCGTCCAGCGCCTCAGCGTCAAGCGCCTGGCCCTCGACTTCCGAAGGCTCCTGCACGCGCTCCAGGCCGACCAAAGTTTCATCGCTGGCCAGCTTGATCAGGGTCACGCCCTGGGTATTACGGCCAAGGGAGGAAACCTCGTCGACACGGGTGCGCACCAGGGTGCCCTGGTCGGAGATCAGCATGATTTCCTCGCCGTCGAGCACCTGCACGGCGCCCACCAGGGCACCGTTACGCTCGTTGCTGACCATGGCAATCACGCCCTGGCCGCCACGACCACGGCGCGGGAATTCGGCCATCGCCGTGCGTTTGCCGTAGCCACGGGCCGAGGCGGTGAGGATCTGCGCGCCCGCTTCGGGGATCAGCATGCTGATGATCAACTGGCCATCGGGCAGGCGCATGCCGCGCACGCCACGGGCGGTACGGCCCATGGTGCGCACCTTGCTTTCCTTGAAGCGAATCACCTTGCCGCCATCGGAGAACATCATCACTTCACGGGCACCGTCGGTGACCGCAGCGGCGATCAGGGTGTCGCCCTCATCCAGGCGCAGAGCAATCAAGCCGCTGCTGCGCGGACGGCTGAACTGCACCAGCGGGGTCTTCTTCACGGTGCCTTTGGCGGTGGCCATAAAGATGTAAGCGCCGGTTGGCTCGTCGGCGCCGTCGGCATCATCGCCGTCTTCGTCGTCGCCCAACTCTTCGACTTCTTCCGCCTCGACCACCACGCCTTCGATGTCGTCGCCCTCCTCGCCTTCCGGTGCCTGCTGACGCAGGGCTTCCAGATCGACCTGAAGCATGGCGGTAATCTGCTCGCCCTCATCCAGCGGCAACAGGTTGACCAGCGGACGACCACGGGCGGCGCGGGAGGCCTCCGGAATTTCGTAAGTCTTCAGCCAGTACACCTTGCCCTTGCTGGAGAACAGCAACAGGGTGGCGTGGCTGTTGGCAACCAACAGGTGTTCGATGTAGTCCTCATCCTTCACCCCAGTGGCCGACTTGCCCTTACCGCCGCGGCGCTGGGCCTGGTAGGCCACCAGCGGTTGCGACTTGGCATAGCCGCCGTGGGAGATGGTCACCACTCGCTCTTCTTCGGTGATCAAATCCGCCAGGGTCAGGTCCAGACGGGTATCGAGAATCTCGGTACGGCGCTTGTCGCCGAACTCAGCCTTAACCCCTTCCAGCTCTTCGCGAATCACTTCCATCAGGCGCGTGGCGCTGGTGAGGATGCGGATCAGCTCGCCGATCTGGGTGAGAATGTCCTGGTATTCGGCCAGCAGCTTCTCGTGCTCCAGCCCGGTCAGGCGGTGCAGACGCAGTTCGAGAATGGCTTGCGCCTGCTCGGGCGAGAGGAAGTATTTACCGTCGCGCAGGCCGTACTGCGCATCGAGATTTTCCGGGCGGCACGAATCGGCCCCGGCACGCTCAACCATGGCCACCACGGCCGAGGATTCCCAGGCGGTGGCGATCAGACTTTCCTTGGCTTCGGCCGGGGTCGGCGAGGCTTTGATCAGGGCGATAACCGGATCGATGTTGGACAGCGCAACCGCCTGACCTTCAAGGATATGGCCGCGTTCACGGGCCTTGCGCAGCTCGAACACGGTCCGCCGGGTCACCACTTCACGGCGGTGCAGGACGAAGGCTTCGAGCAGGTCCTTGAGGTTCAGGGTACGCGGCTGGCCGTCAATCAGGGCCACCACGTTGATACCGAACACGGTCTGCAGTTGGGTCTGGGCATAGAGGTTATTCAGCACCACCTCGCCCACTTCGCCACGGCGCAGTTCGATCACCACGCGCATGCCATCCTTGTCGGACTCATCGCGCAGCTCGCTGATGCCTTCCAGCTTCTTCTCTTTGACCAGCTCGGCGATCTTCTCGATCAGCCGCGCCTTGTTCAGTTGGTACGGCAGCTCGGTGATGATGATCTGCTGGCGGCCACCGGTCTTGTCCATGTCTTCGATGGTGGCGCGGGCGCGGATCTGAATCCGTCCACGGCCGGTGCGGTAGGCCTCGATGATGCCGGCACGGCCGTTGATGATCGCCGCCGTCGGGAAGTCGGGACCTGGGATGTACTGCATCAGCTCATCGACGGTCAGCTCTGGATTGTCGATCAGCGCCAGGCAGCCATCGATCACCTCGCCGAGGTTGTGCGGCGGGATGTTGGTGGCCATGCCCACGGCAATACCGCTGGAGCCGTTGACCAGCAGGTTGGGAATCTTGGTCGGCATGACCGCCGGAATCTGCTCGGTGCCGTCGTAGTTGGGCACCCAGTCGACGGTTTCCTTGTCCAGGTCGGCCAGCAGCTCATGGGCCAGCTTGGCCATGCGCACCTCGGTGTAACGCATGGCCGCGGCGTTGTCGCCGTCCACCGAACCGAAGTTGCCTTGACCGTCCACCAGCAGGTAGCGCAGCGAGAACGGCTGCGCCATGCGCACGATGGTGTCGTACACGGCCGTATCGCCGTGGGGGTGATACTTACCGATCACGTCGCCGACCACACGGGCGGACTTCTTGTACGCCTTGTTCCAGTCGTTACCCAGCTCACTCATCGCGAACAGCACACGCCGGTGTACCGGCTTCAAGCCATCGCGTGCATCCGGCAGCGCGCGGCCGACAATTACGCTCATCGCGTAGTCGAGATACGACTGTTTCAGCTCGTCTTCGATATTGACCGGTAGAATTTCTTTGGCCAGTTCGCCCATGAGAAGCCTGGTTCCTTTTTCTGGTGAAACTTCGCGCCGACCCTGGAGGCGATGGCGAAGCTCGCCGCTGCGACCCCCAAGGCCTGCAACGACTCACGACAAATCAACGAGTTAAGCTATGGATCTGCGCAGTTTGACAGCCCTTTTGGGGCGTCCTGAAAACTGCCGGAGCTTACCACAACCACCGCCTCGCACCTAGCCCAGCTAAACAGCGAAAACAGGACTCAGTGCAGACGCTTGCGCGACATTAGCTGGGCCATTTTTGCCGCATCCGGGCGCTCGACCACACCCTTCTCGGTGACCAGATAGTCAATCAGGTCGGCCGGCGTCACATCGAACACCGGATTCAGCGCCGGCACATCAGCGGCAATCGGCTGCCCGGCCAGTTCCAGCAGCTCGTTACCGTCGCGCTCTTCGATGGGAATCTCGTCGCCGCTTTCCAGGCTCATATCGATGGTCGAACTGGGCGCCACCACCATAAAGCGCACGCCATGGTGCATGGCGTTTACCGCCAACTGATAGGTACCGATCTTGTTGGCCACATCGCCGTTGGCGGCAATCCGGTCGGCACCGACGATCACCCAGGTGATGCCCTTGGTTTTCATCAAATGGGCCGCCGCCGAGTCGGCATTCAGGCTCACCGGCACGCCGTCGCAGGCCAGCTCCCAGGCAGTCAGGCGCGAGCCCTGCAACCAGGGCCGGGTTTCGTCGGCATACACATGCTCAACCAAGCCCTCCAGGTAAGCCGCGCGAATCACCCCCAGCGCCGTACCAAAGCCGCCGGTCGCCAGGGCGCCGGCATTACAATGGGTCATAAATGGCTGGGCATTGCCCTGCTGCTGGCGAATCACCGCCACCCCCAATTGCGCCATGGTCAGATTGGCCTCGCGATCACTGGCATGGATGCCGAGCGCTTCCTGCTCCATGACCCGCAGCGGATCATCCCCGACCTTCAGCCGCCGCAAACGCTCGCGCATGCAGTTGAGCGCCCAGAACAGATTGACCGCGGTCGGTCGCGACTCACTGAGCAGTTGAAAATCTTCCTCCAGCGCCGCCTGCCAGTCACCGCCCGCCGCCACCCGTGCGCGCACCGCCAGCACCACGGCATAGGCCGCGGCAATCCCAATGGCCGGCGCACCGCGCACCACCATCAGGCGAATGGCCTCGGCCACCGCAGCGGCCGACTCGTAAGCCAGCCAGGTTTGCGTAAACGGCAACAGACGCTGATCAAGCAAGTGCAGCGCGCCCTCGCGCCAGGCAATGGCGGTTACCTTCTCTGCCGCCAGCAATTGCTCGCGCATACCCTTACCCCACACCTGGAAACCAAAAGCCGCCGATTATAGCGAGCCGCCCCGCAAGACGCTCGGGTATACTGGCGCGCCCTTAACCCCGACACACCCGCCCTCTGCCCGTCGCCCCAGCGCCACGCCAGAGCCGCTCACCGGATTAGCCGCCATGCCCGACGCCAGCGCCCCGCTCGACCTGCTGCTCCTGCCCACCTGGCTGGTGCCGGTCGAACCTGCCGGGGTGGTCCTCAAGGATCACGGCCTGGGCATTCGCGACGGCCGTATCGCCCTGATCGCACCGCGGGCCACGGCACTCAAGCACGCCGCCAAGGAAGTCCGCGAGCTCCCGGACATGCTCCTCAGCCCCGGCCTGATCAACGCCCACGGCCATGCCGCCATGACCCTGTTTCGCGGCCTGGCCGAGGACCTGCCACTGCAGACCTGGCTGGAACAGCACATCTGGCCCGCCGAAGCGCGCTGGGTCGATGAGGCCTTCGTGCGCGACGGCACCGAGCTGGCCATCGCCGAGCAACTAAAAGGCGGCATCACCTGCTTCTCAGACATGTACTTCTTCCCGGAAGTGGCCAGCGCAGTGATCCACGCCAGCGGTATCCGCGCACAGATCAGCGTGCCGGTGCTGGACTTCCCGATTCCCGGCGCCCGCGATGCCGATGAGGCGCTGCGCAAGGGCCTGCACCTGTTTGACGACCTGCGCCAGCACCCGCGCCTGTCGGTCGCCTTCGGCCCCCATGCGCCCTACACGGTCAGCGACGACAAGCTGGAAAACATCCGCATGCTGGCCGAGGAGCTGGACGCCGGCATTCATATGCACGTGCATGAAACCGCCTTCGAAGTGCAGCAGAGCCTGAGCCAATCGGGCGAACGCCCGCTGGCCCGCCTGGCCCGCCTGGGCCTGCTCGGCCCGCGCTTCCAGGCCGTACACATGACCCAGATCAGCGACGACGATCTGGCCCTGCTGGTAGAAAGCAACAGCTCGGTGATTCACTGCCCGCAGTCCAACCTGAAACTGGCCTGCGGCTTCTGCCCGGTGGAATGGCTGTGGCAGGCCGGGGTCAACGTCGCCATCGGCACCGACGGCGCCGCCAGCAACAACAGCCTCGACCTGCTCAACGAAACCCGCACCGCGGCCCTGCTGGCCAAGGCCACTGCCGGCTCGGCCACCGCCCTGGACGCCCACCGCGCCCTGCGCCTGGCCACCCTGAACGGCGCCCGCGCCCTGGGCCTGGAGGCCGAGACCGGCTCGCTGGAAGTCGGCAAGCTGGCCGATCTGCTGGCCTTCGACTTGTCCGCCCTGGGCCTGCAGCCGGTGTATGACCCGGTCTCGCAACTGATTTACGCGGGCAGCCGCGAAGCGATAAAACATGTCTGGGTCGGCGGCAAGCAGTTGCTCGACAACCGCCAGCTAACCCGCCTGGACGAGCAACGCCTGCTGGCCAGCGCCCGCCATTGGGGCGAGCGCATCGCCAGCCGCTAATAGATTGTTCTTTTCCGCCTTCATTTACAGGTACTCCTATGAGCAACGTCGATCACGCCGAAATCGCCAAATTCGAAGCCCTGGCGCACCGCTGGTGGGACCGCGAAAGCGAGTTCAAACCGCTGCACGACATCAACCCGCTGCGGGTCAACTGGATTGACGAGCGCGTCAGCCTGGCCGGCAAGACGGTGCTCGACATCGGCTGCGGCGGCGGCATCCTCAGCGAAGCCATGGCTCTGCGCGGCGCCACGGTAACGGCCATCGACATGGGTGAAGCGCCCCTGGCCGTGGCCCGCCTGCACCAGTTGGAATCCGGCGTATCGGTCGATTACCGGCAGACCACCGCCGAGGCCCTGGCTACCGAAATGCCTGGGCAGTTCGACGTGGTCACCTGCCTGGAGATGCTCGAGCACGTCCCCGATCCGTCCTCGGTGATCCGCGCCTGCTACAGCCTGGTCAAGCCGGGCGGCCAGGTGTTCTTTTCCACCATCAACCGCAACCCCAAGGCCTATCTGTTTGCGATTGTCGGTGCCGAATACCTGATGCGCCTGCTGCCGCGCGGCACCCACGAGTTCAAGAAGTTTATTCGCCCCTCCGAGCTGGGCGCCTGGAGCCGTGCCGCCGGCCTGGCAGTCAAGGACATCATCGGCCTGACCTACAACCCGCTGCTCAAGCACTACAAGCTGTCCAGCGATGTTGACGTCAACTACATGATCCAGACCCTGAAGGAAGACTGATGCGTCTGCGCGCCGTGCTTTTTGACATGGATGGCACCCTGCTCGACAGCGCGCCGGACTTTATCGCCGTCTGCCAGGCCATGCGCCAGGCTCGCGGCCTGGCGCCAATCGACGCACAACTGATCCGCGATCAGGTGTCCGGCGGCGCCCGCGCCATGGTCGCCAGCGCCTTCGCCCTGGCCCCCGAGACCGACGGCTTCGAAGACCTGCGCCAGGAGTTCCTGGAGCGCTATCAGCAACACTGCGCCATTCTCACCCGGCCGTTTGCCGGTATCGAGCCGCTGCTGGCCGACCTCGAGCAGGCCAAACTGACCTGGGGCGTGGCCACCAACAAGCCGCTGCGCTACGCCGAGCCGATCATGCAGCAACTCGGCCTGGCCCAGCGTTCGGCGGTACTGGTGTGCCCGGAGCACGTCAGCCGCAGCAAGCCCGACCCGGAAATGCTCCTGCTGGCCTGCGAGAAACTTGGCATTGCGCCCAACGCCACCCTGTTCGTCGGCGACGATGCCCGCGACATCGAGGCCGGACGCGCCGCCGGCTGCAAGACCGTCGCCGTCACCTGGGGCTATATCCATCCCGACGACAACCCCAGCCACTGGGGCGCCGACGCCGTGGTCAAGCATCCCAGCGAACTGCGTACGCTCCTCGACCGCGCCCTCTGCGGCTGCTGACCTCGCCCCGGCTGCGCCCACCCACCTACGCAATAACGAGAGACCCGCCATGTTCGACTACAGCGCCCGCCCCGACCTGCTGCAGGGCCGCATCATCCTGGTTACCGGCGCCGGTCGCGGCATCGGCGCCGCCGCCGCCCTGAGTTATGCCGCCCACGGCGCCAGCGTGCTGCTGCTGGGCAAGAACGAGGACAACCTCAACGCGGTCTACGACCAGATCGAAGCGGCCGGCTACCCCCAGGCCGTCGTCATCCCGTTCAACCTGGAAACCGCCCTGGCGCACCAGTACGACGAACTGGCAGCCATGGTTGAGCGCGAATTCGGCCACCTCGACGGCCTGCTGCACAACGCCGCGATCCTCGGCCCGCGCACGCCGCTGGAGCAGCTGTCCGGGGACAACTTCATGCGTGTCATGCAGGTCAACGTCAACGCCACCTTTATGCTGACCAGCAGCCTGCTGCCGCTGCTCAAGCTGTCCAAGGACGCCTCGGTGATCTTCACCTCCAGCAGCGTCGGCCGTAAGGGCCGCGCCTACTGGGGCGCCTACGCCACCTCAAAGTTCGCCAACGAAGGCCTGATGCAGGTGCTGGCCGACGAGATGGACGGCATCTGCCCAGGCCGCGCCAACAGCATCAACCCCGGCGCCACCCGCACCGGCATGCGCGCCCAGGCCTATCCGGGCGAAAACCCGGCCAACAACCCGCCACCGGAAGCCATCATGCCGCTCTACCTGTACCTGATGGGGCCGGACAGCGTTGGCGTCAACGGCCAGGCTTTCGACGCCCAGTAGCCAGACAAGAGCCGCCGGTTTTCCGGCGGCCGTCCGCCGCAGTGGCAGCAGATTGCCAGCAGACGCGCCAGAGAACCGGCAAAGACTCGCCATACGGCATCCCGAGCAACTCGCAAGCAACTGATACACAACGCCTTTTTACCTAAAAACCGAACCTGGCATGGAATTCGCCTTATGCCTACTGTCGCAGCATTGAGCGCCAGAGGTTCACCATGGTCACCCACAGCCAAACCAACACCATCGATTTCGACGCCGCCAAGCTGCAGCGCCTGGGCTTTTCCAGCAACCGCACGCAGTCCCTGCGCCCGGTCAGCCTGGCCCAATTGCGCCAGCAGCTGAGCCTGCAATTGCAGACCAGCCTCGATGTCGAACGCATCCTCGAGCTGTTCTTCCGTGAAGTGCAGCGCCTGGTGCCGTTGGCTGCCCTGAGCTATCAACTGGCCGCCAGCGACCTGCGCCTGGATCTGGGCGAGCGCGCCAGCCACTCGGCGTGCTACCGCTTGAGCCATGAAGGCGAATACCTCGGCGAGCTGACCTTTCGCCGCGGCGTGCGCTTTGCCGAAGAGGAGCTCGGCCAACTCGAATCCCTGCTGGCCAGCCTGCTGTTCCCGCTGCGTAACGCCTTGCTCTATCGCAACGCCATGCGCAGCGCCCTGCGCGACACCCTGACCGATACCGGCAACCGCCTGGCCATGGATCAGGTGTTGCAACGGGAAGTGGAGGTGGCACGACGCAGCCAACAACCGTTGTCGCTGCTGATGCTCGACCTTGACCACTTCAAGCGCATCAACGACAGCTACGGCCACAGCACCGGCGACGAAGTGCTGAAAGCCATTGCCGCGACCCTCAAGGCTCAGTTGCGCAATATCGACATGATCTTCCGCTTTGGCGGCGAAGAGTTTCTCGTGGTGCTCTCCAACACCAGCCGCGAAGCGGCCGCCATGGTCGGCGAACGCCTGCGCCACGCGGTAATGGATCTGCAATGCCTGGCCCAGGGCCGCGCCATCGAACTGTCCATCAGCCTCGGCTGCGCCAGCCTGCTGCCGGCCGAGTCCGTCGACAGCATCCTGCGCCGCGCCGACAGCGCCCTGTATGCCGCCAAACGCGACGGCCGCAACCGCCTGGCCATGGCGGGCTAAGCAACTTCGAGACAAAAAAATGGGCTCCCGAGGGAGCCCATTTCTGTTACTGCGGCTTGCGCGGTGTGCGCCCGAAGCCTGGTCGCTGGCCGTCGCCAGCCGGTCGACCGCCACGCTTGGCCGGCGCACCGGCAGGCTTGCGCGCGGGCCGATCGGCCAACTCGACAGCGGCACGGCCACTTGGCTTGCTTGGACGCTTGTTAGTGCTGTCGTTCGGACGATCAGCCACTGGCGTGCCGCGCGACGAGTCGCCACGACCGGCTGGACGCGAACCGCGCTCAGACGAATCGCTACGACCAGCAGGACGTGGCGTGCGCGAACCGCGCTCAGCGTTCTCGCCAGTGCCTTGCGGACGCGGCGCGCGTGGCGCACCTTCAGCGCCTTCACGCCGCGCAGACGGACGCGAGCCGCGTTCAGCCGTGTCGCCACCACCATGGGCCGGACGCAAGGTGCGCGCCGGACGCTCGCCACGGCCGACCGGTTTGGCCGCCTTGCGCTGCATGCGATCGAGCTTCTCGCGAGTTTTTTCCTTCATGCCCGGCAGGGCAATCGGGGTCAGGCCCACTTCAGCGCTGAGAATATCCACCTCGCGCTGGCCCATTTCGCGCCAGCGACCCATGGTCAGGTCGGAGGTGAGGAACACCGGACCGAAGCGCACGCGCTTCAGGCGGCTAACCACCAGGCCCTGGGATTCCCACAGGCGACGCACTTCACGGTTACGGCCTTCCATCACCACGCAGTGATACCAGTGGTTGAAACCTTCGCCACCAGGCGCTTCCTTGATGTCGGTAAAGCGCGCCGGACCGTCTTCCAGAACCACGCCGGTTTTCAGGCGCTCGATCATTTCCTCGTCGACTTCACCGCGCACGCGCACGGCGTACTCGCGGTCCATCTCGTTGGAGGGGTGCATCAGGCGGTTGGCCAGCTCACCATCGGTGGTGAACATCAGCAAGCCGGTGGTGTTGATGTCGAGGCGACCGATGCTGATCCAGCGGCCTTCTTTCGGCCGTGGCAGGCGGTCAAACACGGTCGGACGGCCTTCTGGATCGTCACGGGTGCAAATCTCGCCATCAGGCTTGTTGTAGATCAGCACACGACGAACCGACTCACCGCCTTCTTCGCGCTTGAGCAGGCGGCCATCGAGGCTGATGGCGTCCAAGGAATCAACCCGCTGGCCCAAGGTGGCCACGTTATTGTTGACCTTGACGCGACCGAGGCTGATCCAGCTCTCAATATCACGACGCGAGCCTAAGCCCATGCGCGCCATGACTTTCTGTAGTTTTTCCCCGGCGGGACTGTATTCGGACTCACTCATCTGGGCACCTCCCGGTGTGACAGTTAATTAACGCTGATGGATAAAACGCGGCGACTAATCGCCAAAAGGGCGCGAATCATACGCTCATTACCGGTCGCACGCACGATTGCAATACCGCTCACTAAAGATTGCACTCGTTCAGCTCCCCTCGCCCATTTATGGGAGAGGGGCTGGGGGAGAGGGCTGAAATCGGCGCAAAGCCAAAGCCCCCTCTCCCTCAATGCCGTTCACTTAAGCCAAGTGAACGGCATTTTTGTAGCCCGGATGCAATCCGGGGCGCTGGTTATCCAGCCAATTCCCTCCCGGATTTCATCCGGGCTACCTCTGTCACACCTTAAGTGAACAGCCTAGCGCAGCGACAACTAGCAGCGAGATCAGCCGCCCAACGGCAGGTTCAATCGCGCATCCGCTCCAGCGCTTCGGCAGCGATTGCCCGCGCCAAAGCGGCCTCTTCTTCGGCGTCGGCATCCAGCTCAGGTGCGCTTTCGACGATAACGACGTCGGCCACTGGCGCCGGCAACACCGCCGCCAACACCACCGGCTCGGCTATTTCCGGCAGTTCAAGCAAATCATCGAAGTCGGTCTTCAGGCCCTGCTCCATACCATCCAGCTCGGCCAACAGGCTACGGAAACTGGTTTCATCGCGCGGTTCGGCCGGCAGCGGCTCGCCGTCGGCACCCAGTTCGGCGTCGGCGCGCGCCTGTAGGCCGGCGGGCACCGGCAGGTCTTCGTCGAACGCCAGCAGCGGTTCGGGCTCCAGCTCGCGCAAGGCGGCCAGGGTCGGCAAGTCGTCCAAGCCCTTGAGGTTGAAGTGATCGAGAAAGGCCTTGGTGGTCGCCAGCATCGCAGGCTTACCCGGCACATCACGATGGCCGACCACGCGAATCCACTCGCGCTCCTGCAGGGTCTTGATGATCTGGCTGTTGACCGCCACGCCACGGATGTCTTCGATCTCGCCGCGGGTGATCGGCTGGCGATAGGCAATCAGCGCCAGGGTTTCCAGCATGGCGCGGGAATAGCGCTGCGGACGCTCCTCCCACAACCGCCCGACCCAGGGCGCGTAACGTTCGCGCACCTGCAGGCGATAGCCGCTGGCCACCTCCTGCAGCTCAAAGGCACGGCCCTCGCAGGATTTGCCCAACAACGTCAGGGCCTTTTTGAACACCGCAGGCTCCGGGCGCTCGGCTTCCTCGAACAGCTCATAGAAGCGCTCAAGCGACTGCGGCTTGCCCGAGGCAAGCATAAAGGCCTCCAGCAAGGAGGCCAGTTCACGGGGTTCGTTCAGGTTCATCGTTGCACTCTTGAGTCGCTTGCCTGCGGCCAGGCCGCCAGGTCAATTATTCCGCCCGCGCACGGACGTGAATGGGGCCAAAGATCTCGTTCTGCACCAGTTCCACCAGCTGCTCTTTGATCAGTTCCAGCACGGCCATAAAGGTCACCACCACGCCCAGGCGCCCTTCTTCGGCTAGAAACAGCGCAACAAAGGGCACAAAGGCGCCGCCTTTCAGGCGCTCCAGCACTTCGCTCATGCGCTCGCGGGTCGACAGCACCTCGCGGCTGACCTGGTGACTCTCGAACATGTCGGCACGCCGCAACACCTCTGCCATGGACAACAGCAGCTCTTCCAGGCTGACCTCCGGCAACAGCTTGCGCGCCTTGGCCTGCGGCGCCTCCAGGCGTGGCACGCTGAGATCGCGACCAACCCGCGGCAGCTGGTCGATACCTTCGGCGGCGGCCTTGTAGCGCTCGTACTCCTGCAGCCGGCGGATCAGTTCGGCACGCGGGTCGTCTTCCTCTTCTTCGATTGTCGCTGAGCGCGGCAACAGCATCCGCGATTTGATCTCGGCCAGCATGGCGGCCATCACCAGGTACTCGGCGGCCAGCTCCAGGCGCACCGACTGCATCAGCTCGACATAACCCATGTACTGGCGGGTGATCTCGGCCACCGGAATGTCCAGCACATCGATGTTCTGTTTGCGGATCAGGTACAGCAACAGGTCCAGCGGCCCCTCGAAAGCTTCGAGAAACACTTCCAGGGCATCCGGCGGGATATACAAATCCAGCGGCATCTCGGTGACGGCTTGGCCGTACACCAGGGCAAACGGCAACTCTTGCTGGGCGCTGGCCGGATCAGGCGCAAGCGTGGCGTCGCTCATCAGGCTTGCGCCGCGAACGGTGCTGGGTCACCACAACCGACACGGATCACTTCCGGCTCGTCGCCGGCCAGGTTGATCACGGTCGAGGCTTCCAGGCCGCCAAAGCCGCCGTCGATGATCAAATCGACATGGTGTTCGAGCACCTGACGCATCTCGTACGGATCGCTCAGCGGCTCGGCGTCACCGGGCATGATCAGGCTGACGCTCATCAGCGGCTCGCCCAGTTGCTCCAGCAGCGCCATGGCAATCGGATGGCTCGGCACGCGCAAGCCGATGGTGCGGCGCTTGGGGTGCATGAGCATGCGCGGCACTTCGCGGGTGGCATTCAAGATAAAGGTGTAAGGCCCCGGCGTATGGGCCTTGAGCAGGCGAAAGGCGCCGGTATCGACCTTGGCGAACAGGCCCAACTGCGACAGGTCGCTGCACACCAGGGTGAAGTTGTGTTTGTCGTCCAACTGACGCAAGCGGCGAATGCGCTCGACCGCGGACTTGTCGCCAATATGGCAACCCACGGCATAGGAGGAATCCGTGGGGTAGACCACCACCCCGCCGTTTCTGATGATTTCCACCGCCTGCTTGATCAGGCGCGCCTGCGGGTTTTCCGGATGAATCTGGAAAAATTGGCTCACGTCGGTTGCCTCTTCAGCATGCAGGTGATGGATGGTCATGGGCGAACCTGGCCCACAAGGGCGACAGATCTTCGGGGAGCGGGCGGTGCAGGCCCAGTTCGGACCAGTCGCCTGGGGCATGAAAGTCACTGCCGACGCTGGCCAGCAAGGCAAACTCACGGGCCAGAATGGCCAAGCCGCCGATCTGTTCGGCCGGCTGCATGCCATTCACCACTTCCAGGGCCTGACCGCCGGCCTGGCAATATTCGGCGATCAGGCGCCGGCGCTTGCTGCGCGTAAAGTCGTACTGCCAGGGGTGCGCCAGGCTGACCCAGGCGCCGGCTTCGCGCAGGGTACTCACCGCCTGCACCAGGCTCGGCCAGTGCTGCTTGACGTCACCGAGCTTGCCCGAGCCCAGCCACTTGCGAAACGCCTCGGCACGGTCGCGGACAAAGCCGGCACGCACCATAAATTCGGCAAAATGCGGGCGGGCCGGCGCGTTGCCGCTGTCGCCCAACTCCTGTTGCACGACGCGGGCGCCATCCAGCGCACCGGGCATGCCTTTGGCCGCCAGGCGCTGGCTGATCTCTTCGGCACGCAGCCAACGGCCGTCACGCAACTCACTGATCGACTGCACCAGGCCGGGCGCATCGCTGGCAAAGCCGTAGCCCAGGACATGAATGGTCGCCCCGCCCCAGGTGCAGGACAGCTCCACACCATTAATAAAGTGCATATCCAGCGCCTGGGCCGCGGCGCGGGCTTCATCCAGGCCTTCGAGGGTGTCGTGATCGGTCAGGGCCAGCATCTGCACCCCGTTTGCATGGGCGCGCGCCACCACTGCCGCCGGCGCTAGGGCGCCGTCGGAAGCAGTGCTGTGGCAGTGCAGATCGACGTTCATCAGGCTACTTTCGCTATGTTTGATGTTTGTTATTATGCCGGCACATCCTCGTCCTGGCTGCTGCCGTGAAACAATTCATCGATTTCATCCCGCTTCTGCTGTTTTTCATCGTGTTCAAGCTGGATCCGCGCACCGTCGAATTCGCCGGCCAGAGCATTGAACTGGGCGGTATTTTCAGCGCCACTGGCGTACTGATCGCCAGTTCGGTGGTGGTCTACGGCAGCCTGTTCGCCGTGCAAAAACGTCTGGAGAAAGGCCAATGGCTGACCCTGGCAGCCTGCTTGCTGTTCGGCGGCATGACCCTGGCCTTCCACAGCGAAACCTTCCTGAAATGGAAAGCCCCGGTGGTCAACTGGCTGTTTGCCCTGGGTTTTGCCGGCAGCCACTGGATCGGTGACAAGCTGCTGATCCAGCGCATGATGGGCCACGCCATCAGCCTGCCGGCGCCGGTGTGGCGCAACCTGAACCTGGCCTGGATCGCCTTCTTCCTGATTGCCGGCAGCGCCAACCTGTTCGTCGCCTTTACCTTTCAGAGCATCTGGGTCGACTTCAAGGTGTTCGGCAGCTTGGGCATGACCCTGCTGTTCCTGGTGGGCCAGGGCATCTACCTGTCGCGCCACCTGCATGACGAACAACCGGCCAATGGGCCCACCGACTCCAAGGACTGACATGCTCTACGCCATCATCGCCACCGACATCGCCAACTCCCTCGACCAGCGCCTGGCCGCACGCCCGGCCCATCTGGCCCGCCTGAGCCAATTGCAGAGCGAAGGCCGCCTGGTGCTGGCCGGCCCGCACCCGGCCATCGACAGCAACGATCCCGGCGCCGCCGGCTTCAGCGGCAGCCTGATCGTGGCCGAGTTCGACTCCCTCGGCGCCGCACAAAGCTGGGCCGACGCCGACCCCTACCGGGCCGCCGGCGTGTATGCCAGCGTGCTGGTCAAACCGTTCAAGCAAGTCCTGCCCTGAGGCAAGACGCCGCCTGACTCGCCAAGCACAAGAATAATAATTCAGGAAAGCGGAGTTCCCATGCGCCCCAACCAGCTTGCTCTCGTCGTCAGTCTCAGCCTGTTGGCCCCGCTGGCCATGGCCGAGCAAACACCGGCCCCGGTGATCACCAGCGTGGTCAACGCCGAGGTGCGTGCCATGAATGCCCAGCTCGATCAACTGGAGCAGCGCCTGGCCGAGAGCGAGCGCCTGCGTGGCGAACTCAGCGCGCAACTGGAAGGCAGCCAGGCCGAACAGGAAAACGCCCAACTGACCCGCCTGCGCCAGGACAACCAGCGCCTCAAACTGCAACTCAAGGCCGCCCAGGCACAGCCGCCCGAGCGCCTGATCAGCGAACAGCAACAATGGTTTGCCCTGGGTGCCGGGGTGGCTTTTCTCGGCTTTATTCTTGGCGCCCTGGCCCGTGGCAAACGCCGCAGCCAGCGCACCTGGAGCAACTGAGTAGTTTATGAGCGAACTGCTGCTGATCGATGACGACAGCGAACTGTGCGACCTGCTTAGCCGCTGGCTGAGCCAGGAAGGTTTTCAGGTCAGCGCCTGCCACGATGCCCACAGCGCCCGCGCCCTGCTCGCGCAGAGCAGCCCGGATGCAGTGATCCTCGACGTCATGCTGCCCGACGGTAGCGGTCTGGACCTGCTCAAACACCTGCGCCGCGAGCACCCGGAGCTGCCGGTGCTGATGCTCTCCC
>Ga0209343_10003180_pt1 | contig 20829 bp, 23 predicted proteins | sample RifCSPlowO2_02_FD_184026 | JGI IMG/M metagenome (GOLD analysis project Ga0209343, IMG submission 184026) | Groundwater microbial communities from Rifle, Colorado - Rifle CSP2_plank lowO2_0.2 (SPAdes) (version 2) | ecosystem: Environmental > Aquatic > Deep subsurface > Groundwater | place... | reverse complement strand
CATCGTCCTTCGCGCTATTGATCCGCAAACCGGACGACAGCCGCGCCAAAGAGGTAGCCAAAGCTGTCCCGCTCTGGGATAGATTGCGCTGTGCGTTCAACGAGGGGATATTGGTGAGAATTTGCGCCGCCATGATATGTCTCCTTGGAAATGTGAGTTAATCGTGCAGAATTCCTGAAATAAATCCCGCCGTGAATCTATTATCGGCAGCAAGCTATAGAACTTTAATTTCTGTTCGGGTTATTGCCCAATACTTCATCGCGGATATTTTTCAGATACGATTGACTTTCTATTTTCACTTCGATTCTTCAAATCCGACAGGCTGCTAGGTTATCTTGTCAGAGCCCTCTGTAAAACAAGACGGGAGCACAGTTAAACCCAGATAATTTATTAGGCGCAATTCGAGTTAAAACGGCACATTTCCCCTTTTTCAAATGGATAGTCTGGTTGAATTTCAATGGGTTATCCGAAATATTTAAAAATTTGCCAAAATATAAAGCGTGGCAAAATTTTGCAGTGCCGCATCTGCATGATCTGCAAGTAAGGGTTATTTACACAATGCGACAGTTGGGATGAATCCTAGATTTTTAGAGGTGCTCTTTTATATTGGCGCGGGTCAGCTGCGCCTTTTCTTCGGCAAGAACCCGAACAATATCTGCCATCCTTTGCATCACCATCGGCCATGTTTCACCAATGTGCCGCTTCTCCATAATTATATTTGGGAACCATGGAGAATGATCTGTGCCCAATCCGAAAAAATCGCTATAAGAGTTGATTTTGAAGCTTGGTACACCTACCGCTGCCGAGATAATCGTAGTAGAGCTGTCAGGGCCAATGACCAGATCGCATGCCTTCATCAGTGCCGCCGATGTATCCAAATCGTTATAGTTATCTACGTCTTCAAAATTCATGATGGAAATGCCAAAATCCTGTTTGGCCTTTTTAATTTCTTCACTTACCTCGCCATACTGGAGGTTCACCCATAGAATATTCTGCAATTCAAATAGCGGGCCCCAAAATTCAAGTTTCGGATAAACAGAAAGACGATTAACACCTTCGACTGTGCTGCGCCATCCAATCCCGACGATCAATTTATTGCCGTCCGATGCACAGCGCTTTTGAAATAGCGAGACCTTTTCCGCATCCGGTATTAATAGTTGCCGCATATCTGGAAAGTCTTCAATCTTTCGCCGAAAAATTCGCGGCAAACTACCGATCGCAATTTGAAAATCAGGGTTCCCCAAATCGTTGGGCGTCAGGCTTTTATCCCTGGCGCGAATTTCGACCTGCGGAAAACTTCTTGTCAACAAAGCCTTCAATTTTGGATGGCAGATATAAATAACGCGCTTGAAGCGCCCAATCAAATCGGGCAGGCAGGTGGCAAACAATAGCTCGTCCCCAAGGCCCTGCTCGTTATAAACAAGAATGGATTGTCCAAACTCGGGCAATCCTGTCCATTCCGGAATAGGAAGGCTGGATTTGATGCCGCCCTCTCGCCGTGCCCAGCGGAGTTCATAATTCTCATAAGCCTGTTCCAATTGACCGAGCGCAAATTGCGCTATGCCAAGATAGTAGCGCGACTCAGGATCGGCGGGAGATTGAACAACGGCAGATTGGAGGTAAGGCAAGGCGAGTTCGGGACGTCCTGCATCACGTAGAACAAGACCCAATTGAATATGCAGCTCTCTATTGTTTGGCGCGATGGCCAGCGCCACATCAAACCAGTGAAGAGCCTGTGATATTTCATCCTTAAACCAATAGATTTTTGCAAGGTTAACATGAGGATCGAGGTTTCCCGGGTCGAAGGATATGGCTTTCAAGTATTGTTCCTGTGCGGCTTCGATTTCATTGAGCTCCATCAGTATGGTGCCGTAATGACAATGTGCGTGCGACAGTAAATTGCGATACTGCGGATCATTCAATCGAGTTAGCTCGGCAATGATCTCTTCTGCGGCCAAACGCCCTTCCTGATAGGCATATGATCTCCACAGACAAACAATGAGATCAACCTTGAATTGGTATCGATAATCGGTAGTAATTTTTTGAATGGCCAATTTTGCGATGTGGACCGCCTCTTCATATCGTGCACAAGTAACCAGTGCGGCGTATAAATTTTTGTATCCCATCTCAAATAATGGGTTAATTTGAATGCACTTGTCGAAAGCCTGCAGCGCCGAAGCGATATCGCCTTGCTCTGAAAAGATGACTCCTTTTTCGTTGAGCGCATTCGCATTGCCAGGTTCAATCTCCTGTATTCTGGACAACATCGCAATTGCTTCATCCAGCCGCTTGGTAAGCTTATAAATTTTGGCTAAATTGTAAAGTGCATAAGTATTATCTTTATTAATACCGAGCGCTTTCAAAAAGTAGGTCTCGGCAAGCAACCAGTCCTCCATGCATGCAGCATATGTAGCCGCATGGTTGAGCGCTTCGACATCAAGAGGAAATTTACGCAGATGTGCTTGAATGATTTCGAGCGCTTGCTTGTTATCGCCACGCGCCGAAAAAGCAATCGCTCTTTGAACATGGCCATTCTGGCGGTTTGTCACTGATTTTTTTCTTGCCATGATGAAGTACCTTTAAGTGCCTGCTATCCCACAACAAAAAGTTAACAAAGCAATCCCGAATAATCATCAAAGAGTAGTTTGGTGCAAGACATAGCCACTAAACCCCCTTTCCAAACGTGATGTATTTTGCAACCATGTCGTGCTCCAGTTTGTCATTAGCTTCAAAAGGAACTGGCAAATCCATGCAATGTAGATTATCAGCACAATTGCGACCGTGCCGCATACTCCACCCGTTAAACTCCCATTTACCCGGTTCGGGCTGTAGCCAGAAGCGCGGATTCCGATGCTGATCCAGTATAAACTGGAGCGATCGTGGCTTAACACCCAACCACTCGCAAAATTGATCCGGGTATTTGAGTGGCGCCTGCTCGAATTTGCGAACCAGTGCAATTCCCCCTTCGCGGCTCAACCGCCCAAAACGTATCTCTCGTGACGCATGATCGGTTACTTTTGAATACCCGTGCTTGTGTAATTTCAACAGATCATGCAAATCCATATAATTGAAGCAGTCCACGTTGTCATAGCAATCAAATGTCCTGTTAAAAACTGAAGTCTTGTAATCATATTCGCGCATCATCTGTTCATGCTGCGCCTTTGGATCCCAGCGCACGTAGTTCCCAAGATAAATACCTCGCACGCCCACTACATCAAGATCGCGATCATCCGGATAGCGATATTGCCAGATATCTTCATCCTTGAGGGTATCGAAAATAGACAGCAGATCGTCTGCTTCATATCCCATAAGGTCATGATCTTTCCGGTAGCGGCGCGTCATCTCGACTTCATGCTTATAAGAGAACATACCCACCTGTTCAACCCCCTGATGCGCGCCCCATATAATCAGGGGTATCTCGTATCGAATGGCAGTCTGTACGGGAAAGACCGTTTGGCCAGCCAGAATAGGCCAATAGATGCTGCCAAAGCGGCGCAAAGTACTGCGTGTGATATTTTTCACCGAGATTGGATTAACGTTCTGGTAGAGGATGTCGCAATTAAACCTGATGCGGAGATTCGCAAGATTACGGATGCCCAATGGGGTATTAAAATATTTGTTGTAAGTTACAAGTAAGGGATTTAAACCCAACCGATTTTTTACGAGATGAACAATATAATAAGAATCCTGAGCGCCAGTCACCGGTACGATGCAATCGTAATTATTGCCGGCACGCTCGCGATATGGGCGCACCAGATCTTCGACCATCCGCCAGCGTGCATTCCAATCAAGTGAGTCTTTTTCTTCGTGAATACGACAACCGGAACAGATACCCTCTCCGTCCAACGTCAAACCCAAAGGGTGCGCCGTCGAATATAGGCAACGCTTGCAAAACCTGAGATCAGTCATCGGCTGTAAGTGGGTATCTGGATTCATAGACAGACGCTCGTATCGGCATGCCCTGCAAGCCTTCTTTGTACTTCTGGATAGCGTGTTCCCGATAGGCAAGAAAATTACCCATTGCTACCGCTGCCACACACGGCAATTGGAACAATTCACTCATCTGCGCAGGCTCGCTGATACCTCCGAATACGATTATGGGTGCATCCCGTAAAGGGAATTTTTCGACGAGCTTTTTCTCGAATTTATTCGGATAACCTTCGTGCATCCAATCCGTTATAAGCATTTCCGAAATAATGCATGATTGGATCAAACCCAACATTTCATCCGTAAGCGGCGTCAACATTTTATTTCTGTAATCCAGCCACTCGACGCCATTGCCTTTCAAGGACAGCGGCATCGACCCTATTAATGCCTGCGCGCCAAGCTGCTCTGAAAGCCTATGTACCGACGACAGATCATCATGCAGTAGCGCGTCAACAACCAAGCGGTCTGCCCCCAAATGGATCAATTCTATGCCGTCGGATACGCTTCTGACCCCCCCTGCATAAACCAAAGGTGTTTCCAAGCCAATGGATCCCAGCCGTTCAAGTAGTTTAAAATCGGGCCCCAAGCCATCAACGGATCGATCGATTACCTGCACCAAAATCTCGTCAGCACCCCAGCGATCCAGGTTTTCCACCAAGCATTCCGGCTTGCCCAAAGGCAGATAACGGCGATAACCAAAAGACTGGACCGCCCATCCGTTTTTAACAGTAACTACCCCCATCAAGCGCTTCTTAAGCATGTGAAAGACCCGTGATCAAATTCTTGAGCAAAGTTTTCCCGGCGGCCTGACTTTTTTCAGGATGAAACTGTATTCCTACAATATTGTTGCGGCGTATTACGGACGCGAAAGGCCTCGGATGACGGGTTATGCACACATGGTATTCAGCGGGTCCCTGATAGCAAAACGAATGATTGAAATAAAATGCCTGCTCATCGACAGCTTGAAGTAGCGGATCAGCTCTGACGCTCTCCAAGGTGTTCCAGCCGATATGCCACTTTGCGCCTGGCAAAGCTATAACTTCCCCCGGGATGATATCTAGGCCAGCCGTATATTGGAGTTCATGAGATGCAGTAGCAAGTAACTGCATACCGAGACAAATACCGATGATCGGGCGCCGATCGCGTGCCTGTTGTTGCAGGTAACTGACCAGCCCGCGCTCATAAAGCGCCTGCATTGCAGAGGGAAAAGCGCCCACCCCTGGGAGAACCAAGACATCAGCTGTATCAAGAACCTCGATTTCAGCGCTTATTCGCACCCGAAAACCAATGTCGCGCAGGCTATGAATAACTGAAGCATGGTTCCCGATCCCGTAGTCTACAATCCCCACCGTCACGTAACTCATAGGCCAACACCAACGGTAAATTTTCTGCGGATTGATCCGTCAGTCTCTATCGCGAATAGAGACTGGTTGGCAGCCTTCCGCACCTCCACCCAAAATTCATTAACCGAGATAGCCAAATAATCGCAATAGTCTTTTATGTATTTTTCATCATGCGCATCGTCGTATTTCTCAACTAGGCCTTTCCCATCATCTCGACTAATACGCCCCAACCGAATTTCCTCGTTTACGTAGTCAGTCACGCGCCCAAAACCATACTTGTAGTATTTGATTAACTGGTTTATCGGCGTAAAATCTTCGTCCAGAGCAGTTACCCCATAAAGATCCCCGGTTTTTTCCACCCCGTCAGTTCGTATCTCAATCCCGTTTCCGCAGGAATACGCGGCATTGTTTACAAGCGACCAGTCACCAAGAAACCACCCCAGATAAACAATTTGCAGATCATGTTTTTCAAATTCTTGTGTTTCAGGATAGATGTAAGGAATTAGCTCGGGTTTGGAAAAACCAAGTTCAATCATCCAGCCAAGGCCGCTGGAAAGCGTGTTCATACAGCGCAGATTGTTGCCGTCAAAACCTGTTCTGCCCAATGTTTTCATGTCGCCGAGCTGCAAACTTGGATTTTCACCCCACAGTATCAATTTAATTCCATAATTGATCGCGATCTGCGGAACAGAAGCGAAAAGTGCCATTTCCGTAGAACGGAACGAATTGACAAATTTCCTGAAGCCCTCTCGCTTCAACTTTTTCCAAGTTTGTGGTGCTGGTGCACTGATCACGACATCAAAACCCAAATTGATCAAGTTTGAAAGATTATGTACGCCCCGCTCAGTTACCTGCTCGGGTGGATAACTCAAACAGACCAATAGCGGATTTACACCCAGCCTGTCACGAAGAAATAATGCTTGGCGTGTACTATCCTTGCCGCCACTCACCCCAATGATACAGTCATGATATTGACCTTTTCTTCTTGGAAATCTTTGCAACAGGTCTTGAAGTATCTCGAAACGCTCCTGCCAATCCACATGCTGCAGAGCTTCAAAGTAATTGCACGCAGGGCAAATTCCATCTGCAGAAAAAGTAGTATTGGGCCGAGTATCAGGTTGGAGACAACGTTTACAATACTTCATGAAGCAACCCAGTTTAGTTGCGTGGTTTTTTTGCTACTACCCACATATTTGAGGACAGCCCCTCATGCACCAAAAACTCTTGAAACGGAGACCCTAAACGCTCCCAATCATCAATTAACACCTTCTTCAGGAAAGGCTGTCCAGACACATCAAACTCACCAGCAAGAATTTTATTTCTTACAAGCTCGGCATCCAGTTGGCCGGGGGTAAAGCTTTCCAGTATTTCCAAGCCACAATGAGCGAGCAATCCTGCCAATGATTCCAGATTAAAGTAATTCAGATGCTCGTGGTCAACTGTATTGCTTGCCGTACCCAATGTTTCAATATCAAAACCCTGCCCATTCGGGCATGCCAACACAAGAACCCCACCCGGATTCAGCAAGCGTATCATATGCCCAATAAAGTCGGCCGGCGCAAACAAATGCTCTATAACCTCAAAACTGGCTACTACATCAAACAGCTCATCACCATCCAATTGAACTTGTTCGACAGGCAATTCTAATACCTCGAGATGCCGCTCCCTGCAGGTTTTTGCAAGGTCCGGAACTGGCTCAACCGCCATCACTCTGGCAAACACATTGCGCCTTTTGATTTCCGCACAAAAAGTCCCGAAACCGGCTCCTATTTCCAAGATTGCTTTTGTTTCAACCATATGCTTACGGCAAATATCCAGCAAGCGGTCGACCCTCGGCTTAAATATCCGCTCTAGCCTGGCAGCTTCCGATGCTGGAAAAATAACCTTATTCCAATAGGCATAATTTGGAGATTCTCGATAAAACCATTCCAGCACCTCCGAAGGAGGGCGCGGATTAACAAAAAAAGTCTGGCATTTCTTGCACTCGACATAATTGATGCCATTTTTTTGGAATTTTGGCTTTTGATCATCGGCACCGCAGGCAGGGCAGCCCACTAGAACAAATTCGCTACACCTTGATAAAATTCTGCCTACATCTGTTAAGGCGGCTGTACGCTGCTTATCCATGAATTGAGCTGGCCGTATTTCCTGTTCTGTTAGTTTACTCACCAAAGCCTCCCAAACAATTGATCATTGACGCCTTGCCAAATAATCTGTCACTTTAACAGAGCCCATTCTATCGGCGTCCCGCGCCTCACATCCCGCTTTACCGTCCTACCTACCACCTGTTCAATATATTTTGTAGGCAAACCCAAACCCGGCCTGATCGCCCGCACATTCTCCCGCGTCAATATATCGCCTGCCTTGATGTCTCGCACCGCATACAGGGAGCGGCGGAATTGCATGGATTTTTTTTCTGCTTCGGTTGGGCCATAGCTTATCCGCCCCAAAGATTGCCAGGCGCACCCTGTCTCTACCACAAGCTGCGCCATCTCAGCGGGCTCCATGGAAAAACTGCTGTCCACCCCACCATCGGCCCGATTCAATGTAAAGTGCTTTTCGATGACTGTGGCCCCCAGCGCCACACTGGCAACCGATACACCCACGCCCATGGTGTGATCGGACAAACCCACCTCGCAACCAAACAGCTCGCGCAAATGCGGGATAGTCAGAATGTTCGTATTTTCGGGTGTAGCCGGGTAGGTGCTGGTGCACTTGAGCAGAATCAGATCCGTGCAACCAGCCTCACGAGCAGCACGAACCGTTTCATCCAACTCGGCCACGGTAGCCATCCCGGTCGAGATAATCAGCGGCTTGCCCGTCGCAGCCACACGGCTAATCAGCGGCAGGTCAGTGTTTTCGAATGACGCGATTTTGTAACATGGTACATCTAGGTCTTCGAGAAAATCCACCGCCGTATCATCAAATGGCGTACTAAATGCGATGATGCCCAGTTCGCGTGCGCGATCGAAAATCGGCTTGTGCCACTCCCAAGGCGTGCAGGCTTCGCCATACAACTTGTAGAGCGATGTGCCGACCCACAAACTGTTGGGCTCACTGATATGAAACTCCCGCTCGTCCAAATCAAGCGTCATGGTATCGGGCGTGTAGGTCTGTATTTTCAGCGCATGCGCCCCTGACTTGGCGGCTGCCTCAACGATTTGCAGTGCTCGCTCCAGCGACTGGTTATGATTGCCGGACATCTCGGCGATGACCAAAGGAGGCTGATCACGCCCGATCAGCCTGCCAGCAATTTTGCACGCTTCATTCATTTTATTGAAGCACCTTTGAATAAATGGTGGATTCGATCTGATAGTCCATCCCGGCGAATAGCCGATGAGAGCGTCCATTATCACCAAGCACATGCGCCATAAGTCTGCTTACCTCCGGCCTGTTAGTCTTGAGCCAATGCTCCGCACTCTGCAATAAATCTCGCCCCGAACCTACTTCCGTAATATCCGGAGCCAAATATATCGAAACCTCTGCCTCATTGCCACGGATATCAAAACGCGCGACCCCGACTGGCGCTCCTTTACGTTGCCCAATGAGCAACAATCTGTCAGGAGATGCCAGCACCTCTTCAAACCATTTCTGATGTGTTTTCCAATGGATTACTTCGCGATTGCGCGATACCGCCCTTACAGTTGGGTGATTGCGCCACTCGAATACTTTCTCCGAGTCCTCGTGGCTCGCAATTCGAATCTCGATGCTGCCGCACCTCATGTTCCCCATGACCCGTAATACACCGCAGCCATCCACAACCTGCATGCCGTTGCTGGAAATAGCTCTCCTCAAGCAATTATTTGCCAGAAGGATGCGCAAATGGCATTGAATCTCCTCAACAAGCTCCCCCTTAAGTTCTGGCGCATACAGCCAGCCTTCAGATGCTGCGTCGGCAACCTGCCTGACCTGGTTTGCGGCAGTGCAAATGACAAAAGCAGGCAACCCCAAACAGCAACGCTCCCATGTCGCCGAGCCCCCCGCTCCTATCGCAAGATCCGCTGCCGCCATCAGTTCCGCCATGCGATTGGTTTGCACATGGCAATCGAATTGATGTTCCGCGCATGCTGATTCGATCGCGTCCCGTTGCGGGTGCTGAACGCCAATCACCACATCTACTTTCGACCCTTTAATATCGGTATCAGCCAACGCCTCGATCACACGACCCGCGAAATTATCGGCATCCACACCCCCAAAAAATACCAGCACACGTTTAACTGCCCCCGTGCGCGGTTTGACGCGTTCGCGCAACTGGCGAAACTCATCACGCAACAAGGCATAGCGCGGGCCAAGCAGCAACCGGCAATGCGGGGGCACTTTTTCAATATAGCGTGCGCCCATATCCGTATAGAAGTTTTGATCAAGCAAAAGATCGCAGTCATGCTGGCGATCGGCAATATCGTCGATAACGAAAATATTCCTAGCTGATTTTCGCAGCTCTGTTTCCCAGCGAATATCTAATGCATAATGATCCACAATCAGCCAATCCCAGAATTGATCCGATAGCGCATGAATAGTATCCGCTGCATCTTGGGCCTGACTGACGCCAAGCCAGTGCGCATGTGCCAAATCACCTGCAATCGCGTCATTTGAGCCGCTGTTAAGCGGCATGAATGCATATCCCCTAGCTACCAGCGTATCTTCCAGATGCTCTGGCAAATGGCGGCAGACAAAGCGAATCTGCGCGCCGCGCTGATTCAGCCCATCTGCCAGTGACAAACAGCGCATAAAGTGGCCAGTGCCAATTTGGCTGGATGCGTCCACGCGGAAAGCTATTTTCTTGTCAGCGCTTTTCAAACAACCACCATGTGATGTCATCGAAACCGGCCGAGCCATAAATATAGTCCCAAAGAAAGCCATAACCCAACAACTTCACTTTGAAATTCCCGATGAAAAGTTTGCCAAAATCACGTTTAAAAAGCTTATTTTTTTCGCCTTGGTATTCAATAGTCATGGGGGTGCGATTAAAATATTCCCCAATCAAAATATACTTCCTGGAGTATCCAAGCATTTTTTCCATATGCTCAAGAAGCTGATCCGGGTTAATGTGGATCAGAACGCCCATTGTGAACACCAGATCAAAAGATTCTTTTTCAAATTCACTCTCAAGAATAGAACCGTTATATGCATGCTCAAAATCGTATCTGCCGGTTACAAACCTGAAAGCTGGCTCACTGATTTCAATGATTGAGGGCTTGGCATCTGGCAGCACCAGCCTGATTTGCTCAATATTGCGCCCGATATTACAGCCGCATTCCAAATAGTTACTGACTCCGCTTTGAGCCTCCTTCAGCATTTTTCTCCATGCCTCAGCACCCAGCCTGTGGTCAAAATTACTATTTTTTTTAATGTAGTCATCTGCATAAGTCGTAGCCCAAAATTTCTCCTGTTCATTGTTCAATGACATCTGTGGCTCCTTTTATCGATCATCCAGATTTTTTGCTCATAATTACAGGGGCGACAATTTCAGCTCGCTCCCAGTCATCCTGAGTATCAATGTCTTGGACACGCCAACGTGGAATCATTACCGGGGTAGAATGGCAATCAAAGATGCGCTTGCCCTCTATCCAAGCTGAAGGCCTGCCCCAATAAAATTGACCCGCATCGTGCAACGCGGTGGGCAAATCCTGTGAGCGCGTCGAGAAATGCTCCGGGTAGAACATTTCTATCCCTCCCTCGGCGTTCTGCTTGAACGAACGAAAGATGGGCGCTGCAAAATCGGTCACGGTAAAGGCATATGCCCAGTTACCTGATTCCAATGCTGCCAGACCCCGTTTGAGATCATCCACTTGAACAAACGGCGCCGTAGCGTAAATGCAACAGACCGCATCCACATCAAAGCCCTGTTCCAAAGCCCATCGCGTTGCATGAGCGATTACTTCGGTGGTTCCGGCATGGTCATCGGATAGCTCGACAGGTCGCATGAAGGGCACCTCGGCACCCCACTGTTTGGCTATATCGGTAATCTCTGCGTCATCTGTAGAGACAATAATACGATCAAACAGTGCTGAAGCCTTGGCGGCCTCAATCGACCAGGCAATCATGGGCTTGCCGCAAAAATTCTTGATATTTTTTCGCGGGATACGCTTGCTGCCGCCACGAGCGGGGATGACGGCGATTTTCATGCTCTCACCGCCTCTCGCAAGGCGGTTACCACCTGGTCTTGTTGGGTTTCCATCAGCGCTGGGTAAATCGGCAAGCTGATCGCCTCGGTATAATACTGTTCAGCTTGCGGACAGTATCCTGCTTTAAAGCCCAAGCCTGCGTAATACGGCTGCCTATACACGGGAATATAGTGCAGGTTCACCCCAATGCCTGCCGCACGCAATGCCCCGAATACTTCGCGTTGCGTCTTGCAAATTTCACCCAGCTTCAGCCGAATAACATACAAATGAAATCCGGAATAGCCGTCAGGGTGCTGCCAAGGTGCGATCACCGGCAAATCAGCCAATATCTGTTCATACCGCTTGGCAATGACATGGCGTTTGGTGACAAATTCATCCAACCGCTGCGTTTGGCTCAATCCCAGCGCGGCGTGTATGTCGGTCATGCGGTAGTTGAACCCCAGGGCTATCTGCTGGTAGAACCAAAGCTCTTCAGGCACCCGTGGAATCATGTCAGCAACATCGCTGGTAATGCCGTGGCTGCGCAACAATTTCATGCGCTTGGCTAACTGCGTGTCATTGGTCAGCGCCATGCCGCCTTCGCCGGTGGTGATGATCTTAACCGGATGAAAGCTGAACACGGTTATGTCGCTGTAGCGGCCATTGCCGATGGGTTCTCCCCGGTATTTCCCCCCTATGGCATGGGAGGCGTCTTCGATGATTTTGAAGCCGTAGCGCTGGCTCAAGGCGTGGATGCCTGCCATGTCGCAGGGTTGGCCGCACAGGTGTACCGGGATGACCACTTTCGGCAGACAGCCTGATTTTTCTGCCTGTTTCAGTTTTTCAGCCAAACGTTCCACACTCATGTTATAAGTGCGCGGATCAATGTCCACAAAATCGATTGTTGCACCGCAGTACAGCGCGCAGTTGGCGCTGGCCACAAAGGTGATAGGACTTGTCCAGACGGCATCGCCCGCCCCTACGCCCAACGCCAAACAAGCAACATGCAAGGCGCTGGTAGCACTATTGACCGCCACGGCATGCTCAACACCACAGTAGTTGGCAACAGCTTTTTCAAAAGCGGGAACAACCGGACCCTGGGTGAGAAAGTCCGAGCGCAGCACGTTCACCACCGCTTGAATATCGGCTTCGGAGATGTCCTGGCGACCGTATGGGATCATTACTGGCCCACCTTACCGATCTTGTCGCAGGTATTCTCTATCCAAGCCTGCCCGGTAACGATACAGTTTTTTCTCATTTGCTTTTCTTTTTTATCGTGTGTTTGAACTTTAAAACCGCGAAGTTCAGCTCGATAGATGTCTCGGTACCGCTTGTTTGCAAATCGTCATCGAAGATTCCTGCAATTAGCTCCCCGCTTTTTTGCATAAGCAATTTTTGATCTGCTTTGTCTTGAGCTACTGATAACTCTTTGATGTTTCTGGACAGCTCTCTGAATTTTGAGAATGTTTCTATGATGGCGAATGTGGCCCCTATGGCTTGCTTGCTTCGAAGTATTGTGGCCATCATGTACAAGCCCTTTTCAGTGAAAAGGCTTTGGGCGCAACTCTTGTCTTCGCAAATTTTGTGGTCGAAATTTTCGACCGCAGATCTGTAAACTCCGCACCACTAAGCTCAAACATATAATCCTGCGGAAACTTATCAGGGTTATTTTTCACAGCCTCGTTGATTCTTTTTGTCTCAACCCCATAAATTGCTGCCACGTCGGCATCAAGCAAAACTTTTTCGTTTCTTATCTCGATAATCAGCTTTTTTAAATTCTCAATTTTCGCTATGTCGCTCATATCAATTCCCCCCTCTACGACCTCTTTGCGCAACTTTTTCAAGCGCTATGACTCGGGTCGACTTCCGTTTTAATTAAGCCGCGCAACTCGTTCACAGTCAGAAAATGGGGGTTGCTGCCGCTGTTGTAGCTGAAGCCAGGCTCAACTAGTTTGGCGCCTGTCTCAGCGCAGTAGCTTGCAATGGTATAGGTTTCAATAAACGGCAGGATAGCGTAATAGCGCCCCATGTCTACTGTATTAAAACTGTCGCTCGATGTAATCATTTCTTCATGAATTTTTTCACCTGGACGCACACCGATAATTTTTTGCTTGCATTCAGGCCCGATGGCTTTGGCCACGTCAGTGATGCGATAAGAAGGGATTTTTGGCACTAGTATCTCGCCACCCCGGGCGTTTTCAATGCACCACAACACCATGTCAACACCCTCGTGCAGGCTGATATTGAAGCGTGTCATGGCAGGATCGGTGATTGGCAATACCCCGCTCGGTCGTTTCTCAAGAAAAAATGGAATTACCGAGCCCCGGCTGCCCATTACATTCCCGTAGCGCACGACGCTGAAGCGAAGGTCGCGACTTCCTTTAATATTATTGGCAGCCACAAACAGCTTATCCGAGCACAGCTTGGTGGCGCCGTAGAGGTTGATCGGCGCGGCAGCCTTGTCAGTGGACAGGGCTACCACTCGCTGCACATCCGAATCCATGCATGCTTCGATCAGATTTTGTGCGCCCAGCACATTGGTCTTGATGCATTCAAAGGGGTTATATTCTGCGGTCGGCACCTGCTTGAGCGCAGCGGCATGAATCACGACATCGATGCCTTCCATCGCGCGCCGCAGTCGAGCCTGATCGCGCACATCGCCGATGAAGAAACGAACGCTCTTATATTGGCTGTTCGGAAACTGTTGCGACATCTCAAACTGTTTGAGTTCGTCACGCGAGTAAACCACAAGACGCTTGATATCCGGATATTTTGTCAGGACGGTTTTGACAAAAGCCTTGCCAAAGGAACCCGTGCCACCGGTGATGAGGAGTGATTTTTCATTCAGCATAGCGCTTCCCGGGAAATAAAGGTTCAGATTTCAGTACTATACGTTTGACACCGAAGCATAATCATATACATCGGCAGGATATACTATCGACAATGCCTGACAAACGCAAAACCCTTATCGTGATACAGGATCGCTTTGAGCTCGGTGAAATCGCCCAAATTTCGTATGGCCCCTATCCTTCAAAGAGCCGATCACATGAATAATTGCATTTCACGTTCAATGGATGCCGCATGACCTGGAAACTTCTCATCAGCCGCCTGTTGAAAGCGCGAGCGCATCTTGCCGAACGCCTTGCGCAATGGTGGAAGTACAGCTTCTATCTATATCTCGCGGGGCTGTTCAGCGTATTCGCGGTACTTGACGCGACGCTGCTGCATTTCACCGGCGAGATGCGCCAATCCGCGTTCGACGCAATGGTGCGCTACCGCATCGTAGTACCTGAACCCGACCCCGACATCGTCATCGTGGACATCAACGAAGCCAGTCTCGCGGCGATGTCCAAGGACTATGGGCGCTGGCCGTGGCCGCGCCAGGTGCTGGGGGAATTCGTCGAACAACTGGAGAAGCAACAGCCGAAGGCGGTGGTATTCGACATCCTTTTCAGCGACGCGGACGTATACAACCCGGACAGCGATGCCTACTTCGATGCCGCCATCGCCGCCACGCACAACACCTTTTTCCCGATGCTGCGGCTCGACCCCGATAGCGACAAGTTGAGCCAGGTCAAGCCGTCGATGATCCCCGGCGCCAAGCCGCTACCCGGCATACAGCCGGATGCCAATGCAACCTTGGCGGTCGTGCTGCCGCACTTCCAGGCCGCGCTCGACGGCGGTCGGCTCGGCCTGCACAACATCTACCCGGATGGCGACGGGGTGGCACGCCGCTACAGCGTTTATCGCGAGGACTACGGCTGGGCGTTGCCGTCGTTGCCTGCGCGCATCGCGCGAGAACTGGGCTGGAGCGAACCGGATGCACAGCAGGTTCTGCTGAACTGGCGCGGCCAGCCGTTCACTTACCGCTACGTCAGCTTCAGCGACGTGTTTGCCGACATGGGCAGCAAGGACAAAAAACGTCCGCAAGATGAATTCAAGGGCAAGATCGTCATTATCGGTTCAACCGCGCCCAGCCTGTTCGACATCAAGGCGACACCGATGAACCGCATGCATCCGGGCGTGGAAATACTCGCCACGGCGATTGACAATTTCAAGCATGGCGACGCGTTGCGCTTCCCCGAAGGGCGCATATGGTATCTGCTGATCACGCTGATCATCGTGTGGCTGACCGCGTGGGGCTTTTATCGCGACGCCGGGCGAGACAAGATCGACAGTATGTTCGGCCTGTCCCAGTTCATCCTGATCGGTGTCACTTACGCCAGCATCAACTTCACAAACACCTACATCAACCTCACCGGCCCCGTAGCCGTCGGGCTGGCATTCTTCACGCTCGCGCGACTGTATGCGATGGCAACGGGCAAGGCGCTGGAGCAGAACATGGTGCGCACGGCAACATCGCGTAGCGGCGAATTGCAAGCCACGTTGATGCTGATCCGCCTCGACGGCGAGCGCAATGTGATCCGCCCGGCGACGCTGGAAAAGATTCGCCACGAGCTCGAAAAATCCGACCTTTCCACCAAGAGCGTAGAGGCGCTGACCGGCGAACAGAAGGGACTATGGAACCTTCTCGAAAACACCCTTGCAGTCTCATGGGTCGCCGAGGCACAAGATGCGGAGGCCCAGGCGACGACCCTGCGCGATATCGATGCGCTGCTGGCCGCGTTGCCGATGGTATTGCGCCGCCATCTCGCCCACCCCGATAATGCGGCCAGCCACTTCATCCATCATGGCCATATCGCCGGTGGCGATGCGGCGCGAACAGGCTGGCGCGTGATGTTAGCCGAGGCTTTGCTGGAGTGGGATAATCAAAAAAAGGAAATAGCATGAAGAATATAAAGCTTTGTTTGGCGCTTGGCGCACTACTGCTGAGCGGTGCGTTACACGCCGCCGAGAGCGGTACGGCGATCAAGAAGGACGATCTCAAAGCGGAGCCGTTCCGCGATGCAAAGACGATGGCAACCTTGGCTGCCGGTGATAAGGTAGACATCCTCAAAAAAGACGGCGGCTGGTACCAGGTAAAAAGCGCCAGAGGCAAAGGCTGGGTACGCATGCTGAGCATCCGCAAGGGCGAGGCGCGCAAAGGCGGCGGCGACGCGTCCGGCGTACTCGCGCTGGCATCGGGACGCGCTGGAACTGGCAAGGTGGTCGCCACCACCGGCGTCCGCGGCCTGAACGAGGAAGAGTTGAAAGCGGCCAAATTCAATGAGGAAGAGTTGAAACTTGCCGAGTCCTACGCCAGCAGCAAACCCGAGGCGGCGAAATTTGCCGCAGAGGGCAAGCTCGTGGCGCGCCCGTTCGATTACTTGCCAGCACCCAAATAAGGAGGATCACGATGAAACGCAAAACATTATGGGCCCTGACGCTGGTGCTATTTTCCACGGCTGCATGGAGCGCGAACCCTTTCGAACAGCAACTGCTGAAGACGCTGAAGCAGGGCGTGCAGGAAAAGGTGACGGGAAAACCGGCCACATCGGTTGAAGAAGAAACCGCCATCGGGCGGCAGATCGCCGGCAACCTGCTCGGCGCCGCGCCTCTGGTCAAAGATGCAAAGCTGCAAAAATACATCAACGACGTCGGTCGCTGGGTCGCCGACCAGAGCGAGCGCCCCGACCTGGCCTGGCATTTTGGCGTGATCGAGTCGAACGACGTGAACGCGTTCGCCGCACCCGGCGGCTACATTTTCGTGACACGCGGCCTGTATCAAATGCTGCAAAGCGAGGCGGAACTGGCGGGTGTTCTAGCCCATGAAGTCGGCCATGTGATTCGCCAGCACCATCTGAAAATATTGCAGCAGGGAAAATTGCTCGACCTTGGCAGCCAACTCCTCGCCAAGAACATCGGCGGCAACGACAAGGTGCAGGGGCTGATCGGCAGCGGCGCCGAGATCGTGTCGCGCTCGTTGGACAAGGACGCCGAATTCGAGGCCGACCGCATCGCCGTGGTGCTCGCCACGCGCGCGGGCTATGACGCGTTCGGCTTGCCTGCGGTGTTACAGCAGATCGGCCATTTCGCCAAGGACGACGGCGATGTGGCGCTGCTGTTCAAGACCCACCCCCATCCCGATGACCGTCTGGGCAAACTGGGAACGGCGATGGGCGACCGCTTCGATACAGTGAAAGGCAAGTCTCTCGAAAAATCCTTGTACCGCATCAGGCAGTAGCGCATCAAAAGCATCGCGGGAGATTTGGAGCGAGTAGCCCGGATGAAGCGAAGCGCAATCCGGGAATATGGCGCATATCCAAAATGCTCCCGGATTTCATTACATTCCATCCGGGCTGCGCCCGCTAAGCTATTGTGATCCTGCCCCTTTGATTGTATTATGAAAATTCATTTACACAAACGATCAATCTCATGTCGCATTTTGAAATTCCTATCCTTAACGTTTGGTAACACTGACATGTGTAGTGAGCATTACAAAACGAAATTTGTTTTCTAATTTAAATTTTGGAGAGTGCGACATGGCTGAGAATTGTCCTTTCTGCATGACAATGATTAATGAAGGTGCCACTGTTTGTGCATCGTGTGGTGCCACAAAAACAATGACAAACCCAGCATGGGTAGGCCTTACTGTAATTCTGATTCTTCCTGCAGCAAGTGTGGCGGTGGGCGTATTCGCTAATTCTTTTTGGGTGGGGTTGATCGCCTTCTTCGGGTTATTCTTTGCGTTTGGAAAGCTCATCACCCCCATATGTGTTTGGGTTAGGAGGAGGGGGTGATAGCAAGCAACAGGTGACAGACCACATTTTCCATTTCATATCGCACGACTAGTCATGCAGCGCACCGGCTGTGCGCGAAGGTTTTTGTCGGCAATCCAGCACACGCCAGACTTGAACAGTTTCGCCACACATCCGGTAGTAGATTGCATAAGGGAACCGTTTCGAAAGTGCGCGGTAATAGCCGAAAAATTGTTGGTGAATTCCCGAGTAGAGCAGCAGCGCGTCGATGTCGGAAAATAGCGAATCCAAGAAGTAAGCGCCCAACCCTTCCTGCTGTCGTTCATAGAACCATCGCCCGTTCTGGAGATCGCCCATTGCGATATCCAGAATCTCGATTTTCATGACGTGCCGTCGCGCAGCTTCTTCTTGGCAATATCCCAGGGCACAAAGTTGGCCTGATTTTGCGTGTGGGCATGTTCGGCGTCTTGCAGCGCCTGTGCATGCCATTCGGGTGGGGTGAGCGTTGCCGGATCGCGCGCCAGGTCATCCCAGATCGCCTCCATCATGCGCAGTTTTTCCGTGCGGGTCAGATTTTCTATGCTCAACATGGCGCGCCCCTTGCTCGAACCGAAGTGGATTCTACGGAAGCACGCTGCCAAAGCCGCGCAACTGGAGCGGGTGAACGGGATCGAACCGTCGTATGCAGCTTGGGAAGCTGCCGTTCTACCATTGAACTACACCCGCGTGTAGTAGAATACGGCGCGTATTTTAACACGGCAATTCAGAGAACCCCAAAGTGATAACGGTCAGCATTAACGGCGAACCCCGCCAATTCCCGCAAGCCGTCAGCATCATCGCTTTTATCGAAGAGATGGGGCTGACCGGCAAGCGCATCGCACTGGAACGCAACGGCGAGATCGTGCCGCGCAGCACCTTTGCGATGCAGCAACTAGCGGACGGCGACAGGCTGGAAATCGTCGTGGCGGTGGGTGGCGGTTAAGACTCACCCCCCCTCTCCCCTACCCCTCTGATGGAACTACTAGCCATTCGACTAAGCTGTCAAAATACGACAGCCAAGTCGCTGGTTATCCCGCAAGGGGCGAGGGGAAAATAACAGCAACTGAATTTAACAGGAAGATATCAATGAACGACAAACTCATCATCGCCGGCAAGAGCTACTCCTCACGGTTACTGGTCGGCACGGGCAAGTACAAGGATTTTACCGAGACCCGCGCGGCGCTGGACGCGAGCGGGGCTGAGATCGTCACGGTGGCGATACGCCGCACCAACCTCGGGCAGAACGCCAACGAGCCCAACCTGCTCGACTCGGTGCCACCGTCGAAATTCACCTACCTGCCCAACACCGCGGGCTGCTACACCGCCGATGACGCGGTGCGCACGCTGCGGCTGGCGCGCGAACTGCTGGACGGTCACACCCTGGTCAAGCTCGAGGTACTGGGCGACCCGCAATCGCTGTACCCGAACGTGGTCGAGACGCTCGCCGCCGCGAAGACGCTGGTCGCAGAAGGCTTCCAGGTGATGGTGTACACCTCGGACGACCCGATCATCGCCAAGCAGCTGGAGGACATCGGCTGCGTGGCGATCATGCCGCTGGCCTCGCTGATCGGCTCCGGCATGGGCATTCTCAACCCGTGGAATTTGCAACTCATCATGGAGCGCGTGCAGGTGCCGGTGATCGTGGATGCGGGCGTGGGCACCGCATCGGACGCCGCGATTGCGATGGAGCTGGGCTGCGACGGCGTGCTGATGAACACCGCAATCGCCGCCGCGCAACAGCCGGTGCTGATGGCCGGCGCGATGAAGAAAGCCGTGGAAGCCGGGCGCGAGGCCTATCTCGCCGGGCGCATGCCGAAGAAACTATACAGCGCCAGCCCGAGCTCGCCGACGGCGGGCATCATCAGCTCGACGCGCAGCTAGGCAAGTCCTCCGTTCGTGGTGAGGTATCGAACCATGAATGGATGATTCATTTTATCCTGTTTACCCTTCGATACCTCAGGGCGAACGGCTTGGCTACCACATGACCAATCCATCCGAACTCAAAAACAGGCACATCCGCAGCTTCGTCCTGCGCCAAGGCCGCGTCTCGCCCGCGCAGCAGCGCGCTTGCGACACCTTGCTGCCGCGCTTCGGCATCCCCTACGCCGCGCAGCCGCTCGACCTGGATCAGGCCTTCGGGCGCGCCGCGCCGAAAATCCTGGAGATCGGTTTCGGCATGGGCGACAGCACCGCGACCATCGCGCTCGCACATCCCGAAAACGACTATCTCGCGCTGGAAGTCCATACGCCGGGCGTGGGCAACCTGCTCAAGCTGATCGATATCCAACAAATAACCAACATCCGCATCATCCAGCATGATGCGGTGGAAGTGCTCCGCGATATGATCTGTAGCGAAGCGTTTTCCGGCGTGCATATCTTCTTTCCCGACCCGTGGCACAAAGCGCGCCACAACAAGCGCCGGTTAATTCAGGCTCCGTTCATCGCGCAACTGGTGCAAAAACTCAAGCCCGGCGGCTACATTCACGTCGCCACCGACTGGCAGGACTATGCCGAACAAGTTTTGGCGGTGTTAAGCGCGGAACCGTTGCTGGAGAACACGGCGACAGATTATGCGCCGCGCCCCGCTTATCGCCCGCTCACCAAGTTCGAGAAGCGCGGCATCAACTTGGGGCATGGGGTGTGGGATTTGGTGTTCCGCAGGAAATAAACGGGCAAGGGCTTAACTTCCGTCATTCCGGCGCAGGCCGGAATCCAGACCATTAAATATTCCCGCGAAGCGGGGCAAAACCTAAAAGCCCTATTGGATAAAATCGCTGG
>Ga0209343_10003179_pt1 | contig 20830 bp, 14 predicted proteins | sample RifCSPlowO2_02_FD_184026 | JGI IMG/M metagenome (GOLD analysis project Ga0209343, IMG submission 184026) | Groundwater microbial communities from Rifle, Colorado - Rifle CSP2_plank lowO2_0.2 (SPAdes) (version 2) | ecosystem: Environmental > Aquatic > Deep subsurface > Groundwater | place... | reverse complement strand
TCTGAGCGTTGTAAGCTCATAGACCTGGGTAAATGGGTGGAGGAAGAGCACAGGATAGAGGAATCTTTCACGCCGGAAGAGGTCAACGAGACAGATGAGTCCAAGGGTGAGTGAAATACCTACGCTTAATTATAATTGGGTTATAAGCGTCTTTTGGGATACGTGGGGGGGACGATAACAGGTATCATTTTTTATTTGGAAAAGTTTTGTAACCTATGCAGCGGATTGGTAGTAATATTTTGGCACTGGCAACCACCAAAAAAATTTCGCAGGCCGTTTATCCCGTAGAAACAGGCCTAATATCTTATTCAGAGTGTTATCCATGTCTATATACTCCACACGTTTTATCAACTAGCAACTTGAATTTTGGGCCAATCCTTGTATAATGTTTCTTTGGGATTTTTTATCGTGTTTTCACAAACCTCTCTTAGCACCTACGGGCCTTATTTATGAAGATGATAGAGGCCATCATTCAACCTGCCAGGCTGGAGGCCGTAAAGGACGCTCTCTGTGAAGTCGGAGTAGTAAGACTCACCGTAAGCGACGTAGAGGGTTTGGGTGGCAAGGAAAAGCGTACCGAGACCTTTCGGGGACAGGAATACACCGTTGACACCGTACGGAGGGTCAAGCTGGAGATAGCCGTCAACGAGTCCTTTGTAGAGCCTACGGTAGAGAGCATTGTCCGCGCGGGCAGACTGGGAGAAGAAGACGGCGACGGCAAGGTCTTTGTCCTCCCGCTGGAGGATGCGGTACGCATAAGGACCGGTGAAAGGGGGCCTGAGGCCATCTAAAAATGACTCCAAAAGAAGCAATAGAACTGTGTAAGAAAAAGGGGGCCCAGGTCGTAGACCTCAGGTTCTCCGACCTTATGGGCAAGTGGCACCATTTTTCAATACCCGTCCGAGAACTCACAGAAACGGTGTTTGAGGAGGGTTTTGGCTTCGACGGCTCCAGTCTGCGCGCCTGGCAGCCCATTCACATGAGCGACCTCCTGGCCATACCCGACGCCCGCACGGCGGTAATGGACCCTTTCCTGGATGCCCCCACGATGATACTTATATGCGATATACTGGAGCCCATCACCAGAGAGAATTACAGCAGGGACCCCCGCTTCATCGCACGGAAGGCGGAGACGTATCTCAAATCCACAGGTATAGCGGATACGGCCTATTTCGGCCCCGAGGCAGAATTCTTTATTTTCGACAGCCTCCGTTTTAACCACCAGCCCAACCACTCGTTTTATTTCATAGAGTCCTCCGAGGGAAACTGGACGACGGGGGAAGACGAGCGCCCGAACCTCGGCTATAAGATCGCCCTTAAGGAGGGATACCAGCCCGTCCCTCCCGCTGACACCCTGCAGAACGTCCGCTCAGAGATGATGCTCCACATGGAAGGGTGCGGCATCGAGGTGGAGCGGCAGCACCACGAGGTGGCCACGGGTGGCCAGGGCGAGATTAACTTTAGATTTGGCACGCTCGTGAAGACGGCCGACACCATGCAGCTCTATAAATACATCATTAAAAACACTGCAAGGAAGCACGGCAAGATGGCGACCTTTATGCCCAAGCCCATCATGGGTGACAACGGTTCGGGCATGCACACGCACTTTTCCCTCTGGAAGGGCGGGGAACCCCTCTTTGCGGGAGACGGCTACGCAGGCCTGAGCAATACGGCCATGTACGCCATCGGGGGAATCCTCCACCATGCCCGCGCCATTTTGGCCTTCACCAACCCCACTACAAACTCTTACAAGAGACTGGCCCCCGGGCATGAGGCGCCGATAAACCTGGCTTACTCCTCCAGAAACAGGAGCGCGGCGATAAGGATACCTATGTACAGCCACAACCCCAAGGCGATCAGGCTTGAGTTCAGGACTCCCGATCCCTCATGCAACGCCTACATCGCCTTTGCGGCCATTATTATGGCGGCACTTGACGGCATTCAGAACAAGATAGACCCCGGTAAACCCCTGGACAAGGACATATATGACCTGCCTCCGGAGGAACTGGCAAAGGTACCAGCGACGCCGGCGTCGCTGGGAGAGGCCCTTGATGTCCTGGAAGAAGACCACGAGTTTCTGTTAAAGGGCGACGTCTTTACCCAGGACGTCATAGAGGCCTGGATCTCTTACAAGAGGACGCACGAGGTTGAGCCCGTGCAACTCCGTCCGCACCCCTACGAGTTTTCTTTATATCATGACGTTTGAGCCACGGCAAACCTTGCACAGTGACATTTAAAGAAACGACCGTTTTAGACCCCTCGGTACCTTCTTTCTCCCCGCAAGGGAGACGTTCCGAAAGAACACAGGTACTAAAAGGGCTCAAAGATTTCGTCCGGCGGGAAAGAGCGCTTACCTATAAACTCCACCGCGAAGGCGCCTCGGGCAGAACCGTGGCCAAGAGACTGGCCCGGCTGATAGACGCCGTGATTGTCTTCGCGCACCAATACGCACGAGAGGTTGCCTGTGATGAAGAGACACCCGTGGTCTGGATAGCCACCGGCAGCTACGGCAGGGGGGAACTGAATCCCTTTTCTGACATAGACCTCACCTTACTGCATTCTGGCGACACCCCCGCGGCGTACGTGGAACACCTTATGAGCGCCGTTCTCCAGCTGCTGTGGGACGCCGGATTAGGTGTGTCTCACGCCTGCAGGAATTCAGAAGGCTGTCGCCAGGCAATGGAGAAGGACTACATTACCGCCTCCGCCCTTCTGGAAAGCAGGTACGTCACAGGGGACGAGTCCCTCTGTAAGCAGTTTGAAAACGAGGTGCTTCTAAAGTTCTTCTCCAACAACCTGTTTTCCTTTATCACCGACAGAATAGAAGAGGCCCGCAACAGACACCGCTCGAGGGGCATGTCTCCCTATCTGATAGAACCCAATATCAAAGAAAACCCCGGCGGCCTGCGGGATGCACAGTTAACCTCCTGGATACTGCAACTGTCTCAACTGCTCCCCTCCCAGTTCGGCAATCTTCTGCCGCTGCTCAAGGAAGAAGAAGTCCTGTCCCTACAAAAGGCCCGTGACTTGCTCTTACGCATCAGGACCCAGCTCCACCTCATCTCTGAGAGGAAAAACGACGTGCTGGAGCGCGCACTTCAGGAAGAGGTGGCGCGGTCACTGGGATACAAAGAAAATAACGGTCTGCCCGCCGCAACGGAACTAATGCGGGACTATTTTACGGCAGTCGGAAAGATACGTTTCCATCTAAATACCACCTTGTCCCGCCTTGAAGGCGCCGGGAGGCTGTCTGCGGACTACAGAGGCGTTTCCAGGAGACCCATGGGTCCTGACACGGTAGCCATAGGGAAAAACCTCTACTTCAGCAGCGAGAACGCCCTCGACAGCCCCTGGAAGGCGAAGAAGATGATGGAATTCTTCCTTACGGCCCAAAGACATCATTTGGAGCCCAGCCAGCAGGCGCTGAAGCTGCTCTACGAGCATCTGGAGTTGGTTGACCAGGGATTCCGCAGCGACCCTGAAATAGCAAAACTGTTTATGGGCATCCTGGAGGGCACTGGAGACGTCTCTAAAATACTATCGCACATGCGCGACTGCGGACTGCTGGGCAGGTATATACCTGAGTTCGACGACCTGGTGGGTTTCGTACACTACGAGTCTCTTCACAGGCACACGGTTGACGAACACTCTCTGTTGGCAATAGATGCCGTAGACAAGCTGTCGCAAGGAGACCGTCCTGAGGAGGCCCAGAAAAGAAAGCTACTGGACGAGACGGGCAAACAGGCCCTTTTGAGACTGGCCCTGCTGCTTCATGACATAGGTAAACCCAGGGGTCCGCACCATTCACTCCTGGGAGCCGCCGTTATCCCTACCATTGCCAGGAGGCTGTACCTCGCAGAAGAAGACGCAAGGTTACTTGAATTCCTGGTGGAGAACCACCTGGAGATGGCATATCTCTTTGAACGCCGTGACCATGGTGAGGAGTCCGCACTGGCGGCCTTTGCCGAGAAAGTTGGGAACCTTACCAACCTAAAGCTTCTGTATATACTCACATCCGCCGACAACAAGGCCAGTGGGTCTTGGTTTGCCTGGCACGACTCCCTTCTGTGGGAATTGTACCAGAAGGCGGCAATAGTCCTCTCCGGAGATGGCACCACAGGGGCGACAAAAAGTCCAAAGACGTTCAAGGAGGAATTCCTGGAGCTGGCACGCGAAAGGGGTATGGCGGAAGAGGCGGTCAGGCACTGTGAGGCCGTCCCGCCAAGATATGCCATAGAAGTCAGGCCAGCAGAGGCAATGATCCATCTGAAGCTGATTCAGGAGCTTAAAAAAGGCAAAACCCCTATAGCTCTTTATTTTTCCCCGATGGCCACCTTTCTAGAAGTGTGGCTCTCTACGGAGGACCGGCCAGCGAGCTTCTCCCAGATCTCGGGGATCTTCGCCGCCGGCGGGTTGAGCATCATAAGCGCCCAGGCGTATACCCGCAAGGACGGCATAATCCTAGACCGCTTCCGCGTAGTACCCGTCGAGGGACAACCACTCACCGATAAACTCAGCCAGGAGGTACAGAGAAACTTCCTGGACATCTTTGGAGGCAAACGGTCTTTGATAGAGATGCTTCGTTCGCGCCAGAGACGCATTGTTCCTGGGAAACGCCCCTCCGTCAGTAAAGGCCCTACAAGGGTATACACCGACAACGAGTCCAGCCCGGAGTACACCATCATAGAGGTAGTAAGCCCGGACAGGGTGGGGCTGCTTTACACGATCAGCCTTTGCCTGGCGAACTGCGGATTGGACATACATTTCGCCAAGGTCGCCACCAAGTTGGACAGGGCCATTGACGTCTTCTACGTTACGGATAAGGTGCGCCGAACCAAGCTACTGGAGGAAGAGAGGATAGTACAAATAAAACAGGCCCTTATAGAGGCATGTACGGATGTAACCCTTTATGAAGACAAACGGCATATATCTTGACAACGCCATAACTACGCGCATCGACCCCTTGGCCCTGGAGGAGATGTCCCGCTTCGAAAGAGAAAACTGGGGCGTTTCTACCCAGGCCCATTCCATCGGCCGTGAGGCCAGAAAGGCCCTTAACCGCTCGCGGGAGCGTCTCGCCCGCTGCCTAGACGTAGAAGAAAAGGAAATTGTCTTCACCAGCGGGGCCACAGAGGCAAATAACCTCGCCTTGCTCGGTGTCGCCAGGGCCCTCAGGCAACGCGGCAACCACATTATAACGTCCCGCGTAGAACATTCGTCTGTCCTGCTTGCGTGTAGGGCCCTTGAAAAGCAAGGGTTCGCAGTCACCTATCTCCCCGTCAACGGAGAGGGTCTAATAGACCCCGACGACGTGGTCCGGTCCATAAGAGACGAGACCATACTTATATCGGTAATCTTTGCCGAGGGCGAAACGGGCGCAGTACAGCCCATCCGGGATATTGCCGATATTGCGACCTCCCGAGAGATAACGTTTCACACCGACGCTGCGCAGGCTGTCGGGAAGATACCTGTAACCCCGACAAACCTGGGGGTGAACCTGCTCAGCCTTTCGGCCCACAAGTTTCACGGTCCTAAAGGCATCGGTGCCCTCTATGTTCGTGCGGGCATCCGTGTGACGCCTTTGCTCTACGGCAGTTCCGAACAGGTTGTCTCGCAACTGCGACCAGGAGCAATAAATATCGCTAACAGCATTGGTATGGCCAAGGCCCTTGAATTAGCGACCCATGACCTACTGGGTGATATGTCTCGTGTTACGTCTTTACGCAATCGTCTTTTCCAGGGTATTCTGTCTTTTGCGGGAAAAGAACACGTTCGGTTAAATGGCCCGACAGATAACAGGCTCCGGCTTCCGGGCAGTCTGTGTCTGCGGTTTGAGGGTCTGGAGGCAGAGGCTCTTCTCTTAAATCTCGACATGGCGGGAATCTACATCGGCGCGGGTAATCCTTGTGCCTCCGGGGCCTTGGAGCCGTCCTCTGCTCTTCTTGCTATGGGACTCTCTCCATCGGAGGCCCTTTGCTCCGTCAGGTTCACGTTTACCAGGAATAGCGCGCTTGAGGAGGTTGACCTTACTACTGAAAGGCTCGGGGTTGTCGTCAACCAGCTCCGTTCTATCTCCGTTTAAAAGTCTATCGTGTGTTGATATGGTTAAAGAGATACAAAATCTGTGGCCAAAAATTCTTGAGGAGCTGAAAGTCAAGGTGACCCCTCAGCAGTTTCAGACCTGGTTCGCACATATAAAACCGATCACCCTCGAGGGAGATAACGGCATAGAGCTTCGCGTGCCCAACGAATACCATAGGGAATGGCTTTCAAGGAGCTATAAGGACATTATTGAAGACGCCTTTTCCTCTGTGTCCGGAGACGTGGGGGACATAAGGTTTACTGTAGAAGACGGTGCGCAGGGCGTGCCCAGCGTGGAATCATACAGCTATCTGAACAAGGTTTACTTGTTTGATAACTTCATCGTTGGGCCTTCTAATCGTCTTGCTCACGCTGCGGCGGTTGCCGTTTCTGAATCCCCCGGCGGTACTTACAATCCCCTCTTTCTGCAAGGGGGTGTGGGTCTCGGCAAGACACATCTCCTGCATGCGATATGTCTTTCTCTCCTTGCGAAGAACCCTAGCTTAAGGATCCTCTATCTCCCCTGCGAAAGCTTCGTAAACCATTTTATTGCCACCATCAAGTCCGAACGCTGGGAGGGCTTTCGTAACACTTATCGTGACCTAGACATGCTGGTGATCGACGATATCCATTTTATCTCTCGCTCCCAGCGCTCCCGGGAGGAGTTTTTCCACACCTTCAACGCCTTGTATAATTTACAGAAGCAGATCGTCCTTTCAAGCGATTGCTCGCCAGAGGACATACCTTCGCTCGAAGAAAGGCTGATCTCACGCTTCAAATGGGGCCTTTTAGCCAGGATAGACCCGCCCTCCTTCGAGACGCGAATTGCCATTATAGAAAAGAAGGCTGCCCTCTTAAATCTTTATGTCCCCCCTTCTGCCGCTAGAATAATTGCGGAGGGCGTGACCGATAACGTCCGTGAGTTGGAAGGGGCTATTATTAGGTTTTCCCGCTATGCCTCCGTTTCCCCGGCCACACCAGTAGAAGAAACGGCCCGGCAGGTGACCAAAGAGTTAGTAAAACAAAACGTGCCTAACGTAAGCATAGAGGAAATACTTCGGGCCGTCTCAACCTCTTTTGGTATTCCTCTATCGCAACTGCAGTCGAGAGACCGCTCCCGTTCTGTTGCCTTGGCAAGACAGACAGCGATGTACTTCGCCCGCAAGTTTACGCGGCTTTCCTTGCAGGAAATTGGGGGCTATATTGGGGGACGCGACCATAGTACCGTAATACACGCTGAAGAGAAGGTAAAGGAAACAAAATCAAGGGATAAAGGCTTTCTCCAGTTAATGGATGAAATAGAAAAGAATTTACAACAGGGATGTACACAACCTGTGGATAAGTAGTCATCTTATGTGGTCCCTCTGGTGTCTTTTTGTTCCTTTCCAGAGTTGTTTTCGGGGAAGAAAACCTTGTTTTTACACCCCGGGGGTACTTTGTCTACAACTTATCAACACCCGCGCTTGGGTGTAAGCCTCTGTGCTTGTGTGGGTTGTAGGTGCACAGCCAAACTTGTTAACATTTTGACAAAATAGACTAAGAAGACTCTAAGAAAACATAATATAATAACCTATAAGAGAGAACACGAGAAATGAAAGTCCTATGCTCCAATAGTAAACTTCATGAGGGATTACAGTTGGTGGGTAATGTGGTAACCACGTCTACTACAAAACCTATTCTTCAAGCGATAAAGTTAGAAACGGTAAACGACATGCTGGAGATTTCTGGTACGGATCTAGAGGTAGGAATGAAGTGCTTGGTGGAGACGGAGAAGGTTATGAAGTCAGGCAGTGTTGTCCTTCCAGGAGGTAGAGTAATGGGACTTTTTCGGGAATGGACAGAGGGAAAGGTACAATTGGAGGTTCAAGACAACTCCTGTCGTATCTCTGGAGAAGGATGTGATTTTAAGCTTTTGGGGTACGCCCCAGATGAATTTCCAACGATTCCTAGTTTTACAGAAAAGGGGCATTTTGAAATAGACTCGGGAAAGATAGGGGAGATGGTCAGAAAAACGGTCTTTGCATGCGCAAGTGAGAGGCTTAGACATACGATGACAGGTGTGTTGATGGAAGTAAAAGGGGATGTAATAAAGATGGTAGCTACGGATGGGAGAAGGATGGCTTATATCAAAGAAAAGGTCGTTAACAAGGACAAAATCTCGCGCAACAGCATCATCCCGGCGAAAGGGGTACAACAGCTACCCAAAATAGCGGCCCACTCCTCCGAACCAATGAAGATTAGGTTAGAAGATACACACATGGTTGTAAAGACAGAAAAAATTACGTTGTATAGTCAGCTCATCGAGGGGCAATACCCTAATTATGAGGAGGCCATTCCAAAGGAGGATGGGGAGAAGCTAGAAGTAGACACGGAGATTCTCAGCGGGGCTGTCCGGCGTGCCGCATTTCTCACAACGGAGGAGAGGCATGTAATAAGGTTCAAGTTGCGAAAAGGCAAGGTAATAGTCTCTGCAGAGACACCAGACATTGGGAACGCGGAGATTGAGATTAGCGTTGACTACAGCGGCGTCGAGATGGAAGTGGGTCTCAACCCAGACTTTTTGTTAGATGGACTGAAGGCTGTAGGAAAAGGCCCCGTCAGATTTATGTTTAAAGACCCAAACACCGCCGCAACGATGCGAGCGGGCAAAGAATACCTTTACGTTTTGATGCCGATAAGGTTGGCTGAGGCGTAAGATGGCCGGGAAGATGAAATCCATGTCGGAGATCCTGGGGGAGCTGGTCCCAAAGTTAAGACCCAAGGGGAGCAAAACACAACAAAGGCTCTGGGAGGCCTGGAAAGACGCCATAGGAAGGGAGAAGGCTGGCTATACCAAGATAAGCGCCTTCAGAAAAGGAACTCTTCATGTAGAGGTCGAGTCGCCGGCGATGCTCCAGGAAATCACAGGGATGAACAAGACGAGGATTAAGGAGGCCATGACCGGGAAGCTCAAAGGAGTATTTTTGGCGGATATAAGGTTAAAGCTGGCAAAGGATTAAGAGAGCATGACACAGGCGGAAAGAGTGGCACAAGCTGAAAAATACGACGCAACGGCAATAAAAGTACTGGGAGGCATAGAGGCCGTCCGGAAGAGGCCCGCCATGTACATAGGAGACGTTAGTACAAGAGGCCTGCATCACTTGGTCGAGGAAGTGGTCATGAACAGCGTAGATGAGGCGGTTGTAGGCTTTTGTGGCAAGATAGGGGTAAAGATTGGCGCAGACGGCAGTGTTTCCGTAACAGACGATGGCAGGGGAATCCCCGTAGATAATCACGTGGAGACCGGCAAGCCGGCCGTAGAGGTCGTCATGACTACGCTCCACGCGGGGGGTAAATTTGGGCACGATACCTACAAGGTCTCCGGGGGCCTTCACGGGGTTGGTGTTTCCGTCGTTAATGCGCTGAGCGAATGGCTGGAGGTAGAGGTCCGGCGGGATGGGCGTGCGCACTTCCAACGATATGAAAGGGGCAATTCTACCACACCCGTCGAAGACAGGGGCACGACCAAGAGACGGGGGACAAAGGTCGTGTTTAAACCAGACCCCAAAATCTTCGAGGACCTCGACTTTAAATACGATATCATCGCGAAAAGGCTGAGAGAACTCGCATTTCTTAACAAAGGGCTTGAGATAACCGTGCTGGACGAGCGAACGGGCAGAAGTGAGTCATTCCAGTACCAAGGAGGCATAAAGGCGTTCATCGCAGAACTCAACGCAGGCAAAGACGTGGTTCACAGCGATATAATACACATAGAAAAAAAAGAGGGGGATGTGATTGTGGAGGTGGCATTTCAATACAACGACACCTACACGGAAAACATCTTCTCCTTTGTAAATAACATATATACCGCTGAGGGGGGGACGCACCTCAGCGGCTTTAGAGGGGCATTGACCAGGACGTTTAACAACTACGCAAAGAACCAGGGACTGTTGAAAGAAGGAAAGCCCCCAGCAGGAGAGGACTATCAGGAGGGGCTTACTGCCATAGTCAGTCTCATGGTCCCCGACCCACAGTTCGAGGGACAAACGAAGACAAAGCTGGGGAACAGGGACATACAAGGCGTCGTGGAGGGCATATTAAACGACTGCTTGGGAAGGTACTGTGAAGAAACCCCCAATAGTGCACGCGCTATCATAAGCAAGGCCGTCGAGGCCACCCGGGCCAGAGAGGCCGCAAGGAAGGCCAGAGACCTTTCCAGACGAAAGGGTGCCCTGAGCAGTGCAAATCTGCCCAGCAAGCTGGCGGATTGCTCCACAAGGGAGGTGGACATCAGCGAACTCTTCCTGGTAGAGGGGATATCTGCAGGAGGTACGGCCAAGCAGGGCAGGGACAGGATGTTCCAGGCCATACTGCCGCTTAAGGGCGTCATACTCAACGTAGAGAAAGCCAGGGTAGACAAGATGCTCTCGAACGAAGAGATTTGCACCCTCATAAGCGCATTAGGGACGGGGATCGGTATCGACGACTTCAATGCCGAAAAACTGCGCTACGGAAAGGTAATAATAATGACGGATGCGGACGTGGATGGGGCGCATATACGTACCCTGCTTTTGACGTTCTTCTTTAGACAGATGAAAGACCTTATTGAGAGAGGGAACGTTTACATTGCTCAGCCGCCGCTGTACAAGGTGACACGCAGGAAGAAACAAGAGTACCTGTACGACGACAAACAGCTTGGGGGTGCCCTATTGGCGCTTGGTATGGATGGTACCAAGATTATTAAGGGGGGTCGCGAAGAAATAAGCGAGCAGGGATTCAAACAGCTCCTTGGCCTCCTGGTAAAAATGGAGGAACAGGCGTACCTTTTGGAGAAAAAGGGTTTCACCCTGGAGGAGTTCCTTAAGAAGAGGAACCCGAAAGATGCATCGCTTCCGCAGCGCATGGTCAGATTAAACGGCGAGAAGCGATATTTCTACAGCGATGAGGAGTACAATGCCTTTAACGAAGAGCTCCAGAGGCAGAGAAAAGACGTGGAGATAATAGAGAAGGAGGTCGTTCAGGGGGGGGAAGAAACGAATGTCCCCGAGTTGATCGTATTCCACGAGAGCATGGAACTGGAGAAACTTCTTGCAAGCCTCAAGGCCAGCGGGTTTTCATTGGAGGACTATCTGGGCGTGCCGGAGGGAAGGGTGCCTGGGTTTAAACTACTGTCCGATGGTACAGAGGTGCCAGCCGGCGCGCTGAGCGAGGTACCATATAAGTTAAGGGGAATTGGCAGGAAGGGGCTCGACGTACAGAGGTACAAGGGTTTGGGAGAGATGAACGCAGGAGAACTGGCCGAGACTACAATGAGTCCCAAGACAAGAACGCTCCTCAGGGTTACGATTGAAGATGCGTACAAGGCGGACCAGATATTCACGGTGCTTGTGGGCAAGGACGTGCAGAGAAGGCGTGAGTATATAGAACGACATGCCCTGGAGGTGAGACGGCTAGACGTATGATAGAGGCGCATGAAAACATAAAGGAGTTGTTTATTGAGGAGGAGATGAAATCCTCCTACCTGACGTTCGCCATGAGCGTCATAGTAAGCCGGGCGCTGCCGGACGTGAGGGACGGGTTGAAACCCTCGCAGAGGAGGATCCTGGTGGCAATGAACGACCTCGCCCTCAGCCCGAGGGCGAAGTTCAGGAAGTGCGCCAAGATAGCAGGCGATACTACCGGGAATTACCACCCCCATGGGGAGCAGGTGGTTTATCCTACGCTCGTGCGAATGGCACAAGACTTTAACCTCAGATATACCCTTATCGAGGGACAGGGCAATTTCGGTTCCATTGACGGTGACCCGCCTGCCGCCATGAGGTACACGGAGGCACGCCTCACCGAGGCCAGTATGGCCATCCTCGAGGACCTGGAAAAGGATACGGTAGACTTTGTCCCTAATTACGACGGCACGCGGCAGGAACCAACGGTGCTTCCATCCGCATTCCCCAACCTCCTGTGCAACGGATCCTCCGGGATTGCTGTCGGTATGGCGACCAGTGTCCCGCCCAACAACGTAGGGGAGATATGTGACGGCATCCTTAAGGTGCTGGGTAACCCGCGGGTGAGTATTGATGAGCTTCTTACCATTGTCAAGGGGCCGGACTTCCCCACGGGCGGCATCATTTGCGGCTCGAGGGGGATCGTCCAAGGCTATAAGACGGGAAGGGGGTCGGTTACCGTCAGGGCCAGGACCCATATAGAGGAAATGAAGGGGAGCAGAAAACAGATTGTCGTCACAGAGATACCGTATCAGCTCAACAGGGATAAGGTCATAGAGAGGATAGCCGAGCTTGTAAAACTGGACAAGATTACGGGTATCTCCGACATCCGTAACGAGAGCGACAGGGAAGGGAGTCGCCTGGTGATGGAGCTTAAACGGGGCGAGGACGAAAACGTTGTGCTGAACCAGCTCTATAACCTCACCCAGCTGCAGGACAACTTCAGCATAATAATGATCGCATTGGTAGACGGTAGACCTCAGACGCTGAATTTAAAGGAACTTCTACTGGCCTACAGGGACTACCGCATGGAGGTAGTCCGCCGCAGGACCAGCTTCCTCCTGAAGAAGGCGGAAGAAAGGGCCCACATCGTAGAGGGTCTCAGGATTGGGCTTAAGAATATTGACGATGTAGTCGCAGTGATCAAGGCCTCGGCAGATGCGGCCGCGGCAAAGATGGCTCTTGTGGAGAGATTTGGACTCTCGGAGATGCAGGCAGGCGCCATATTAGACATGCGGCTCCAGAGATTGACTTCCTTGGAGCATACCAGGCTGGAAGAGGAGTACGACCAGTTATGCAAAGACATAAGCCGCTACAGGGACATCCTCGCAAAAGAGGAATTGGTGTTGAACATAATCCGCGAGGAGATTCAGACGATTAGAGAAAAATTCGGAGACGCACGTCGCACCGACATAATGGGCGAGGTGGAGGATTTTACAAGAGAAGAGCTTATCACAGAAGAGGATATGGCCGTGCTTTTGACCCACCGGGGCTATATCAAGAGGATGCCCCTTACGGCATACAGGAGGCAGGGCAGGGGCGGAAAGGGTGTAATGGGGGGAGATTTAGAGGAAGGAGACTTTGTCGAACACCTCTTTATCGCCTCGACTCACGACTATCTCCTGTTCTTCACGGACCAGGGCAGGGTCTACTGGCAGAAGGTATATGATATACCCCAACAGGGCCGCCTTGCGCGGGGCAGGGCGATTATAAATCTCCTGGGCATCAAGGCGGGAGAGTCCATAACCTCCATGTTCCCTGTGCGAGAGTTTGACGCGCGCCACCTGGTCATGGTGACTGAGAAGGGGACGATAAAAAAGACGCCGCTGACCGAGTTCCGTAATCCGAAGCGGGGAGGAATTATTGCCGTGAAATTGAGAGAGGGCGACAAACTGGTGGGTGTGCGCCTGACTACCGGCAATGAAGAGCTGATTATCGGGTCGGAGAACGGTAAGGCGATGAGATTCCACGAGAAAGAGGTAAGGCCCATGGGCAGAACCGCTGCCGGCGTCAGGGGGATCAGACTTAAGGAAGGGGACAGGGTGAAGGGCCTGGTAGTTGTTGAGGAGGGCGCTACGCTGCTGACCGTATGTGAAAATGGTTACGGTAAGCGTACGGCATTTGATGAATATCCTACGCACGGAAGGGGCGGACAGGGCGTCATGAATATAAAGACCACGGAGCGTAATGGAAAGGTAGTGGCCCTGGTAGGCGTACGTGACAAAGACGAACTTATGCTTCTGACAGCCGGCGGCAAGGTCGTGCGCACGGATGCCGATTCCCTATCTACAATAGGCCGGGGGACTCAGGGGGTAAGAGTTGTATCCCTGGACGAGGGTGACCGCGTGGCCTCAATGGCGTGCATTGCAGAAGAGAAGCTCCCCGAGACATCCCCCGAAGGGCAAGACCCTGCAGAGAGTCCCGATGAAGAACTAGAAACGACCCCCACCGCAGAATCCAGAGAGATTACAGAATAAAGTCTGTAATAACCACAACTGCTTGTCCTCCCCTTTCCCACCAAAATGGCCGAAAGCCTTTTTCTAGATTGTTGATAAAGAATAATGCCGGATTCACTTAAAAAACTAGTAAACGGTCTTCTCAGTAGAAGTATAGAGAAGCAAACCCAAGAGCCTGAGAATCACGCGGTTGATCGAGTTTCAAAAGAACTGCGTTTTCTCGAACGGCAATGGGAATACGCGCTTGAAATTGAGAGAGTCTTAAAAGAACTTCACATTACGGTAAATTTAGTTGCCGATTTGAAAAGTAGAACAGAGAAAGAAGTTTGTGGAACAAGTCGTGAAGACCTACTTATATATTATGAAGGTTCTTTTTTTAATCTAGTTCATCAAATGAAAGACAAAATACTTCAATTAGTAAATACCGTGACGGAAGATACTGTACCAGAAAAGCCGACCGAACAAGACGATGTCAAGTTAAAAGACCTTCTGGAGAAAAAGGAAAAGAAGATATCAGGTTTAGGTATTAGAACGGAATTGGAGCTTTGGGATCAGCAGAATCATAAGAGTTGCGTCGCTGTAGTCCTAAGAAAAAGAACCACTCATCACCATAGAGTCAGTCAGAGTCCTTATAACCAAAATGTACTAAATTTGAAGTTTGTGGAAACGATGCTAAAACCACACACACAGCCCTTATTAACACCGTTTCAAATAGAGTATCTTGAAAAAATGAGGATTGAGAGCACGGAGAGATTATTTACCGATACACATTCAAAGATGACAAAAACATTGGTAGCGATTGAAAACAATTTGGACAAGATTGCTCAATCATTGACTACCAACTTCAAGCTTCCTGTTAGTGACGAGGAGATTAGGGGAATAGGGTTAGATTTCATACAGAAGATGAAAAACTCCAAGCAGCCAGATGAAAACACCATTAAATAAACAGGGGTCATGGGGAAGCGTAATTGTCTTTTGTAGTGGTAGAGCAAGCTCTGCATTGTGTTAAGTATAGGGGCACCGCATGCGGTGCCCCTATACGGCCAGTGAGCCTGCGGCACTTACTACTTACATAACCGCCAGACCGTTTTAATAAACCACTTGAAAATAGACGGAAAACGACTATCCTCACTTTTGTCCAAGCAGTGCCGATGACTATATTAAACACGGCGGCAGAACGATGGCAGACGAAACAAAACAGAGCTTCTCCAACGATTACGCCAGGCTGGTGTTAGACTTAACGGGCATCAGCGAGCCGCCGGCACGCAGCTACGGGGGCGTAACCAGGAAGATAACTGAAGAGATGGTGCGCTGTCTGTGGTTTGGGAGGCACTTTGATGCCTCCAGATTGTATACCGAGGACGGTGCGCGGCTGGAAATAATCTCACCCGGTAGGTGGAACGTGGAAGGCGGTCCTGACCACCTGGACGCCGAGATACTGCTGGAGGGGGCGGGGCGGATAAAGGGAGACGTGGAGATTCACGTCAGCGCCGCAGACTGGCATCGCCACGGCCACGACAGGCAGGAAGGATACAAGAACGTCTGCCTTCACGTGGTTATGTGGAACGATTCCTCACAGAGCTACGTTAGGGACATGGCAAACAGAAACATACCCCAGTTGGTTCTGTCCAAATACGTTACCATACCGCCGGAGGAGATTCCCGGACTTCTGGATGACCTTGCGGGGTATCCCGATGCGGCCAGATATGTTGCAGGCCCTTGCCGCACTATTCTTGCTAAGGGGAACAGAAATAATGAGATGCTTGAGCGCATCCTTGACCACGCAGGTGACGAGCGAATCCTCTCCAAGGCAAGAAGGTTCGAGGATTACCTCGGCAAGAAGTCCTATGAACAGGTGCTGTACGAGGCCCTCATGAGGGCCATGGGGTATAAGAACAACGCGCTCCAGTTTTCTCAGCTTGCCTCACTCGTCCCCCTCGAAGACCTGAGGAGGTTTGTGCCTATGGACGCAGCCACCGAAGGCGAAGGCCAGACAGGGAGACACGTCTGGATACAGTCCATGCTTCTTGGAGCAGGGGGCTTCCTGTCTGCCTGGCGGAATCGGGATAGAGAAGATTACGACCCGCAAACAAGGGCGTATATCGAAACGCTTTCTGGCCTATGGGAGGAAATCAGGTTGGCATGGGACAACAACCCGAAAGAACCCAAGGAGCTGATGCAGTACGATGACTGGCATATGTCGGGTGTAAGGCCGTTGAACCAGCCTCCCAGGCGTATTGCCGCCATAAGCCACCTCCTGGCCAGGGGACTCGAAGGGGGCGTTTTTAAAGACCTCCTTACTGCCATTGAAAAGGCCAGAAGCAAAAAGGCAAAATCGGCTTCTACTTTAATAAATAATATCGAAACATATTTTTCGGGTCTGGAAGACGAGTTCTGGTCGCACTACCTGGCGCCTGGAGGGAAGAGACTGAAGGCCCCCGCAAAACTCATAGGCAGAGAGCGTGCAGCGGCTATTTTTATAAACGTTGTCCTCCCACTCCTTCTTGTATATTCCAGGCGAAATCATGATTCAAGTCTGGCGGCAGTACTGCATGAGGCATATAAAAGCCACCGTAAAGGTTCCACAGACAGTGTTGTCGGGTTTATGACGAAGAGGGTGCTCCCGGAGAGGATGTCCGGCATTGTAAGCAGTGCCCGCAGACAGCAGGGGCTTCATCAGATATTCCATGACTTCTGCCGCCGCAGGGACATAAGCTGCGACAAGTGCGGTGTTTACAAGGCGATTGGAGGCGGTTAAGCATTTGGGTCAAAGACTCCTGCAAAAGAATTTTATTGGCATTTTGAGAGCCTTGCAAAAGCCATAGAGGCGTTCGATTGCCCGCCTCTGGCATGAAACGCCTCAGATTTTTCTAATCCACTTTGGTGAGGAAAACCTCACCTGGAAGTGGGTTCATACTATGTAATTGTAGTGGCAGAGCTTGCTCTGCGTGAGTTTACCACTGTTAAGTCGAGCAAGCTCGACCACTACAGTTTAAAATAGCACTTAAGTTAACTTTTTCAGAGGTATCAAGACATACACCCCGGCGAAATATGTCAATAAGATTGTACTGAAGAAATGTAGTGAACATGGTATATTCCTCACCATAGCCGTGCAAAATGCTATAAATTGCGAATTTGTGTGTTAATTGTTATACGGACGCAAGGGTTACTAAACTGGAATACAATGAAAACAAAATCTGAAGAGACATTCGAAAGATTCCTTCGCGAAAACAAGCTAGAATTCGAAAAAATAGAGGAGGGAAGCTCGCCCAGACCGGATTACTTGGTAAAAACAAGGGAACTCAACTTGGTGTTTGAGATAAAACAGTTGGCTGAGGATGAGAATTTCAAGACTGAATCATTTGAGGTAAGTTCACGCAAAGTTGGGGAACACATTCGCAAGAAGATACATGATTCCCGAAGACAAATACAATTCGCGGCTAAACAAGGTATTCCGGCAGTACTGTTGATTTACAACAACATAGACCCAATGCATTTATTTGGGACTGAAAACCACGATTTCATTTGTGCAATGTATGGTGAGTATACGTTTACCTATGCTCTCATTAAAGACAAGATAACGGATCGTTTTTATGGGCAGAACCAATCTTTGTCGGAAATGAAGAACACATCTTTCAGCGCGGTTGGCAGATTGTCTCCATATTTGGGCAAAATGAAAGTTACCTTATTCGAAAATGTATTCTCAAAAGTGAAGATACAATACGATAGATTGCCAGCATGCTTTGATGTCATACGCATCCAAATTGCTGATGACAATGTTTTTCTGTAAATTCTTTGAAAGGCTTCATCCTCAAGGGTTTTTAAAAGGTCAAGTTATGCTGCTATCTTTTGCATGAGCGGTTTCTTAAATGACATAAAGATGACGGTGGTGGGCCTCCTGGGGCCGGTGGTCTTGCGTCTTTTGTGCTTGACCCTCAGGATAGAGGAACAACCCGCCGGTTCCAGCCGCAAATTATTCACAGAAGGCCCAAGGGCGATAATCGCCTTCTGGCACGCCACGATGTTAGTCCTGGTGTATCAAGGGCGAGGTCAGGGTATCCGTGTATTGATAAGCCGGCACACCGATGGCGAATATATCGCACGGGTGATAAAGAATATGGGCTTTGGGGTGGTGCGCGGTTCAAGCACCCGCGGCGGGGCCGGGGCGATGATAAACATGGTAAAAGAGGCGGAGAATGGCCGCTTTCTGGCTGTAACGCCGGACGGCCCCAGGGGGCCGAGAGAAGTGGCTCAGTCGGGCATAATCTTCCTGGCAAAGAAGACGGGACTCCCCATCCTTCCCATAGGGCTGGGCTATTCCAACTGCTGGCGGCTGCCCAGTTGGGACGGGTTTCGCATACCGAAGCCGTTTTCCAAGGTAGTGCTGGCCTTCGGCGAGCCGATCAGTGTTTCCCCCGGGATGGGGGAGGAAGAGTTAGAGAATTATAGGCGGATGTTGGAGGAATCTCTCAAGAGATTGTCCGCCGATGCCGAGGCCGCCGCGGTGCAATAAGTGAAATGTAAAACGTCATGCCCAACAACACCTCAGTAAGACATTGCGAGTGTCATTCGGAATTGTTGTAGCGTCTGGTCTCCGCCCCGATGTGATACATTTATCTGTAGTTGCCCCATTTATGGGGCATTATGGGCTCGATAAATCGAGCAACTACAATTTATACTGGAAAGAACGCACTAGTCGTTTACCAAAAAGATAGGCAAATTTCCACCAAAGGCGTAACTTCGGGGGCTGCGTTCCTCACAATGACGGAGGCAGACGCAATACAGTACGTAATCAGAGGACTACTGCTGCGTCGTAAAGAGACGCAGGATGTCGTTGCGGGTGGCGTATACGAACAGGCAGAGTATGAGAGCAAGTCCAATGTATTGTGCAACGGCCATGGTGCGCTCGCTTACTGGCGAACCCTTCAGCTTCTCCACACCCAAGAACAACAGGTGGCCGCCGTCCAGCACGGGTATGGGCAGTAAGTTAAGTACGGCAAGCTGCAGGCTGATGATGCCCATAAAGTAGAGCAGTTTCCCAAACCCTACCTTTGCCGACTCATACGAAGCCTGGGCGATCATGATTATGCCGCCCACGGTCTCGGAGGACACCCTTTGGGTAAATAAGCCCTTTATAGTCAGGTATATCCTATCAACCATTACCAGGGCCTTTTTGGTACCCATCCGGCAGGCGCCTAGGAGACTATATTTTTTTATGACGGTTTTTTCCTTGAGCAGCAGTCCCATACGTCCGGTGGCGCTTTTTTCGTCTTTAATAGGCCTGAATTTCGCAGTGAGTGTTTTCCCGTCTCTCAGCCACTTAACGGTCATCTCTTTACCGGCGCTGTTGGTTACGATGTGTAAGAGGTCGTCCCACGACTGCGGCGTGGTGCCGTCTAAGTAGACTATCTCGTCCCCGGGCATCATCCCTATCTCTTTGGCGGGGAAGCCTTCTATTACCCTGTCAACCTGCAGGCCCAGCGCAGGTATCATCCCCGCAAGGAAGCGGTCTTTGTCTTCGGGTGATTGGAGGGACAGGTGTCCTTCTTCGATCTTTCCCGCCCTTTCTCGTGTCAAGCGAAAGGTGTTTTCTTTAACGGCCTGGATTTGTTCGGTAACGGAAGACCAGCCCGTCACCTCAGTGCCGTTTACGGCGAGTATCTTATCTCCCTTCTTCAGCCCCATCTGTGCCGCCAGCCCACCGGTCCTCACGGCCTCTATCTTTGTCGTTGCGCACGATACTCCCATCATCCAGCGCATTGTGGGAACGGGGGTAACCTTGAATTCCTTCTCCTCGCCGCCCCTGAGGACGGTCAGGGTCAGCTCCTTGCCCGGGCTCTTTGCCTCTATTTCAAGAATCTTTTCTCCTTGTTGTACGGTTTCCCCGTTTATTGCGATGATTCTGTCGTCTACCTTGAGGCCCGCGCCCAGGGCCGGAGCGCCGTCTTCGTAGCGGAAGAGCTTGCCTATTTCCTGGCTCATGGCGGGGGCGATGCCTATCCGCTGGAGGCCGTACTGCACGTCGTATTTTGGCTGGATGTGGAACTCGAGTATCTCGTTGCCCCTCTTCGCCTTGACGGGGACGCCTTTGTTGCTGCCCAGGGCAACGGCGGTAAAGATGTCCTCAAAGTCCGGGTCTGTGGCGCCGTCAATTTCTACAATGTTGTCACCTGGCTCCAGTCCGGCCTCCCAGGCGGGCCACCCGGGTGCGATCTGGCCTATCTCCGCCGTTATAAACGGTACGCCTATGCGGAACGCAATTATGAACACCAGGAAGGCGAACAGGGTGTTCATGGCCACGCCCGCCACAAGCACCAGCGCCCTCTGAGCCGGCGACTTTGACATAAAGTCCCAATCTTCCGGCTTAACGCCCTCTTGCGGGTGCTCCCCTGCCAACTTCACGTAGCCGCCGAGGGGTATTATTGAGAGTCTGTATTCTGTTTCTCCCCAGGTCCGCCTTATGAGCGGCATCCCGAACCCAAGGGAGAAGACGAGCACCCTGACGCCTATCTTCTTGGCGGCCAGGAAGTGGCCCAGTTCGTGGATAAAAATCAGGGAGCCTATCCCGATTATTACAAGGAGTATGTTGCTAGAAACCTCAGCGAATGGCATTCCTTACCTCTTTCCGTGCCCAACTGTCGGCCGACATGATGTCCTCCAGAGAGGGATTTTTTTTATTCGTGTGTTTGTGCATAACCTCTTCTACTGCCCGTACTATACCGGTGAATTTCAGCCTGCGTTCCAGAAACGCATCCACCGCCACCTCGTTGGCCGCATTCATTACGGCGGGGAGTGTCCCGCTGTCGTTGACTG
>Ga0209343_10003178_pt1 | contig 20833 bp, 19 predicted proteins | sample RifCSPlowO2_02_FD_184026 | JGI IMG/M metagenome (GOLD analysis project Ga0209343, IMG submission 184026) | Groundwater microbial communities from Rifle, Colorado - Rifle CSP2_plank lowO2_0.2 (SPAdes) (version 2) | ecosystem: Environmental > Aquatic > Deep subsurface > Groundwater | place... | reverse complement strand
TCCAACGTGCGCCAGGAAGGCCTGAGCTACGCCATGGCCAGCCATCGCCTGCTGTACCTGATGCGCGAGGCCTGCCGCCGCCAGCTGTCCGGGGTCAACCTCAAGGATGAAGCCGAAGTACCGCTGGTGGTGGGCTCAGACAAGCGCGAAAACTTCCTGCTGGGCTAGCAGGCCAGGCCTATGCGGGAGGGGCTTTAACCGCGACTGATCGAGCAGGCGCTGAAGCCGAACGCCGCCCCACCCCTGCGACGGCAACGACAAATTATTCGTGCAGGGCGTCCAGACGCGGCACCGAATTACAACCAAACGCTTGTTTGGATTGCACTTTCCAAATGCCTTAGGCAGCATCGGCAAGGTTCGCAGGCAGCACTGCCGGTTGCCGAAGCCGTCCACCTTAATGAAGTCGAGGCTCACCATGCGCATCGTTCAAGCCACACTGGAGCATCTGGACCAACTGACACCGCTGTTCGTCAATTACCGCGAACTGTTCGGCCAATTGCCCTACCCCGATTCCTCGCGCAGCTTTCTGGAAAAGCGCATCAGCCGCAAGGAGTCGGTGATCTACCTGGCCATGGCCGATGAAGAGGACAAGATCCTCGGTTTCTGCCAGCTCTATCCGAGCTTCTCCTCGCTGTCGCTCAAGCGCGTATGGATTCTCAACGACATCTATGTCTGCCAGGACGCCCGTCGCCAGCTGGTCGCCGATCGCCTGATCCAGGCCGCCAAGCAGATGGCCAAGGACACCAACGCGGTGCGCCTGCGCGTGGCCTCTAGCATCAACAACACGGTGGCGCACAAGGTGTACGAGTCCATCGGTTTCGTCGAAGACACCGAGTTCAAGAACTTCGTCCTGCCGATCGGCGACGACCCCACCGCGCCCTGAGCGCCAGCCCCGCAAAGCGCCCTGACGGTCTGACCGCAGGGCGCTTCGCTGCTTTAGCCGTCCAGGCTCAACCAGAGCCCCAGAACCAATTGCACCAGCAGCACGCCGATCAGGGCGAACTGCCAGGGCTGCTTGCGCCTGGGCACGTGCAATAGCGCGTGATGCGCCTGCAACGGCTGTTGCAGGGCCTGCTGAAATTCCGACAGGGCCTCGAAGCGCGCCTCAGGCCGTGGAGCCAGGGCCCGCGCCAACACCCCATCCCAGCCGGCCGGCACATGGCCGCTGTACTGCGCCAGCGGTACATAGCGGTTGAGCGCATCGGCATCGCCCCGGGCGGTATCCGGCCAGCGGCCGCAGAACAGCCAGTAGGCCAGGGCCGCCAGGGCGAACTGATCGGCGCGGCCATCCACCGCCTGGCCCTGACGCAGCTCAGGGGCCAGGGGCAGCGCCGCCGCGGGCAAGCGCTGACGGGCTACGCCGGGCAGCAACGCGGCATATTCGGGCAGCACCAGCAGATGCCCGCCGTCGTCGACCAGGATATTGCCCGGATCCAGCCATAAGCCCTGCATGCCGCGCCGTTGCAAGCCGCGCACGGCGGCAATCAACTGCTCCAGCAAGGCCAGCAGGGTCGCGCCGTCCAGCGGACCATGGGCCGCCGCCCAGTCGACCAGGCTGCGCATACCGCTGGCTGGCAATTCGAACAACATAAAAGCATGCCGACGCGGCCGATGGGACGACAGCACCCGCGGCAAACTCGCTACCGGGCAGCGCCGCAACACCCACTCGCGCTGCCAGAAGGCCTCGTCCGCGGCCTGTTCGGCCAGCCACAGCAAGGCCTCCCGGCCGCCTTCGTCACGGCCACGGAACATCCGCCCGGGCGGGCCATAGGCGCAGGGCCCGAGCAATGTCCAACCATCGAGCTGCATGCCCGGCCGGGCATCCGCCACCACCGGCCAGGACTCGGGCGGCGCGGCCGGCGGCATGGCCCCCGGCTCGCCGGGCAATAACAGCACCGCGGCCCCCGGCGCATGCAGCCAGGGCCGCAGCACGCTTTGCATATGGACGGCACTGAGCTGCGCGCAGGCCAGCCGAAAGCTCTGCAGGTCGGCGACCTCGAGCAAGGGCTGCGGTGCCAGCAACAGTGCCGCGCCCTGGCTCAGCGGCAGGCTGTGCTGCACCAGCGCCAGCTCGGCCTGGGTCCCCAGCTGCATGCCCTCGCGGCCGATCAGGCTCTGCAGGCTGCCCGCCTGGTAACGTAGCAGACCGATGGCCCCGGCCTGGAGAAACTGCATCTCGTCGCCCTGCAGCAACAACAGGCCAGCGTCCAGCTGGAAGCGGCCGCGCCCGGCCCGGCGCTGGCGAAACAGCTGGGCATTGAGGGCCGCGAGTACCTGCCGCGCGGCCTGGGCTTCACTCCAGCCACCGGGGGTGCTGCTGTAATCGGCAAACAGGGCATCCAGATGCGCCTCTACAACGCGCACTACATCGGTGCATTCGCGCGCCCACAGCAAGGCGACCAGCAACACCGGGGCTCGCCCTTCGCGCCCGGGCAACCAGGCGGCGCGTGCGCGTGCGGCCTGACTGGGCAGGTCCAGGCCATGGCCGTAGGCCAGGCTAACAGCGCAATGATCCAGTCGTTCGATCGACATCGGCAGCCCTCCCAGGTCGCTATCACCCTGGCCTGTGCAGCCTTTATGCCGACTTGCCCCCTCAGCGCGGCCCGGCTTAAGGTGAGCGCTCCCTACAGCCCGAGCAGAATCCATGTGGTCGTTACGCGCCTGGCGTCGCCAGCGCATCCTTGCCCGTCACCCGGTTGCCGCCGCAACCTGGAGCGAAGTGCTGCGGCGTCTGCCACTGCTGGATGGCCTCAGCCCGGATGAACTGCAGCGCCTGCAGGCCCGCGCGGTGCTGTTTCTGCATAACAAGCACCTCAGCGCCCTGCCCGGCGTCGAACTGCAGCGCAGCGACCGCCTGCTGCTGGCGGTGCAGGCCGAACTGCCACTGCTGCACCTGGCCGACCTCGACTGGTACCAGGGCTTTCATGAAATCGTTCTCTACCCGGACGACTTCGTCAGCCCGCAGCGCCACCGTGACGCCAGCGGCGTGGTGCATGAATGGGATGGCGAACACAGCGGCGAGGCCTGGCAGCAAGGCCCGGTGATCCTGGCCTGGCCCGGGGTACAGGCCAGCGGCGGCTGGGACGGCTACAACCTGGTGATCCACGAGCTGGCGCACAAGCTCGACATGCTCAACGGCAGCGCCAACGGCCTGCCACCGCTGCACCGCAACATGCGCATCAGCGACTGGGCCGAGGCCATGCAGAGCGCCTTCGATCGGCTCAATGCCCAGCTGGACGCCGACCCGCAGGCCGAAACCGCCATCGACCCCTACGCCGCCGAAGACCCCGCCGAGTTCTTCGCGGTAACCAGCGAATACTTCTTCAGCGCCCCGGACCTGCTGGCCGGGGCCTTCCCGGCGGTCTACGCGCAGCTTGCGCTGTTCTACCGCCAGGACCCGCTGGCCCGCCTGCAAGCGCTGCAGAAAGATCACCCGGACTATCGCGACAGACCAAAAGGCGAACACATCGAGACCAAAGGCTAGGCATCCCGGCATAGCAACGACGGGGGAATATGCCTATAATCGCGCCACTTTTTTGGCCCACCCCTCGGGAGTCGCCCCATGAGCTACAGCAAGATCCCTGCCGGTAAAGACCTGCCGAACGACATCTACGTTGCCATCGAGATCCCGGCTAACCACGCGCCGATCAAATACGAAATCGACCACGACATCGATTGCCTGATGGTCGACCGTTTCATGGCCACCCCGATGTTCTACCCGGCCAACTACGGCTTTATCCCGCACACCCTGGCTGACGACGGCGACCCCCTCGACGTGCTGGTCGTGACCCCCTACCCGGTGGCCCCAGGCTCGGTTATCCGCGCCCGCCCGGTTGGCGTGCTGCACATGAGCGACGAAGCCGGCGGCGACGCCAAGCTGGTTGCCGTACCGCACGACAAACTCACCGTGCTGTACAAAGACGTCCAGGAATACACCGACCTGCCCCCGCTGCTGATCGAGCAGATCAAGCACTTCTTCGAGAACTACAAGGATCTCGAAAAAGGCAAATGGGTCAAGGTTGAAGGCTGGGGCGGCGCTGAAGAAGCCCGCGGCCTGATTCTCAAGGCGGTCGCGGCTTACCAAAAATAAGCTGGGACTACCCCCTAAAAACCGGCCACAAGCCGGTTTTTTTATGTCCAAAACCCGCATAAAGCGGGACTTTCCACTCTGCCAACTGTTCTATTCCCCCACTTGTTCCCCCACTTTCTCGGCGCGTGCCTTCGAGTTCGAACGCTCAGCTACCATCCCCTGGTGTTCCCAAGAACGGAGGAATCCATGCGTACCCTGCTGCGTACCAGCCTTGCGTACCAATACTGGCAGCATGCCTCTAGCCAGGTCTGATAAAGTCCACTGCACGCCATAGGGACATAGCCAGTCATGGATAAGAAATCGCTTTCCGAGCGGGATATCTGCACCAAGTTCATCGCCCCAGCCATTCAGCGGGCCGGTTGGGATATCCAGAAGCAGGTGCGCGAGGAAGTCAGCTTTACCAAGGGCCGCATCATCGTCCGGGGCAAGCTGCACAGTCGTGGCGAATCCCGTCGTGCCGACTTCATCCTCTACCACCAGGCCAACCTGCCTCTGGCCGTGATCGAGGCGAAGGACAACAAGCACTCCGTTGGATCTGGCATGCAACAGGCCCTGGGCTATGCCGAGGCACTGGATGTGCCCTTCGTGTTCTCCAGCAATGGCGATGGCTTTCTGTTCCATGACCGCAGCGGCACCGGCAACCAGGTAGAAACTGAGCTCAACCTTGACCAGTTCCCCAGCCCTTACGAGCTCTGGCAGCGCTACTGCCAGTGGAAGGGCCTGGACGACCAAGCCCAGCACAAAATCGCCGCGTCCTACTACGACGACGGTTCCGGGCGCATGCCGCGCTACTACCAGACCAACGCGATCAACCGCACCGTAGAAGCCGTGGCACGCGGGCAGGATCGCGTACTGCTGGTCATGGCCACCGGCACCGGCAAAACCTACACCGCCTTCCAGATCATCTGGCGTCTGTGGAAGTCCAAGCAGAAGAAACGCATCCTGTTCCTGGCCGACCGCAACATCCTGGTCGATCAGACAAAGAACAACGACTTCAAGCCCTTCGGCCAGGCGATGACCAAGATCGCCAAACGCCAGATCGACACCTCCTACGAGATCTACCTGTCGCTCTATCAGGCCGTCACCGGCGCTGAAGAAGAGATGAACATCTACAAGCAGTTCTCCCGCGACTTCTTCGACCTGATCGTCATCGACGAATGCCACCGTGGCAGCGCCGCCGAGGATTCCGCTTGGCGCGAAATTCTCGACTACTTCTCCAGCGCTACCCACGTCGGCCTCACCGCCACGCCGAAGGAAACCAAAGAGGTGTCCAGCATCACCTACTTCGGTGATCCGGTGTACAGCTACACCTTGAAACAAGGCATCGAAGATGGCTTTCTCGCGCCCTACAAAGTGGTACGCATCGACTTCGACAAAGACCTGCAAGGCTGGCGGCCGCCCAAGGGCATGCTCGACAAGAACGGCGAGCTGATCGAAGACCGCATCTACAACCTCAAAGATATGGATCGCACCCTGGTCATCGAGGCGCGTACCCAACTGGTCGCGCAAAAGGTCACCGAGTTCCTCAAAGCCACCGACCCGTTCCAGAAAACCATCGTCTTCTGTGATGACATCAACCATGCCGAGCGCATGCGCCAGGCCTTGGTCAACCTCAACCCCGAGCGCGTGGCCGAGAACCGCAAATACGTCATGCGCATCACCGGCGATGACCAGGAAGGCAAAGCCGAACTGGATAACTTCATCAACCCGGAAGAGCGCTACCCGGTCATCGCCACCACCAGCAAGCTGATGACCACCGGCGTCGATGCGCAAACCTGCAAGCTGATCGTGCTCGACCAGCACATCAAATCCATGACCGAGTTCAAGCAGATCATCGGTCGCGGCACCCGCATCAACGAGGACTTCGGCAAATACTGGTTCACCATCATGGACTTCAAAAAAGCCACCGAGCTGTTTGCCGACCCGGCCTTCGACGGTGACCCGGTGGTGATCTACGCCCCAGAAGGCAGCGAGCCGCCCGTGCCGCCTGACGACTTACTGGAAGGCGACGGCATCAGCGCTAGCAGCGAGGGCGAGGGCGATGACCTGGACTTTACCAGCGAGGATGACGGCAAGAAGCGCATCAAGTACGTGATCGACAGCATCCCAATCTACGTCATCGCCGAGCGCGTGCAGTACTACGGCCCGGACGGCCGGCTGATCACCGAATCGCTGCACGACTACACCCGCGCCTGCGTACAAAAGCAATTCGCCTCGCTGGATGACTTCCTGCGGCGCTGGAGTGATGCCGAGCAGAAGAAAGCCATCATCGATGAAATGGCCGCCCAAGGCGTGATGTGGGAAGCCCTGGCTGAAGAAGTGGAAAAGAAACAGGGCAACCCCCTCGATCCGTTCGACTTGATCTGCCACGTCGCCTTCGACCAACCGCCGCTGTCGCGTAAAGAACGCGCCGAGCAGGTGAAAAAGCGCAACTACTTCGCCAAGTATTCCGGCGCAGCCCGCCAAGTGCTGGAAGCGCTGCTGGATAAATACGCCGACACCGGCATCGAGCATATCGAGGACATCAAAATCCTCCAGCTCGACCCGTTCAGCCAATTCGGTGCCCCCATCGAACTGGTCAAGGCGTTTGGCGGCAAGGCTGGCTACAACAAAGCCATCCATGAACTGGAAGACGCGCTTTACGCCAGCTAACCGGCCTCTTGTAGGGTGGGTTAGCCGCGCAGCGGCATAACCCACCAAAAGCCATCCCCGTTACAATCCCCCGCTTTGCCGCACCTATCGAGAATTTGTTATGTCCATCAGCAGCACCATTAAATCCATCCAGGACATCATGCGCAAAGACGTTGGCGTCGATGGCGACGCCCAGCGCATCGGTCAGTTGGTCTGGCTGCTGTTCCTCAAGATCTTCGATGACCGCGAGCTGGAATGGGAGCTGATGGACGATAACTACAAGTCGCCCATCCCCGACAGTTGCCGCTGGCGCACCTGGGCCGCCGACCCGGAAGGCATGACCGGCGACGACCTCAAGGGCTTTATCGACAACAACCTGTTCCCCCAGCTGCAAAACCTGCACGAATACAGCAACACGCCCTCCGCCTTTGTGGTGCGTAGCGTGTTTGAAGACGCCTACAACTACATGAAATCCGGCCAGCTGCTGCGCCAGGTGGTCAACAAGATTCAGGAAGGCGTGGACTTCAACAAAGCCCAGGAGCGCCACGAGTTCGGCAACCTTTACGAGCAACTGCTGCGCGACCTGCAGAACGCCGGCAACGCCGGTGAGTTCTACACCCCACGCCCGGTCACCGAATTTATGGTGCGCATGGTTGACCCCAAGCTGGATGAAAAGGTCATGGACCCGGCCTGCGGCACGGGCGGCTTTCTCACCTGCGCCATCGAGCACAAACGCAGCCGCTATGTAAAAACCGCCGAAGACGAACGCACCCTACAAGCCAGCATCTTTGGCGTGGAGAAAAAGCCGCTGCCGCACCTGCTGGCCACCACCAATATGATCCTGCACGGCATCGAGGTGCCCAGCCAGATTCGCCACGACAACACCCTGAGCAAACCGCTGATCAGCTGGGGCCCGAGCGAGCGCGTGCACTGCATCGTCGCCAACCCGCCATTCGGCGGCATGGAAGAAGACGGCATCGAAACCAACTTCCCCGCCGCCTTCCGCACCCGCGAAACCGCCGACCTGTTTCTGGTGCTGATCATGCAGCTGCTCAAAGACGGTGGCCGCGCCGCTGTGGTGCTGCCCGATGGCTTTCTGTTCGGCGAAGGCATCAAAAGCCGCATCAAGGAAAAGCTGCTAACCGAGTGCAACCTGCACACCATCGTTCGCCTGCCCAACGGCGTGTTCAACCCCTACACCGGCATCAAAACCAACCTGCTGTTCTTCACCAAGGGCACACCGACCAAACAGGTGTGGTTCTACGAGCACCAGTACCCAACCGGGGTTAAGAACTACAACAAAACCCGGCCCATGCGCATCGAAGAATTTGCCGTGGAACAAGACTGGTGGGGCAACGAGGCCGATGGCTTTGCCGCACGAGTGGAAAACGAATTCGCCTGGCAGGTCAGTGTCGAAGAACTGCAAGCGCGCAATTGGAACCTCGACTGCAAAAATCCGCATATCGGCGAGCAAATCAGCCACGACCCGGACGAACTGCTGCGCAACTACGCCAGCCTGCAAGGCGAGATCGGCGACCTGCGCGACCAACTTAAGGCGGTGCTGGCCGAAGCCCTGGAGCGCCAGGTATGACGGCGTTGCTCACCGACAACCTGCCGCTGCTGGCAGGCGCACCGAATGGCATCAAAAAGCTGCGTGAGCTGATTCTGGAACTGGCGGTGCGTGGCAAGTTGGTGCCGCAAGATCCTAGCGATGAGCCGGCCAGTGAGCTGCTGAAGCGGATTGCCGAGGAAAAAGCGCGGCTGGTGGCAGAGGGGATGATCAAGAAGCAGAAGGCACTACCGGAGGTATCTGAAGAGGAGAGGCCTTTTGAGCTACCTCAGGGGTGGATGTGGTGCCGACTGCAAGATGCTTTCGATGTAAGAGATGGAACACATGACACTCCAAAGTATCAGCTGTCAGGTTACCCACTGGTAACCAGCAAAAATCTCCACACAGGAAAGCTTGACCTTACCGATGTCAAATTCATATCCGAAGAGGATCATCAGAAAATCTCCGCCCGTTCAAAGGTTGATCGCGGAGATATCTTGTTTGCCATGATTGGTAGTATTGGGAATCCGGCAATTGTGGATACGGATATTCCCTTTAGCATCAAGAATGTTGCACTTCTAAAACAGTACTCACCAGCGCTGATGAGTGCAGATTACTTGTTGCTCTACCTATTGGTAGCTGCTGCTGACATGCGAGAGAAATCTGCTGGCGGAGTACAGTCCTTTGTCTCTCTCGGCTCGATTCGCCTATATCCTTTTGCTTTTCCCCCGCTGAGCGAACAACACCGCATCGTCGCCAAAGTCGATGAACTGATGGCCCTGTGCGACCGGCTGGAAGCCCAGCAGGCCGACGCCGAATGCGCCCATGCCCAACTGGTGCAAGCGCTGCTCGACAGCCTGACCCAAGCCAGCGACGCCACCGAGTTCACCGCCAACTGGCAACGCCTGGCCGAGCACTTCCACACCCTGTTCACCACCGAACCCAGCATCGACGCCCTCAAGCAAACCCTCCTGCAACTGGCCGTCATGGGCAAACTGGTGCCGCAAGATCCCAGCGATGAGCCGGTCAGTGAGTTGCTTAAACGGGTTACCGAGGAGAAGTCACGATTAGTGGCGGGGGGCGCACTCAAGAAGCAGAAGTCATTGCCAGAGGTCAGCGAAGAGGAAAAACCGTATGCGTTGCCATCAAACTGGAAATGGGTGCGCTTCGACTCGATCTCAAATACCCGCCTTGGCAAGATGCTTGATAAAGCCAAGAACAAAGGCGAGCTGCGCCCGTATCTTCGCAACACCAATGTTCAGTGGTTTAACTTTGAAATCGACGATCTCAAAAGCATGCGATTTGAAGAACATGAGCTTGATGAGTATCGGGTTATCCCTGGCGACTTAGTAATTTGTGAAGGAGGAGAACCTGGACGGTGCGCGGTCTGGCAGGGCGAAGTTGAGGATATGTTCATTCAGAAAGCCCTACACCGGGCTCGTCCGTGGTTGGGTATTTCGCCATTTTTCCTTCAGTTTTGTCTGAAAGCGGCAGCCCACTCAGGCTTTCTAGATCAATTCTTCACTGGAGCCACAATCAAGCATTTCTCGGGCGAAAAACTAGCCAAGTATCCGGTTCCACTTCCGCCTCTCGCCGAACAACATCGCATCGTCGTCAAAGTCGATCAGCTAATGGCCCTCTGCGACCAACTGAAAACCCGCCTAACCCAAGCCCGCCAACTCAACGAACAACTGGCCAGCACCCTGGCCGAGCAGGCCGTGGCATGAGCATTGTTGACGCTCGCTATGAACGGTTAATGCCATCACTTGAGCTGCTGGCCGATGAGGCCGTTCTGGCTCAGGCTTGGAAAAAGTCCGACGCCTACATTCGCCGACATAACTGGTATGCCGACATTCTGGAGTTGGAGCAGGTTTCCCTGCTGCTACCGCAAACACTAAAAGAGTGGCAGCGGCAGGTTTCCTCCAGCGACCATAGTGCAGTAAGCCCATTGCGCCTGGTGCCGGCCCCAAAGAATGGCAAGTGGTACTTCCCATCGAAGGCGGAAGCTGAAGGCGGCGACTGGAAATTCAAAGCCATACGCAATAAAGCTGGCGAAGTTCAACAAGCAGAGCCTGATTTACGCCCATTAGCCCATGTCAGCATTCGTGAGCAGGTTTTGGCTTCTGCCGTCATGCTGTGTCTCGCGGACGCCGTAGAAACACTGCAAGGCAATACCGACCCAGCGAGCTACAGCAGTAAGGCCCAAGCCAGGCAGCGAGCTTGCAGCTACGGCAATCGGCTGTTCTGCGACTGGCTTGAAGAGTCTGATGGCAAGCAGCACGCACGCTTTCGCTGGGGCAATGCCACCACTTATTCGCAGTTTTTCGTGGACTATGAGCGCTTCCTGGAGCGTCCCGCCGAGGTTTGTCGCGAAGCACTGCCCAGCCTGCATGACGAGCAGCTGTTCGTGGTCAAGCTGGATCTGGCCAAATTTTATGACTGTGTAAGTCAACCCGCCGTTGTCAGCCACCTGCGCAGGCTGTACCAACGTTACGCCAGCGAATTCGCCATCCCCTACTCCGAGGTTGAAGCCGAACCTTTTTGGCAAGCAGCTGAGAAGGTCCTTAGCTGGCAGTGGAACCCCAGCGATTCAGACGGCCGTAACGATCTCAAACTAGGCCTCCCTCAGGGTCTAGTAGCGAGCGGCTTCTTTGCCAATGCCTATATGCATGATTTCGACCAGATGGTGGTTGCCGGCTTACGCCAAGGGATCGGCATTCCTATCCAAATCAATGGCGTTACGGTCCACGCCAGGCTGCTGGACTACTGCCGCTATGTCGATGACATGCGCTTAGTCGTGGCCATTCCAACCGAGTCGGCGCAAAACTTAGCGCTTGAGACGCTTGCAGGAGACATGAGCAGCTGGGCAAATCTGCTCATCAGACACTGCTTTAACGATGCGGCGAATGGTCTGGAAACCAAGAAAGAAAAGTCAGAAGCAGTAGCTTGGGAGGACTTCGCAGTTCAGGGCAGTACCTCCCGCTTTATGCGAGGCGTGAACGGGCAAATCAGCACAGCACCCGACCCCGCTACTTTGCTGCAGGCTACTGGCAGCCTGGATCATCTGCTTTGGCTTGCCGACGCACTGGATGATGCAAACGATGTCGATGAGAACCCTTTGGCGCTGGCTCGTATCTCCCTGCCTCGGGCGGACGTGCGTGACGATACCGTCAAGCGATTTGCGGCCAATCGATTACGCCAAGTGCTACGCATGCGCCGCAGCATGGCCGACCCCGAGCTGCCCGCCGAGGATGCGTTGACCAATATTGAAGTCAGTGAGCGCCAGGCACTTGATCATGAAATGGAAACGATTGCCCGTAAGCTGATCGCTTGCTGGTCACGCAATCCTGCCCTGGCCAGCGTTCTGCGCTGTGGCTTGGACATATTTCCTTCTGCCAAGCTGCTGCGCCCGGTTCTTCAGGCGCTGATGCTGAAGCTTGAGCCCACCGCCCCTCAATCCGAGCGAGAAGTCGCTTTGTTTGTGCTTGCTGATCTGTTCAGGGCTGGCGCAGTAGAAACAGGACTGCATCGCCCAGAAAGCTACCCGGAATCGGCGGACATAACGGGCTACCGCAAGGAGCTGCTACAGGCAGCACTAGCGGCAACAGAGAACAAAACGCTCCCGTGGTATCTGCATCAGCAGGCTGCACTCTTTCTGGCTGTCATGCAGTACCCGGTGACTTTGCCCCCCTCTGCAGAGCTGGCTTCCTACAACGCGCTGCATGATGCCTTGCGCCTTACGCCGCCAACAGCCGCAGATGGTTCCAACGCACTCACAGCCGGGCTACTTGTGATGCGAATTACCGGTCAGCGAGACCGGTTCATTATCTGGCTGGGCAATTGGTTACAAAAGCTCACCGTCAAAGAGGCTAATCGGCTCATTGACGATATTGCCATGATTGATACCCGGATTCTTGGAGAGTTACATGCAACATGGCGTGGGTAAGGGAAAAGCAGGCTGGATAAAGTATCTAGAGCGTTACTTACCGAAAGGCCATGCTCAAGACCCATCTGCGCGATTGAAAGATTGGCCCAAAGGCAGACGCTCGTTGCTGAGCATCGTGGCTCATCCTGAAAACCCGTTTGTTCAGGAAAACGCATTGCTCAAACTGGCCGCTGAGCTATTAAAAGCTGAGCACTCCGGCTGTCTTGATAACGATGGACTGGGCTTGGATTGGCTCTCAATCGAGTGCGGTGACTGGAACAAGATTCAACATCCCGATGCGCCACTGGCATTGATCGTCAAAGCTCCGAACAAGATCGTGCATCCATGGAACGAGAAACCATCATGGTGCTCGGAGGAAATGGCTTGGGCCTACCGTTTAGGCCGTCTACTACGCTCAGCCATCATCGGTGAAAGTGACTTCACCACTCGCTTCTTCCCAGTACGAGAAGAGCAATTTGACCGTTATCGTGGCCTGCAAAGCAGCTGGTATAAGCGCCGCATGGGGCTGATGCCACTAAGCCGAGGCTTAGGTGAGGAACCGACCCCCATTTCGCCATGGCTCAATGAACTGGTCATGCGTCTTCTGCAGTGGCCTGGCCTAGAGATCAAAAGGACGGATATTGAGGGTTTTGCTGAGGTTCGCCAGCCACCAGACCTACTTAAGCTAGTCAAAGCTCGCCTGGCTGAGCAGGGCCGTATATACGGCAGACAGTCTAATCTTCCAGCCTACCTGTTGCCTGTTGACTGCTCCCCAAAATCCAACCTGCATGAGTTCAAGGTTGCGTTGGTGCAGACGCTAATGCCTCGGGACAGCGAATTCTCCAGTGGCGATCCGCTAATGTGGACTGCATCCTACCGGGCTAGACATAGAGCACATCTAGCCGCCATGTGTCGTTTGCTTGGACAACAACTGGCAGCAAGCCGCTTCGCAAAGCGTAAGACCTCAGATCAACAGAAAAACCAGCTTGATCTCATCGTCTTTCCAGAACTTGCTATTCATCCGGACGACATGTGGCTGCTTCATCGGCTGTCAGACAGTACGGGGGCCTTAATCTTCGCGGGGCAAACATTTGTTGAACACCCCTACCTGAAAAAGCCTATAAACCGCGCGGTGTGGCTGCTACGACAGGAAAGTGCCGCAGGCAGACAGATCATCCGCGCCTATCAGGGTAAGCAGCATGGCATCCCTTGGGAGCTATCTTCTGGGGTGGCGGGGCACCGCCCCTATCAAGTCATTGTTCAGCTCAAAGATCATTCAGGTGCCGAAGCCCACCTGACTGGGGCAGTCTGCTATGACGCAACAGACCTCAAGCTGAGCGCAGATATGCGTGACATCAGTGATGGGTTTGTTATCGCTGCCTTGAATCCAGATATCAACACCTTTGACAACATGACTGCCGCCCTACAGTTCCATATGTATCAGCCCGTAATGCTGGCCAATACAGGGCAATATGGAGGCTCCAGTGCCCATGCCCCCTGGAAAGCCCACTATGAGCGACAGATCGCTCATGTCCATGGCAACAACCAGGCAGTGATCAGCATCTTTGAAGTGGACCTGCTGGCGTTCAAAAACGCAGGCAAAGTCGCTAAGCCGAAGGAAAAGAAAGCAGCACCTGCGGGCTTTAAGGGGCGGGCCGGATAATGATTGGAGTCGTTCAAATTTAGTAGATAGTTTCAGGTATCCGTTTTATGGCCGAAGCTCGTTTGGTCGAGCAGGCCGCAGCCTGAATGTCAGTTTGCAACAAGGAGGTTCCATGCGGGATAACCCCAAACACTCTCTGCTCGCTCAAGCCGATGTCGGCTTGAGCTATGCAGTCTGCTACCTACTTGGTGGCTTCAAGCATATGGCACTTTGGCTACTGGGCTTGATTGCCATCCTTTACTACAGCCATCTCGTTTTCGAGTATGGCGAAGGACTCGCCGATGTTTCCCAATATGAATGGGCCTTTATGTTGCTGGCGTTACTGCTGGCCTGGCGGCATTGCCGCTACGCGCGGCACTTGGGCTACGGCTTCTGGCATGGCCTGGCGCGTGGGCTTACGGCGCAGGGTGTTTTGTTTACCGCCGGCATGACCGCTATAGGCTTAGGTGCCCTACTGACTTGGGTTGTCGCACAAAGCCCTGATTTTCAAGCCACAGCCGATGCGCTCGACGATGGCGATATGGCTTTCAAGGCGTATGAAATACTTGGCCTGACCTTCGTGCTACTGGCCCTGTACCTGGGGGCACCGACACGCTCCCGCAATGCCAGCCGCCGCATGCCAGTGACCGAGACAACCCGCCCGGAACCCAGCATATCCTCGACACCCGATAAGAAGGTCGCCCTGTGAAACACATGTATCCACTGTTGGCCCTCACGATATTGAGCCTGCCCCTTCAGTCCAGCCTGGCCAGTACCGATCCGACCCGGCTGATCGAGAGCTGTACCGAACTGGTGAACATCTACACCCGGCGTGATGAGCTGCGCTTTGCGGCCTCGCAGCTCACTTCGCTTTCCGAGGCCATGCGTGCCGGCTACTGTCGGGGCGTACTCGACGAGTACCAACGCCACTACGAGTGCAAAACCAGCGACTGGCGTGAGCAGGCCAACACCATCGCCAGCCACGCCTTTGAACAACCGTCCGCACAGGATGTCGACATGCTCCTGGCAAGCGCCTGTGGCCATTGAGCAAGGACTTACCCTGCCCCAGGCGGTGGAGCGTCTGTTTGGCATCCCGCTGGCCCGCCACCCAGTTCTGCGCAATGCAGTGAACACCTTGGTCAAGGCAATGAGTCAGGCCAAGGTGCTGCAACTGGTAGAGGAAGACATCAGCCACACCAATGGTGGGCGCAAGCGCTGGACACTGCCGCGCAGTGATCTGGCCGGGCTAAGTAATGCCATTGTCCTGCATGGCATCTTCGGCGAGCCCAAATCGGTCATCCGCCTGTTCACTCAACCGGCAGTTCGCCGCCAGCATGCGGATTGGGCCAGAAGCCTGCTACTGGAACGGCAGTCGGTGGCCAGCCTGGGGCTGATCAATCAGGAACTCCTGCGTCTGCTCGAACAACTCGATTCACCCATCGATCTCAAGCATGTGCGTTTGCCCAATCCCTTCGACAACAACACACTGCCGCAGATGGGCCTGAGCGACTATGGCGGCAACCTGCTCAAAGCACTTGCCTGCCAGACGGCCGCGCTGTCACTCGGCGACAGCATGATGGCGCATTACCTCAACGGAGACCTGGAGCAGGCGCGCACGGCTGCACTTGCCCTGAACACCAAAAACCCGCTGCTACTGCAATACCGGCAGATGATCCTGAGCGCTTACGAGGAGGCGCAGGCCTTCGACGAGCTACTCGACTCCTGGCGATGAACGGTCTTGGTAGTGGATTCAACAAATGAACACTGGCTCCGTCATTACAACGGAGTCAGTCATGAACACCATCGAATCCATCCTCACCCGCTGCCCACATCAGATCGGCACCTGTCACCGGGCCAAAGCCCTGGTTATCGATCAAGCCCTGTTATCCGGCACGCCCTTTACCGCTCTGGGCGGCAAGCGCGTGCGCTGCCGTGAAGGCTTATTGCGTTTCAAGCTTGGCAGCGAGTGGCGTTTGCTCTACCAGATTACCGCGACCGGCTACGCACCTTGCGCGCTGGTCAGCCGTCAGTGTTTCGAACGTGAGCTGAAGCGAAGGCGGCCCATCAAGGTCTGCAATCTTCAATTACAGGAGAAACAGTCATGAATGCACTCGTATCGCTGAATCAGCCTCTGTTGGCTGCCAACGGCCTGGACATGAACGTCAGCGGCCTGGAATTCAAGCGCCTGAAGCACAAGTACACCGAGTCTTCGGAAGCTGAGATGTCGGCGGCTGAGTGGGATATGGCCGAGCTGGAGTACCGCCGCTTTCTGACCCTTAAGCGTTTCTATCCATCGGTTGCACTGGTGCCCAGCAAGACAGTGGATGCCATCTGGCATGCGCACATTCTCGACACCCGTGCCTACCGCGAGGACTGCCACCTGGTGTTCGGCCGTTTTATCGACCACTACCCCTACTTCGGCATCTACGGTCAGGACGATTACCAGGAACTGAAGAGCGCCTTCGCCCAGACAGTCGCGCTATACGAGAAGCACTTTGGGGCGTATCCGGGCGGCGGCAGCGAGGCGCAGGCCATGCGCTGTGGTGACGACCATGCGTGCCACGCGCCGACCAGCTGTGCCTGCCGCGTCGAAGGTGCCTGCAAGTAAGCGGGCGATTAGCGACTAACCAAACTCTGGAGATACTCAAGATGAGCAAGCAACCCAAAGCCCCCAGCCGTCCAACCCCGGCCCCTCGCCCACCGGTCCCCAACCTGCCAAGTACGACCGGCAACAAGTCGGGTGGCGGCCGCGGCAACTACCCGCCGAAAAAGTCGTAATCCGCTAGTCGAATACGGTAGTCCTTGATACTGGGGCTGCCGTATTCGGCATTATTTCCGCGCCTGGGCATGCTATCGATCCAGACAAAAAACAGGTTTCCGTGGAAACCTGCTTGGATACCTGCTTGGATACCACCACTAAAATTACGTCCTTTCCGTTTTAACCAGCTGTTAACCGGGGGGATGTAAACACCTCAGTCCAATGTGACAGGGATAATCTCGGATGGGTCAAAATCGAAAACTGTCGAAACTACGAGTTGTCTCTGATTTGGCACAAGCATTAACCCAACGCCTGGTACTAGGCTGCATTCGCGATCTCCAGCGGATGCAGGATTGCCTTTTGTCTGGCGAGTACACCCCTTTGCGCAGCGTCTGGGAGGAAATCTGCGTCCAACAGCAGCGTGAGGAGTCTCTTTCATGGTGGGCCTATCTGGAAACGATGACAGCCCTGGCTGAAGCCCGTGTAGAGGACCTGCAGCCTTATGAGCTGGATGCCCTGTGGTTGCTGACACCTCAAGGTGAGGACTGGGATTGCGAACTGGAGGGCGAACGCCCGGATTACCCGGTATTCCGAAGTGATGTAATCGAGTACATCCGAGGTGAAGTGCTCAATCGGGCCAATGACTGGAGCAATGAAAGGATTCGGGGCTACCTGATGCGTTGCTACGACTAGGGAGCCGGTCGGCCTATCGCCTCCCCCCACATTGTGGGCTACAAGCGACGAGGCTTTGCAGCTTTAGCCCCAGGGAACAGAGAACGACGGGGCCAGAAGGTGAATGCCGTCCCTGGCTTGAGAGTGCTGAGCTGCTGCCTGGCAGCTCATACGGCGGCAAGGCGAGTAGGCAGCAAGCCAATTCGCCGGTGAGCCCGCAAGGGCATGGAGAAGGCACTTAGCTGCCCCCAACGCGGCGAGGACGACAAGCTCAACCAATAATCCGGCAAGGTCGCTGCGCGGGTTTCGCGGGTTTCTCCAGTTTCCGATTTCTGAATAACTAGCGCATCGGCACACGCCCCCAGGCGTGCGCCAGTTTCGGCAGGGGGTATGGGGGATATATCCGCGCGCACTTTCTGAGCCACCGCCGGAACCCCAGAGGCACCCGCTGCGCCAGTTTCACCGGCCAGCATCCAGCGCTCTCCCTCGTGACGGCTCGCTTTCTTGTAGCGCTCCTTGATGATTCGCTTCTCACGCATCAGGCGCATCAATGCCGCATTGAAGCGCTTTTTACCTTCCTTGGAGCCGAACTGCTTGCCCATCTCTGGAAGCGGTTCCAGCGCATGCCAGGTAGTCGCTGGGCCTCTGGTAGCAGTCGTCACGTCAATACCTGCCTCGATGGCAATCTGCAGAGTCTTGTACACCTCATCCGCATCGGTTGCGGCCAAGTGCTCAGGAACTGCGCTAGTGCTGGCCGTATCGGTGGGTACCAGTACCTTGTCGGCATTGAAGATCAAGCGCACAGGATCAGCCTTCTTGCTCAGGTTCGCCTTTTCATGGGCCAGCGTGATCGTGCCATTCTCGTCGGCGCTCATGGCCAGACGGGAGCGGGCACTGTTGTGCCAGGCAGTGCTGCCGCTATAGCTGTTACCACTGGCGTTGCCTTTGGCGGAAGCCTTATCGATATGCGACAACAGCACTATGGCGGCGTTGCTCTGGCGGGCAATCCCTGCCAACTCCCGAATGAAGGAACGCACATCGCGACGGCTGTTCTCGTTCGCGTCGAAGGCGTCGGAAGCATTGTCGATCAGGATCAGATCGAAGCCCTGTGCAATGGCCTTCAGTTCATCCATGACATGGGTAGATACGGCCCGGCCCTCACATTCGACCATAAGCGCCGGACAGCCGCTGGTCCCGTCCAGTATCCCTACACGCTGAATGACAGCCTGAGACTCCAACTTGTACGCCTTCACCACGTCACGCAGGCGACGCTGGCAAATATCGCCCTCGTCCTCAAGGCTCACGATCAGCGCACGGGCAGGCTCACTCAGGAAACCCGCCCAGCTACGACCGCAGGCAGCGTGTGCGGCCAGCAGAATGGCCAGGCTCGACTTGCCCGTACCACCATGCGCTCCCAGCAGGGTTACATGCCGGCGGGGGAAAAGCGGCTCGAAAAGGAAACCCTGCGGGGGAAGCTCCGCAGTCATCAGGCCGGACAGGTCTACCCACTTCAAAGCAGGCACTAGCGGCTTCACCTCCGCCTGTTGGTCAGCCGCCTTGGCCACCATTTTCTGGATACTGCTTGATTCGGGAGCGATACGCGGCTGGGTAGCACCAGCCTTGAAGGCGCTTTCCAGAGTGCGCATCGCCTCGGAACTCCCCAGGGCGGCACGCAGGGCGGCGGCATGCAGTCTGTCACGCACCAGCATCTCAGGCAGCTCACCACCAGCCACCAATTGCGCCAGGCCAAACGCTTCGCGATTCAGCGTATCGTTGCGGCTACCCGCAACAGCGTTCTCAACGGCCTTGCAGGCCCTTTTCAGAGCGGCCGCAGCATACCTGCCCACATCATCGGCCTGCGCTTTCTCGCCGTCATGCAGAACGTTTGTCTCGGGAGCCTGAGACGCATAGCGGGCGGCCAGTTCCGGGCCGTAGCGCTTGCCCGTGACTTCAAGCAGCCGCACCGAATGCGGATCACCCTTGCAATGCTGAAAGCCCGGCAGGCGCATCACGCGCGGCAAGTCGCACACCTTGGGATCACTCTCCCAGTGCTCAGCGATACGCTGCTGGAGCAGCTTGAAGTCAGCAAGCTCCAGCCCCTCAATCACCCAATAGGCGTGCCACTTTCCATTACTCGACTCAACGATGATCGACGGAGGCAGGGGATCAGCGCGCAGGCGTTCAAGCGTGTCGAGCGTCGGATTGTCGAAGTCGGCAAACAGCGCGCGAACACGGATCACATTGGACGCCTTGCGGCCCTTGCCGTCCGTTTCGTTGACGGTGACGAAAACTCCGGCACCTTGGGCGTTCTGCGCGGCCAGCCAATCCGCATGCTGCTTCAGCGTGCCATGTCTGGTGCCGGTCAATTCAGGGCGTTTAGCGGGGGTATCGTCGAAGGCCTGAAAGGACCAACTGGAGGCGCTCGGATCGAGCGCCTCCAGAAAGCGAATTGCCTCAGCAACGGCCGAGGCTTCTCGGGTAGTGCTCACAGCAGCACCGTCATAATGACCAGCGCAACCATAAAGGCCGACGGGAACAACATCTCCGCCTTGTGCGGATTGCGCTGACGCCAGAGGACAGCTTTCTTCAGATAGGACTTGGCCATCCCGGCCAGTTGGCGGGTACGATTCATCTTCTGCATGAGAGTTATTCCTTGGTGATCGCGCAGTTGGCGCGAACGAACATCAGAGCCAGAGCAGCGTCAGCCTTCTCGTGTTCGGCAACCGGCAGGCTGTAGCGCATCACCTCACAGGGTGCCCCCCAGTTGTTCGGCGCTTTCTCCAAGATATGCATGAGGACCAGACCGTAGCCGCTCTCCAGCCTCGGGATGGTCGAGTTGAGGCAGGAATCGCCAACCAGGCGGGCGGCCTCAAAACGGTTGAGCGAGCCGAAGTGGCGCAGGTACGCCAGTACCCTGCTGATTTTGCTGGGAGCGTTGTTCAGCAGGACGGGGGGAGCGACATTGAGGAAGTCGAAGCGGGCCGCGCCGCGATGGCCTTGCTGTTCGATGCAGATAGCCTTTTGCATGTTAAGCCACCTCGCCCAGTTGCTGGGCAATCCACGCCTCGATTTCCAGCGAGTCCCAGCCGACCGCATGAGCGCCCGCGATACGGCGGGACTTAGGGAAGCGCCCCTCGTTCATCAGACCATAGATTTTGGTGCGGCCCAGGCCGGTGGCAGCTTTCACCGTGGGCAAACGCCAGATACTGCGGCGGGACAGGGAGCGCACGTCGTCGCCCCCCAGCTCAGTGGTAGCCTCAACATTAGGCAGGAGCCATTTACTGCGGCAAGTGCTTTCTACGGATACAGCCATCGTCCAGATCTCCAGGATTCGCAGCGTTGTGCTGCGGACGATGGCTATTCAATACAGCGGCGTTACCAGCTCTAACCCAAGACAAACGTGTTGTTATGGGAGTGAAGGTGTAGCGAGAAGCTCCAGGGTAATCCCCCCTGAAATCAGTGCTCGCCAGAAGTAGAATTTTCTCCTAATCGGATCAAGGAAATTTTGCGTGAAGACATCGCGTTTTTCGGACAGCCAAATCATCGCCATCCTCAAGCAGGCCGAG
>Ga0209343_10003174_pt1 | contig 20845 bp, 18 predicted proteins | sample RifCSPlowO2_02_FD_184026 | JGI IMG/M metagenome (GOLD analysis project Ga0209343, IMG submission 184026) | Groundwater microbial communities from Rifle, Colorado - Rifle CSP2_plank lowO2_0.2 (SPAdes) (version 2) | ecosystem: Environmental > Aquatic > Deep subsurface > Groundwater | place... | reverse complement strand
TTGGGCAGGGGTTCCATGCCTGTCTTTATCGGCTTCCGCTGCCATTTCTTAAGCCCGGAATAGCGATGCTATTACGGAATACCTGAGTAGTTACAAAATCGTAAGCTTTATACGGCGCTTACCGGCGACTGCATTGAACAGAAAACTTTTTGGCCAGAGTTTAAGGAATCTGCCTCTCGGAGAAATAAAATTGCCCATGGTGGAAGCATTATTGACAAGGTGGAAGCAGAAAAATCATTATGTGCTGCCAGTGCATTTATCTCTCATCTTGAATCAGTAACTGTAGCGCACGCTACGGATGTTTCACCTGTAGCCAAGCACGGATGAAATGCAATGGAATCCGGGGTACTTTGTTTCAACGAAAACCGGATTTTCCTCTGCGCCCTGACGGACACTCCCAGATTCCGCTGCGCTTCATCCGGGTTACGGTTATTCACCACGAACGGTTAATCCGATCATGGGGTGTGCAATCTAAACCTCTTGTGCTAATATTCTTACAAAGTAATACTTGTAAGTGGAAACTATGGAAACAACCAGTGTAACCAGCAAAGGCCAGGTCACGATTCCCAAGAGCCTGCGCCAGAAGTTCGGGATTAGGCAGGGTAGCAAGGTCGAGTTCTGCGCCGTGGGCGATCATGTGGAGTTGCATGTCGTAAGCAATCCGGTGAAGGTGGCGAAGAGCGGTTTCGGTTTGCTCAAGGCCAAAAAGTCTGCCGTACCCGCTGATTTCGATCCGGCCATGTTGCTGGGTAAGCGCAAGGCTGCAAAATGATAGGGCTGGACACCAATATCCTCGCCCGCTATTACATCGAGGATGTGGCCGATGCCGAAAGCGTCAAGCAGCGCGAGGTTGCGCGCCGCGTTATCGAAGCGGGCAAGCCGCTGATGGTGTGCAAAACCGTGCTGCTGGAATTTGAATGGGTCATGCGCGGCTACTATGAATTTGAAAGCCGCCAGGTTGTGCGGGTGATGCAACATCTGATGTCCCTGGCGCATGTGAGCATCGAAGACCGCGATACCGTGGAGCATGCGATGGTCTCTTATCTGGCGGGGCTGGATTTTGCCGATGCCCTGCACCACGCTTCTTACCGGGCATGCAAATCCATGTTGACGTTCGATGACCGCAATTTTGCTCGCCGCACAAAACGCTTGGCGCTTGTGCCGAATGTGAGTGTGCCGAAATAGCACATAGGCTGGGGTTCGCGTTGCTCACCGCCAGCCTGCAAAACGAATTCCCGATTTCGCGAACCCCGCCCCATGCGGTAAAATGCCGCCCTTATGAGTGCTATTCAACTTTCCGTCGTCATTCCCGTCTACAACGAAGAGCAGGGCTTGCAGGCGTTGTTCGACCGGCTGTATCCGGCGCTGGACAAGCTCGGCATTTCCTATGAAGTGCTGTTCGTCAACGACGGCAGCCGAGACCGTTCCGCCGCGATCCTGCGCGAGCAGTTCCAGAAGCGCCCCGATGTGACGCGGGTGATCTTGTTCAACGGCAACTTTGGCCAGCATATGGCGATCATGGCGGCTTTTGAGCAATCGCGCGGGCAGCGCGTCGTGACGCTGGATGCCGATTTGCAGAACCCGCCCGAAGACACCGGCCTGCTACTGGCGAAGATGGACGAGGGCCACGATTACGTCGGCTCGATCCGCAGGCAGCGCAGCGATAGTTGGTGGCGGCATGTCGCTTCGCGCGCGATGAACGGGCTGCGCGAGCGTACCACGCGCATCAAAATGACCGACCAGGGTTGCATGTTTCGCGCCTATGACCGCCGCATCATAGATGCAATCAACAGTTGCAAGGAAGTGAGCACGTTCATTCCGGCGCTGGCGTACACTTTTGCGCGCAACCCCGCCGAGGTGGTGGTGGGGCATGATGAGCGCACGCTGGGGGAGTCGAAATATTCGCTTTACAGTCTGATCCGCCTCAACTTCGATTTGATGACCAGCTTTTCGCTGGTGCCATTGCAGATGTTTTCCATGCTGGGTATCGCGATTTCCGTGCTGTCCGGCTTCTTCGTGGTGTTCCTGTTTGTGCGCCGGTTGATGATCGGCCCGGAAGCGGAAGGGCTGTTCACATTGTTCGCCATTGCCTTTTTCCTGATCGGCATCACGCTGTTCGGCATCGGCCTGCTGGGCGAATACATCGGTCGTATCTACCAACAGGTGCGCCACCGGCCGCGCTATCTGGTGGAGGCTATACTGGAAAAACGCGATGAGTAGTGCGGTTGTGTTTGCCTACCATAACGTAGGCTACCGATGCCTGAGTGTGCTGCTCGCGCATGGTGTCGAAGTGCCGCTGGTGGTGACGCACCGCGACAACCCGAAAGAAACCATCTGGTTCGACAGCGTGGCGGAACTGGCGGCGTTGCACGGCATTCCGGTGGTCACGCCGGACAATCCGAATACGCCGGAAGTGGTTGAGCAAATTCGCGCGTTGCAGCCGGATTTCTTTTTTTCGTTCTACTACCGCGAGATGCTCAAGCGCGAGCTGCTGGAAATTCCCAAACAGGGCGCGCTGAATATGCACGGTTCGCTGCTGCCGAAATACCGCGGCCGTGTACCGGTGAATTGGGCGATCATCCACGGCGAAACGGAAACCGGCGCGACGCTGCATTACATGACCGAGAAGCCGGACAACGGCGATATCGTGGCGCAGCAGGCCGTGCCGATTTTGCCAAACGACACCGCGCTTCAGGTGTTCCAGAAGGTGACGGTGGCGGCGGAGATCGCGCTGAACGGCGTGCTGCCCGCATTGCTGGCAGGCAAGGCGCAGGCGGTCAAACAGGACTTGAGCAAGGGCGCGTATTTCGGCGGGCGCAAGGCGGAAGACGGCGTCATCGACTGGTCGCAAAGCGCGCAGCAGATACATAATTTGGTGCGCGCCGTGGCACCGCCGTATCCGGGCGCGACCACGCAACTGCTGGGCATACCAAAGGCAGGCAATTCACTACCGCCTGCAGGCGGTGTGAAGTTGACACAGCCGCTGCGCATCCTGCAAACGCTGGTAACGGGCTGCGAGGTTTCGGGCGAAAACCCGGCGTTCTATGTGAAGGATGGCAAGGCCTATGCGATCTGCGGGCAGGGCGTGTTGCGCGTGGTGCGCTTCGAGCTGGATGGTGTGGCGATGAGCGCGGCGGAGTTTGCCTCACAGCATGGCATGGAAAAATTTGAATTTAATCGTTAAGGAAATGGCAATGAAAAAAGTATTGATCCTCGGCGTGAACGGCTTCATCGGCCACCACTTGTCCAACCGCATTCTAGCCACCACCGACTGGGAAGTGTATGGCATGGATATGAATTCCGAGCGCATCACCGATTTGCTCGGCAAGCCGCGCTTTCACTTCTTTGAGGGCGACATCACCATCAACAAGGAATGGATGGAATACCACATCCGCAAGTGCGATGTGATCCTGCCACTGGTGGCGATCGCCACGCCAGCCACCTACGTCAAGCAACCGTTGCGCGTGTTCGAGCTGGACTTCGAGGCCAACCTGCCGATCGTGCGCGCCGCTGTTAAATATGGCAAGCACCTGGTATTTCCGTCCACCTCGGAAGTATATGGCATGTGCCACGACGAGGAGTTCGACCCGGAAAATTCCGAATTGGTGCTGGGGCCGATCAACAAGCCGCGCTGGATTTACTCCTGCTCCAAGCAGTTGATGGATCGCGTGATCTGGGGTTACGGCATGGAGCAGGGACTGAACTTCACGCTGTTCCGCCCGTTCAACTGGATCGGCTCCGGGCTGGATTCGATCCATACGCCGAAAGAAGGCAGTTCGCGCGTACTGACACAATTCCTGGGACATATCGTGCGTGGTGAGAACATCAGCCTCGTGGACGGCGGGCACCAGAAGCGCGCGTTCACCTACGTCGACGACGGCGTTGACGCGCTGATGAAAATCATCGCCAACAAGGATGGCATCGCCTCGGGCAAGATATACAACATCGGCAACCCGGCCAATAATTACGCGATCCGCGACCTCGCCGACATGATGCTCAAGCTGGCCAACGAATATGCCGAGTACCGCGACTCCGCAAAAAAGGTGAAGATCGTCGAGACGACTTCGGCGGCGTATTACGGAAAAGGCTATCAGGATGTGCAGAACCGTGTGCCCAAAATCACCAACACCTGCGAGGAGCTCGGCTGGAAGCCGACCACCAACATGGCCGACACGCTGCGCAAGATATTTGACGCGTATCGCGGCCAGGTGGCTGAAGCGCGCGGCTTGGTGGATTAAATATCACCCTCTCCCCAACCCTCCCACATCAAGGGGGAGGGGGTAAATTCCCTCTCCCCTTGCGGGAGAGGGCTAGGGAGAGGGGGAAGCAAACAATGACCCAACAACTCGCCCTCAAAATCGATGTGGACACCTACCGCGGCACGCGCGAAGGCGTTCCGCGTCTGGTGGATGCGCTGCAGCGCCACAACGCGCAGGCCACTTTTTTCTTCTCGCTCGGCCCGGACCACACCGGGCGCGCGATCAAGCGCGTGTTCCGCCCCGGTTTCATCGGCAAGGTGTCGCGCACCTCGGTGGTGGAGCACTACGGCATCAAGACGCTGCTGTACGGCACATTGCTGCCCGGGCCGGATATCGGCAGGAAATGTGCGGAGATCATGCGCGGTGTGCGTGATGCGGGTTTTGAGACCGGCATCCATTGCTATGATCATATCCGCTGGCAGGATCATGTGGCGGGTAAGAATGCCGAGTGGACGCGCCGCGAGATGCAACGCGCTGTCGACCGTTACGCGAAAATTTTCGGAGAAGCGCCGCATGCCCATGCAGCAGCCGGATGGCAGATGAATCGCCATGCGTTGCGCCTGACACAGCGCATGGGGTTTGACTATAGTTCCGATACGCGCGGCGCACACCCCTTTATTCCGACCTGGCAAGCCGAAATCGTCGCCTGTCCGCAATTGCCCACCACGCTGCCGACGCTGGATGAGTTGTTGAACCGCGACGGCATCACGCAGGACAACATCGCGCAGCACATCCTGCAACTCACCGAGAATTTGCCCATCACCGGACACGTATTTACCCTGCATGCCGAGCTGGAAGGCGGCAAATTGCTGCCGGTATTCGAGCAATTGCTGCAAGGCTGGCAGGCGCAGGGTTATGAGCTGGTGTCGTTACGCCAATATCTGCAAGGATTGGATGCCGGCGCATTGCCTCGCCATGAGGTCGCGATGCGCGAGGTGGAAGGGCGGGTTGGCAAGCTGGCAGTAGCAATGGATGATGTATAAACCGAACTGCTAAAATCCACGCTTGCGAGCATTCGCTACGCAGCTTGCTTTTTCTTTGCTCCGTCTTGCATTGTGCGAACTCCGAATTTTCGAGATTCGCTGAATCGAAAAAATATGCCTTGGGCTATAGTCGTGGCTCACGACGTATTCCATCCTGACGACGTACCCTTATAGCCCTCGGCTACATTCAATTTATGAGACTATTGGCATCGGGGTGAAGGCTGCTGCGAATATGAATGGGCTGTTGGTATAATCGGCAGAAAAGAATTCAGGTGGTATTTTTGGGCGGAAGGATTTGTGATGGCGAGAAAATTGATCACGATAGATCAGCTGATCCCAGGCATGTATATCGATGAAATCAAATGCGGCCTTAGAGAGCGGATGCGGATCGGAGATATCAAGAATTTCATAATCGAGACCCAGAATGAGATCGATCTGATTGCCAGGCAGGGCATCAAGGATCTGTATATAGACCCGGAAAAAGGGCCGGATGTTTATGAAGAATCAAATGAAGACGAGCTTGCGCAACTGGAGAATGAAGCTTTTCGCGAACCGAGGCCGCTGGAAGAAGAGCTTAACGATGCCAGAATTATTTTAGGCAAGGCCAGCAAAACGCTGAAAGATGCCATTAACGAAATCCGATCCGGCGGAAAAGTAACGATGGAGCCGGTAAAGTTGTTGCTTGAGGAGATTTATAACTCGGTCAATGAGAATAAGGATGCCATTGTCACGGTCTGCCGAAAGAAAAAAAAGGACGGATACACGCTGGAACATTCTGTGAGCCATTGTGCGTTGATGATGTCCTTCGGACAGACCATGGGAATGGACAAGGACGCCTTGCTCGATGTTGGGCTTGGCGGCTTGTTCCATGATGTTGGAACAATCCGGATTCCGGATTCTATCTTGAAGAAACCCGGAAAGCTGACGCCAGAAGAGCTTGATGTCATCAAAAAACATCCGCTGTGGGGAGGAGAAATAATGATCGCCTCGGGAAACTTTCCCGAGAAGGCTATTTCCATCGCGATGGAGCACCACGAACGGTATGACGGAACCGGCTACCCCTATCAATTGGCGGGGAATGACATTTCCGTGGTTGGGCAGATGGCATCCATCGCGGATGTTTATGACGCCAGCATTTCCATTCGCCCATATGGAACAGCAGGAGACCCCTGCCAGGTCATCAAGAACCTGTTTCAGGGGGCGGACAAACTGTTTCGCATGGATATGGTTCAGCAGTTCATTAAAACGATCGGAATTTACCCTGTCGGAACATTGGCGCGACTGGAAAGCGACAAGCTCGGGATCGTTATCAAACAGAACAAAAACCTGACACAGCCTGTAGTCCGTGTTGTCTATGACCTTAAAAAAAATAGCTATATGCCTCCAAAAGATATTGATCTGTCACGTGCAGGAGATAGGGGAGATAAGGTTATGGAGGCGGAATCTCCTGAAAAATGGAAGATTTTCCCGGGGCGTTTCATGTTCGCTGATTAGCCTCAATATCAAGAATAAGCGATATTTGACGCCATTGTTTGTCTTTGCTGTTTATTAGCCAGCTTGAGATAATCTGCACATAGGATTTTCGTTACCTGTTTTTTGGTTCTTAGAGGTTCCCTTCAGAACATGAGCGAATTACAAGTAGCTTTGCTTGCAATAGGCTTCGCCGCAATCGTTGCGGTATATGCATTCGGCTGGTGGCAGCAAAGGCAGCACCGGCGAAAATTCGGTGCGGCATTCAGGGCGAGCCATGCGGATGCGCTGTATCAGGGGAGCGATACCAAGCCCGATGAGCAGACCCGGCACTCATTTTCGCCCGAGATGGTTGAGTTGGATGATACGATGCCCGGTGGAGACGATGCAGCCGGAATACCGCCTGTTGAAGCCGGAGTGTTGCCTGTTGAAGAGGGTGCAGCCACCACCTTGCTGGATGAATCCTGTACTTTGCTGGATACCCGCAGCGATTTCATCATCGAATTGCATCTGGACGAACCCGGCCCGCCAGCCGTATTGGATGGCTTGTGGCAGCGCAAGTTTGATTTTGGCAAACCGGTGCAAGTATGCGGCCTGACGCTGGGCACGGAACGGTGGGAACGCGCCATCGCCGAGAGCAAGGTTTTGTATGCGCGCTTTCGTATCGTGCTGCAACTGGTGGACAGGGGCGGAGCAGTCAGTGCGGCGAAGTTGGTGGATTTTCGTGATCTTGTGTTGGGTTTGGCCAAAAATATCAAGGCGGGCGCCAGCGTTCCGGATGTCAACGAAACACAGCGCCACGCAGTCGAACTGGACCAGTTTTGCGCCGAAGTGGACCAGATGGTCGGGATCAATCTGGTGCCGCCCGGCGAACGCCTGTTATCCGGCGGAAAAATCGCGCAAGCTGCCGCTTTGCAGGGCATGACGCTGGAATCGGATGGCGCTTTCCATTTGCTGGATGCGCAGGGCCATAGCCTGTTCACCCTGATTAATCAGGATGCAAAGCCGTTTCATGTCCACACGCTGGAAACTTTTCGCATGGCGGGTATTACATTGCTGCTGGATGTGCCGCGCACGCTGAATCCCGTTGCCCAATTCGACCTCATGACACGTATTGCGCACGAATTTGCCAGGGAGCTGCAAACCAATCTGGTGGACGATCATCTTGTGGTATTGAGCGACAGCGGGCTGGCGCTTATCCGAACCCGCATTGCCGGGATTGAAGCAAAAATGCGCGACAACGGGATTGTTCCGGGCAGCGGCCAGGCGCGCCGCTTATTCGCCTGATGGGAAGGGCTTTGTCAATGTCGAATTTTATTGTCGCCCTTCCCTCTCTCCTGCTCTCTGGTGGAACTACTAGCCATTCGACTAAGCCCGCAAGCGGGCAAGTCGCTGGTTATCCCAGAGGGCGAGAGGGGCTAGGAATCGCTACGCGATGACATCTGACGCAAAAGCACGCATTGCGCAATTGCGTACTGAAATAGAGCGGCACAATTATCGTTATTACGCGCTGGACGACCCCAGCATTCCGGATGCGGAATACGATAAATTGTTCCGTGAATTGCAGACCCTTGAATCGCAGCATCCAGAGCTGCTGACTGCCGATTCACCGACACAAAGGGTGGGTGGCAATCCCCTCAAATCTTTTGCAGAAGTGCAGCATCGTACGCCGATGTTGTCGCTCAACAACGCATTTGGCGACGAGGAAGTGCGCGCTTTCGATATCCGTATCCGCGAGGCTCTCGGCAGGGCGGAAGTGGAATATGCGGTCGAACCGAAATTCGACGGATTGGCGGTTACGCTGACTTACCGTAACGGGATATTTGTGCAGGGCGCAACACGCGGTGACGGCAGCACGGGAGAAGATGTAACGGAAAATCTGCGCACCGTGCGCGCCATCCCGTTGCGCCTGAGCGGAATGACCGCCGATGTGGAGGTGCGCGGCGAGGTGCTGATGTTGAAGGCAGATTTCACGAAGCTGAACGATGCCCAGCGCACGAGGGGTGAAAAGGAATTCGCCAATCCGCGCAACGCCGCGGCGGGTTCGTTGCGCCAGCTTGATTCGCGGATTACCGCCAGCCGGAGGCTGAGCTTTTTTGCCTACGGCATCGGTTATTGCGATAGCATTTCTTTACCCGGGCAGCATGACCGGCAAATGGATTTACTGCGGCACTGGGGAGTTCCTGTCGCGCAGCAATGCCGCGTGGTGCGTGGACTGGATGGCTTGCTGGGTTATTATCGCGAGATAGGCGATCAACGCGCCGCCTTGCCTTTTGACATTGACGGGGTGGTGTACAAAGTCAATGATATATCGCAACAGCGACAACTTGGTTATGTGTCGCGTGCGCCGCGCTTTGCCATTGCGCATAAATTTCCCGCCGAAGAGGCATTGACCAAATTGCTGGATATCGAAGTACAGGTCGGGCGCACTGGTGCATTGACTCCGGTGGCAAGGCTTGACCCCGTGCTTGTCGGCGGTGTCACGGTGACCAATGCCACGCTGCACAATGAAGACGAGATACGCCGCAAGGATGTGCGTATCGGCGATACCGTTATCGTGCGCCGCGCAGGGGATGTGATCCCGGAAGTTGCGCGCGTGGCTCTGGAACATCGCCCGGACAATGTGCGCGAATTTGTCATGCCGACAAGCTGCCCGGTATGTGGTTCGCGTGTCGCAAGGCAAGAGGATGAAGCTGTGTGGCGGTGTACCGGCGGCTTGTTTTGCCAGGCACAACGCAAGCAGGCATTGCTGCATTTTGCCAGCCGCCGCGCCATGAATATCGAAGGGCTGGGCGACAAGCTGGTCGAGCAACTGGTGGATACGCATATCGTCAATACACCGGCAGATTTGTACGGGCTGCAACTGCTGAAGCTTATTACACTGGAACGCATGGGCGAAAAGTCCGCGCTCAACCTGCTGGCCGCGATAGAGCTCAGCAAACACACCACGCTGGCGCGTTTCATTTTCGCGCTGGGTATCCGCAATGTCGGCGAATCCACCGCAAAGGATCTGGCGCAGCATTTCGGTTCGCTGGATAATCTGCTGGCAGCGGATGCGGGTGCCTTGCAACAGGTACGCGATGTCGGCCCGGTGGTCGCGCAGAGCATGGCGGATTTTTTCGCGGAGGCGCATAACCGGGAAGTCATAAAACAACTGCGTGAAGCGGGAGTATATTGGGCGGAGCATCAGCCGCAACCTGCAACCGGCTTGCCTTTCAGCGGCAAGACTTTCGTGTTGACCGGTACGCTTGTCGCCTTGACGCGCGATGAGGCCAAGGAAAAACTGGAAGCGCTGGGCGCCAAGGTGAGCGGCAGCGTGTCGGGCAAAACCGATTATGTGGTGGCGGGAGCCGAGGCGGGAAACAAGCTGGATAAGGCGCGTGAGCTGGGTGTCGCGGTGTTGGATGAGCGGCAATTTTTGGCGTTATTGGAAACGATATGAAAAAAATTACCAAAGCAGTGTTCCCAGTTGCCGGCATGGGCAGCCGTTTTCTTCCGGCCACCAAGGCCAGCCCGAAGGAGATGATGCCGGTCGTGGATAAACCGTTGATCCAGTATGCGGTGGAGGAGGCCGTAGCGGCGGGCATCACCGATATGGTGTTCATCACCGGGCGGAACAAGCGCGCGATCGAGGATCATTTCGACAAGGCCTACGAGCTGGAAGCGGAGCTGGCGATGAGCGGCAAGGAAGAATTGCTGCGCCTGGTGCGTGAAGTGATTCCCGCGCATATCAATTGCATCTATATCCGGCAGTCCGAGCCGCTCGGCTTGGGGCACGCGGTATTGTGCGCGCAGCCGGTGGTGCAGGACGAGCCATTCGCGGTGATTTTGGCGGATGACCTGATCGACGGAGAGCCTCCCATCGTCAAACAGATGGCGGATATATTCCGGCAGCACCAGTGCTCGATTTTGGGTGTGCAGAATGTGCCGCGCGAGCAGAGCCGCCAATACGGCATTGTCAGCAGCACGCCGCTGTCAGCGGATATTGAGCAGGTGAACGCCATCGTCGAAAAACCCAAACCGGAAGATGCGCCTTCGACCCTTGCTGTGGTGGGGCGCTACATCCTCACGCCGCGTATCTTTCATCATCTGGAAAATGTGCAGGCGGGTGCGGGTGGCGAAATCCAGTTGACCGACGGCATCGCCGCACTGATGCGGGAAGAAAGAATGCTCGCCTACCGTTTCAAGGGTACGCGCTATGACTGCGGTTCTAAACAGGGTTATTTGCAGGCAACCGTGGCATTGGGGCTGAAGCATCCGGAATTGTGTGCCGAATTTGCTGGCTATCTTGAGAACCTGGATTTGGATAAGTGCTGCCGCGGCACATGAGCATTTCCATCGAGCATATACGGGGAGTGTTACGCGATGCAGAGATGATCTGCTCGGCGGAGCAGGTGCAGGCGGCATTGCACCGGGTCGCGCGGCAGATCAATACTTCGCTGGCAGATACACATCCGCTGGTGCTGTCGGTAATGGGCGGCGCGGTGGTATTTACGGGACAGTTGCTGCCACTGCTCGATTTTCCGCTGGATTTCGATTACGTTCATGTGTCGCGTTACAACGGCACAACACATGGGGGAGAAATGCACTGGAAAGTCGAGCCGCGCGAAGATGTGCGCGACCGCGTGATACTGGTGCTGGACGATATTCTGGATGAAGGGCATACTTTGGCGGCACTGCGGCAGCGTGTGATGGAGCTGGGCGCGGGCAAGTTTTATAGTGCGGTATTCGCCGATAAGCAGCATGGCAGGGACAAACCGATCCATGCCGATTTTGTCGGAGTGGAGCTGCCGAACCGTTTCGTGTTCGGCTATGGCATGGATATCGAGGGGGCGTGGCGTAATTTGCCAGCCATATATGCGGTTAAGGCTTAGTAAGTGGGAGGTGGGAAGTGCGGGCGGTTTTCCCACTCACCACTTGCAACTCCCTACCCACCATAAAAAGTGGAAAATCAGGTGCGCCTGCCCAGTGGGCGGCAAAGAAAGGACGATTTTATGTTGGCAATTATTGGCGGCCACGGCCTGACAGAACTGGCGAACCTGGAGATCACACATCGGCAGGTAATGCGCACGCCTTATGGCGAACCGTCCGGTGCATTCCTGTTTGGTACGCTGGATCAGCATGAGGTGATTTTTCTGGCGCGCCATGGTTATGGGCACATCATTCCGCCGCACTTGGTGAACTATCGCGCGAATCTTTGGGCCTTGCGCGAGCAGGGTGTGAGCAAAGTGGTCTCGATTGCGACAGTGGGAGGCATCCGTGCCGATTTGACGCCCGGCGCCATTGTCGTGCCGGATCAGATCATCGACTATACCCACGGGCGCGATGCGACTTTTTACGATACGCGCGACGCGATCTATACCAACACCAATTTCACATTACCCTATTGCCCGAAATTGCGCGACCATATCTTGCGTAGCGCTGAAACCGTGCAGCAACCTTGTATGGACGGAGGCGTGTACGCTGCCACGCAAGGGCCGCGCCTAGATAGTATTGCGGAGATTGATCGCTACGAGCGCGACGGCGCGGATATGGTCGGCATGACCGGAATGCCGGAAACCGCGCTGGCGATGGAGTTGGGCATGAGCTATGCCATCATCGCCGTGGTCGTGAATTATGCGGCGGGGCGCGGTGACAACAAGCAGGGTATTAATATGGAAAAAGTCAACGCTATTGCGAATGGGGCGATGGAGCGGGTGCGCAGCATTCTCGGATGTGTGGTGGGTTGCGATGGCGGTTAACATGACACTCGCGCAGCGAGACCGCGTCCCTCTCTCCCGCTTGCGGAAGATAACCATCGACTTGGCTGGTGTTTTTTGCCAGCTTAGTCGAATGGCTAGTAGTTCCATCAGAGTTGGGAGAGAGGGAAACGGGCATGACAGGCTCCGTTACAAGAAGGATATTTGCCATGCCTGTTAGGCAAGTGCTGCGTATGGGAAATGCGCGGCTGTTGAAACGCTCCGAGCCGATCAGTAGTTTCGGTGGTGTCGAGTTGCGCACGCTTCTGGAGGATATGCGCGATACCATGCAAGCCTTGAACGGCGTGGGTTTGGCAGCACCACAGATCGGTGTGAATTTGCGTGTGGTGATTTTCGGCATACCTCCTTCGCAACATGCGCAGGATAAACAGAACTCGCGTTATCCCGATGCGGAAGCCGTGCCGGAAACCGTACTCATCAACCCCGTCATTACACCGCTGGATGATGAAACCGAACAGGCATGGGAAGGGTGCCTGAGCATACCCGGACTTCGCGGACTCGTGCCGCGCTTCCAGAATATCCGCTATCAGGGGTACGATGAATATGGTGCGCTGATAGACAGGATAGTAAGCGGGTTTCATGCGCGCGTCGTACAGCATGAATGCGACCATCTCGACGGAATGCTGTACCCGGCACGCGTTCATGACATCACCCAGTTCGGTTATACGGAAGAGCTGTTTCCGGAACGCGAGGCGCAGAACGTTGACTTTTCATGATAGCCATGTGGCTGATACTTAAAAAAGGCCAATAATCATGAAGTTTCGGGTATATTCTGCACGGTTGAGATAATTATTCTGAAAATAATGAATAAAAATATCAGGGAGCATAAGTGACTGACGCGGAATTTCGTGTTGAAGACTTGCCGGACGGAACCAAACGGGTGGTTCTCACGGGCGCTTGGTCATTGCGGGGCGTGCAGAATAATTTTGCCGACCTGCGCGACCATCTTTCCGCGTTCTTTGGCAACCCGTTCACGCACTGGGACCTGAGCGGCGTGGAGCAGCTCGACAGCGCCGCCGCTGTTATGTTGTGGACGGGATGGGGGAAACATGTAGACCAAAGAATGCTACTGCGCCCCGAACACACTGTCTTATTCGACATGCTTGCCACCTTGCCATCCGCGCATTCGTTCGCATCAGGGCAGGGAAATCTGATGGCGTCGTTGCATATGCTGTGGGACAGGTATCTGGAGTTTTTCAGCCACCTCGCCGGTTTTGTCAATCTTGTGGGCAGCTTGACGCTTGAGTTTTTTTACATCCTGACGCACCCCCGCAAGATTCCATTCAAGGAGATCACCGCCAACTTTTACAAGGGCGGCGTGCAGGCCTTGCCGGTAACCGCGCTGGTGGGTTTCATGATCGGTATCGCGATGGCTTACCTGATGGCGATTCAATTGCGCAAATTCGGCGCCGACATCTTCATCGTCAATATCATCGGCCTGGCCGGCATCCGCGAGCTTGGCCCCATCCTGATGGCCATCATCGTGGCGGGGCGCTCAGGCTCCGCGATGACGGCGCAAATTGGCGTGATGCGGGTCACCGAAGAAATTGATGCGCTGTCCACCATGGGTATTTCGCGCACCTTGAGGCTCATTATGCCAAAAGTGCTCGGGCTAACGCTGGTGGCCCCATTGCTGGTTTTCTGGACTTCCGCTTGGGCGATCTTTGGTGGCATGCTGGCCGCCAAGATGCAACTCGGGATCGGCATTGAATTTTTTCTGGATCGCTTGCCTCAGGTCGTCGTACCCGTAAACCTGACGCTAGCCGTGTTCAAGGGATTGACCTTCGGCGTATTGGTGACTCTGATCGCCTGTCATTTTGGGCTGCGCGTCAAACCCAATACCGAAAGCCTGTCTTCCAGTACCACCTCGTCGGTGGTGGCCGCAATCACGACCGTGATACTGGTTGATGCCGTATTCGCCATCGTTACCCGGGGTATCGGACAATGAGCAAGCACGGTATTATTTGCGAAGTCACCGGAGTCTGGACCCAGTATGGTTCGACGGTGATTCACCGCGACCTCAATCTCGCTATAAGGGCAGGAGAGGTGACCGCAATGGTAGGGGGCTCGGGCAGCGGGAAGACCACTTTGTTGCGCCATATTATCGGCCTGACCACGCCCTCGCGTGGCGAGATACGTTTGTTCGGCGTAAATCTGGCGGAGCTTGACCGGGATGCCGCCCGGCAGGCGCGCAACCGTTTTGGCATGCTGTTCCAGCAGGGCGCGCTGTTTTCAGCACTCACGGTGTACGAGAACATCGCGTTTCCCTTGCGCGAGTTGCGCCAATTCGACGAGGAAGCCATTCATCTGCTGGTCATGCATAAACTGGCGCTGGTCGAACTCGAGCCGAAACACGCCTGGCTGTTGCCGGCGCAATTATCCGGCGGCATGGTCAAGCGTGTCGCCTTGGCCAGGGCACTGGCGCTGGAACCCGAGCTGCTGGTGCTTGATGAGCCGACCGCCGGCCTTGATCCGGATCGCAGCGATAAATTTGTTCAGTTGATCAAGAGCGTCAGGAAGCAACTTGGCCTGACCGTCATCTTTGTCACCCACGATCTTGATACACTGGTGGGTATGACCGACCGCGTCGCGGTGCTCGCCGATCAACACATCATCGCCTCGTGCAGCCTGCCCGAGTTGGCCAATGTCGACCACCCCTTCGCCCAAAACTTTTTTAAAGGCGTCAGCGAGCGCCTGGAACGGACTGATAAATGGAAAATCGAGCCTACACACTGATTGCCGGATTATTTGCGCTATTGCTTGGAATCGGACTCCTTGCCGCCTTCTGGTGGTTAGGCAACGCACATACGCCGCAGAATACTTATTTCATGACCTCCAATAAGCCGGTATCCGGGCTGAACAAACGGGCTGCGGTGCGCTTCCGGGGCGTGGATGTCGGGCATGTCGAGAGCATCGACAGTGCAAGAACACTATGCGCCGATGCCAAAAAGGCTAATAAATCAAAAATCTGTGGCTATCTGAATGCTAATGAGCCACTCAACATCGTCGTAAAAATCTCGGTAGACGAGACTCTTTTGCTGACCAAAAGCTCTCATGGCTACCTCGCCGGTCAAGGGCTGACCGGACTTTCATATATCGAGTTGGATGATACCGGAATCGACAGCACACCTTTGGGCGACAAACCGATGGAACTCGGCGAATCCGAGATGAGCAGCATAATGGCATCCGGCAAGAAGGTGGTGACCAATGTGGAAGAAATTGCGGCCAATGCCAACAAACTGATCACGAATTTGAACATGGTGCTTGATGAAAAGGGGCGGCAGCGAATCAGTCGCCTGCTGGAGAACCTCGACAATGCCAGCGTGGAACTGAAACCCCTGCTGAAATCTACTACCGCCACCATGGATGCGGCGCGCCCCAGCTTTACCAAACTCAATACCACCCTGGATGAAATCAGCAAAGTCAGTGTGACAGTGAACGAAGAGACGCTTCCGCGGATCCACCAGCTCACGCATCAGTTGAATCAGGATGCGGTGAGCCTGAACCGTCTGATTAACACGCTGGACGAAAATCCGGAGAGCCTCGTATTTGGCAAGCCCGCTCCCCGTCCTGGCCCGGCTGAAAAAGGGCGCAAACCATGAGGCGAGGTATCCTGCTGCTTGGTTTCATTTTGCCCGGTTTGATGCTGGCAGGATGCGCACCGCCGGAACGGCGCGAGATCGCGGTATTCGGTCTTGCTCCCGCACAGCCTGCAAAAAATCTGCCTGTAGCCATGCTGCTTGCCCCGATTGGCGCCGCACCGGCTTATATGAGCAAGGATATGTTATATCGCCTCAGTTACGCCGACAATCAGCTTCACTCCTATGGCAGCAGCAAATGGAATGCATCGCCTATTACCATGCTTAATTCGGTTATGCACCAGGCGGCGGGCGGCAACTTGCTGGCGCTTGATCAATCCAACCAGCTCGCCCGATGCAGCTTGCGCATCGAGCTCACCGCTTTCGAGCAGGTGTTCACCGATGCGCAGAATAGCCATGCCGAACTGGGCATGCATTATTCTTTGATGCAATTGCGCAACCAGCGCATATTGGAGAGCGGCAAGTTGCGCCTGGATATGCCGGCACAAACCGCAGATGCGAACGGGGGGGCAATCGCGCTTGAAAAAGCCAGCCATCAGGCCGCAAGCCAGGTTATTGAATGGCTGAATCATTTGCTTGCCACCCCGGCTTCAAATGCTAATTCCATTCGCGCTGCTTGCGAGCGTTAACTGGATTCGCGTTTGGCTCAGGCACGCCCAAACCGGGTTTGCGCTTCCGCCAATTTGAAAACGATATGTTAAAGTATGCACGGTGATGTTCTTGTGCAAGGCTTTCATTCTATAAATAAACGCAAAAATCCGGGATAAATTCGGGAGGCGCACAATGGGAGTAACCTGTCACGAGCCTGACGATTTACTGCGCACCATCGGCTCATGCGCCGATAATGCCGACGGGGAACTCTCATGAAATCAGACGCCCCAGATAACCGTAACCTCCTGCGAAAATACGGCCTCGTGCTGGTCGGTTGGAGCACGCTGGTAGCCGTGTCGCTGGCCTGGAATCTGCACCATGAAGGGCGCAATACCCTGAATTCGGCCAGTGCCGCCGCCCGTGCCAGCGTCAACAAGGACATCATCTTCCGAAAATGGGTGGCTTCCCACGGGGGCGTATATGTTGCGCCCAGCGAGCGCACTCCGCCCAACCCCTATCTCAACGTGCCCGATCGCGACGTGGTCACCAGCACGGGCAAGCCGCTTACTTTGATGAACCCGGCCTATGCCTTGCGCGAGATGCAGAGCAATTTCAGCGATGAATATGGCATCCAGAGCCACATTACCAGCCTGAAGCCATTCAATCCGAAGAATGCGGCCGATGCCTGGGAAGCAGGCGCCCTGACCCGTTTCGAGCGGGGCAGCAAGGAGTTTCTGGAGGTACAGCAGATAGACGGTCAGCCATACATGAGGCTGATGCAGCCTCTTGTGGTGGAATCCGATTGCCTCAAGTGCCATGCGCAGCAGGGCTATAAATTGGGCGATATCCGTGGCGGTATCAGCACCTCCGTACCATTGAAGACTTATCTGGCGCACGAACGGGAGCGCGGCATCGAACTGGCGCTGTCCCACGGTGCGATCTGGTTGATCGGGCTGGCAGGCCTGGGTTTCTCATATCGGCGCGAACGCCGCATGGATATTGAGAGCGAAAAACTGGCAAATGCGCTGCATGAGAGTGAAAGCCGGTTTCGCACCATTGCCGATGTGGCTCCTATCATGATCTGGATGTCGGATACCGGTAAACGTTGCAATTTTTTCAACAAGGGCTGGTTACAGTTCACCGGCCGCAGCATGGAACAGGAGGTCGGTGCCAGATGGCTGGAAAGCGTACATCCGGATGACCGGAAGAGTTGTATTAATGCACACGCAGACGCCTTCGATGCGCGCCGCGAATTTCACACGGAATACCGGTTGCGCAGGTACGATGGCGAGTATCGCTGGCTCGCGGATCATGGGGTTCCCCGCTTTGACGGCGCTGGTGCATTTCTTGGCTACATCGGAAATTGTGTCGATATCACCGATAGCAAACAAATGGAGAGTGACCTGCGGCTGAGTGAAGCGCGCTACAAACGCATCACCGAGGGACTCACGGATTATCAATATACGGTACAAATCGAAAACGGCCGCGCCGTACAGACCACGCAAAGCTCTGATTGTGTGACGGTGACGGGATACACGGCGGAAGAATTTGCCGCCAACCCCTATCTATGGATCCAGATGGTTGTGCCGGAAGACCGCGAGCGGATCAGGGAGCATGTGCGCCAGGTTCTGATGGGGAAGGACGTTCCGCCCATCGAGCATCACATCATTCGGAAAGACGGAAAAATCCGGTGGGTGAGCGACACGATCATCCTGTTCAAGGATGCATCGGGAAAGCTATTGTCTTACGACGGCGTGATCAAGGACATCACCGAGCGCAAGAAGACCGAGGAACTGATCCGCAATATGGCTTTCTATGATTCGTTGACGCAACTTCCCAACCGCCGCATGTTGAACGACCGGCTCGGGCAGGCGATGGCCGCGAGCAAACGCAGCGGCTTGTACGGCGCGCTGATGTTCCTCGATCTGGATAACTTCAAGCCGTTAAACGATACGTACGGGCACGATATTGGCGATCTGCTGCTGATTGAGGTGGCGCGCCGCCTGACCGGTTGCGTGCGCGAGATGGATACCGTCGCGCGTTTTGGCGGCGACGAGTTCGTGGTGATGTTCAGCGAACTGGATGCGGACAAAACCGAATCAATCGCTCAGGCCAGTATCGTCGCGGAAAAAATCCGCGCCACGCTGGCCGAGCCATACCTGCTGGCGAGAAAGCAGGAGGGGCAGGCGGAGATTACCATCGAGCATCATTGCACGTCGAGCATCGGTGTGGTGCTGTTCATCGATCACGAAGCCAGCCCGGGAGACATTATCAAGTGGGCGGATATGGCGATGTACCAGGCGAAGGATGGCGGGCGCAACAGGTATCACTTTTATGAATGATTATAGAATCGGTCATTAAACAGATCAAAAAGATCGCTATACGTAGGCTGGTGGTGAGCAATGCGAACCCCAGCATGTTCGAGGTTGCCAAAGCAAAGCTGGGGTTCGTCCCTCACCACCAGCCTACGCACTGTTTCGTGGCCGCCTCTGATGATGAAATAACGACGCCGGGAATTCTTACAGCGCCTTGCTCACCTTCACGATGCCCTGATCCTCTTCGCTGGTCTTGCTGGCGAAGCCGAGGCGGGACATCAATTTGAGCATCTTGTGGTTGTTGCTCAGCACTTCGCCTTCGATCACCGATAGCCCGTTGGCGCGCGCGGCTTCCATCAGCGCGACCATTAGCTTCTGCCCCAAGCCCTTGCCCTGCATGTTGTCCGCGATCACCAGCGCGAATTCGCAGGTGTCGCCGTCCGGGTTGGTGGCGTAGCGCGCCACGCCGAGCTCAATTTCCTTCTCATGTTCGGCTGCTACGGCGATCAGCGCCATTTCGCGGCTGTAGTCGATCTGGGTGAAGCGCACCAGCATGGTTTCGGTGAGTTCCTGGATGCTGTTCATGAAGCGGAAATATTTGGATTCTTGCGACAGGTCATGCACGAAACGTTGCACCAGTTCGGCGTCTTCCGGGCGGATCGGGCGGATGGTGATGTCGGTGCCGTCGGCGAGTTGCCACTGGTTGACCAGTTGCGTGGGGTAGGGGTAGATCGCCATGTGCGCGTAACGGTCGGCGCTGGGCTGGCGGTATTCCACCACCACGCGCGCATCGGCGGCTAGTGCGCCGTTCTCGTCGAGGATCAGCGGGTTGATGTCCATCTCCTTGAGCAACGGCAGTTCGCACACCATCTCAGACACGCGCAGCAGCACGTCTTCCAGCGCGGCCATGTTGGCGGGCGCCATGTTGCGGAAGGCACCGAGCATCTTGGAGATACGCGTCTCGGCGATCAGTTCGCTGACCAGGAATTTGTTCAGCGGCGGCAGCGCGACGGCGCGGTCGCCCATGATCTCGACCGCCGTGCCGCCCGCGCCGAACGTGATCACCGGGCCGAACACCGGGTCGCTGGTCACGCCGATCATCAGCTCGCGGCCATTCGGCTTGACGATCATCGGCTCGATGGAAATCCCGTCCATCTTGGCGTTGGGGCGGTTGTGCTGCACGTTGTCGATGATGTGCTGGTAGGCGGCGCGCACCTCATGGGCATTGTTCAGGTTGAGCACCACGCCACCGGCATCGGTCTTGTGTGAGATGTCGGGCGAATTGATTTTCATCGCGACCGGGAAGCCGAGTTGTTGCGCGATCAGCAATGCCTCGTTGGGCGAATGCGCGACCATGGTGCGTGCGACCGGAATATTGAAGCACGACAACAGCGCCTTGGATTCCATCTCGGTCAACACCTTGCGGTGTTCCTGCATCGCGCCTTCGATGATCAGCCGCGCGCTTTCGACATCCGGCTCGACATGGTGCGAGAACGGACCGGGCATCTGCATCAGCAGCTTCTGGTTGCGGTAGTAGGCGGACAGGTGCGAGAACACTTCGACCGCCTGTTCCGGCGTGCGGAAATGCGGGCGGCGCGCCTTGGCGAACGCGTCGCGCGCGGCGGCGACCTGTGTCTCGCCCATCCAGCAGGTCAGCAGCGGCTTGCTGTGGGTGTTGGACAAGTCGATCAGCGCCTGCGCCGATTCCAGCGGTTTGGTCATCGCCTGCGGCGTGAGGATCGCCAGCACGCCGTCCACGTTGTCGTCCTCGAGGCAGGCCTTGACGGCATGGTGGTAGCGGTCCGCCTGCGCGTCGCCGATCACGTCCACCGGGTTGGCGTGAGGCCAGTTCGGCGGCAAATACTGGTT
>Ga0209343_10003173_pt1 | contig 20851 bp, 17 predicted proteins | sample RifCSPlowO2_02_FD_184026 | JGI IMG/M metagenome (GOLD analysis project Ga0209343, IMG submission 184026) | Groundwater microbial communities from Rifle, Colorado - Rifle CSP2_plank lowO2_0.2 (SPAdes) (version 2) | ecosystem: Environmental > Aquatic > Deep subsurface > Groundwater | place... | reverse complement strand
TGTCGCTGGCCAGCAGTTTGAGGCTTATTTGCTGCTCGCCAATTCTGGCCAGCAGGCTGGGTTGTGGGCCGTCGGCCAGCACGTCCAGCTCCACGGTGAAGGTCTGTTCGCCCTGCTTGAGCAGAAAACGCCAGGGTGCGCTGCCAGCGTTGCGCCAGCCGGAGAGGCCCGGTTGGTGCGCGCGGGCATTGGCCGATTGCTGGAACAGCAGGGCGGCAGCGGCGGCCAGTTCGCTGGCTTTTGGCGGCTGCGGACTAAGGCTCGGGTCGCTGGCGAAATGCTCGGCGATAAACGCGGTGGTGGCATTGCCGGCGGCAAACTCGGGGTGGCTGAGCAGGTTGGCGAGAAAGCGCTGGTTGCCGTTGACCCCCAGCAGCACGCAATCTTCAACCGCACGTACCAGCTTGCGCCGCGCTTCCTCACGGGTCGCGCCATAGGCGATGACCTTTGCCAGCATCGGATCGTAGAACGGGGTAATGGCCTGGCCTTCGACCAGGCCATGGTCGATGCGAATGCCATCGCGCAGTGCCGGCTCCCAACGCAGGGCGGTGCCGGTTTGCGGCAGGAAATTCTGCGTGGCATCTTCGGCGTACAGGCGCACCTCCATGGCGTGGCCGGTGAGGCGAATCTCGTCCTGCTTGAGCGGTAGCGGCTGGCCCTCGGCGACACGAATCTGCCAGGCAACCAGGTCCTGCCCGGTGATCAGTTCGGTGACCGGGTGCTCGACCTGTAGGCGGGTGTTCATTTCCAGAAAGAAGAATTCGCCGCTCTGATCCAGCAGAAACTCCACGGTGCCTGCGCCGACGTAGTTCACCGAGGCGGCGGCCTTGACGGCTGCTTCACCCATGGCGCGGCGCAGCTCGGGCGTCATCACCGGGCAGGGCGCTTCCTCGACCACTTTCTGGTGGCGGCGCTGCACCGAACAGTCGCGCTCGCCGAGATAAACGATGCTGCCGTGCTGGTCGCCAAATACCTGGATTTCCACATGGCGCGGTTGGATCACCGCGCGTTCGAGAATCAACTCTCCGGAGCCGAAGGCGTTCTGCGCTTCCGAGCGGGCGGTGCGAATCTGCGCCAGCAGCTCGCTGGATTCGTGGACCAGGCGCATGCCGCGACCACCACCACCGGCGCTGGCCTTGATCATCAGTGGGTAGCCGATACGCTGGGCCTCGCGGCTCAGGGTGTCGTCGTCCTGGGCTGCGCCCTCATAGCCGGGGATACAGGGCACTCCGGCCTCCAGCATGGCAATCTTCGACAGGCGCTTGCTGCCCATCAGGTGGATGGCTTCCACGGTCGGGCCGATAAACACGATGCCGGCGGCCTCGCAGGCGCGGGCGAAGTCGGCGTTCTCGGAGAGAAAGCCGTAGCCGGGGTGGATGGCATCGGCGCCGGTCTTCTGCGCCGCTGCGATGATGTTGTCGATCACCAGGTACGACTGGTTGACCTGTGCGGGGCCGATGCACACGGCTTCGTCGGCCAGCTGCACATGGCGCGCGCCGGCGTCGGCGGCGGAGTACACCGCCACGGTGCGGTAGCCCAGGTCCTGGGCGGTGCGCATCACCCGGCAGGCGATTTCCCCGCGGTTGGCGATCAGGATTTTGTTAAAGGCGGGCATTCGATGCTCCTGCTTTGCGTAGCCCGGATGCAATCCGGGGAATCATCTTTGCGAGCGGCCCCGGATTGCATCCGGGCTACGGTCGGTAATGTCAGTCCATCCGATCCATCATTGCGCCCACTTCGGCGCGCGCTTCTGCATAAAGGCCATGGTGCCCTCGACGCCTTCAGCACCGGTTACCGCCGCGGCAAACTGCTCGGCGGCGCGGTCCAGCAGCGGGCCGAGTGCTTCGGTTTCTGCGGCCAGCAGCAGGGCTTTGGTCTGGGCATTGGCCTGGGGCGCACATTGGCGTACCTGGCTAAGTACCTGGTGCAAACGAACGTCGATGGCTTCGCTATCAGATTCGCTGAAATGCACCAGGCCCAGACGTTCGGCTTCGCTGCCGTTAAAGCGAGCGGCGGTCAGGGCCAGGCGGCGGGTCTGGGTCAGGCCGATGCGCCGCACCACAAAGGGCGCAATCTGTGCCGGCAGAATCCCCAAGGTGGTTTCCGGCAGGCCGAATTTGGCGTCCTGCTGGCAGATGGCGATATCCGATACGCAGGCCAGGCCAAAGCCGCCGCCCAGTACCGCGCCTTCGAGCACAGCGATCAGCACCTGTGGCGCGCTCTGCGCTTCTTCCAGCAGGCTGCCGAAGGCGCGGTTAAGGCTGCGGTAGGCATCGCCACCCGCCGCTCTGGCACCGGCCATATCCTTGATATCGCCACCGGCGCAGAAATGCCCGCCGGCACCACGCAGCACAATGGCGCGCACGTTCAGATCATTGCGCAGGCTTTCCAGCACCGCGCGCAATTCGCTGACCATGGCCAGGCTCATGGCATTGCGGCTGTCCGGGCGGTTAAGGGTGATGTGCAGCACGCTGGCGTCGAGGCTCAGCAGCAGGGTTTGGCAAGCGGGTAATTGGGGCATTAGGTCTTCCTCGGTGTTTGCCGCTGCGCGCTTTGTGTAGGAGCCAGCTTGCTGGCGATCTCAGGCGCGCGGATCGCCAGCAAGCTGGCTCCTACAGGTCATGGCTCTAGCCTTTCTTTATGGCCTGCCATCCCTGGCGGCCACCCTTCGGGCCGTCGCTACGCGACGTTAAAAATAGCTTCCGGCTATTTTTTCTTGCCTGGCAGAATGCCCATCAGCTTGCAGATAATGCCGAGCATGATTTCGTCGGCACCGCCGCCGATGCTCACCAGGCGCACGTCGCGGTAGGCGCGGGCCACCGGGTTTTCCCACATGTAGCCCATGCCGCCCCAGTACTGCAGGCAGCTGTCGGTGACTTCACGGCCAAGGCGGCCGGCCTTGAGCTTGGCCATTGAGGCCAGGTTGGTGACGTCGCGGCCGCGTACGTACTGCTCGGTAGCCTGGTAGACCAGGGCACGCAGGCACTCGACTTCGGTCTGCAGCTCGGCCATGCGGAAGTGGATGACCTGGTTGTCGATCAGTGCATTGCCGAAGGTCTTGCGCTCCTTGCAGTAGTCGATGGTGGCGTTGATGCAGTGCTCCAGGCCTTTGATCATGTTGGCCGCGCCGAACAGACGTTCTTCCTGGAACTGCAGCATCTGCATCATAAAACCGGCACCTTCGTGGCCGATGCGGTAGCGCTGCGGTACGCGTACGTTGTCGAAGAACACCTGGGCGGTCTCCGAGCTGCGCATGCCGAGTTTGTCCAGATGCGGGCTGACGCTGATGCCTGGGGTGTTCATCGGCACCATGATCAGCGACTTATTGACGTGGGGCTTGTCGTCCGAGGTATTGGCCAGCAGGCAGATAAAATCGGCGGATGGGGAGTTGGTGATCCACATCTTGCTGCCATTGATCACATAGTCGCTGCCGTCTTTCTTGGCGGTGGTTTTCAGTCCGGCCACATCCGACCCTGCACCCACTTCGGAAACGCCGATGCAGCCGACCATCTCACCGGCAATCGCAGGCTTCAGGAACTCTTCGCGTAGTTCATCGGAGCCAAAGCGCGCCAGGGCCGGGGTGCACATATCGGTCTGCACGCCGATGGACATCGGGATGCCGCCGCAGATGATGGTGCCGAACTCTTCCGCTGCGACTATCGAGTAGCTGTAGTCCAGACCCATGCCGCCGAACTTCTCCGGCTTGGAAATGCCCAGCAGGCCCAGATCACCGGCCTTCTTGAAGATTTCGTGGATCGGGAAGCGGCCGTCCTTTTCCCACTGCTCGACGTGCGGGTTGATTTCCTTGTCGACAAAGTTACGGACCGTGCGGCGCAGCTCTTCGTGTTCTTGGGTAAAGATCATTTTTATTCTCCGAAGGGTTACAGGCGGGCTACGCCGAAAGTGGTGGTTTTAAGCGGGCGAACAGCGGCTTCGGCACAGATATCCAGCAGGTAGCCGAGCAGCTTGCGCGTATCGCGCGGGTCGATCAGTCCGTCGTCCCACAGGCTGGCGGTGCCGTACAGCGCGGTGGATTGGCTGTCGAGCTTCTGCGCGGTGACGGTTTCCAGCATGTCGAGCATTTTCGGGTCGGCTTCCTTGCCTTCCTTCAGGTGTTTTTCCTCGGTGACGATGCGCAGCACCTTGCCGGCCTGGGCACCGCCCATCACGGCGGTTTTGCTGTTGGGCCAGGCGAAGATAAAGCGCGGATCGAGGCCGCGACCGCACATGGCATAGTTGCCGGCCCCGTAGGAGCCGCCTACGACTATGGTCAGTTTTGGCACCGTGGCGTTGGCCACCGCCTGGATCATCTTCGAGCCGTGCTTGATCACGCCGAGCTGTTCCGACTCGGTGCCGACCATAAAGCCGGTGGTGTTGTGGAAGAACAGGATCGGCGTGTTGCTCTGCTCACACAGCTGGATAAATTGCGCCGCCTTGGCCGCGCCTTGTGGGGTGATCGGGCCGTTGTTGCCGATAAAGCCGCAGGGCTGGCCTTCGATCTGCAAGTGGCCGCAGACGGTCTGATTGTCGAACTCGTTCTTGAAGTCGAGAAACGCCGAACCGTCGGCGATACGGGCGATGATTTCGCGCACGTCGTAGGGCTTCTTGGCATCAAACGGCACCAGGCCGAGCAGTTCTTCGACCGGGTACAGCGGCTCGCTGTAGACCTTGGCCGGGCGCGCGGGCAGTTGGGCATTCCACGGCAGCATGGCGAGGATTTCGCGGGCGATGCGCACGCCATCGGCGTCGTTTTCCGCCAGGTATTCGGCGGTGCCCGCGACCTGAGCGTGCATCTCGGCACCGCCCAGTTGCTCATCGGTGGCGATCTCGCCGGTGGCGGCTTTCAGCAGCGGCGGGCCGGCGAGAAACATCTTGGCCTTGCCGCGTACCACCACCACGTAATCCGACAGACCCGGCTGGTACGCTCCGCCGGCGGTGCTGGAGCCGTGCACCACGGTGATCTGCGGTAAACCCATGGCGGACATGCGCGCCTGGTTGGCAAAGCCCCGTGCGCCTTCGACAAAGATGTCTGCCGCGTAGTTGAGGTTGGCTCCGCCGCTTTCGGTCAGGGCCACCACCGGCAGTTTGTTCTCGAAGGCGATCTGCTGCAAACGCAGGGTCTTCTTCAGCCCGGTGGGGGAGATGGTGCCGCCTTTGATGGCGCTGTTGCTGGCGGTGACCAGGCAGCGCACCCCGGCGATATAGCCGATACCGGAAATGATCCCGCCGCCAGCCTGGGTGCCGTCCTTGTCGTCGTGCAGCTTGTAGCCGGCCAAGGAGGCCAGTTCGAGAAACGGCGCGCCCGGGTCGAGCAGCAAGTTCAGACGTTCACGCGGCAGCAGTTGGCCGCGCTTTTCGAATTTGGCTTTGGCTTCAAAGGCCTTGTTCAGGCAGTTCCGTTCGATCTGGCGAAAGCTGTCGACGGCGGCGAGCATGGCTTCGCGGTTGTTGGCGAAGTCCTCGCCGTGCACGTCGATCTCGGAATGGATAACCGGCATGGCGTTACTCCTCGCCCTTGAGTACGTCAGGCACATAGGCCCGGTGGAAGCCGTTATAGGTCTCGCTGTTTTTCGCCTTGCCCAGGGTCCAGGCGCGGGTGCCCTGGCTTGCCGCGCCGTCAATGCGGATGGTGTTGCCGCTGATGAAATTGGCACCTGGCGTGAGCAGGAAGACGATGGCGGCGGCCACCTCCGATTCGCTGCCGATGCGCTGCAGCGGCACGTGATCCTTGAGCGAGCGGATCATGTTCTTCATCGATTCGGGGTAGGTGTCCATGCCGCTGGAGGCGATCCAGCCCGGTGCCACGGCGTTGACCCGTACCCCGGCATGGCCCCATTCGTAGGCGGCGGTCTTGGTGAAGTTCTCCATACCGGCACGCGCCGCGCCCGAGTGGCCCATGCCCGGCATGCCGCCCCACATGTCGGCGAGCATGTTGACGATGCTGCCGCCGTGTTTGCTCATGCTCTGCAGGAAGACTTCCTTGGCGATCAGAAAGCCGCCCACCAGGTTGGTGCGCACCACGGTCTCGAAGCCTTTCTGGTTGATGCCGATCAGCGGTGCGGGAAACTGGCCGCCGGCGTTGTTGACCAGGTGATGGATCTGCCCGCGCTCGGCCACCACGGCTTTGACCATGGCCTTGACCGCTTCCTCGTCACGGATATCGCAGACCTGCAAGCTGGCGCTGCCGCCGTCTTCAACGATCTCACCGCAGGTGGCTTCGAGTTTTTCCAGCTTGCGCCCGACCAGCACCACATGGGCCCCCAGGTGCGCCAGTTCGTGGGCGGTGCAACGGCCGATACCGCTGCCGCCACCTGTGACCATAATGGTCTGGCCGCTAAAGAGGCCGGGTTTAAACACCGAGTCGTAGCGCATTGTTATTGTCCTTGTTCGAGGCTAGCGGCCAGCGCTTTGGGCACCGGTATCGGGAACTCCAGCAGCTGCTGGGCGAAGGCCTTGCCTTGCGGGTCGATGCGCAAGGAGGCGACGCCGCCGCCACCCAGGGCGTTCTCCAGCAAAAAATTCAGGCTATGGCTGCCGGGCAGATACCAGCGGCTGACCTTGCCGGTTTGCGGGTCGAGCGCGTGCTGCATCCATTCGGCCACGGCACCTTCACTCAGCGCAGCGGCGATCCAGGCCAAGTACTCGGGCTTTCTGGCCATCACACCAATATTGCTGTGGTTGCCCTTGTCGCCGGAGCGTGCCACGGCCAGCTTGATCAGCGGTACGCAGGCGTCGGCCTGACCGCTTGGTAGCGGGGCGGGGCTCTCAGCTGTGATTTGCGTGCTATCCAGTACCGCGATCTGCGGCAGTTCGATCGGGGTAAGTTCACCGTCGATTTCCACCTGTAACTGGCAGGCGGACTTGTCGGCAAGGAAACTGAAAAGACGGATTACCGGGTAGACGGTAGGGCGACCACCGACGATGCCGGTCAGGCCCGGGGCCATGCCGGTGGCGGCCTGGGCGATCTCGCGGGAGAACAGGATCAGTGCTTCCTTCTTGGCATGGCGCACGGCGATCTTGATCACGATCTCTCGGGTGTCGGTACGCTGGCCACGGGGGCCGTAGGTGGCTTCGGAACCGAGCAGTTCGATGCTGACTTCCTTATATGGACCCCAGCCGCGCTCGGCGAACATTTCCTCGGTCTTGTTGATGATCGCCTGGCTGACGCGCCGGGCTTTTTTAACCGCATCGATACCCGCCATCAGGCAGCTGGCGGTGCAGCGAAAACCGTCCGGGTGGGTGGCGCTGACCTTGTATTGATCAGTTGGCGGCAGGCCGCGCGCGCCTTTCAGCTCAACCCGGTTGTCGCCGACTTGGGTCAGTTGCACCTGGGTGAAATCGCAGAGCACATCGGGCAGGTAATAGGCCCGTGGATCGCCGATTTCATAGAGCATCTGCTCGCCTACGGTAAAAGGCGTGACCAAGCCGCCGGAACCATCCGGCTTGGCCACGACAAAACTGCCATCGGCCGCCACTTCCACCACTGGGAAGCCGATATGCTCAAAATCCGGCACGCTTTCCCAATCGGTGAAGTTGCCGCCGGTGCACTGCGCGCCGCATTCGATGATATGCCCGGCCAATGCGGCCTGGGCGAGCTGGTCGTAGTCGCTCCAGCTCCAGGCAAATTCATGCACCAGGGCGGCGCTGACCACGGCGCTGTCGACCACGCGACCGGTGATGACGATATCCGCACCGAGCTTCAAGGCTTCGACGATGCCCGGCGCACCGAGGTAGGCGTTGACCGAGACGCAGAAGGGCGGCAACGGCGCGCCGCTGAACATCTCTACTGTGCCGGCCTTGGCCAGTTCACCAAGCTTGGGCTGCAGGTTGTCGCCGTGCAGCACGGCAATCTTCAAGCTAACTCCGGCTTGCTCGCAGACAGCAGCTAGGGCTGCGGCGCAGGCGCTGGGGTTGACCCCACCAGCGTTGCTGATCACGCGGATATTCTTCTTGGCTATGTCCTGCAGCAGCGGTGCCAGGGTTTCCACAAAGTCGGTGGCGTAGCCGGCATCCGGCTTCTTCATTCGTGCGCCGGCCATGATCGACATGGTCACTTCGGCCAGGTAATCGAATACCAGGTAATCCAGCTCGGTGCCCTGTACCAGCTGAGCGGCGGCGGTGCTGGTATCGCCCCAGAAGGCGGAAGCGCAGCCGATGCGTACGGTTTTAGTCATTGGAATAGGTCCGCAACACATAAATAAGGTGAGTTGAAGGCTACCAAGCAAGCGCTTGGTTGAAAAGCCCCTGGGCGAACCTTTCTAACCTAAAGTGTGGCCAAGCGCTTGCTTGGGTGGCGCGCGCAGCATAAATTTCACCAATAATGACAAGCACTTGGCTCAAAGGCGCAGGGTGTTGGGTTCAAGGCAATAAAAGTTGGAGAGTATTTAGCGTGGATGATCAACAAGCGCAGGCGGTGATGCAGCAACTGGTGGCCAGTGGGCAGATCACCGATCCGGACAGCGCACGCGGCAAACTGCTGCAAACCGCCGCGCACCTGTTTCGTAGCAAGGGATACGAGCGCACCACGGTGCGCGACCTGGCCAGTGCCGTGGGCATTCAGTCCGGCAGCATCTTTCATCACTTCAAGAGCAAGGACGAGATCCTGCGTTCGGTGATGGAGGAGACCATTCGCTACAACACCGCGCTGATGCAAGCCTCTCTGGCCGAAGCGAGCGACCTGCGCGGCCGCGTGCTGGCGCTGATCCGTTGCGAACTGCAATCGATCATGGGCGGCACCGGCGAGGCCATGGCGGTGCTGGTGTATGAGTGGCGCTCGCTGTCGGAGACAGGCCAGGCCTTTATCCTCGAGCTGCGCGACAACTATGAACAGCTCTGGTTGCAGGTGTTGGGCGAGGCCAAGGCGGCCGGTTATTTCAAGGCCGATCCGTTTATTCTGCGCCGCCTGCTGACCGGCGCGCTAAGCTGGACCACCACCTGGTTCCGCCCCGAAGGGCCGATGACGCTGGATCAGCTGGCCGAAGAAGCGCTGTCGCTGGTGATCAAGGACGTTTGAGTTCGACGGGATGGCTTTGGGCTAGTATTTTGGCCTCAAGGGATGGGGTGTACTCCTAGGGAAATCAATGGTCGTTTTTGTCCGCGGTGGAGCGTGTCTCTTGTCCATGCTGGTGCGAAGTCTGTGTCTCGGCTCCCTGCTGTGCCTCGCTCTGCCGGTGTGGGCTGCTGAAGAGGTACGGGTCGGTGCCTATCACTTTCCGCCCTATATGGTTAAGCCGGAGAGTGCCGAGCCGAAGGGGCTGGTGCCTGATTTGCTGGCCGCGCTCAATCAACTGCAGACTGCCTACCGTTTCGTTTTGGTGGCGACCTCAACCATGCGCCGCTACCGCGACCTGGGCAGTGGCCGCTTCGACCTGATCCTGTTCGAGTCCCCCCAGTGGGGCTGGCAGAACACCTCGCATGCCGCGTTGAACCTGCATATCGAGGATGCCGAGGTGTATGTCGCCCGCGCGCGGCCGGGCCGCGACCAGAGCTATTTCGATGAGCTCAAGGGCAAGCGTCTGGCCCTCTACAATGGCTACCACTATGGTTTCGCCGATTTCAATTCGGACCAGCAATTTCTGACCGAGCACTTTGATGCACGGCTCACCTATTCCCATGACAGCAATCTGGTCATGCTGATGCGTGATCGGGCGGATATTGCGGTGATTACCCATTCCTACCTGCGCCTCTACCAGGATCGGCACCCGGAGCTGCGTGCGACCTTTCTGGTATCGCAACGGGTCGATCAGTTCTATCGCCACCAGGCGCTGTTTCGTCCGCAGGCCCCAGTGACGCCGGAGCGCTTTGCCGAGCTGTTGCAGGCCCTCAATAGTGACGGTCGGCTGGACCGCCTGTTGAGGCGTTATCATCTGCAAAACCCATCTGGGTCGCTGCGTGACTGAACTTGCACTATTCGGTCAGCTTTTGCTGGAGTAGGCTGGCAGTCATAAGTAAGTGAGGAAGTTGGCCATATGCCTGTGTCCATGGGTAGGTTGATCAGGGGTTGCAGTCTGGCGCTTGCGTTGTGGGTGTCTGCACCCCTGGCCGCCGAGCAGGTGGTGCATGTTGCTGGCGTGTATTTTCCGCCCTATGTGTTCAAGTCCGACGAACAGTTGCGTAAGACGGGGCTGCTCGCGGATCTGCTGGATGAGCTGAACCGGCAGCAGACCGAGTTCCGCTTTGTCATGGTGCCGACCTCGATCAAACGCCGCTTCGGTGATTTTCAGCAGGGGCGGATCGACCTGGCCATTTTCGAGAACCCGGAATGGGGCTGGCAGGACATTGCCCATAGCGCCGTGGACATGGGCCTGGAGGACTCGGAGGTGTTTGTCAGCCGAGCCGAACCGGGGCGCGACCAGCATTATTTCGAGCGGTTGGAGGGCAAGCGTCTGGCCCTGTACCACGGCTATCACTATGCCTTTGCCGACTTCAATGCCGAGCCCGAGTACTTGGTCAAGCGCTTCAACGCGATCCTGAACCACTCCCATGACAGCAATCTGCTAATGGTATTGCGTGGGCGGGCGGATATCGCCCTGGTGACGCGCTCCTATATCGGCGACTTTCTTGAGCGCTACCGCGAATACGCCGGGCAACTGCTGATCTCCGAGCGTGTCGATCAGCGTTATCGCCACCATGTGCTGCTGCGTCCCGGTGCGCCGATCAGTGCCGATCAGTTCAGCGCGCTGCTTGAAACGCTTCGCCGCAATCAGCGTTTGGCCGAGATATTCGGGCGCTATCACGTGACGGTCGTGCCTAAGGCCGATACCTCGCTTAGCGCCGGTGGCGGGGGCTAGTTGTTTGTTATGTACCCAGACGCTTATGGCCGCCAGGGCCTATGGCTGCTGAAAGTAGCGCTCAAGTAGATAGGGATCGTCGAAATGTGCGCTGCCGATAAAGGCGGTGGCGTGTCGTCCCCACTGGCGCATGGCACCCGGCGACTTGACCCCGGACGGCCATAATAGCCAGCGTTCCAGACGTTGGCTGCCGGCAATCAGGCCGTCTGCGCGGTACAGGCTACGTTGACCCTGGGGGTGTGGCAGCTGGCGCAGGTGGTCGAGGGGCAGGGTCTGGTAACTCACCCCAGGGTAGAGCGAGCGACGGGAATCGACCCAGCTCAGGTTGTGCTCGCCCGCGCTCAACCACAGGGTGGCGGCCCGGTCGCCCGCGAAGTTCAGGCGGTGCGCCTGACGCGCTTCTTCACCCACAGGTTGCCGTAACTGCAGCGGCGAGCCAGCCGGCAGGTAGAAGCTGTGCCAGCAGCCGCAGGGGTGGATGCTGTCGTAGAGCAAGGCATGCCCCTGCTGGTCCAGAGTGACGCGCCAGATCAGGCCGTCCAGTTCGCCGCCGAACAGATCCAGAGCGTGGGGCTTGGGCCGCTGGCTGAACCAGAGCTGGTAGCTCAGCTGCAGGTGCCAGCGCCCCTGGAAGCGGCTCCAGCCGCTGTGCCGGTATAGCCGAATATGCTGCTGATTGAAGCCCCGCGTGCCATCGGCGCGAAACTGGGGGCTGCCAAGCCTGTCGCTGCGGCTGTCTTGCTCGACCTTCAACCAGGGTGTGTGGCGGTTGAAGAGGGCTTCGAGTTCTGCCGGCTGGGCCTGGGGCAGCCCCAGGGCATCCTCGACCAGCCTGATCGAAATCGTCTGGGTTCTGCTTGGTAACGGCTGGTAGCCCAGCCACTGTGCGCCGTCTGTGGGAGCTGTGGCCCGGGCCGCGCTGTGTTGCCAGGCAGCCACGCCTCTGGCGAAGATGGGTTTGAAAAGAGGGTAGAGGCCCGCCACGCGTGCCCAGGTGCGGTAGTCGTCGGCCACCTGGGCCGCCGCGACTGCGCGGGCAAAGGCGGGTGGGTTGTCGAGCAGGCGCTCGACCTGACGGCTACGGCAGGTACTCAGCGCCTGCTGGCGCTGCGGGCTGCTCCACAGCCGCCGCGGCTCGTCCGCCAGTTGCGCCAGCTCGATCATGCTGGCTTCGGCGTCCCGTGCGGCCAGGCGCTGTAGCCACAGCCGCCGTTGCGCCCGGCTTTGCGCATTCGCACCCAGGGCCGCCAGGGTGCGCTCGCTGCGCAAGCCGGCAAAGCCCTCCAGAGGCTGATACTGTGCGTCCCGCTGTGCCCGGGTGGCACCCTGCAGTTGCTCGAACAGCGCCGTGCAGTTGTCGCCATCTCCGGGTTGCGGCAGCTGTGAGCAGCCCAGCAACAGGATGCACAGCAGGCTAGCGCTGCTCAGCGTCCTTGGCATCTTGGGCGTCCATCTCGAGGTTGCGTTTGCGGACGATTTCCCGCTGTTCGGCGGTAAGGGGAACGTCTTTGGCGGTGCGCAACAATACGAGCAGGCCGCTTACAATCGAACCCAGCACGAGCACCAGCAGTAACCAGATGTACCAAGGCATGATTCATTCCTCCACGTAGACTTCACCATATCGCGCCTGGGGCGGTTTGTCAGAAGCGCTTGGTGGCGGGCCTCGCTTGCCTCACTGCCTGGCGTCAAAAGGTGCGGCCGCCGGGTGTTGTTGTCGCGCTAAGCGCGGCAGCGGCAGCAGGTCGGTGGTGCATGCGTGAGCGCCTCAGCGGTTCGAGGATTGCTCGCGGGCATATGACCCCGCTCCTGCGCGGTATCTCGGTTGCAGGAGCGGGCCATGCCCGCGAACAGCAGCTAGCGCCGCACCTGCTTGAGGGTTTCGGCGATCAGGAAGGCCAGTTCCAGGGACTGGTCGGCGTTCATTCGCGGATCGCAGTGGGTGTGGTAGCGGTCCGACAGGCTGTCCTCGGTCACCGGCCGCGCGCCGCCGATGCATTCGGTGACGTTCTGCCCGGTCATCTCGATATGGATGCCGCCGGCGTAACTGCCTTCGGCCTGGTGTACGGCGAAGAATCGCTTCACTTCGGCGAGGATCTGCGCAAAGTCGCGGGTCTTGTAACCGGTGGAGGCCTTGATGGTGTTGCCGTGCATCGGGTCGGAACTCCACAGCACCTGGCGACCTTCGCCCTGCACTTTGCGCACCAGGCGCGGCATATGGGCTTCGACCTTGTCCGCGCCCATGCGCACGATCAGGTTGAGGCGACCCGGGTCGTTGTCCGGGTTGAGGATGTCGATCAGGCGGATCAGCTCGTCGGGGTCCATGCTCGGGCCGACCTTGACCCCGATCGGGTTGCCGACACCGCGCAGGAATTCGACATGGGCCCCATCCAGCTGGCGGGTGCGGTCGCCGATCCACAGCATATGGGCCGAGCAGGCGTAGTCGCCGCCGGTCAGGCTGTCGCGACGTACGAAGGCCTGCTCGTAGTTGAGCAACAGGGCCTCATGGGCGGTGAAGAAGCTGGTCTCGCGCACTTGCGAGGAGCCGTCCATGCCGCAGGCACGCATAAAGGCCAGGGTTTCGTCGATGCGGTTGGCCAGGTGGCTGTACTTCTCGGCCAGGGCCGAGTTGGCGATAAAGTCCAGGTTCCACTGGTGCACCTGATGCAGGTCGGCAAAACCGCCCTGGGCGAAGGCACGCAGCAGGTTGAGCGAAGCGGTGGACTGGTGGTAGGCCTGCAGCAGGCGCTCCGGGTCCGGTACGCGGCTGGCAGAGTCGAAGCCGATGCCATTGACGATATCGCCGCGGTAGGCGGGCAGGGTCACGCCGTCGATGGTTTCGTCATTGGCCGAGCGCGGTTTGGCGAACTGGCCGGCCATACGCCCGACCTTGACCACCGGGCAACCAGCGGCGAAGGTCATGACGATGGCCATCTGCAGCAGCACCTTGAAGGTGTCGCGGATTTTTGCGGCGGAAAACTCGGCGAAGCTCTCGGCGCAATCGCCGCCCTGCAGCAAGAAGGCGCGGCCCTGGGTCACCTCGGCAAACTGGCGGCGCAGTTCGCGGGCCTCGCCGGCAAATACCAGCGGCGGATAGCCGGCCAGGGTCTGCTCGACTCTGCCCAGGTGGGCGGCATCCGGGTACTGCGGTTGCTGCTGGATGGGCTTGGCTCTCCAGCTTTCGGGGCTCCAGGGTTGCGACATTGCGGTTCTCGGCTTCTGACAATTCGGGCGAGCGGGCATGGTAACCGATAAGCCCGGCGCTTCAAGCCGATAGGCGCGATAGAGCCGCTGCATGGTGACGCACGGCTCAGGCGATGGTGGGTTTTAAACCTGCGGCCTCGCCAACACTTTTAGTGGCCTGCTACCAGTAGCAGGCCGCCGGTGACCAGCAGCAACAGGTAGATGGCGATGCGGAAATGCTGCTCGTTAAAACGCCGATGCAAACGCTCGCCTAGCCATACGCCGATCAGCAGCAAGGGCGCATAGCTGAGCACTTGTGGCAGGGCGGGCAGCAAACGGCCGTCGAGCAGAAAGGCCACTGTCAGCAGGCTGTTGAGGCTGAACCACACAGTGACCAGGGTGGCGCGCAGGCGCGCCTTGTCCAGCTGGGTGCCGGCCAGGGCGATTACCAGCAGCGGCCCGCCGGAGGCAAACAGGCCATGGCTGATGCCCGCGCACAGGCTAAGCAGGCGGCTAAGCCACAGGGGCCGCACGGGTTGCACTGCAGCGTGACGCAAACGCCATAGCTCGCGGGCGGCGAACCACAGCACCAGTGCGCCAAACAGGCGCTTGGCCAGGGCGGCGTTCAGCCAGGGCAGCAGGGCGTAGCCGATCAGGGTGCCGACGACCATACCTGGCAGGATCATGCTCAGCAGCAGTGGGCGGTCGATCATCTGTCGATGCCGCCAGACCAGGTAGCCGGTCATGCAGATATTCAGCGGCACCAGCACCGGCAGCAGCTGGTCGATGGGCAGCAGCAAGGCACCCAGCGACAGGGCGATGACGATGCTGCCGAAACCGGTGATTGCCTCCAGGGTGTACGCCAGCAGGATAAAGCCGGCCAGCGTTAACCAAATAATGTCCATCAGCCCATCTCCGCGGCGAAACGTGCGCTCATCTTGCGGTAATAAAACCCGGGAGCGATGCGCCAGAGCAGGCTGGCCAACCAGCTGCCGCGGTCTGGAAACAGCCGTTCGCGGCCTTGCCTCTGGGCCTGGAGAATCTGCGCGGCCATCCAGTCGGCACCGCGTATCTGGCCAACGGTCGAGCGACCGTGTTGTGCCTGCTTGCCGTCGCCGCCCAGGGCGTTCTGCTCGATGGGTGTATCGAGAAAGCTCGGGTACACCAGCAGCATGCCGATGCCATCGCGAGCGGCCTCGGCGCGCAAAACCTCGAAGAACTGGCCGAGGGCGCTTTTCGCGGCGCAATAACCGGCGCGGCCCAGCACCGGCATCCAGCCGGCCATGGAGCCGATGGCGATAATCTGCCCACCGCTCTGGCGCAGCAGCGGCAGGGCGCTCAGGGTCAGTTCTACGGGAGCCTGATAATCCACGGCCATGACTTTGCGCAGCACCACCGGGTCTGTCTGCATGGCGGGCGAGCGGTGGGTGATGCCGGCGTTATTGATCAGCACATCGAGGCCGCCGAAGCGCTCGCTGCAGGTTTGCAGCAATTGCTGATGCAGATGCGGGTCGGTGATATCGCCGGCCAGGCCGATTACCCGCTCTGCGCCCAGCTCATTTACCCGCGCGCTCAGGCCGTCAGCATTGATATCGGTGAGCAGCAGGTTGCAGCCTTGCCCGTGATAGGCGCGCGCAAGCTGCCAGCCGAGGCCACTGGCGGCCCCGGTGATCAATATGCTGTGCATTATTTTTCTCCAGCGCTGGCTAGAACCGCAGGTATTAGCGGCAGGCTTGCGGGTGGCCGACGCGACCAGATAAACGCCAGGGTCAGGCCGCTGACCAGGTGCCAGCAGCCCCAGAACGCGGCGATTAGCAGCATGCCGCTGGCCTGGGGGAAGAAGGTAAAGATGATCACCAGGCCCAGGGCTGAGTTCTGAATGCCCACCTCCAGGGTGATCGCCCGGCGATCCGCTGCCGGCAGCCCGGATAGCCGCGCGCAGCCGTAGCCCACCGCCAAGGCCAGGGCGTTGTGCGCCACCACCAGCCAGAAGAACAGATGGAAATGGGTGATGAACTGGTCGAGGTTGCGGCTGAAGGCCAGGGTCACGAAGGCCAGCATCACCAGCAGGGCAAAGATGCGCAGCGGCTTTTCCACCCTGAGGGACAGGCTGGGAAAGCGCCGGCCGATCCACATGCCGGCGATCAGCGGCAGGCCGAGTACCAGCAATACCAGAAGCAGCAGGCTGACCGGTTCCATGGCGATTTCAGTCAGCAGCGGGCGGGTCAGCGGGTTGAGCCAGGCGTAAAAGCCGAAGTTCAGTGGCGTCAGCACGCTGGCGGCGAGACTGGACACGGCGGTCATGCTCACCGATACTGCGACGTTGCCACGGGCCATCCAGGTCATGATGTTGGAGAAGCTGCCGCCGGGGCAGGCCGCCACCAGCATCATACCCAGAGCCAGCATCGGCTCGATGCGCAGCGCCCAGCAGGCCAGGCAGGTCAGTGCCGGCAGCAGAATAAACTGTGCCAGCAGACCAATCATCGGTGCCTTGGGCTCGCGGACGATGCGTTTGAAGTCATCCAGGCGCAGGTCCAGCGAGACACCGAACATCATCACGGCGAGGATGATGTTGATCAGCACCAGGCTGCTGGGGTCGAACTGGATATTCACCGGCTCCATCACGGGCTTCCTTCAATTGTGCGGCTGGTGACAGTGGGCAGTGCCGCTAGGCCGGCGCGCAGGTTGTTGCTGTGCTGCGCGATGCTCTGACGATAGCTGTCCTTGTGCACGTAGTAGGCCATGCGTTCCAGTTGCAGGTATTGGTAGCCACCGTCCAGGCGCATGCTCGCCCGTTCGCGCTTGAGTGCCTGGAAGTCCTTGGCCGCCTGGCTGCCAGCCTGCAGGCTCTTGATATACAGCGCTACCAGCTCGGCCTGCTCGTCACGGCCCTGCCAGCCGAGGCCGGAGGCTTCGACCATGCCCAGCATAAACAGGTCGTCGTACTCGGGATGGAACACGTTGAGGTACAACTGCGGCGCGCCGGCGCTACTCGGCCAGTTGAGGTGCGCGCGGTCGATAAAGGGGTAGTCGAGCTTGTAGCCGGTGCCTTGCAGAATCAGGTCGTACTCGGCCTGTTCGCCATCGCTGAAAGTCACTTGCAGGCCATCGACCTTGGCCACATCGCGGCGCGCCTTGATATCGCCATGGCCGAGGTAATGCAGCACCAGTGAGTTCATCACCGGGTGTGATTCGTAGAGTTTGTAATCCGGGTCGGGCAGGCCGTACTGCGACGGTTTGCCGACCAGCGCGCGCACAAGCAGGCCGTCGAGAAATTGCTTGAGCGGGCGCGGCAGTTTGATCGCGCCGCCGAGGGTGTCAGTGGGGCGGCCCAGGGTGAATTTGGGCAGGAAGTAATAGCCGCGGCGCACCGACAGATCCACCGAGGCGGCGCGGTGGACGGCGTCTACGGCGATATCGCAGGCGGAGTTGCCGCAGCCGATCACCAGTACGCGCTTGCCGTCGAACACCGCCGCCGAGCGGTAGTCGCTGGAGTGCATCAGCTCGCCAGTGAATTTTCCAGGCAGCGCCGGCCGATTGGGCGCGTGCAGGGTGCCGTTGGCCATCAGCACGCCGTCGACCAGCCATTCGCGCTGCACGCCGTCCTGCTCGCTGATCAGCTTCCAGCCTTTGTCCAGGCGCTGGATTGCCACCACACGGGTATTGAATTGGTAATGCGCATACAGGCCGAAGTGCTCGGCGTAGTCGCGGAAGTAGCGGCGCATTTCACTGTGATGCGGGTAGGGAGCCACCTCGGCGCGCATCGGGAATTCGCTGAACTGGGTGGTGCCCTTGGAGGAAATCAGGTGCGCCGAGTCGTACATGGTGCTGTGCGGGTTGTCGATGTCCCACAGGCCGCCGACATCCGCGTGCAGTTCGAAACCGACAAAGTCGATGCCGTGCTTGTGCAGTTGACGTGCTGTACACAGCCCCATGGGGCCGGCACCGATAATGGCGTACATGGCAAACCTCGATATTTGTTTTTATTGTTGTAGCCGCATAGCGACGAACTCGACGCTCCCGACTGCGGCAAATTATCGCGTGACCAGGGGAGGGTGCCTCAATGACAATTAGCGCCTTTCCCCTGGCCGAAATGGTCGGGGATGTCATGGTGGAGAGTGGTGGATGCCAGGTTTACCCCCGGTCGGTCAGATGCCGGACCCGCTGTTGATCGCCGAAGTGCACGATGCCTTCGGGGTGATCCAGGTAGTCGAAATGGGTGCTTATCGCTTTCTCGAGTTCGGCGAAGCGATCGAGCAGAGCTGCGTCTATATGCCGGACCCCAGCTGGCTGGAGTATGACTATACCCGCGCCATGCTGCTCGGTGCCTTGTGCCATGAGCACCCGGAAAGCGCGCTGTTTCTCGGCCTCGGTGCCGGCAACCTGACCCAGGCCTGCCTGAAGTTTCTGCCGCTGGAAGATGTCGAGGTGATCGAGCTGCGCGCCGATGTGCCGCGCTTGGCCATGGAGCATATGGGCCTGGTCGATGACCCGCGCCTGACCATCCGCATCGGCGATGCCCTGGAACTGCTGGAAAGCGCGGAAAAGACTGATCTGCTGTTTGTCGACCTTTATACCGATCACGGCCCGGCGACCGGGCACCTGGCCTGGCGCTTTCTGGAAAACTGCCAGAAGCAGCTCAACCCTGGCGGCTGGTTGATTATCAACCAGTGGGCCGGCAACGACGGCAAACCGCTTGGCGCACCGCTGCTGCGCGGCCTCTACCATCGGCATTATTGGGAGTGCCCGGTTAAGGAGGGCAACGTGGTGTTGCTGGTGCCGGCGGATCTTGACCAGCAGCTCGACCAGGACGAGTTGTTGCGCCGCGACGAGCTGCTGGCCCCGCAGCTGGGGTATTCATTGCGGTCGTTGATACAGGCGCTGCGCCCGGCGACCTAAGCAGGTGCCGGTCAGGTAGGGTGCGCCGTACGCACCGGCGCAGGCCAGAAGGTCCTGGTGCGCACGGCGCACTCTACGGGCTGGGCTGTTCCGCGCTCTTCAGCGCCCCTTGAAGTCGCCAGGGCGGCGTTCGAGCATCGCTTTGACGCCTTCCTGGGCATCCTCGCTAGCCATCAGCCGGGTGACGGTGGGGTGCAGGTTCGCGGCTGCGGCTGTCGGGCCTTCGACCACGGCCTGGCGCGCCGAAGCCAGGGTGGCCTCGACGCCCAGTGGTGCTTGGGCGGCAATGCGTTCGGCGAGCCATAGCGCCTTGGGCAGCAACTCTTCGCTGGCGACAACTTCCTGAATAAGGCCCAGACGATAGGCTTCGTGAGCATCGAACTCATCGCCAGTCAGCAGCCAGCGCATGGCATTGCCCCAGCCAGCGGTCTGATGCATGCGCAAAGTGGCACCGCCGAAGGGGAAGATGCCGCGCTGCACTTCCATCTGGGCGAAGCGGGTATTGCTGGCGCACAGGTTGATATCCGAGGCCAGCATCAGCTCGATGCCGATGGTGTAGCAGTAGCCTTGCGCGGCGACGATCACCGGTTTGCTCACTCGTGGCCCGCCGAATACGCCCCAGGGGTCGCAGCCGCCGTCCGGTATCTTCCAGCCGGCGGCGAACTGCGCCGCTACATTGGCCAGGTCCAGCCCGGCGGTAAAGTGCTCACCATGGGCAAATACCAGCGCCACCCGCGCCTCGCTGTCACGCTCGAACTCTCCGTAGGCCAGGCACATGTCGTCGAGCATGGGCATATCGAAGGCATTGCGTTTGCTCGCTCGGTCCAGGCCGATCAACATGATCTGGCTGCGTTTTTCACGGCTGACGCGGCCGCTGGTGCTTTGGGTCATGGCGGGGAGTCCTTGTGCGCAGGTTAGTAAACTGGGGCTGAAGCCGTTACAGCATGGCAGCTGCAGGCTATCAGAGCATGACCGTATGGCACGCTATAGGCGTTATTTATGCTTTATTTAAGGTCTGTGTGCGGAAAAGCAGGCACATCGGCCAGGTTTTCCGGTATAGTGCGCGCCGGTCAATTCTTGGCCACGTTCAGGTAGTACAACTCGCCCGAAGGTTAACTTTGGCAGTTAGTCCGTTTTGCGGACTATCCTTGACGATTCATTTATCACACGTTTTCGCAAATCCCCGCCGACATGGCTGCCAGGGTGACTTTCGGGTCTTACACGGCATGCGCAGCTTTGGAACATGGGTCTTTGCGGATGCACTAGAGGCAGACCCATGACCCAGGAAATCGGCGGCTTCGCCGCTCTCGATCTACACCCCAATGTTCTCGCTGCTGTAATTGCCACTGGCTATGAAGAGCCTTCGGCTATTCAGATTCAAGCGATTCCAGTAATCCTCGCCGGCCACGACATGATCGGCCAGGCGCAGACCGGTACCGGTAAAACCGCTGCCTTCGCCCTGCCAATCCTCAGCCGCATCGACCCGGCCAAGCGTCAGCCACAAGCGCTGATCCTGGCTCCGACTCGTGAGCTGGCGCTGCAGGTTGCCACCGCTTTTGAAACCTACGCCAAGCAAATGCCGGGCGTCAGTGTTATCGCCGTTTACGGCGGTGCGCCGATGGGCCCGCAGCTCAAGGCTATTCGCAATGGCGCACAGATTGTTGTGGCCACTCCAGGTCGTCTGGTTGACCACCTGCGTCGTGACGAGAAAGTGCTGTCGACCATTCAGCACCTGGTTCTCGACGAAGCCGACGAGATGCTCAAGCTGGGCTTTATGGATGACCTCGAAGTCATCTTCAAGGCCATGCCGGAAAGCCGTCAGAGCGTGCTGTTCTCCGCCACGCTGCCGCACTCGATCCGCACCATTGCCGAAAAACACCTGCGTGATCCCAAGCACGTCAAGATCGAAACCAAAACCCAGACCGTAACTGCCATCGAGCAGGTGCATCTGATGGTTCACGCCGACCAGAAGCACGCCGCCG
>Ga0209343_10003172_pt1 | contig 20858 bp, 16 predicted proteins | sample RifCSPlowO2_02_FD_184026 | JGI IMG/M metagenome (GOLD analysis project Ga0209343, IMG submission 184026) | Groundwater microbial communities from Rifle, Colorado - Rifle CSP2_plank lowO2_0.2 (SPAdes) (version 2) | ecosystem: Environmental > Aquatic > Deep subsurface > Groundwater | place... | reverse complement strand
CGCCTTGCAACGCCCCAAGCGGTTCTTCGGCGCGGCGCGGAACATCGAAGAAGGCGGCAGCTTGACGATCGTCGCTACGGCGCTGATCGAGACCGGCAGCCGCATGGACGACGTGATCTTCGAGGAGTTCAAAGGGACGGGCAACTCGGAGATTATTCTCGACCGGAAGCTGGTGGACAAGCGCGTGTTTCCGGCGATAGACATTAATCGTTCAGGGACGCGGAAGGAAGAGTTGCTGCTGGCGAAGGACGAGCTAAACCGCGTGTGGGTCTTGCGGAAAGTCTTGAATCAACTCTCGCCGACCGAGGCGATGGAGATGCTGCTCGACCGGCTCGCCAAGGTCAAGACCAACGCCGACTTCTTGAACTCCATGAGCGCCGGGTGACAACGGCCGCGCTGAACGGAATGATTACCGGGCGGACTCCTTCAGCAACTCCTCCAAGTATTTTCCCCAGATGGCGGGCAAGCTGTGCGTGCCATGGCCGCGCGTGCGGCCGTCAATCGGCAACAGGACGAAGCGGCCCCGCTTCACTTTCTTGATCTCGCGCTCGGCGATGCCCAGTTCCGGGGGGTTGATGATGTCGTCGGCGGAATTGATGTGCAGGACCGGCGCCGTGATTTTACCGAGCTGCGGCGAGGGATTGTAGTTGCGCGAGGAGTTGTACTGATAGAGCATGTCGTTCGCATCGCGCCGGGACAATTCGGCGTTGATGTAGTCTTCGAGATTCTTGTCGGCGGCCTCGCGCGTCGGGAAATTCTTCTGCATCTGAAGCTGGGCCGCACCAACAAGGTAACTGAGATAGACGGCGGCCCGCAGGCCCGCGCGGGGCTGCGTCGTGTATTCTCCGCCCTTCCATTCCGGGTCATTGCGAATCGCGTCTTGCATCATCTTGCGCCGCGTGCGGTTCAGCCCGGCGATCTCGACGGGCAGGCACGCCAGCGGCATCAGCGCGTCCATGAAGTCCGGGTGCGTGACGCCCCAGACCCAGGAATGCATGCAGCCCATCGAAGTGCCCAGCAGCAGCCGCAAATGATTCACCCGCAGGTGTTCGGTCAGGAGCCGGAACTGCGCAAGCACCATGTCGTCGTAGTCGTACTGCGGAAAGCGCATCCGCAGGCCATCGCTCGCCTTGCTCGAGCGGCCGTTGCCGATGCTGTCGGGGAAAATGATGTAGTAGCGGCTGGCGTCCAGAAGCTGTCCGGGGCCGAAGAGGACCCCGGCGAAGTCCGGCGCCAGAAACCCGCGGCCGGAGCCGCTCGTGCCGTGCAGGAGCAGCACGGCATTGGTCGTGCGGCCCTGCGCATCCCGCGCGGGCTTGCCGAGCGTCATGTAGTGCAGCCGCAGTTCCGGGAGCGTCTCTCCCGATTTGAACCGGAAATCCCGAACCAGGAAGTCGCCCTCCTCCGGCGCCAACTGCTGGGCGGGCAAGAGGGCTGCTCCGAAACAGAGAATCGTGATCCGATAGAAATAGACACCCCACCGAACTCCGCGCATCGGCTCCTCCTCACCTCCCAACTCGACGCTACTGCCTGGACCGGGACAGCGACTGATAGACCATCTTCACAAAATCTTCGGGGGTTCTTCCGCCTCTCTTTTTTTCGTCGAATTCGGCGGTCGGCTTCGATGCGATCACTTGCTCGACGGTCCTGCCCGAGCGGAGCTGGCTGAGGACGCGGTCCCGAATGGTCACGAGCATGTCGCGGTGATACTGCAAATCCTGCGGACTGGATAGAGGACCGTGACCGGGGATGATCTTCGTCTGCGGATTGACGAGCTTCAGTATCTGGTCCGCGGCGGCGATGAAACCGTTGATGGACCCGCCGCTCGACAGATCAATGAACGGATAGGTCGCCGTAAAGAGGTCTCCGGTGTGAACGACGTTCGCCCGCCGGAAATGAATCACCGAATCGCCGTCGGTGTGCGCGGGAGCGACATGGAAGGCGTGAATTTCCTCTCCGTTGTAGTGGAAGGTGACGGTGTCGTTAAACGTCACCACCGGGAGCGCCGCTTTCGGCGAGGGCGGGCTCGTCCGGTTGAAGTATTCGGTGAACTGCTCGGTGCTCATCCGCCTTCGCACGTTGTCGTGCGCGACGATCAGCACGCCGGCCTTTCCGATCAACTCGTTGCCGCCGGTGTGGTCCCAGTGCCAGTGCGTATTGACCAGAAAGCGGATCGGCTTGCTGCTGATCTTTCCGACCGCCGCGATGATTTTGGGGTGCAGCGGGGCATACTGGTCGTCCACCAAGAACACCCCTTCGTCTCCCGCGGAGACGCCGAGGTTTCCCCCGGAGCCTACCAGCATATAGATGCCGCTGGCGACTGGAATGACCTGCATCTCGACTTTGTCAAAGTCCGGCAGTTGCTGCGCCGGCGCGGTCCACGCCAGGCATCCCAGCAGAAGCGATAACCGTCCTGCGCGAAACATTCTGCTATCCATCGTCGAATCTCCTTTTAGAATTCCCCTGCCCGCTCCCTCACGGTCGCGGCTCGGATTGGTTCCGCCGCCGGATTCCCACACCGCGACGTTGTTGCACGAGGATATATTGCCCGCGGCTTTTGCGCAACCGGATTCTGCCGGAGAGGGAGGACGCATCGGAATTGGTGGGAATCGCCCCTCGGGACACCTAGCGGTTCCCAAGACGGACGCAAACGGGTATAATGCCCGGCGAGGTAGGGTCGGAGAGCGGCGGCATGTTCCATCGTTTTTCTTGAGGAGGGACTCCCATGAAAAAGTATTCCTTGGCGGTTTCCGTGATGGCTGTGTTTCTCACGGTTGGGTCTGCGGCGGCGCAGCGCCCGGACACGGCTTCCACAGTCACTGTGATCGAAGGAGCCACGGTGATTGACGTTGTCTCGGGCCAGCCGATTCGGGACGCGGTTATCGTCATCGAAGGCACGACGATCCGGGGTGTCGGTCGGCGCGGCAGCGTCCCGGTTCCGGCCAACGCGCAGCGGATCAATGCGGCCGGCAAGACAATCATCCCCGGAATCTTTTGCGTCCACGGGCACCTCGCCCAGACCGAGGGCATGGAACGGAAGCAGGAGTTTTACAACCGGCAGCGGATCCAACGCGATGCCAACGCGTATCTCTATTACGGCGTCACGCACATGGTTTCGCTCGGGATTGACCTGGAACCGATGCAGGGCTTTCTGGCTGACCAGCGGGCCGGGAAAGCCGGCGGGGCGCGGCTCTATTCCGGCGGCCTGGGGTTTGCGGCCAAAGACGGGTGGCAGCCCGGCGGCTACCAGGGCATCCACCGCCCCACCACCGTCGCCGAAGCGCGGGAAATGGTCCGCAAGGAGATTGCGGGGAAGAAACCGGACGTTCTCAAGGTTTGGGTGGACGACGGGAATGGGCAGCTTCCGAAGCTCTCGCCGGAACTCTACGGCGCAATTATTGACGAGGGTCACAAGCAAAATGTTCGCGTCTTCGCCCACACGGTGAAGCTGGAGGACGCCAAAGAATTGATCCGCCGAGGAATTGATGCTCTGGCTCATAGTGTCCGCGATCAGGAAGTGGATGCGGAGTTCCTGAAACTGGCCCAGGACAAAGGGGTCACGCAAATGGCCACGATGGCGGGGATGGAGGGCATTCTGGCCTACGCCGCGGGCGCCACCTTCCTCAATGATCCTGGATTGCCGGTCCTGTTTCCTGCCGCGGCCTTGCGGACGCTGGGGAGCAAGCAGTACCAGGAGCAGATGGCCAAGGACCCCAATCTGGCCGCCACCCGGAACCAGTACCAACTCGCACTCAAGAATACGGCCAAGATTGCGGCGGCCGGGATCCCCTTGGCTCTCGGGACCGACTCGGGCGCCCCGGGCCGTTTTCAGGGATTTTGGGAACACCGCGAGATGGAGCTGCTGGTGCGCGCCGGACTTACGCCCATGCAGGCCATTCAGGTCGCCACGATCAACGGCGCGCGGCTGTTCCGCGTGGACAAGCAGTACGGGTCGCTCCAAGCCGGCAAGGTCGCCGACTTGATCGTGCTCAACGCCGACCCGCTCGCCGACATCACCAACTCACGCAAGATTGACTCCGTGTGGATGAATGGCAAGCGGGTGGACCGCGCCGCGCTGGGAACTTACGGCGCGGGCTCTAACGGGGAAGTATTCAACATAAGGCAAGCATCCCCTGGCCGGTAGAGTAATTTCGTAGTCGTAGCCACGGCAGGTTCTTTATGCCGTGGGTTCGTTCCCGGAAAAAGCCCACGGCACACAAATCGTGCCGTGGCTACTCCGGCCGATTCAACAACTCTTGAAGATTCGGAACGGGCGATGGCTCGTCCGGTCCCAGGTAGCCGATTTTCCGTTTCGCTGCATCAATGAGCTTCTCCATGTCTGTGACGCAGACATCTTGTTTGTGCGTCATCGTGCCTGCGGGGAAGAAGCTCTGCCGGTACATCGGGTAACATTCCGCTCGCAAGTGCGCGAGCATCTGGTGGGCGCGGCGGGCCTTGCGTTCGTGGCGAAGCGCTCCGATGTCAATGGGGGCTACGACAATCCGTTCGCCGGGGCCGGGGGGGGCTTGCGCCAGAATCCGGCCGTCGAAGTCCACGATCATGCTGCCGCCCGGCCAGGAAAACGGCGGGTAGTTCCGGAGGCTCGCGCCCTGGTTCGCAGCGACGACGTAGGCGGTGTTTTCAAGCGCGCGGCAGCGGTTCACCACGGTCCACCAGTCCATCGGCTCGGCGGTCCCGAAGGGGTCCATGTACGCGGAAACTCGGACGAGAATCTCCGCTCCGTTGGCGGTCAACTGCCGTAAGGTTTCCGGAAACAGCCAGTCGTAACAGATCGCCACGCCGATGTTGCCGATGGGCGTCTGGGCGACAGGGAACAGGTCTTCCCGATACCCGTCGAGGTCGTGCGGGCTGGCGTGCACCTCCCAGGGAATCCACGGATTCACCTTGCGGTACTTGCAGAGGATTCCTTCCGGCCCAATCAGGCACGTCGTGTTGAAGACGGCGTGCGGCCATTGCGGGTCGGCTTCGAGCATGCTGCCGGTTTGAATGTAGAGGTTGTACTCTTTGGCCTTCTCGCGCATTCGCTCGGTGTGTTCGTTCGGGATGGGGACGGCCAGCTTTTCCCGGAGTTCCCGAGACGTGAGATACACGGGAGCGGAATGCGCAAATTCCGGAAAGACCACGAGCTTCACGGGTAGAAACGGCGCGTAGCCCACCACCGCATGGTCAATCATCTGGACGAGCCGGGCCGTGTTTTGTTTCATCTCGGACCGATTAACCGGATTGGGTTGATCGGTCTGGCACGCCGCCGCGTAATACCGCAAGGTTTCCACTACGATTCTCTCCTCTTTGAAAACGCCCACGGCACAAGAAACGTGCCCTGGCTACTCCCAATCATGACTTGTCAACCCGCTCATTATACGGCAGAAATGGTATTGACATTTGTACGTACAAATGTAATCCTTCAGAGATGGAAGGACCGATAGCGGGGTTCGAGTGGGATCGGGGGAACCGCGCCAAATGCCTCCAGCATGGCGTTTCGGCCGAAGAGGTCGAATCGGTTTTCCTGGCGCCGGTCACGATTCTCCCCGATGAGGCGCACTCCCTGACCGAGACCCGTTTCAAGGGCATCGGCAGAACTGCGTCTGGACGTCATATCTTCGCGGTTTTCACGATTCGCGAGAAGAAAGGCCAGAGGTACATCCGGCCCATTACCGCCCGCTATATGCCGACAAGGAAGTTCAGCACTATGAAAAAGAAAATCCCGACCTTTAAGAGCGATAGGGAAGCGGAAGCCTTCGTCGCTACCGCCGATCTCACCGAATACGACCTTTCCGGCGGGCAGCGCGTCCGGTTCGAATTCGAGAAGAAGGAGGCGCGTGTAAATATGCGGCTCCCCCAGCTCTTGCTGGAGGCTGTCAAGCGCCGCGCCAGAACACGGGGCATTCCCTATCAGCGCTTCATCCGCGAGGTTCTGGAACAGGCCGTGACGGCCAAGAGGCATTAGGCCATTGTGTTCCCCGATGTCTCCTCCCGCGAGCCCAGGTAGCCGCGGCACCTCTCCCGGCGATCCGTGCACGTTCTCTGTGCCGTGGACATGTTCCGGGCATTTACAAACTCCCGGCACAAAAGGCGTGCCGTGGCGCTGCCTGCTACCCGCTCATCACAGGTTAGGGAGCCTCCCTAAGCTTGAACGACACGCTGTAGAAGCGGACGTCGATATTGTTTGTCATCTTGAGCGCATAAGTGAGCTTGGGATCAGAATCGTGGCATATCACGAGCCCTTTTACACCTTGGCCATCTTTGCAGAGCTTACTCTTGACCCAGCCCATGTAACGAAGAATTTGACCGATCACTTGGTCAGACGGACGGCCCTTCTTCAGCTCAATGACGACGAAAGAATTTGATTGGGTCTCAACTGCTAGAATGTCAATTGGACCGATGTCTGTGGTGTACTGCTGACCGTCGGCCTCCTCAGCCTCATAGATTTTCAACTTTTCTTTGAAGATAGCGTCGAAGTTGCTGACGATGAAATCCTCCAGGTACTTCTCTAACACAAACTCGTTAGGGTCCTCGGGCGCTTCAGTGGGTCCTGGAATAACCGCTTGTACGCCCGATTCCTCCAGGAGGTTGCGGTATTCAACCTCCGAGACTTTGCTAAGGGTATGCATTGGAAACACGACGGTGGGAAAAACCTTATCACGGGGCTGCTCCTGCCACGCGACTCCCAGGAAATTGGGATGCGATGTGGCAGGGTTCTTCCCAGGCGCATACGTGGCTGGTTGGATTACCTTGCCGACTGCTGCCAGGGTTTTACGCCCTCTTCTAGCGATAACGAAGTCGCCGGGGACTATCTCATGATAGAAGGCCCACAACATATTAGCGATAAGCGCGTTCGTTTGTGGCGGCTTTCCCGAGTACACTGACGCTATGGTCTTCGGAAGCTCCTCCCGGCTCATCTTAGAAACATCACCAAGCTTACTCCAACCAATGGAGATTAGGTTGTTGGCAAGGTCGTATTGCCAGATCTTCTCAAACGGTCCTGGCGGCTTCGACTCAACGGGAGCAATAACCCAGTAACAAGGCATTGATCATTCTCCACAATGCTGTTCGAAAGCTCTCTAACCGGAATTTCCTTTTGGGCATTTGTGACGGCCAAAGTATTCTTGACGCTCCTTCGATTTCCAACGGTTCTCTCGGGGTTCCATCCAACGGGCTCGTTCTACGGCGGAAAGGAGCGCTGTTTGAAAAGCGTCCTATTTTCTTCTAATCCTGATCTTCCCCGGATCAAGAATTATGAGGTTGCCTTGGAAGTCCGATTCGGTAAGATGATCGAAGGCTTCGATGATTTGCTTGTTGATCTCAGCCGGTGACATTTCGTTCGGATAATGAGCAATGACAATGCCAGCGTGGCTCCCGATGCGGAAATGCGTAATATTGCTGAATCCCCTGTCGCCCGTGATAAGAGCCGCACCGTTTCGCTGAGCGAAGGCGAAAACTTCCTGGTCCGTTTTCCCTCGCAAGCCACAATCGCGAACGTCCATGACGTCATATCCCTTGTTCCTGAGAATCCGTGCCGTGGACCGCGGCATATCCTCATCCACCAGAAACTTAGGCATGCAGCCCCGTTGCTCTGATTTCTTCCTCTGCGACCAGTTTGGCGGCGTAATCCAGCGCGGCGAGAATATCTTCCTTCAAAAGATCGTATTCCGCCATGACCGCATCGTACGTCATCCCTCCCGCCAGCTTGCCGAGAACGAGGTCAACAGGAACGCGGGTGCCTTTAATTACCGGCTTGCCGAAGTGTATCGTATCGTCAATGGTTATTCTAGGCGCAATCTCCAAGGCGACACCTCCCTCGTCTGAAGTAAGTCCATTGCATTATTATCCGGAATTTCCTTTTTGACCTTTCCGACGGCCAAAGTATACTTGACGATCCTTCGATCTCCAACGACTTTTTCGGGGTTCCCTCCAACTGGCCCCCGGAGGTCTTCGAAACGCCTTTCGCTACCCTCTCATCCGTGCGGGCCGCCACCCCGTCTCGAAGCCGGTAGCCGGTACCCACGGCACGTTGTTTGTGCCGTGGCTACAGGCTGGCTTGCTCCGGGCCATGATTTGCCTGTATCTTTGATACGAGCGTGGATACGAGCGCGGGAGTTCACACCCGCGCCTGTGCTGACCGGGCGGACGGCCCGGAGGGGGGCGGCGTAGCTCAGCTGGCAGAGCGAGGGTCTCATAATCCCTAGGTCCCCGGTTCGAGTCCGGGCGCCGCTACCAAATTTTCCCCGGCACTCCGCTCTCTTGCCTACTCCCATGGAAACACCCCGATGAAGCTCTCGCAACTGAGCCATCCTTCCATTTTGATCCTGGGCCTGGGACGGGAAGGACAAAGCACGTGGCGGTTTCTGCGCGCCGCGTTTCCGGAGAAAATTCTGGGAGCGGCCGACCGGCTCCCGCTCGGCGAGCTTCCTCCCGAAGCGGCCGCTCTCCTTCGAAATGACTCGCGCGCGCAGCTCCATCTCGGGCCGGATTATTTGACATGCCTGGCGGACTACGACGTGATCGTGAAGACGCCGGGAATCCCCGTGACCCTGCCGGAGTATCGGCGAGCGCTGGCCGCGGGCCAGCGCATCACGTCGCAGACCGACCTCTTTTTCTCGAACGCCTCGGGAACCATCATTGGAGTGACGGGGACCAAAGGCAAGAGCACGACAGCCTCGCTGATCCATTCAATCCTGAGTCGATCGGGGCAAAAAGCCTTCCTGGTCGGCAATATCGGCGCCCCCGCTCTGGACCTGCTGCCGCAGGGGCTGCCGCCGGCGGTTGATGATTTGGTCTCGAAAGGCAACCGCAGAGATTCAGCGTTCGACTTGGAATCCCAGACTCGCGGCGACACGGTATTCGTCTATGAGCTGTCGAGCCATCAACTCGAGGGCCTGCGGCAAAGCCCGCCAATCGCGGTTCTCTTGAACGTCGTCCCGGAGCACTTGGATTATTACGAGAGCTTTGAGCAGTACGTGGCGGCGAAGGAAAACATCACACGCTATCAGACCGCGCCAGACTGGCTGGTCTATGACTGCGATCACGCCATTCCTCGGGAGATCGCCTCGCGTTCCCCGGCACGGCGGGTCGCTTGCTCTCTCGATCGGCTCTCGGTTCCGGGCTGTGCCGTGGTGGGGGAATGGATTGCGTGCAGTTTGGAAGAGGGACAGCGGGAAGAAATCATGGCAGTCCGCGACGTGCCCTTGCCGGGGCGATTCAATCTGCTCAACGTGGCGGCGGCGGTGGCCGTGGGGAAGATTCTCGGGGTCAAGACAACCGAGATCGCAGCCGCCGTGCGCGGCTTCCAGCCGCTCGAGCATCGCCTGGAGCGCGTCGGCACCTTTGGCGGGATCACCTACTACAACGATTCCATCGCCACGGTTCCCGAGGCCACGATGGCGGCGCTCGATACGCTGGGCGAGGATGTGGAGACGATCCTATTGGGCGGGACGGATCGCCACCTGGATTTTTCCGCGTTAGCCAAGCGGTTGCTTCAGAGCCGTATTCAGACCGTGATCTTATTCCCGCCCACCGGGGAACGCATCTGGCGAGCGGTGTGCGAACAGGACCCGGAGGCGGCTTCCCGGTTCCGGCATTTTTCCGCAGCCAGCATGGAAGAAGCTGTGGCGTGGGCGAGGAAACATACGGCCGCGGGAAAAATCTGTCTGCACTCTCCCGCCTCGCCGAGCTTCGGGCTGTTCCGCGATTACCGCGACCGGGGCGAGCAGTTCAAGCGGCTGGTATCCGAGCCGCGACCGTGAGGGAGCGGGTTATGTAGCCACAGAGGCACAGAGCACACAGAGGAAGTAGAAATCGAACTCCCATTTTTAACGCTGCTTCTTTGGTATTGTGATTTCTCTGTGCTCTCCGTGGCTCCGTGGCATTTCTCCCGCTCCCTTGCGGTCGCGGTTCGGACTGTTTTTCTTCTGACTCCTGACTTCTGTCTCCTGCCCTTAGAACGTCAGCTTCAATCCGAACTGCACTTGCCGCTCTTTGGTGCTGGTGTTCTGAATTCTCCCGGCGCTGCCGATCGCTGCGCCGGAGGGGGCCGCCGCGGTCGGCGGACCCACCACGGCGCGCAGCGGGAGGCCGAGGTTGGGGTGGTTGAAGATGTTGAACAGCTCGGCGCGGAACTGCAAGCTGCGCCGCTCGCCCAGGCTGGTATTCTTCACCAGCGAGAAGTCGAAGTTCACCAAGGCAGGCCCCTCCAGCGTGTCGCGCCCCACGTCGCCGGGAAAGCCCGCGTCCGCCACTCGGAACACGGAACCATCAAAGTAGCGGTCCGGCCCGCCGAAGATCGGGACCTCGCTCGCCCCAATCTTCATGCTGGGACGCTGGCGGCTGTTGCTGCCGGGATAATACGGGTTCGTGAACGAAGTGACCACGGTGAAGGGGACGCCCGCGGACATGATGGTGATGCCATTCAGCGTCCAGCCGCCCAGCAGCTTGGCAGCCAGTCCGGCGCTGTTTTGGAAGAACGGCAACCCGTAGGTGTAATTGAAGCTGAGCACGTGCCGGATGTCAAAGCCGGAGCGCCCGTGGTCGTTCGCCAGGCTGTAAGGGTCTTCCAGGAACGTCTCGTTGTTGTCGCGAATGTCCACGTTGAAGCCGCCGGAGTTGCTGTCGGTGCTCTTCGAGAGCGTGTAGGAGGTCTGGAACTGGAGTCCGTTGCGGAAGCGGCGATTGAAGCCCAACTGGAGCGAGTGGTAGGCGGAGTTGACGTCGGTCATGATGCGCCGGTTCTCGCCGAAATTGGGATTGCCGCGGCCCACCGGAGGCGAGGCCGGGAGGAAGCGCCGCCCGCCGGGGAGCACCGTGGCCTGGCGGTGGTTCGCTTCGTGATGGCGCAGCAGGTGATAGCCGCCCGCGCCGACGTAGGCTGCCATCACCACCGTCTGCGGCAGCACCTCGTGCTGGATGGTCAGGTTGTACTGCACCTTGGCCGGCGTGCTCAGGCCCTCGGCGAAGGTTTGCAGATTCCGGTTGCCTGGCACGAAGATTCCCGCCAGCGCATTGGGGAACGGCGGATTCGTTACGCTGCCAAAGAGGTGGAACGGATAGGTGCGGCTCCCGGAGATGCTGTAGAAGTACGAGACCGGCAGGTCATAGAACAGCCCGAAGCCGCCGCGCACCGAGGTCCTGCCGCTGCCGAACGGGTCCCAGGCAAACCCCACGCGCGGCGAGAAGTCTCGCAAGCTGGGATTGCGCGACCACAACGCGCCCACCGTGACCTGGCTGTCGGCGAGATTCACGAGGTTGCTCGACTTGCCGTGCATCTCCTTCGGGATGGTCACAAATTCATACCGCAAGCCCAGGTTGAGCGTCAGGGTGCGCAAGGCGCGGATGTCGGACTGCGCGTAGAACCCGAAGATGGTTTGCCGCCAGGCGCGCTCCGTGTCGGAATTGGGCGCTTCGCCCGAGAACTGGTAGGGCACCGCGCGGAGAAAGTCCTGGAGCGTGCGGAAGGAATACGAGCCGCGCACGTCGCGGCCCAGCGTGGCCACGTTCAGCCGGTTCCGCTTGATGTTGAAGCCGGCCTTTACGGAATGCGCGGCCTTGGAATAAATCACATCGTCGCTGTACTCAAACAGGTTGTAGGCGAAGGTGCGCGGCAGGGAGACCGACGGGCCCAGGCAGCCCGCATAGGGCACCGCGCGGATCGGGTCAATGCAGATGTTTCCGATCAGCTCCTGCCCCGGCACGAAAGCCAGGTTCGGCGTGGGGCCGATGGTCTGCAGCGCCCCGGTATCCGAGAACGAGCGGTTGTAGCCCAGGCGCAGGACGTTCAGCACGCTGGGCGAGAAGATATGCTTTTCTTCGACCGTCACGTACTGGTAGCGGTTCACCAGGCCGGTGCCGAAGGTGGGGATTTTTTCGGGAATAAAAACTTCGGCGTCGTCAAAGGTGTAGCGCCCGAAGAGGGAATCCTTCTCGCGGATCTGATGGTCGAGCCGCACCGAGAAGTTGTCCTCCCGGGTGGGCTTGCTGGGAGAGCTGAAAAAGTCTGCCGTGCCGTCGCCAAAATCGCGCCCGTTGGGCAAGGGAAACAGGTCCACGTAGGGCCGGACCCTCGGGTCCACCCCCACGTTCTCAAACTGCCCGGTCGTGCGATTCTGCACCAGTCCTTGATGCACCGGAGCCGTGGGAACCACGGTGAGGTTCGACAACCCCAGGCGCTCGCGCAGCCCTTCATAGCCGCCGAAGAGGAAGGTGTGGTCTTTGCGAACCGGGCCGCCCGCGGTCCCACCGAACTGGTTGCGCTTGAATTCGGGCTTGGGAAACGCACCCGTATTAAAAAAGTTCCGCGCGTCGAGGTTGTCGTTGCGGTGGAAATAGAAGGCGTTCCCGTGGATCTCGTTGCCGCCCGACTTGGTGACGGCATTGATGATGCCGCCGGCTTTGCGGCCGTACTCGGCGCTGTAGGTGTTGGTCAGGACGGAGAACTCGCGCAGCGTTTCCACGCCCAGGACCACGCCTGCCGCGCTGCCCGGCGTGAAGTCGGCCTGGTCGTTGATGTCGGTGCCGTCGAGCAGGAACAGGTTCGAGTAGGCGCGCGACCCGGAAACGGAGAACTTGACTCCCGACCCGAATTGCAGCTCGGTTGACGCCACGGCGTAGATCACCACGCCGGGCTGGAGCAGCGCCAGTTGCTCGAAGCTGCGGCCGTTGAGCGGCAGGTCGCGGATTTTTCTGTCGTCCACCAGCGCGCCCATTTCCGACGTGGTGGTCTGCACCAGCGGCGCTTCGCCTTCCACCACGACCCTTTCGGAGACTTGCCCCACGTTGAGCGAGAAGTCCACCACGGCCTCGCGCCCGATGGTGAGCGTGATGCCCTGCCGGACCTCCGTGCTGAACCCGGAGGCTTCCGCTTCCACTTCGTAGTTGCCGAGGGGCAGTTGCGGGACGCGATAGCGGCCCTGCTCGTCGGCCGCTACCCTCCGAGTGATGCCGGTTTCGACGTTGCGAATCGTAACGCCGGCGCCGGGAAGCACCGCCCCGCTCTGGTCCCGGACTGCGCCGGAAACGGTTCCGGTCGTCACCTGCCCGCGAGCCATCGCGCCGGAAAGAACCAACGAACACAGAACCAAGAAAACAATCCTTTGTGGCTGCATGGTTTCCCTCCCCCAGCATCGAGAGTAACGATCTAGTTCCCGTCTCAATTCTGACTTTCTAGACTTTGGGCTTTCTCCGCCCGCTGAGCGCATTCTTAGTCGTTTCCGTTTCCATGTCAAGCGAAAACACGCCCGAATCCGCGCCGCGATCCCGCCCAGCGGGAGAGCGGCCACCCATCTCTGTGCGGGAATCCAGTCCCGACCGGGCATCGCAGGTGGTCCATATTTGATGGCCGTTTGCTGACGTGAGCGGCTCGGTTTAGACCGCTCGACTCGCCGACGGTCGCGGCTCGCATTCCGATAAGTCCTAGGAGTATTGGTTGGAACATGTCTTTCTTTTTCTTATATTTTTCCCTCCCCATCCGATAAACAGCCTGAGTGGCAGATTGCCCCCGGCAACGTCACGGCAATAACGTCGCGTCAAGAACATCGCGTCCAGACCGACCTGCTCCCGAAACGGCAGGCGGGTGGAACCCCGGCGTCGCAGACGGCTGCGGAGAGATGAATTCATGCTGGCATCAACCATTACCGTTCCGACCTTGATTCCCCGCATCGGCGATGGAGGCCCCCGCCATCTGGAAGGATGGAGGGCGTTGCCGACGCTCCCGGCGGTCCTGTTTCGATTCTTGGGGGTGGTGGCAAACCCCGGAAGCAGCGACCCGCAGTTAGTCGAGCTGATCTGGACCGACCCGGCATTGCTGGCGCGCGCCATGGCGGCCGTCCATGCCTCCCCGGCAACCCGTAATCTTCCCGTGACGCAGCTTCGCGTGGCCATCGCGTCGCTGGGGCGGGAGCGCCTCCGCCACCTGGCATACACCACGCCTCTGCTGCGCTCCGTGGAGCCGATGCGGGCGGGATTCCATTCGGCGACTTTTTGGGAGCGCTCGTTGCTCTGCGCGTGCGCCTGCGAAGCCGTGGCACACCAACTGGGGCTGCCGGCGCCGGCGCAATATTACGTCGCCGGGCTGTTCCACGACATCGGGTATCTGCGGGTGCTCCAGGAGAAACCGGCCGCTCTGCGCGCGGTGATCGAGCAATGGACTGCCCGGCAGGGCGACCGGCTGGAGATCGAAGCGGAGGTCTTCGGGATGGACCACTGCCGCCTGGGCGCGGAACTGGCCGCACAACTCCAGCTTCCGGCCTGGCTCCGCGAAGCCATCGAGCGGCATCATAGTCCTGCGCCGGACTCGGACCGGATCCTCCGGATAACCTCGATTGGGAGCGCCTTTTGCAGTTACAAAGGCGTTGATTTCTTCCCCGCGCGCACGCTCTCGCCCAGCCTGCGGGAACGGGAGATGAAAGAGATCATCCGGTGCCTGCTGCCGGAACTGCCGGAGGGAAGCGCCAGCGAACTGCTCGCCGGGATGAAAGAAACCATTGCGCCCGTCCGCAATTGGATTTCCGGAATGTTGGTGGAATTGCAGCCCGCGGCGACGAAGGAAATTCCAGGATACTCTGCCGGCTACCAAGCCAAGACCGTTAGCGCCGGCCGGACGTGATGCACGCGCCGCGCCCTGGCGAGACGGCTAGGCGGTCATCCCCGAGAAATTAGAGGACACGAAGCTCACTGCCGTACGGTTTCCTTTCATGCGATCTTCGCTGCAATCGCAGCGCACATATTTGCCGATCTCTCTTGGGGGGACTTCAAGCCGCCGGACTCATGAAAAATCTTGTTTCCTTGATTGTCTCTTTCGAACCCATTTCCTGTAATTTCTAGTGTCGTCCCGTCAGTAGCCAAGAGACACAACCAGCGCCAAAGCGGGTTTGTTTCCGCTAGCAAATCTGCCGCAACAAAATCGCTCTTGAGTGGTGTGCGAAGCAGCATATTACCGGCTCTCTCTGCTAGCGGTGCGAATCGCCGTTGGCCATCTCCCCACACGTTCCATTCCTTGGGGCCACCAGCACGACTTGCCCAGGCAACAGCGACAGACGTATTGGCGATGTCGCGAAACTCCTTCTCAATAGTCAGCCACGCAGCGGCATCATATGTTGGCACTGCTACATTAAATGCTCGCCTAAGCTCATCGCGTTGCCGTGCTGGAGCTGTAACGGTTGCCACAATAAACACCGCTACAAACAGCGCGAGAACAAACAGAAGTGCCGCCATTCCCCCGTAGATCACGCCAACCGTTCCGCCAACGAAGACTTCCGCGACCCAAAACAGCGAGTGTGCAAGGCATTTTTCGGTGTCCTCCCACCCCCGGCGAAGGGTGCCCTGCCTCAGTAAACGAACTTCATTTGTGCATTCCTGTTCGGCCATGCCCTGATTCTACCGCTAACAGGGATAGCATCAAGAATCACGAAAACTGTCCGGGTTGTGGGCAACGGGAAACAGGCCGCGAAACGAAAAGAACGTCAAGGCGCAAACGACTGAAGCGGACGAGGTTCTCTGTTGTTCACAGTGCGGCGGCTTGCAATTTCTTGAGCTTTTCGAGCAGCGTGGTGCGCTTCATGTTGAGCAGCACGGCGGCGCGGCTGCGCTTGCCGTCGGAGCGGCGGAGGCCCTCCAGGATCAGCGCCTTTTCAAATCGGGAGACGAGCAGGTTAAAGTCCGCGCCCTCCTCGGGAATCTCGACGCGCGGGAGGGATTCCGACGACGCGGGGCGGCGGCAAATCGCAGGGAAGTCTTCCGGCAGCAGATACTCTCGCTCCGCGCCGAGGATCAGGGCCATTTCCAGGGCATTTTCCAACTGGCGCACGTTGCCCGGCCACTCGTAGGCGACCAGGCCTTTCAGGGCTTCCTGGGCGATCTGTTTTTGCGCCAGCCCTTCCCCGGCGCAAATCTTTTGGAGCAAATGAGCGGCGAGCAGCGGGATGTCCTCGCGGCGCTCCCGCAACGACGGAAGAAAGATCGGGAAGACGTTCAGCCGGTAATAGAGGTCCTCCCGAAAGGCGCCCGATTGCACGCGCTCGTCGAGCTTCGTGTTGGTGGCGGCGATGATCCGGACATCGAGGCGGATGGTCTGCGTCCCGCCGATGCGCTGGCACTCGCGCTCCTGCAAGACGCGGAGGAGCTTGCCTTGCAGGTCGAGCGGCATGGTGCCGATCTCGTCGAGGAAGAGGGTGCCGCGGTTGGCTTGTTCAAAGCGGCCGACGCGGACCTGCTGGGCGTCGGTGAAGGCGCCCTTCTCGTGGCCGAAGAATTCGTCTTCCATCAACGTGGCCGGGATGGCGGCGCAATTGACCGAGACCAGCGGATAGTCCTTTCGAGGACTGCCGTGGTGAATGGCTCGGGCCACCAGCTCTTTGCCGGTTCCGGTCTCGCCCTGGATGAGGACCGTGGTGCGCATCGGCCCGACGCCGGCCGCCAGCTCTTTCACGCGCGCCATGGCGGGGCCTTTGCCGATCAAGTCGCCCCACTCGCTCCCGTTGGTCTGTTCCCTCGCGGCGCGGCTCTGCCAACGCCACTTGCGCTCTTCGATCGCTTTCTCGATCCGCACGATCAGCTCGTCCTTGAGGAACGGCTTCTGGATATAGTCGGCGGCGCCGAGCTTCATCATGTTGACCGCGTTGCGGAGGTCGCCGTATCCGGTGGAGACCATCACGATCAGGTCGGGGTAGAGGGCCTTGGCCTGGCGCAGCACCTCTTCGCCGTTCAGGCCCGGCAGGCGCAAGTCGGTGAGCAGAATGTCATAGACGGATTCTTTGATTTTTTGGACGGCCTGGAGCCCGTCCGGCGCCGTCTCCACCTCGAACGACAGTTCCCGGAGGGCCGCGGCCAGCGACTCGCACAATCCGGCGTCGTCCTCCACGATCAGGACGCGCGGGCAGCTCGAATCCCCGGTCTTGGTCATTTCGTTCGGTTGCCGTCCCCGCGTCACGACCGGCGGGGACTGGACTGGCAGATTCAGTTTAGGCGTGTCCATAGGGTCTGAGGCAAAAAAAGCAAGCCTTCGCCCGCAATGTGCCTTATTTAGTAAGTAACCGACGGCGCGACGGAAACGCCGGGCAGGGGCTTCGACGCGTCGGGATACCGCTGGGCCACCTGGTCGCGCACGCTCTGCCAGACCTCCTCGCCGATGCTGAGGAAGACGTCCACGACGTCCGGGTCAAACTGCGTTCCGGCGTTGCGGAGAATTTCGACGCGGGCTTCGGCGAGCGAGCGCGCGGCACGGTACGGCCGCCCGGCGGTGATGACATCGAGGGTGTCGGCGACCGCAAAGATGCGCGCTTCGAGCGGAATGGCGTCTCGCCGCAGGCCCTGGGGATAGCCGGTCCCGTCCGCCTTCTCGTGATGGTAGAGCGCCACCATCGCGGCCCGCTGGAGGTGGGGGATGCGCGAAAGAAGTTCGTGGCCGCAGACCGTGTGCTGCTGCATGATCCGAAACTCTTCCGGCGTGAGCGGGCCCGGCTTCAACAAGATCGAATCGGACACCACAATTTTCCCGATGTCATGCAGGAGCGCCCCCTGGCGAAGTTCTCGCATCAGGCCGCTGCTGTAGCCGCACTTTTCCGCGAGCAGAAGCGTGAACGCCTCAACGCGCAAGGAGTGGAGATGGGTTTCATGTTCGCGGGCATCGAGCGCCACGACCAGCGTTTCGAGCGTGCGCCGCTGACTCTCCTCCACCTCCGCAAGCGCCTTGTGGAGATGTTCGGTTCGCTCGTGGAGAGTTTGTTCGAGCAAGCTGTGGAAGGTTTCCTGGTCGGTTTTTCGTTGCCGTTGCTCCAGCGCGCGCGTGATGCTCCGGCCCCAGGAGTGGCGCCGAAACGGTTTCTCAAGGAAATCGTAGGCGCCCGACCTCAGAGCCTCAATCGCCAATCCCCAGTCGGCCGGCGTGCCCATCATGAGGAACGCAGCCTGGGGATTGATTCGCAACCCCTGGCGGAGAACTTCAATCCCGTCGCTGTCCGGAAGCTGGACCGCGCAAAGGACCAATGGAAACGGTTCCTCCCGCAACAGGTTGAATACGGCATATCCTTTCGATACCGGGATGCACTGATAGACCGGGGCGTAGAAGGAGGACTGGATCGCTTCCAGCGTGCTCCGATCCGGGTCGGCGACTATCAGGGAGACCGATTTGGCTGCACTCGAATTGCTACGCATTATGTCCTGCCGTCGGGGGGACGGTTCGCCCGCTCGCACAATCGGCGGGTGTAAGCCACCTTTAGAGCAAGCGGCTGACCAAACCCTTCCCCGGCTCACCTCGCCAGGAAACGGCGCGGACCTACTGGAAAGAGCAAGAGTTGGGACCCTCGAACCGGGATAGGAAACGATCGGACTTCCCTTCCCCCTGTCGCGCCGGCGTCAGTGCTGCCAAATCGTTGACAGTGGAATCCGAGCGGCGCCTGCCCGGAGCGGAGCGAAGGAACCGCAAGGGAGCGGAGGTCTGAATCCGAGCCGCGACCGTGAGGGAGCGGGCACTACGCGGAAAAAGGGTTCAGTTTTGGGAAGCGGCCCGGAGGCTTCGACTTATGCGCAGCGCTTCGCCCTGGATGGCTACGAGGCGTTGGCGCGCGTCCGGAGCGGACGCGTTCTCCAACAGAAGGTCGCAGTGCACAAGGATGGAAGTCAGCGGGCCGCTGATCTCGTGGCAGAGTTGCCGCACGGGGTCTTCCGGCTGCTCGCTTCGTTCCTCGGCGAGGGTGTTTTTCACGATCTGTTTCGATGGCTTCATCGCCAATGGCCCGCTCGATCAGGAAGAAACCGGCTGCGCGGGGGCCGGGACCTGTTCCAACGCGTCGCGGATCATGGTCGCGAGTTCCAGGGTCGTAAACGGCTTGCGCAAAAACAGGAAGCTCGGGTCAAGCTCGAATTTCTGATTGATAAAGACCTCGTTGTAACCGCTCGTAAAGAGGAACCGGACCGCAGGCTTCCGTTGCCGGATGTGCTCATAGACCTGCCGGGAGCCTTTCTTCGGCAGGATGGCATCGAGCAGAACCAGGTCAATTTGGCCGGCCCAGCGGTCGAACACTTTGAGGGCTTCCTCGCCGTCGGCGGCGGTGAAGACGCGGTAGCCGAGCTTGGGGAGAACCTCCAGGATCAACCGGCGGACGCTCTTGTCGTCTTCGACCACCAGCACCGTCGCGGAACCGGACTCGGACGCCGCCGGTTCGTGTTGCCGAATCGGCTCCGGTTCTCCGGACGCGGCCGGAAAGTAAATCGAGAACCGGGTTCCCTGCCCGGGCCAGCTTTCGACGTGAATGAATCCCTCGTGCTGCTTGACCAGCCCATAAACCATCGAGAGCCCCAGCCCCGTCCCTTTGCCGACCTCCTTGCGGGTGAAGAAAGGCTCAAAGACGTGCCGGAGCGTTTCTTCCTCCATGCCCTGCCCGGTGTCCTGGACATTGAGGAGTACGCAGCGGCCCGGCCGCGCCCCCTGGTGCTTGCGGCACCACGCCTCGGTGAGGTTCTCCTGCCGGATTTCGACGTGCAGTTCTCCGCCGTTGGGCATGGCGTCGCGGGCGTTCAGGCACAGGTTCAGCAGAATCTGCTCGATCTGGGATTGGTCGGCCCGCACCGGCGGCAGCGGCTCATAACGGCGGATTTCCAGGCGGATATCTTCCCCGATCACGCGGGCGATCATCTTCGCCATGTTCTCGACCACGGCGTCGAGCCGAATCACCCGCATCTGCAAAATCTGCCGGCGGCTGAAGGCAAGCAAACTGTGGGTCAGGTCCGCGGCATGGCGCGCCGCGTGGTGAATCTCTTTGAGGCGTTCCGCGGTGGGCGGCGTGTGCCCGCTGATCATCACTTCGGTGAGACCGAGGATCGTCGTCAGCACGTTGTTGAAGTCGTGGGCGATTCCGCCGGCCAGCCGCCCGATGGCCTCCATCTTCTGCGACTGGCGCAGTTCCGCCTCGAGACGTTGGCGTTCGGTGAGATTTGTGACCAGCAACAGCAACAACGGTTGTCCGTCCGGGGACTCGATCCGCGCGGAGCGCACCTCGACCGGGATTTCCTGACCGGCTTTGGACCGCCAGAGGGTGGCTCCGGTTCGGCTCTGCCCTGTCCCGAGCGAAGTCGAGGGGCCGGTCTCGAGCGCTTGCCACATCGCCGCTTGCTCCGCGTCCGCAGTCCCCGCCGCAAACAGGTCTGCCGCCAACATCGTCGGTAATTCTTCGGGCGAATACCCGCTTAGTTGCTCCAAGGGAGGATTCCACAGCAGGAACTGCCCGCTGCGGTTCACCACGGCAAATGGCTGCGTGATCTCGCGCAAAAGCTGGACAAGAAAGTCCGGCGAGGCGATCAACCCGGAGTGCGGGAGGCTCTGTCTTGTGCTCGGCTGTGTGATCAAATTGTGCGGCTCCCTGGTCTTGGGCAATGGGGGAATGGCCCACGTTTGTATCTAAACAGAAGCCGAGCGCGGCAGGCAATTCATTTCCAGCGACGGAGTGCACAAGGTACAAAAAGGGTTATCCCCCCGGCGGAGGGAGCTTGCGAAGGCTGCCGAGAGGCATCCCCGCTCTCGCAGAGGCTCGCTGGAAGGATGACGGCAGGCCCGTGGAGGGTTTGAATTGACTTTTCGGGCCGGCGGGAGTAGCGTGATGTTGCCTCCCGAAGGAGGGTGCCATGGATGGTTCACACTTCTTAACCTGCATTATTCATAAAGGACGGTCCTTTTTCTCTAGCCCAGCGCTTCAGCGCTGGGTGGGCAGTATTAAGAAATGATCCCCAGCCCGCTTCAGCGGGCTTTCCCAAGGCGGCTTTAGCCAAAGGGTTTAGCGAGGGCTAAAGCCGAAAACCGGGAAGGCCGCTAAAGCGGCCTGTAAAATAAATAGCTCCGCTTACCCCGGTCCCGCCCA
>Ga0209343_10003170_pt1 | contig 20863 bp, 24 predicted proteins | sample RifCSPlowO2_02_FD_184026 | JGI IMG/M metagenome (GOLD analysis project Ga0209343, IMG submission 184026) | Groundwater microbial communities from Rifle, Colorado - Rifle CSP2_plank lowO2_0.2 (SPAdes) (version 2) | ecosystem: Environmental > Aquatic > Deep subsurface > Groundwater | place... | reverse complement strand
ACACCGTATCGCCGGATTCGGGGTGCCCGCGATTTGATTGAGCGGTGACCTCAACATGTTGGGGTCTGTTGAAACAACCGGATAAGCAGGAGCCGGCTAAAGCCGGGCACTACGTCGGTTACGAGGCACTCCAGGCACTCCACGTCAGTCGACTACAATCGCCAGCGATGTCTTCGGAGGATCGGCGCCCGTGCGGATCATAATCGTCGGGGGTGGTGAGATCGGCTTCGCGCTGTCGAAGACGCTGGCCGGGTCGCACGAGGTCTTCGTCATCGATCAGGCCGCATCGGTCGCCAGCCGCTTCGAGTCGCTGGACGTCCAGTTCGTCCGTGGCAGCGGCAGCGACCCGGACGTGCTCGAGCGCGCCGCCATCGCACGAGCCGACGTGCTCGTCGCCTGCACTGGCCTGGACGAGGTGAATATCGTCGCCTGCGCCGTCGCACGGCAGCTCGGCGCCCCCCGGGCGTTCTGCTTCGTCTCCCGTGAGGAGTTCCTGGAGCTCCACGAGCAGAAGGGGCTCGCGATGTTCGGCATCGAGCGCGTGATCTGGCCCGAAGCGCAGCTGGCCGCCGACATCGAGCGCATCATCCGCGTCCCCGGCGCGCTGGATGCGGAGACGTTCGCGGACGGCGCCATCCAGCTCGTCGAGTACCGCCTCGATGCGTCATCGGCGATCGCCGGCCACCGAATCGCCGATCTGCACCTCGCGCACGGGGCGCTGATCGTGGCCGTACGCCGGGGCGAGGCCTTCTTCATTCCCCGTGGCGACAGCGAGCTCGCGCACGGCGATCGCATCGTGGTCGTGGGAACTCCCGACGGGCTGCGCGACGTGGCGCGCCGGGTCACGACGGCGGCCGACGGGGCGCGGCAGCGTGTCGCGATTGTTGGTGGTGGCGACGTCGGTTTGCGCTTGGCCGAGCGGCTCGATGCCGCGGACGCGGCCGACGTGACGATCATCGAACGCAGTCCCGAGCGTGGGGAAATGATCGCCGCGCAGCTTCGTCGCGCGCTCGTGCTGAACGGCGACGGTACCGATCTCGAGCTGCTCGAGTCGGAGGACATCGGCCGCAGCGATGTGCTCGTCTCGGTGATCGACAACGACGAACGGAACCTTTTTGCATCACTGCTCGCGCGCCAGCTCGGCGTGCGCCGCATCATCACGCGCGTCAGCCGCGCGGCGAACCTGAGGCTGTTCGAGCGGGTCGGGATCGATGTGGCCATTTCCGCGCGGGGGGCTGCGGTCGCGTCGGTGCTGCACCAGATTCAGGGCGGCACGACGCGGCTCCTCGCGCTGGTGGAGCAGGGGGCCGGACGGATCCTCGAGCTCGACGTGCCGGAGGGATACGCGTCGCGGGCCCTCCGGGACCTGGCGCCTCCTCATAACAGCATCGTCGGCGCCATCGTGCGCCCGTCAGAAGCGATCGTGCCCCGGGGCGCCGACCGGATCGAGCCGGGCGACCGGCTCATCGTCTTTACGACGCATGACGCCGCGGACCGGGTGCGCAATTACTTCAGCCACGTGAGCGCCTGAGGCCGAGGTGCGGCTTGCCGTCATCGTTCACGTCACCGGCACGCTGGTCCGGTTGTTTGCGCCGGCGCTCCTCGCCCCGCTGGCGGTTGCGGCGCTCTATCGTGAGTGGCGGGATGTCGCCGGCTTCCTCGTGGCGTTCGCGACGACGGCGATCGCGGGCGTGCTCATGCGGCGGGCGGGCGGTCCCGCCGGCGACGATATCGAGCAGCTGCGTCGGGTCGACGGCATGGCGATTGTCGCCGCCACCTGGCTGCTGATCGCGCACCTCGGAGCGATTCCGTATGTGTGGGCCGGAGTCGACCCCATCGATGCGCTGTTCGAGTCGATGTCCGGCTTCACCACGACCGGTGCGACCGTATTTACCGACTTCGCCGCCTTCGGACGAGGCATCTTCTTCTGGCGGGCGTTGACCCAGTGGCTCGGCGGACTCGGCGTCATTGCGCTGTTCGTTGCCATCCTTCCAAGGCTCGCGATCGCGGGCCGCGAGCTCTTCTTTGCCGAAGCCGCAGGGCCGACCGACGAGAAGCTCACCCCGAAGCTGCGGCAGACGGCGATCGCGCTCTGGCAGGTGTACGTCGCCCTGAGCGTGGCTGAGGTCATGGCGCTGCTGCTCGCCGGCATGCCGCTCTTCGATGCGGTCTGCCACGCGTTCACGACGCTGGCGGCCGGCGGATTCTCTCCGCATCCGCTGTCGATTGCGGGGTACAACAGCGCCGCCGTGGACTGGATCATTACCGGCTTCATGTTCGCGGCCGGCGCCAACTTCGCGATCCAGTACCGGGCTGCGCGAGGCGGTCATGTGGCGCTCGTGCAGGATGAGGAGTTCCGTGCGTACCTCGCCGTCACCGTGATTGCCGTGGTCGCGCTTCTGCCGTTTCTGGCGATGGACGGCCTGACGCCCCTCGAGGCGCTGCGACACGCCTCTTTCCAGGCCGTCTCCATCCTGACGACGACGGGCTACGCGAGCGTTGATTTCGAGCTCTGGAGCGACCAGGCGAAGATGGTGCTCTTCATCCTGATGTTCGTCGGCGGCTGCGCCGGTTCAGCCGCGGGCGGCCCGAAGGTGGTGCGCCACATCCTGATGGCGCGCTTGACGATGCGGGAGCTGAAACGAACGCTTCACCCCCGGGGCGTGCTGCCGGTCAAGCTGGGCGGACATGTGGTGCCCGAGCACACCCTTCGCGATGTGCAGGTCTTCATGCTCTTCTACATGCTCGCGTTTGCCGTCGGCGCGACGGTGGTCGTGGCGCTCGGCGCCGATCTTATTTCGGGCATCACCGCGAGCATCGCGTGTCTCGGCAACATCGGGCCCGGCCTGAATGCCGTCGGACCGATGGCCAATTTCGCCGACCTGCATCCGGTCAGCAAGATTGTGCTGACGTTGGAGATGTGGATCGGCCGTCTCGAGGTCATCACCGTGCTCGTGTTCTTCCGGAGCGAGCCGTGGCGCTCCGCGCGCTGGGCCTGAGGCAACGACCAACATTCCGTGCGTCTCAGACGTTTGATCAAGTATGAGCGAGCCGCCTGCCGCCGAACTCCGCACTATGTCGGCGGGCCAGTCCGAAAGGCTCTCTGGTCTGTTCGAGGCGCATGCAGATCGTCTCTACCGCCTCGCCCGACGCCTCGTCTCGTCGACGGACGACGCCGTGGACCTTGTTCAGGACACATTCCTTAGAGGCACTCCAGGCGCTCTACTTCCCCAACAGCTTGCCAATCGGTTTCAGCGGGTCGATGTGATCGCAGCATGCCTTGACCGCGACCAGCATCGGAACGGCCAGCAGCGTGCCCCACACACCCCAGACAAAGCTCCAGAAGATCAATGCGACAAAAATGGCGACCTCGTTGGTGCGGACGAGGCGGCTCGTGAGCATCGGCATGATGAGCCATCCCTCGAGGCTCGTGATGGCGAGCGCGGTCCCCGCCACGATCATCGCCATCGGGATGGTGCCGAACTGCAGAAAGGCGACGACAGCGGCACCCACGGCGCCGATCACGGGGCCGAAATAGGGGATGCCGTTGAAGACGCCCGCCGCGATGGCCCAGAGCCCCGCCTGCTCCAGCCCGAGCCAGCGGAAGGCGGCCCACGTGGCGACGCCGACGATCAGGCTGCCCACGACGTGCACGACCAGAAAGCGTTCGACCTGGTGGTTCACGTCGTCGAGGACCTGCACCGTCGTCGCGCGCTGACGCTCGGATCGGCCGGCAAGGCCGACCAGCTTGCGCTTGAAGAGATCGCCCGACGCCAGCAGGAAGAATACGAAGAACGCGACGAGCACCGCCTGCCCCGCCAACGCCACGGCGTTGGCGGAACCCCACATGATGTACTCGTGTACGTTGATCGCCGGCTCCACGACCTGCACGCGCTGGACTCCGCGTGACACCGGGGTGTTCCCGGTTCCCGCCGCGTCAGCACGCAGCCAAGCTGGCGCGGCAGGTCGCACTGCGGCTGCTGGACCGTCGCGATGAAGACGGCCTCGCACGCGATCCGGCCGCCGTCGCCGAGGACCACATGGCGCACCTGCCCATCCGCATGATTGAGCGCGGCGACGCCGACAAAGAGCGTGTCGTACACACGACTCGGCCGTGCAAGAGGAGAATCAATCCGTAAATGCAGCTATCTGACTTCACGTTCGATCTGCCGGATGAGCTCATCGCGCAGGAGCCGCCGCCGGTGCGCGGCGAGTCGCGGCTCATGGTGCTGCGGCGCGACGGCACCGCGAGCGAGCACACGACGTTCTCGCGCCTGGGTGAGTACCTGCGGCGCGGCGATCTGCTGGTTCTCAACAATACGAAAGTGTTTCCGGCGCGGCTGCTCGGACGCCGGGTGCCGAGCGGCGGGGCGGTGGAGTGTCTCTTACTGCGTCAAATCCCAAATTCCAAATCCCAAATCCCAGACTCCACCCCGACAGGCTCTGAATGGGAGGCGCTCGTACATCCCGGCCAGAAGCTCAAGCCGGGCGCGCAGGTGGTGTTCGAGGGCGACGATGTCCGGTTGCATGGCGAGATCCTCGCGCGGCACTTCCACGGCCGCCGGACCGTCCGCCTCCGGGCCGAGGGACACGAGGATGTGATGGCGGCCGTCGAGCGCATCGGCCACGTGCCGCTGCCGCCCTACATTACACGCGAGGACCGGCCTTTCGACCGCGAGCGGTATCAGACAGTCTTCGCGAAGAGCAGCGGCTCGATTGCCGCGCCCACGGCGGGACTTCATTTCACGTCCGACGTGCTCGCCCGGCTTGCCTCTCAGGGAGTGGAGCGAACCGAGGTCACGCTGCATGTCGGCTACGGCACCTTCAAGCCGATCCGCACCGGGCGCATCGACGACCACGAGGTCGACCCCGAGCGCTACATCGTCACGCCCGACGCGGCGGCGGCGCTCACGCGCGCTCGCGCCGACGGGCGGCGCATCGTGGCGGTGGGGACGACGAGCGTCCGCGTCCTCGAGTCGCTGGCGTGGGGCCCGGCCGGCCGCATTGAGGCGTCGAGCGGTGAGACGCACCTGTTCATTCGCCCCGGTCACGAGTTTCGCCTCGTCGACGCCCTGCTGACGAACTTCCATCTTCCGCGGTCGTCCTTGCTGGTGCTCGTGGCGGCGTTGGCCGGCCGAACCAGACTCCTCGAGGCGTACCGGGACGCCGTCGCCCGGCAGTACCGCTTCTACAGCTACGGGGACGCCATGCTGATTGTCTAGGTTAAGATTGACGTTTCCTGCCGGAGTAGCTCAGCCGGTTAGAGCACGCGTCTCATAAGCGCGGGGTCGGCGGTTCGAGTCCGCCCTCCGGCATACCAAGTCCCAATGACCAAACTCCAAATCCCAAACAATTGGGGCGATTCGTGGGATTTGGGATTTGGTCATTGGGATTTGACGTGATCGCAGTGGTCCAGCACGTCCGTCGCACGATCCGCCGGCACGGCCTCCTGCCGCCAGGGTCTCGTGTGCTTGTCGGCCTGTCCGGCGGATCCGACTCAGTCGCGCTCGTCCGGACGCTGCTGGCGCTCGCCGAGCATGGAGACTTCACCGTTGCCGGTCTCGCGCACCTGAATCATCGGCTGCGCCCCTCCGCCGATGACGACGCGGCTTTCTGCGGGGCGCTTGCCGTTCGGCTCCGGCTGCCGATTGTCGTCGAGGCGGAAGATGTGAGCGCCCACGCCAGGACTCACGGCCTGTCGATCGAAGACGCCGCCCGTCGCGTGCGGTACGCGTTCCTGGAGCGGACGGCTACCGCCACGGGGGCCGATCGCATTGCCGTCGGCCACACGCAGGACGATCAGGCCGAGACGTTCCTGCTGAGGCTGATGCGCGGGGCGGGCCTGACGGGGCTCGGCGGCATCTACCCGCAGCGGGGCATCGTCATCCGTCCGCTGCTCGACGTCACGCGAGCCGATCTCCGGCGCTATCTCCTGGACGTGGGTGAGACGTGGGTCGAGGATGAGAGCAACGCCGACATCGACAATCCGCGCAATCGAATCCGCCATCGCGTGCTTCCCGAGCTGGACCAGGCGGCGGCCGCCTCGACGCGTCCCACGATTGCCCGTGCCGCCGCCCTGATCCGCGAGGACGGCCGGTGGCTCGACGAGCTCAGCCGGGAGCGGTTCGGGGCCATCGCCACCGTCGCCGGCCCGCGCATCGAGCTGGACCCCGCGGCGCTGGCGGGCACGCCTGCTCCGATCCGCCGGCGCGTGCTGCTCGAGGCCATGCGGCGCCTGGCCTCGGGCCGGGAGGTCGGCCACGAGCACGTGGAGGCCGTCCTGGCGGTGCTGGGAGGCCTGCAGGGGGGCGTCGACGTCCCCGGCAGCCGCGTGGAACTGTGCGGCGGAAAGCTGGTCTTCATCCAGCAGGCGGCTCCCAGAAGGTGATACCCTTGATCGCGAGCGGAAAACCGTGAACTCGACGCTGAAGAGCCTCGTCTTCTGGATGGCCCTGGTGGTCATCGGGGTCCTCGTGTGGAACTTCTCCACGAAGTTCCAGACGAGCCACAAACCGTTGACGTTCACGGAGTTCATGGCCTCGGTCGACGCCGGCCAGATCGACCGGGTCACCATCACCGGCAACGAGATCATCGGCGTCAACAAAGCCAACGAGAACTTCCGGACGTATGCGCCGCCGCAGTACGAGGGCTTGGCGAACCGGCTGCTCGATCGCAACGTCTCGGTCTCGGCCCGCGAGCCCGCGACCAGCCCCTGGGCCGCGCTGCTCTACTCCTGGGCGCCGATCCTGCTGATGATCGGCTTCTGGATCTTTTTCATGCGCCAGATGCAGAGCGGCGGCAACAAGGCGCTCTCATTCGGCAAGAGCAAGGCGAAGCTGTCGTCGAGCACCCAGAAGAAGGTGACGTTCAAGGACGTCGCCGGCGTGGACGAGGCGAAGGAAGAGCTGCAGGAAATCATCGACTTTCTCCGGGAGCCGCAGAAGTTCCAGAAGCTGGGCGGCCGCATCCCGAAGGGCGTGCTCCTGATGGGGGCCCCCGGCACGGGCAAGACGCTGCTGGCGCGCGCGGTGGCCGGCGAGGCCAACGTCCCGTTCTTCTCGATCAGCGGCTCCGATTTCGTCGAGATGTTCGTCGGCGTCGGCGCGTCGCGGGTCCGCGATCTCTTCGAGCAGGGCAAGAAGAACGCGCCGTGCATCGTCTTCATCGACGAGATCGACGCGGTCGGCCGCCACCGCGGGGCCGGGCTCGGCGGCGGCCACGACGAGCGCGAGCAGACGCTCAACCAGCTGCTCGTCGAGATGGACGGCTTCGAGTCGAACGAAGGCGTGATCCTCGTGGCGGCGACGAACCGTCCCGACGTGCTCGACCCCGCGCTGCTGCGGCCCGGCCGGTTCGACCGCCGCATCGTCGTCAACCGCCCCGACGTCAAGGGGCGCGAGGGAATTCTGGGCGTCCACACCAAGAGGATTCCGCTCAGCGACGATGTGGACGTGCCTGTGCTGGCCAGGGGATCGTCGGGCTTCTCGGGCGCGGATCTCGCCAACCTGGTGAACGAAGCGGCGCTCAACGCCGCGCGCTACAACCAGAAGGTCGTCCGCATGCTCGACTTCGAATTTGCGAAGGACAAGGTGCTGATGGGGGCCGAGCGGCGGTCGATGATCATCAGCGACGACGAGAAGCGGGTGACCGCGATTCACGAGGCGGGCCATGCGCTGCTCACGGTCATGCTGCCCCACGCCGATCCGATCCACAAGGTGACGATCATTCCGCGCGGCATGGCGCTCGGCCTGACGCAGCAGCTGCCGCTCGACGAGAAGCACAATTACTCGCGCGAGTATCTCGAAGACCAGATCGCGATTCTCCTGGGCGGGCGCATTGCCGAAGAAATCACCATCGGCAGCATCACGACCGGCGCCGGCAACGATCTCGAGCGCGTCACCGAGCTCTCGCGCCGCATGGTCTGCGAGTGGGGCATGAGCGACGCGATGGGGCCGCTGACCTTCGGCAAGAAGGAGGAGCAGATCTTCCTCGGCCGCGAGATCGCGCAGCATCAGGATTACAGCGAGGATACGGCGCTCCAGATCGACCAGGAAGTGAAGCGGTTCGTCACCGCCAACTACACGCGCGCGCAGAACGTGCTGCTCGAGGTGAAGCCGAAGCTGCTGGAGCTGGCCGAGGCCCTCCTGGCGCGCGAGACGCTCGACGCCGAGCAGGTGCGCCGCATCGCCGCCGGTATCCCGCTCGAGCCGACGGCGCCGGCCTCGGACACCACATCCGTCCCGCCGCGTGAGCCGAGGGCCGCCCGCGAAAAGGATCGCCCCTCGATCGTGCCGCCGCTGCAGCCGCGCCCCGTCACACAGGAGTAATCCGACCTACACTGTGGCGGTGATCCCTCGCCGCCGCTATACGGTGCCTCTTCCCACGGGCGGCAGCCTCGCGCTCGGCGAGCGGACGCTCGTCATGGGCGTCATCAATGTCACGCCCGATTCCTTCTCCGACGGCGGGCTGCTGTTCGATCCGGCGCGGGCGATCGACGCCGGCATGCGGATGGCGGATGAGGGCGCCGATCTCGTCGACGTCGGCGGCGAGTCGACCCGGCCGGGCGCCGCGCCGGTGGACGAGGGCGAGGAGCAGCGCCGGCTGCTGCCCGTGGTGGAAGGCCTTGCCGCGCGCCTGCGTGTGCCCGTGTCGGTGGACACGTACCGGGCCTCGACCGCGGCGGCCGCGCTGACCGCCGGCGCCGCGATCATCAACGACGTCAGCGGGCTGCAGTACGACCCCGGGCTGGCGCAGGTGGTGGCCACCCGGCAGGCGCCGGTGGTCCTCATGCACGCGCGCGGGCGATCGCGCGACATGTACGCGCAGGCGTCGTATGTCGACGTCGTGGACGAAGTGCTCGACGAACTGCGCGCCAGCATGGCGTTTGCCGTCCGTGCGGGCGTCGCCGCCGACCGCATCATCCTCGACCCGGGCCTCGGGTTTGCCAAAGAGGTGCCCCACAGCTTCGAAGTGCTCGGCCGCCTGGAGGCGTTCGCCGATCTCGATCGACCGCTCCTCGTCGGTCCGTCACGGAAGTCGTTTCTGGCGCGGCCGCTCCCGGCAACGGTGGCGCCGGCGGAGCGCGACTGGGCGACCGCCGCCGCCGTCACGGCCGCCGTGCTGGCCGGCGCGCACATCGTCAGGGTGCACGCGGTGCGCGAGATGGTGCAGGTTGTCCGCGTCGCCGACGAGATTCGGCGATATCATTCGTGAGCGACAGATGTCCTGGCTGACCGAGCTGCTGCAGCGGCCGTCGATCGCGTGGTGGGACGTGCTCGACATCGCGATCGTGTCGGTGCTCGTGTACGAGCTGCTGCTGCTCATCCGCGGCACGCGGGCCGTCCAGATGGCGTTGAGCGGCGGCTTCCTCATCGGCCTCTTCTTCGTCTCCCAGTGGCTGCAGCTCGAGACCGTCAACTGGGTGATCCGCAACCTCGCCGGGTACGTCGTCTTTGCCATCATCGTGCTCTTCCAGGCGGACATCCGGCGCGCGCTCGCCCACTTCGGCCGCGCGCCGTTCTTCCGGTACTTCGAGCGGGCGCAGAGCGCCGACGAAACGATTGAGGAGATCGTGGTGACGGCCTCGAACCTGGCCGCGCGCCGGACCGGCGCGATCATCGTCATCGAGCGGCAGATCGGGCTGCGCAACTACATCGAGGGCGGGATCCCGCTCGACGCGATGGTCACCTACGACCTGATGGCCAGCATTTTTCAGCCGGGCTCGCCGCTGCACGACGGCGCCGCCATCGTCCAGCGCGATCGGGTGGCGGCGGCCGCCTGCTTTCTGCCGCTGTCGGTGAACCCGCGGCTCGGCCGGGAGCTGGGCACCCGCCACCGGGCGGCGCTGGGGCTGACCGAGGAGAACGACGCGGTGGCGATCGTGGTGTCCGAGGAGACCGGCAGCATCTCGCTCGTGCGCGACGGCCACCTGCAGCGCGGCATCTCGCCCGAGGCGCTGCGCACCGAGCTGCGATCGCTGCTCGGCCGCCGCCGGCGTGCGCAGGTATCCCGCGCCGAACCTCGGAGCTCGCTGGCCTGAATGGCGGTACCCGGCTTTCGACATTTCGGCCTCAAGCTCCTGTCCGTCGTGCTGGGGATGCTGATCTGGCTGCTCGTGTCGGGCGAGCAGATCGTCGAGCGCGCGCTTCGCATCCCGCTGGAGTTCACCAATCTCCCGGCGCAGCTCGAGCTCGTGGGCGACACGCCGGCCGTCGTCGACGTGCGGGTGCGCGGGTCGTCCGGAGCGTTGAGCCGGATGGCCGCCGGCGAGCTCGTGGCCGTGCTCGATCTGAGAACGGCGCGGCCCGGCGAGCGGCTCTTCCACCTTACCGGCGAGGATGTGCGCGCGCCATTCGGCGTCGAGGTGATGCAGATCGCCCCTTCCAACGTGACGATCACGTTCGAGGGGTCGGCCACGAAGGTGGTGCCGGTGGTGCCCCAGCTCGACGGCGAGCCCGCCGACGGCTTCATTGTGGGCACGGTGGTCGCCGACCCCGCGACGGTTGCGGTGGCGGGCGCGGCCACTGCAGTGGCCCGTCTGACGTCGGCCATCACCGAGCCGGTGTCGCTGACAGGCGCGTCCGCGCCGGTGCAGGACACCGTCAACATCGGGGTATCCGATCCTTCCGTCCGGCTCGTCTCGCCCGGCAGCGCCCGCGTGACGGTCGAGATTTCCCCGGCGCCGGTCGAGTGGGCCGTCACGGTTCCGGTCGCACCGGCCGGCAGCTCCGCCGAGATCGTGCCGCCTCAGGTCAGCGTGTACGTGCGCGGTCCGAGGGACGCGCGGGCATCCGGGGCCCGCGACTTCCAGGCGTCGGTCGACACCGAGGGGCTCCAGGCAGGCCTCTTTCAGCTGCCCGTCCTGGTCAAGCCGCCGTCGCGCGTCGGCGTCGTCCGTGTGGATCCCCCCACGGTGCGCGTACGGATCCGGTAGCGAGGATGGAACGGTTGTTCGGTACGGACGGGGTCCGTGGGAAAGCGGGCCGGCCTCCTCTCGACCCGCCCACGATTCGCAGGCTCGGCGCCGCGCTGACGCGGACCCTTCGCAACGGGGCGCGGCCCGTGCGGCTCCTCTCGGGCCGCGATACGCGTGAGTCCGGGCCGTGGATCGAGCGCGAGCTTGCCGCCGGCATCCGCAGCGAAGGCGGCGAGCTGGTCAGTGCAGGCATCATCCCCACGCCCGCGATTGCCTATCTGACGCCCCGCATGGGCTTCACCGCCGGCGTCGTGATCTCGGCCTCGCACAACCCGTACGACGATAACGGCATCAAGGTGTTTTCCGGGACAGGCAAGAAGTTCACCCCTGTCCTCGAAGAGCAGGTGGAAGCGATCATGGCCGATTCCTCATGGGACGTCCCGGCAGACACTCGAGACGACTCACAGTCGTACGTAGTGCCCGGCTTCAGCCGGGCCGGGATCGAGCAGGTTGACTACCGTTCCGAGTACCTCGCGCACCTGGCCGCCATTCTGGGATCCGCCGAGGGGCATCGGCACCTGCGGCTGGCCGTCGACTGCGCCAACGGCGCGACGACCACCGTGGCCCCCCGGCTCTTCGAGCAGCTGGGATTCGACATCACCTGCCTCGGCTGCAGCCCGGACGGCCGCAATATCAATCGGGAGTGCGGCTCGACCGCGCCGGCGCTGCTGGCCCGGACGGTCGTCGGGGGCGGCTACGCGCTGGGCATCGCGTTCGACGGTGACGGCGACCGCGCCATCTTCGTGGACGGGGCCGGCCGGGTCGTCGACGGCGACGCAGTGCTGCTGATGTGCGCCAAGCGGATGCAGGGGGAGGGCCGCCTCACCGGCAATGCGGTGGTGGCGACGGTGATGAGCAATATCGGGCTGGAGATCGGGCTGAAAGAGGCAGGGATCCGGTTGATACGCTGCCCGGTGGGCGACAAGTACGTGATGGAAGAAATGATCGCGCATGGCGTGTCGCTCGGTGGTGAACAGTCCGGGCACGTCATCTTCTCCGAGTATCTGTTCACGGGCGACGGGCTCGCCACCGCCCTCAACGTCCTGCGCACCATACAGGTGGCAGGGCGCGGTCTGGACGACCTCGCGTCGGAGCTGCCCCGGTACCCGCAGGTGCTGCTGAACGTGCGCGTGGATCGCCGGGTCGACCTGGAGACGATCCCCGAAGTCGCCGGTGTGCTTCGTTCGGTGGAGTCCCGCCTGGCGGGCCATGGCCGGCTGCTCGTTCGCTATTCCGGGACCGAGCCGCTGCTGCGCATCATGCTCGAAGGCCGTGACGAGGCGGAGATCGGGAAGTGGGGAGAGGAGATCGTCGCGGCTGTGAAGAAGCACGTAAAATCCCAATGACCAACGCCCAAACCCCAAAGTGTGACTCGCGTGCGTCTTGGGATTTGGGATTTGGATTTTGGGATTTGACGTGATCAAGCTGTCTGTGAACGTCAACAAGGTCGCCACGGTTCGCAACTCGCGGGGCGGCACCATTCCATCCGTCACGGAAGCGGTCAGCGTGTGCATCGGCGCCGGTGCGCCCGGCATCACGGTCCATCCGCGCGCCGATGCACGCCACATCACGCCCACGGATGTGAGACAGATTGCGGCGCTCCTGGCGCCGGTCGTCCCGCACGTCGAATACAACATGGAGGGCGATCCGCGGCCTGACTTTCTGGCGCTGGTGCACGACGTCAAACCGGACCAATGCACACTCGTGCCGGTCCGCCCCGGCGAGATCACGAGCCAGGCCGGCTGGTCGCCCGACTCGCCGCGCGACACGCTGGCCCGCGCGATCGCGGGCCTGCGCGCTGCCCGGATTCGCGTCAGCCTGTTTGTCGATCCTGCGGAGGCGCCGATTCGGTGGGCTGCCGATGTGGGGGCCGACCGCGTCGAGCTGTATACGGAGCCGTTCGCCCGGGCCTTCGAGCGCGGGCCCCACGACGCGCAGGCCTCCTTCGACGTCTACGCCCGCGCCGCGCGGACCGCGCATGCGCTGGGTCTCGGCGTGAACGCCGGCCACGACCTCGATCTCGAGAATCTGGTGCTGTTCCGCCAGCTTCCGCACCTCGACGAGGTGTCGATCGGCCACGCGCTGATCAGCCACGCGCTATTCGTCGGCCTCTCGCACAGCGTCAGCGACTATCTCGCCGTCCTGGCGAACGGATGATGCGATTCTGGTTGGGATGTGGAATGTGGGTTTTGGGATTGTCCCTGGTGGCGCTCTTTGTTCTGGCGCCGCCGCGGCTGCAGGCCGCCGGCCGTGTCGTGACCTTTCCTGGTCTCGATGGACGTCCGTCGAGCGGCCTGTTTCTGGAGGCGGACGACCGTCCGGCTCCCGCCGTCGTCCTCGTCCCGATGCTCGGCCGCACGAAGGACGACTGGCACGCGGTGGGGCAGCGGCTGGCCGAGGCGAATCTCAACGTGCTCGCGATCGACCTGCCGTCCACGGTGTTGCCCGCAGACCCGATGGAGCTGGCGCGATGGCCGCAGGCGGTGTCGGGCGCGGTCGCCTATCTGGCCGGACGTTCCGACGACGTTCGAGGCGGGGCGATCGGCGTTGCCGGCGCGTCGCTCGGAGCGACCCTCGCGGCGGCGGCCGCGGCCGGCGATCCTGCGATCCGGTCCCTGGCTCTGATTTCGCCCTCTCTGGACTACCGCGGGGTCCGGATCGAGCCGGCGCTTGCCGAGTACGCGGCGCGCCCGGCTCTGCTGATGGCCAGTCTGCACGATCCGTATGCCGCCCGGTCGGTTCGGGCGCTGGCCCGCGCCGCCAAAGGCATCCGGGACGTCAGGTGGTCGGCCATAGCCGCCCACGGGAGCGTCCTCCTGGAGAAGGACCCGGAGCTCGTGCGGGCCCTCGTGGAGTGGTTCCGGCTGACGCTGCCGGTGTCATAAGATGGTTTCCAGTTCATGAAGATTGAATCGGTCGTTTTTGCGGTTGCCGGGATGTGTTTCGGGATCATCCTGGGGTGGGTCATGGGAGCGCAGCAGGCCTCGCGGCCGGCCGCCGTGCCCGCTGCGGCGGCGGCCGCCCCGGCCGAGGGCTCGGGGACGCAGCGGCAGGCGCCGGCGCTGGACGAGGCCAAGGTCCAGTCGTTGATGACCATCCTCAAGAGCGACCCGAAGAACGCCGGGGCGGCCCTTCAGCTCGCCAACGTCTACTTCGATGCGGAGCGTTACGAGGACGCGATCAAGTGGTACGAAGAGAGTCTCACACTCGACCCGAAGAATCCCGATGCCAGTACCGACCTGGGGGTCAGTTACTACTACATCGGCCAGGTCGATAAGGCGCTGCAGCAGTTCGAGCAGTCGCTGAAGATCGATCCCCGCCACACCAAGACGATGCTCAACCAGGGGATTGTGCTGGCGTTCGGCAAGCAGGATCTCGAGGGCGCGCAGACGGCGTGGAAGCAGGTCGTCGAGATCTCTCCTGACAGCGCGGAAGGGCAGGCCGCCAAGCGGGCGATCGAGACCATGGCGGGAGCGGGCCACCCGACGACGCCGGCCACGCCCGGCAGCTGAGCGTACCGGTGCTGCGGTTCCTTCTGCTCGCCGTGCTGCTCATGGTCGTGGCGCGGCTGTTCTGGCGGTTTGTCGACGGCCTGATTGCCGGCGCGCGTGGCTCGGCGCCCCAGGGCCGCTCGGCCACTGCCGTGAAGCTCGTGAGGGATCCGGTGTGCGGCACCTACGTCCCGGCCCGCGCGGCCCTCTCGGTGACGGCCGGCGGCACGACGCACTACTTCTGCTCGGAGGAATGCAGGAGGGAGTTCAGTAGTAGGCAGTAGGCAGTAGGCAGTAGGCAGGCAAGGCCCCGAAGAACTGCCCGCTGCCTACTGCAAGCTTCAAATGACCAGACTCGAGGAGCAGATCCGCGCGGAGATCGTCGAAGCCGGCCGGCGGCTGTACGCGCGCTCCTACATCGCCTCGAACGACGGCAACATCAGCGCGCGGCTCGACGAGCGCCGGCTGATCGCCACCCCCAAAGGCGTGTCGAAGGGCTTCATGACGCCCGACATGATGGTGATTGTCGACTACGAGGGCCACAGGGGGGGCGGCGAGCGCGAGCCGTCGACCGAGCTGCCGATGCATCTCGAGATCTACCGTAACCGTCCTGATGTGAACGCCGTCGTGCACGCGCATCCGCCTGTGGCGACCGGCTTTGCCGTGGCCGGAATCCCGCTCACGCGCGCCGTGCTGGCCGAAGTGATCACGACGCTCGGCAGCATTCCGATCGCGGCATACGGGACGCCGTCGACCGCCGAGCTGCCGGAGGCCGTGCGCAAGTACATCAAGGCGCACGACGGAATGCTGCTGGCGAACCACGGAGCGGTTACCTGCGGCAGAGACGTGATGGCCGCCTACTTCAACATGGAGCGGATTGAGCACTTCGCGACGATCAGTCTCGTCGCCCGGCTCCTGGGCCGAGAGAACCTGATTTCGCGCGAGGAGGTCGAGCGCCTGCAGGGTCTGCGCACCATCTACGGCAGTCCCGCGCCCGCGCCGCTCTGCGCCGACGGCCCGGACGCGCCCGACGGTCAGGTGCTCTGCCAGGTGCTGGAGGCGCCCGAATCCGCGCGCCGGCTCGTTCCCGACGCATCATTCGCGCCGGCGAGCAGGGACGGTGAAATTCGGCTAACATACGGCCAACTGACGGCGCTGATTGCCGATGCCGTCAGAACCCTCAAGGATTAAGCCGACAGGCGGAGGCTCCGAATGGGAGAGGCGCTCGGAATGATTGAGACCAAAGGGCTGGTCGCGATGATCGAAGCGGCCGACGCGATGGTCAAGGCTGCGAAGGTGACGCTCGTCGGCTGGGAAAAGATCGGCGCCGGATATGTCACGGCGATCGTTCGCGGCGACGTCGCCGCCGTGAAGGCAGCCACCGACGCAGGCGCCGCGGCGGCGCGCCGGGTCGGTGAGCTGGTATCGGTGCATGTGATCCCGAGGCCGCACGCGAACCTCGAAGACACGCTGCCTATCGGGAAGTCGGCCGGCGTTAGAGCCTAAGTGAGCCGCTCCGCCCGATGATTCTCGCCCGTATTGTCGGGACGGTTGTCGCCACGCGGAAAGACCCGCGGCTCGTCAGCAACAAACTGCTCGTCGCACGCCCCATCGATCCTCACGGCAAGAGCGAAGGGAACTACCTCGTCGCGGTCGACACCGTCGATGCCGGCGTCGGCGAGACGGTGCTCATTGTCAGCGGCAGCTCCGCCCGGATGGCCGCCGGCATGAAGGATTGCCCGGTCGACGCTGCGATTGTCGGGATCGTCGATGCGATTGAAGTGGCCGCTGGAGGCTGACGGCCATGCAGCTGGCACGAGTCATCGGCGATGTCGTCGTCACACGGAAGGATGAGAACCTGGTCGGCCTGAAGCTTCTGGTCCTGCAGCCCATTGGCGCGGACGGCGCCGCCGCCGGACGCACCCTGGTGGCGGTCGACGCGGCGGGCGCCGGCGTGGGCGAGACCGTGTTCTTCGTCCGGGGCAAGGAGGCCAGCTTTCCTTTCTATCCGACCGAAGTCCCCGCAGACGCGGGCGTGGTCGGGATCGTCGACCACTGGGACGTGGAGACGGAATACCGTCGTACGTAGTGCCCGGCTTCAGCCGGGCCGTGAACCCATCATGCAGATTGCCCGCGTCATCGGCACGGTCGTGGCGACGCAGAAGCACGCGAAGTTCGAGGGAGCCAAGCTGCTCCTCGTGCAGCCGCTGACAATTGACGACAAGCCGCGCGGGACGGCGATCCTGGCGGTCGACGCGCTCGGCGCCGGTGTGCACGAGAAGGTGCTGATTGTCATGGAGGGCCGCGCGGCCGGCGAAGCGCTCGGCCGCAAACTGGCCCCGGTCGATGCCGCCGTCGTCGGCATCATTGATACCGTGGACGTGACGGAATGACCGACGAGGAATTGCGCGCCGTCGTGCGGGAGGCGGTGGCCCGCTATGCGGCGGCGCCTGCCGCGCAGCCGCCGGTGCCGGCCGTACGCCTCCATCCGAGTCACGCCCTGCTCCGGCTGGCGTCGGGGTCGGACATGGAAGGCCCCTGTCTCATCGAACCCGCCGTGCCGTGCAACCACTGCGGGTACTGCAGGTCGTACGGCCATTAGTGAAGCCCAAGGTTCTCCTCACTCGCAGCCTTCCGTCATCCGTGCTGGCCCGCCTCGAAGCAGCCTGTGACGTCGACCTGTTTCGCGGCGGCGGCCCGGTGCCCCGGGCCGAGTTCCTGGCACGTGTGGCCGGCAAGGAGGCGCTGCTGTCGATGGTGACCGACACAGTCGATCGCGCCGTGATCGACGCGGGAACGGAGCTGCGCGTGATTGCCAATGTGGCCGTGGGCTACAACAACATCGACGTGGCCGCCGCGCGCGAGCGGGGCATCACCGTCACCAACACGCCGGACGTTCTCACCGACGCCACTGCGGATTTCACGATGGCGCTGATGCTCGCGGTCACGAGGCGGCTCGGCGAAGGGGAGCGGATGGTCCGCCGCGGCGACTGGAAGGGGTGGGCGTTCGATCAGCTGCTCGGCATGCAGCTGCGGGGCAAGCAGCTCGGCATTGTCGGCTTCGGACGCATTGGCCGCGCGGTGGCGGCCCGCGCCGCCGCGTTCGGCATGACCGTCGTCCACAGCTTGCGCTCAGGCGAGGGGCTGGCGCTCGATCGCCTGCTCGCGACGTCAGACGTCGTGTCGCTGCATGTGCCGCTCAGTCCCGACACCCGTCACCTGATCGGGCAGCCGGAGCTGGCGCGAATGAAGCGGTCCGCCTATCTGATCAACACGACGCGGGGCCTCGTCGTCGACGAAGCCGCGCTGGCCTGGGCGCTGAAGAACCGGATCATCTCGGGTGCGGCGCTGGACGTCTACGAGCGCGAGCCTGAGATCCATCCGGATCTCCTGCCGCTGGAGAACGTCGTCCTCGCGCCCCACCTCGGCAGCGCCACGACGGAAACGCGGACGGCGATGGCGGATCTGGCGGCGCGCAACGTGGTCGCCGTGCTCTCGGGCGAGCCGCCGCTCACGCCGGTCGCCTGATTGGCCCGGCTAAAGCCGGGCACTACTGCCGTACGTAGTGCCTGGCTTCAGCCAGGCCGCCTGCACGCGAGATGATCTCCACAGGATCTCCGACTCCGACTTCTCCGTCCTCGACCACCTGCATGTAGACGCCGCGCAGGTTCAGGTGGCGCAGCTCGGCCTTCAGCGTGAAGCGCAGCGCCGCGGCGCCAAACCGTGCACGGAACTTGTGGCAGCCGTTGTGGGGAAGTGTCGTGACCTCGAGCACGGCACGGCCGGTGCGCACCCGGCTGCCCGGCGGCAGGTTTCCATCCGAGAGGTCGAGATCGAGAATCAGGTTGTCGCCGAAAAGCGCCAGCGGCTGGCCGTTGGCGATGAGGGCCGCCACGTTCGCCTGCATGACGGTCAGCTGGGCCTCCCGCGAAGGCCGCCGCTGACGACGCCCCCAGGCGTCTCCGGGCATGCCGCTCTGAGGCGTCAGCACCGCTCGGGAAGGCGTCATGCGCCGGCCGCCGTCGCCCCGGCTGACCAGCAGGACGACCCGGCCGCGATCGCGCGGCGCCGGGACCGCCGACGCCAGCTCGTGTTCGAGCGTTGCGAGCGGCTGAAAGAGCGCGGGGTCGCCGACCGAGGCGGAATCGATGGAGTCGGTGGCGGCGTCCACCCGATCGACGTTACCGCAGCAGCGTCGCTGCGGCAACGGATTCTGGCGCGAGACGCTCCACGGCTACACGGCGCGTCCAGAGCCGGGCCATCACGGGCTGGACCTGCTCCGGCGTGCCGGTCGTCAAGAAGCGTTCCGTGCCCGATCGGTCCGCCGGTGCGAGCAACTGCAGCGACCCCAGGCGGCGGTGCACCTCGCGCGCGACCGCCACCGCCGGGTCGATCAGGCGCACCGCTGGCCCGGCAGCAGCCTGAATCACGCCCGCGACAAATGAGTAGTGCGTGCATCCAAGGAGGAGCGTGTCGGCGCCACGCTCGACGAGCGGCCGCACGTACCGCTCCACCAGTGAACGGGTGAAGGGCGTTGCCAGCTCGCCTTTGTCGATCTGCTCCGCCAGGCCGGGGCACGTCTGCTCGAGCACTTCCACGCCGACGCCGTAGGAGGAGACGAGACGCTCGAACCGGGAGCTCGCGAGCGTCGGCGCCGTGGCGAGCACGCCGATGATGCCCGAGCTCGTCTGGAGCGCGGCCGGCTTGACGGCGGGCTCGATCGCAACGATGGGCGTAGTAGTGCCCGCACGCAGCGCGTCGACCGCCACGCCGGTCGCCGTGTTGCACGCGACGACGATGAGCTTGACGCCCTGCCGCTCGAGCCAGCGGACGATGGCCGCGGCGCGCGACTGGATAACACCGGGCGGCTTGTCGCCGTACGGTGCGAACGCTGAATCGGCGACGTACAGGAGGTCTTCCGCTGGCAGCTCCCGCCGGATCTCGCGCAGCACGGACAGGCCGCCTACGCCCGAGTCGAACACGCCGACCGGATCCGTGGTCTCCGGCACGCCACTATCGTCGCACGGCTCTCGCCCGGGACCAGTTATGCTGGTGGCTCCGTGACCTTCCCGCGGAAGCCGGATCCTCGGGTCGTCGGGCGCGTCATGCGCCGGCTCGCGCGCGAAATCACGGGGCTCGAGCTGCCGGCGGTCGAAAAAATCTCGCAGGCGCAGGCCGAGGATCCGTTTCATATCCTCATTGCGACGATTCTGTCGGCGCGGACGCAGGACGCGACCACGGATGCCGCGTCAGCGAGGCTGTTCAGGGCCGCCCGGACGCCGAGAACGATGGCCAGGCTGCCCGTGAAGACGATCGAACGGCTCATCTATCCCGTGAGCTTCTACCGCCACAAGGCCCGCTACGTAAAGGCGTGCTGCGAGCAGTTGGTGTCGCGATACGGCGGGCGTGTGCCGTCGACGCTGGAGGAGCTCGTCGCGCTGCCGGGCGTCGGCCGAAAGACCGCCACCCTCGTCCTTATCCTCGGGTTCCGCAGCCTCAATCACATCTGCGTGGATACGCATGTGCACCGCATCTCGAATCGTCTCGGCTGGGTGGCGACGACGTCACCGGAGGATACCGAGCAGGCGCTCTACCGCGCCACGGCACGGCCATGGTGGCCATACATCAACCTGTATCTCGTGACGTGGGGACAGAACGTCTGCCGGCCGGTGTATCCACGCTGCGGGGATTGCGTGCTGTGCCGGGATTGTCCAAGAATTGGAGTATGAATTTGCTACGCTGGCTGCTGATCGGAGCGCTGGTCGCCCTTACGCCAGGCGGTGGCGCCGCGGCTCAGCGCGCGGGCCAGAAGCCGGCGCCGGCCGGGCCGGTGCTGGTCATCGAGACCGTGAAGGGCGCCATTGAGATTCAGATGTTCCCGGCCGACGCGCCGAAGACGGTCGAGCACATCACCGCGCTGGCCAAGCGGAATTTCTACAACGGCCATCGCGTCCACCGTGTCGTCAAGGGCTTCGTCGTCCAGTTTGGCGATCCCCAGTCGCGGGACATGACCAAGCGCGACCGGTGGGGGTCCCAGGGGAGCGGCCGTGCGATCGGCGTCGCAGAAATCAGGCGCCGGCATCGTGCTGGAGCGGTCGCGGTCGCGCATTCCGGGGATCCGAAGCAGGCCGACAGCCAGATGTACATCACGCTGGCGCCCCAGCCGAACCTCGACGGCAAGTTCAGCGTCTTCGGTCAGGTGACGGCCGGCATGGATGTGGCCGCAAAGCTGGCGGTGAACGACATCATCCGGAGGGTGACCGTTCGGCCTTGAACAAGTCACAAGATCCAAGGCACAAGTCACAAATTCGGCGTTCCGACTTGGATCTTGTGACTTGGATCTTGTGCCTTGATGAGCTCCCCGAGCTCCGGATAGCGCTCGACGAGCGCCGGCGGG
>Ga0209343_10003168_pt1 | contig 20867 bp, 17 predicted proteins | sample RifCSPlowO2_02_FD_184026 | JGI IMG/M metagenome (GOLD analysis project Ga0209343, IMG submission 184026) | Groundwater microbial communities from Rifle, Colorado - Rifle CSP2_plank lowO2_0.2 (SPAdes) (version 2) | ecosystem: Environmental > Aquatic > Deep subsurface > Groundwater | place... | reverse complement strand
CAACGCTGGCGGCTCTCGATCGCATGGGCGAGAAATCCGCACAGAATCTGCTGGACGCGATCGAACACAGCAAGCGCACCTCGCTGGCTCGCTTCATCTACGCGCTCGGCATCCGCAACGTCGGCGAGGCGACGGCAAAAGACCTGGCGCGCCACTTCGGCGCGCTGGGGAGCCTGATGAAAGCCGGCGATGAGAGCCTGCGACAGGTAAACGATGTCGGCCCCGTCGTTGCGCAAAGCATAGTCGCGTTTTTCTCTGAGCCGCATAACATCGAAGTTGTCAAGGCGCTGCGCGCCCACGGCGTGCAATGGGTGGAACATGAAGTACAGGCTGTGCGAGAATCGCCTCTCAGCGGCAAAACCTTCGTCTTGACCGGCACGCTCGCTACCATGACGCGCGATCAGGCCAAGGAAAATCTGGAAACACTGGGCGCAAAAGTCAGCGGCAGCGTGTCGAAGAAAACCGACTATGTGGTGGCCGGCGCCGAGGCAGGCAGCAAGCTGGACAAGGCAAAGGAGCTGGGTGTGGCGGTGCTGGATGAGCAGCAGTTTTTGGCGTTATTTAAATCGATTTGAAACGGCGGGGGTTGTGCACTCCCTTCTCCCGCCTGCGGGAGAAGGGCTGGGGATGAGGGTCTATGAGCCGATAGAACCGCATTTCATAGCATATCCCCTCACCCCTACCCCTCTCCCGCTTGCGTGAGAGGGGCTAAGTTACGCAAAGATGATGGAGGTTGCATAGTGAAACAAATAACGAAAGCTGTTTTTCCCGTAGCCGGCATGGGCAGTCGCTTCCTGCCGGCCACCAAGGCCAGCCCGAAGGAAATGATGCCGGTCGTGGACAAGCCGCTGATCCAGTATGCGGTGGAAGAGGCGGTGGCAGCGGGGATTACCGATATGGTGTTCATTACCGGACGAAACAAGCGCGCGATCGAAGATCATTTCGACAAGGCCTACGAACTGGAGGCGGAGCTTGCCGCGAACAACAAGGATAAATTGTTGAGTCTGGTTCAGGAGGTTATTCCCAGTCATATCAATTGTATCTACATCCGCCAGTCTGAGCCGCTGGGTCTGGGGCATGCGGTGTTGTGCGCAAAACCGGTGGTGCAGGATGAGCCGTTCGCGGTGATCCTGGCAGACGATTTGATCGATGGCGAACCGCCCATCATCAAACAGATGGCGGAAATATTCCGGCAATACCAGTGCTCGATCCTGGGCGTGCAGGAGGTGCCGCGCGAGCTGACCTACCAATACGGCATCGTCCGCAGCACGCCGCTGACAGATGATCTGGAGCAGGTGAGTGCCATTGTCGAAAAACCCAAACCGGCAGACGCACCGTCGACACTGGCCGTGGTGGGACGCTACATCCTCACGCCGCGCATCTTTCATCACCTGGCAAAAGTGCAGGCCGGTGCGGGCGGGGAAATCCAGTTGACCGACGGCATTGCCGCGCTGATGCAGGAAGAGAGGATGCTTGCCTATCGTTTCAAGGGTACGCGTTATGACTGTGGCTCCAAGCTGGGTTATCTCAAGGCGATGGTGGCGCTGGGACTCAAGCACCCCGAAGTGTGCGACGAGTTTGCCGCGTATCTGAACAGTTTGGGGCAAACGGGCAGCCGGCACTAAACCATGAGCGTATCCATTCAGCATGCACGCGACATCCTGCAACAGGCTGAATTGCTATGCCCGGCCGAGCAGGTGCAGTCGGCTCTGCAACGTGTGGCGCAACAAATCAATGCCGCGCTGGCGGATAAATATCCGCTGGTGTTGTCGGTAATGGGCGGTGCGGTGGTGTTCAGCGGGCAGTTGTTGCCGCTGCTCAACTTTCCGCTGGATTTCGATTACGTGCATGTGTCTCGTTATGGCGATGCGCGGCACGGCGGGAAGATGCACTGGAAAGTTGAACCTCGCGAGAATGTGCGCGGCCGAGTGGTACTGGTAGTGGACGATATTCTCGATGAGGGGCACACTCTGGCTGCGCTGCGCGAGCGCGTGATGGAATTGGGCGCGAGCAGGTTTTACAGCGCGGTGCTGGCCGACAAGCTGCATGGCAACGCCAAACCTATCCATGCCGATTTTGTCGGCTTGCAGGTGCCGGATCGTTTTGTGTTTGGTTATGGCATGGACGTCGAAGGAGCATGGCGCAACCTGCCGGCCATTTATGCGGTGAAGGAAGGGTAATGAAAACCTCAAAAAATTGTAGCGAGGTTGCCTTGACACGGAGTTGCGTAGCATCCGGCGCGGGAAAGGCAACTGGCGGCTGCTCCCGCAATCGGCTGGCTTCGCCAGTAACGTGTCGCAGCCGCCGCTTCGAGAGCAAGGCGCACGGCGCGCAGCGACAGAGACATACCAAGGGGGTAGGCGACGAGCGAGCACCGTGCAACGCCGCTATCGAATCGCACAGTAAATTTTTGGAGGTTTTCTGATGTTGGCAATCATTGGTGGCCGTGGTCTGGAGCAATTGACAAATCTGGAAATAACGCATCGGCAGGTGATGCGCACGCCTTACGGAGAACCGTCCGGCGCGTTTTTGTTTGGCACGCTGAATCAGCACGAGGTGATTTTTCTGGCGCGGCACGGTTACGGTCGCACGATCCCGCCGCATCTGGTGAATTATCGTGCCAACCTCTGGGTGCTGCGCGAACAGGGTGTCAGCGAAATCATCTCGGTGACGACCGTGGGTGGTATTCGCGCCGATCTTAAACCCGGCGTGATCGTCGTGCCGGATCAGATTATCGATTACACCCATGGCCGTGATGCGACTTTTTTTGAGGCACGCGACAAACCTTACAGCAATATCGATTTTACTTTTCCCTACAGTGCCAAGTTGCGCAGCCGCATATTGCGCAGCGCGCAAACCGCACAGCAGCCGTGTGTGGATGGCAGCGTGTATGCGGCCACGCAAGGGCCGCGCCTGGACAGCATCGCCGAAATCAACCGTTATGAACGCGATGGCGCGGATATGGTGGGCATGACCGGCATGCCGGAAACCGCACTGGCCAAAGAACTGGATCTCAGTTATGCGACCATCGCCGTGGTGGCGAATTACGCGGCCGGGCGAGGCGACAGTACGGCGGGGATTCATTTGGAAAGCGTCAACGCCACAAGCATTGCGGCGATGGTGCGGGTGCGCAGCATTCTCGAATGCGTGGTGAACCGCGATGACGATTGAAGTGAAACTCGCGCAGCGAGACCGCGTCCCTCTCTCCTGCTTGCGGGATAACCAGCGACTTGGCTGCGGTTGTTTGCTGCCTAGTCGAATGGCTAGTTGTTTCATCCAGAAAGTTAGGAGAGAGGGAAACGGGCATGGAAGTTTCCATCATCAGTGGGAGTATATTTACCATGCCCGTTAGGACGGTATTGCGCATGGGCGATGCGCGCTTGCTGCATATTGCCAGGCCTGTCATCCACTTTGACACGCAGCAATTGCACGAGCTGCTGGTTGATATGCGCGACACGATGCAGGCCCTGAATGGCGTGGGATTGGCCGCGCCGCAAATTGGCGTGGGATTGCGCGTGGTGATCTTCGGCGTGCAGCCGCTCTTGCTTGACAAGGAAAAAAGAGCCCCGCGTTATCCCGATGCGGAGAGCGTGCCGGAAACGGTGCTCATCAATCCGGTGATCACCCCGCTGGGTGATGCGATGGAAGAAGACTGGGAAGGCTGCCTGAGTGTGCCAGGGCTGCGCGGCCTGGTGCCGCGCCATGCGCATATCCGTTACCAGGGCACGGACGAATACGGCGCGCTGATCGACCGTACTGTCAGCGGATTCCATGCTCGCGTGGTGCAACACGAGTGCGATCATCTGGACGGGATTCTGTATCCGATGCGCATTCGCGACTTGTCCAAGTTCGGTTACACGGAAGAGCTGTTTCCCGGGAAAGAAATGCAGGACGAATAAGGCTTGTTTGATTGAACCTGGAAAAAGTACTTGGTCCACGAAAGACACGAAACGGGGCAAGCAGGCTTTTCGCCGAAAGGCGAAAGCTCGCAAAAGCACGAAATGGATCAATGACAAAATCATTGCGGCATCTTGGTTTGTTTCGTGCCTTTCGTGTTTTTCGTGGATAAGTTGCCGTCTTTAGGGAAACGCAGATTTATTCACTCAATCCGTCACTGTCCTTTAGCTGCGAGCGAAGCGCGGCAGGAAGCGTGGCAATCCAGTTATTTGATATCAACCCGGATAGTCCATCAGGCTAACAAAGCCGAAAATATTCGGCGCAGGAGTCCCATATGTCGGGCGATTGCTCTTGCAGGAGCACGCCCTGGGTGCGAATCGCGGCTAGGAGCCGCTCCTGCGACGTCGTTTTCGCGCTAATGGATTATCTGGGATCAACGGAAATCTGGATTGCCACGTCCCGCCACGCTGCGCTCGCGGCTAAAGGCGCTCCTCGCAATGACGATTCAATCTGAGTCTCCTTAGCTTGAAAGAGAGGAATGCGGACAAAGTCGTCTGGCGCAACCTCAATTACAGCCAGTAAAAATAAATAAACACCAGCAGCCCCGGGACCACCACGGCGAAATTCCAGTACCACGCGACGATGTCCAGCCCCACATGGCTTTCAGGTTTGAAGTGCCCGTGAAAAGCGCGCAGCAGCAGCACACCCAGCATGATGATACCCACCAGCATGTGCACGCCATGCACCCCGGTCAGCATATAAAAATTCGTGCCGTAAACGCCGCTGGCAAGAGTGATGCCAAGTTCGGCGGCATGCCTGTATTCCATCGCCTGCTGCAACAGGAACGCCACGCCCAAAGCAAGCGCAATCGCCAGGCCTGCAACCATCTGGCCGCGATTGGCGGCTGATAGTCCCTTGCGCGCCCACATCAGCGACACCGACGATGCCAGGATAAGGATAGCATTGACTGCCGGGAGTCCCCATGCGCCCAGGGGGGTAAATGCCTGCGACTTCGGGCCGCCCGACGGCCATCCGCCTTTGAAATCCGGCCATAGCGTGAAGTGCGGATCCATCGATGCCAGTTCCGGCAGTGAAAAGGCGCGCACATACATCAGCGCCAGCAAAAAGGAACCGAAGAATGCGATCTCGGAAAAAATGAAATAGGCCATGCCGATGCGGAAGGAGCGGTCCTCCCACGGTTGGTATTTGCCGCTCTCGTTTTCGCAAATGATTTTTCCCAGCCAGCCGAATACACCATAGAGAATCGCGGCAACCCCTGCCAGCATGGGAATGATGCCTGAGGCAAGGGCGCTGAGCCTTAACACGAAACCCAGCGTCAAAATGAAAAGCCCGAGATTTATTGCAATCGGGTAAGAGCTCGGGGGCGGCACATAGTAATGGCTGTCACTTCGCATTTCGTTCATGATGTTCTCCTTATTTTTACTGTGTCACAAAGCGCTGAAGGGCGCATTGCGGCGTTAAAATCAGGCTCAAAATGCTCATTTACTATATGTAAACTCCGCTTTTTCGCCTGATTTTGCCTTGCTCTGCATCCCTTGATCGCTTTGTGACACAGTAAGATTATGCGCTCATCCGGAAACAGGAAACAGGGTGTAGGAAAGGCTGAGCTCCTTCACCTCGGCAGGCAGTTCCGGGCTGACGAAAAAAACCAGCGGCATTTCCCTCACCTCACCCGGTTTCAGCTCCTGCCGCTGAAAACAGAAGCATTCGATCTTGTTGAAATGCTGGGCCGTCCACCCGGGACTCATGCTTGGCACCGCCTGCCCGGCCATCGTCTGGTTCGTCGGATTTTTGGCCAGATAGCTGGTTCTGGCGACTTCGCCGGGATGCACACGCATCCTGGTTTGTGCAGGGCGGAATTCCCAGCTCATGCCCGGCATCACGGTGCTGGTGAATTCCACCGTCACCCAGCGCCCGGCATCCACTTTCGACGCCTGCGAAATTTGCACTGCTCCGCCGGTCTTGCCGTTCAAGCCGGTTGCCTTGCACAGCAGGTCATAGAACGGCACCAGTGCAAATGCGAGTCCGGTGGCGGCGGCCACCATGAACAGCAGCTTTATCGTCAACCGCCGGTTGGCTTTTCTGAGCGCTTCATTCATCGCAACCGCCTTTCACTTCAATGCCGGCAGCCATACCGGCAGCTTGAGAAAAGTCATCGCATAGATAACCGCGACAAACAGCATCAGCGCCAACACCAGCTGCACTGTGCGCCGCTCCCGCTTTTCATGTTCATTCATCAGATCATCCCCATTCATCATTTGACCTCCGGCGGCGTTTCAAAAGTGTGGTACGGAGGCGGAGAAGGCAAGGTGAACTCCAGCCCCCGCGCGCCCTCCCATACCTGGCCGGTAGCTTTCGGCCCGCCGCGCATACACTTGAACACGATATAAACCAGCAGCAGTTGCGTAAGCCCCAGCAGGAATGCGCCCACCGAAGAGATGAAGTTCGATGCGGAAAACCTGAGCGCATAGTCCGCAACATGGCGCGGCATGCCACCCAGTCCGTCAAACCATTGCGGGATGAAAGTCATGTTGAAAAAAATCGTCGTCAGCCAGAAATGCAGCCTGCCGAGTTTTTCGTCGAACATGTGGCCGGTGAACTTGGGCAGCCAGTAGTATGCTGCCGCCATCATGCCGAAAATGCCGCCGCCGAAAAATGTGTAATGGAAATGCGAGACGATTACATAGCTGTTGTGGTACTGCGCATTGACTGCGACAGCCGGCAGGATCAGGCCTGTCAATGCGCCCATGCCGAAATGGGCGACAAAGCCCAGCGCAAACAGCATCGGTGTCTCGAAGGTCATAGCCCCGCGCCAGATAGCGCCCAGCCAGCAAAATACCAGGACCGAAGTGGGGATGGAAATTGCCATCGTGGAATACATGAAGTACACCTCCGCGGCAAGCGGCAGGCCGGAAGTAAGCATGTGGTGCGACCACACGATGAAGCTGAGGAAACAGATTGCCCAGAACGCATAGACCTGCGCCTTGTAGCCATAGACCGGCTTGCGCGAGAAGGTCGCCAGGATGTGCGGAATCAGCCCCCACGCAGGCAACAGCACGATATACACCTCGGGATGACCGAAGAACCAGATCAGGTGCTGCAACAGGATCGGGTCGCCGCCGTTGGCGGCATCAAAGAAATGCGTGCCGAAATGCCGGTCGGTCAGCAACATCGTGGCTGCCGCACTGAATACCGGCATGGCCAGGATCAACATGAATGCGGTGATCAGCCATGCCCACACGAACAACGGCATCTTCATCAGCGTCATCCCCGGCGCTCGCATGTTGAGCACCGTCACCACCACGTTGATCGCGCCGGAAACAGATGAGAGGCCCAGCAGATGAATCGTGAAGATCGCAAAATCGATCCCGATTCCGCTTTGCAGATCCAGTGAGGTGTTGTGCATCACCCAGCCCGCGCCGCTGGCGCCGCTGCCGATGCCGGTGAATTGCAGGAAAAACGGGATCAGCAGCAAAACCGCGGCAAACGGCAGTATCCAGAATCCCCAGTTGTTGACCCGCGGCAGAGCCATGTCGGGCGAACCTATCATCAGCGGAATCAGGTAATTGTTCAGGCCGGTGGCGAACGGCATGATCGCGCCGAACACCATGATCAGCGCATGCAGCGTGAACAGCTGGTTGTACATGCCCGGCGAAAGCAATTGCAGGCCCGGGAATAGCAGCTCGGCGCGCACCGCCATGATGAAGGCGCCGCCGATAAAAAACATGATGCCGCCGAAGCTCATGTACAGGATGCCGAGATCTTTGTGATTGGTTGTGCTCAGCCAGCGCATGACGCCGACGGGCGGATGTTCGTGCTGGTCATGCGCAACAGCCGTGATAGCTTCAGTCATATGTCCTCCCTCTCCCCAACCCTCTCCCAACGCCCTCTCCTCAATCCTCTCCCGCTGGCGGGCGAGGAGGCGAACGAGAAAAGCACTTGTTGATGCCTGCGGGCGAGGGGGCAAACGAATCGCTACGCGATTAATGTTAAGGAAACTCTGAATAAGTCCGTTCGTCCTGAGCCTGTCGAAGGGCGGTTCACTTAACCCGTTGATCTGATTAACCCCTCCATTCATGGTTCGACGGGCTCACTACGAACGGAGGACTTAATCAGAGCTTCCTTAACGCAATGCCTTGACCTGCGAAGGCTGCACGATTTCGCCCATGCGGTTGCCGAACGAGTTGCGCTCGTAAGTCACGACTGCCGCAATCTCGGCATCGGACAGGGTATCCTTGAAGGCCTGCATCGCGGTGCCGGGCTTGCCGTTCATGACCCGGTCGAGATGACCGTCCTTGACCAGATGGCCGCCTTTATCAAGGAACGGCCCGTCGACAAGTTTGCTTCCGGCCAGTGCGGGGAATACCCCGGGTACTCCTTTGCCCCCGGCCTGATGGCAGGTGACGCAAATCCTTTTATAGATTTCATCGCCTTTCGCCATCAACTCTTCCATGCCCCAGACTTTGTCCGCAGCGGCGCTCGCCGCCGAACCTTCCGTTTTCTTCTTCGCAACCCACTCCCTGAATTGCGGCTCTGCAACGGCCTCCACCACGATGGGCATGAAGGAGTGCCCGTCGCCGCACAATTGGGCGCATTGGCCGCGGTAAGTCCCGGGCTTCTCGATGTTCACCCACATCTCGCGCAGATAACCGGGGACGGCGTCGCGCTTGACGCCGAAAGAAGGCACCCACCAGGAGTGGATCACATCGGTGGAGGTCAGCAGGATGCGCACCTTCTTGTTGACGGGCAGTATCAGCGGGTTATCCACTTCCAGCAGATAGTGCTCGCCCTTGGTCTTTTTGTTATGTATCTGGTCTTGTGTGGTCGCACTGGCGCTGATGAATTTGATGCCCTCTTCCGGATATTCGTACTGCCATTTCCACTGGCTGGCAGTCACCTTGACCACCATTTCAGCAGCCGTCCTGGTGTCTTCCATTTTGACAATGGCATGGAAAGCGGGAATGCCCATCCAGATGTAATCGATGTAGATCAGCAGCAGAAAAGGGGAAATGGCCAAGGCCCACTGCCACCTGGTAGCGGGCCCGGTAAATGTTCCCGGTTGAGCGCCAGAGCTTTTGCGATGCTTGAAAATGGAGTAGGCGAAGATGGCAAAAACGACGACATAGATGACCATGATGATGCGCAGAAAATCTACGCTCGCCGTGATCGAATCACGGGCAACGGGGGTGACAGGTTCCTGAAAATCCCATATGGAATTTGCGCATGCCGGGCCGGAAACAAAAAGGAAAAATGCAAACCCGGACAACAGCGGCAACTCGTTCCCTATTTTTTGCATCACGCAGGAATTTGAAGTCCCTGGTCTTTTGTTAAAACCAGAAGGGCGGATGAACCATTTTTTAATGGTATTTCCATCGCGGATTGCTGCATAGGTTAGCTTCATGGTGTTGCCTCCATCGAGGTTGTTTCAATTTCTCGATCTGCTTAAACCGCCAGCACCAGCAGGTAAAACATACTCGCCGCAAGCTTCTCCGTCAAGCAAGCCAACAATTCGAGTCAACGTATCCTCCCGACATATTTTTCGGTTACTTTGCTTAAATTTCGAGGTAATTCATCTCAGAATTTACGGCTTGACTTCCTTCTAAAAAAGGTGCCAGATTAACAATATAGCCGGTTATGTTGTTCATGTATGCCCTGGTCAGAAAGAATGCCAGCGGCGAACGTAATCGACTGAATACCTCACAACCCCACAGACCAAAGGAGCTGATCATGACCAAAGTTCTTGTTCTCTATTACAGTATGTACGGGCATATCGAAGTGATGGCGCAGGCCGTGGCCGAAGGCGTGCGCCAGGTTGAAGGTGCGGATGCCGTGGTCAAGCGCGTGCCGGAAACCATTCCCGAAGACAAGGCGCGGGCGATAGGAGTGAAACTCGACCAGCCCGCCCCGATCGCCACCGTCGATGAGCTTGCAAACTATGATGCGATTATCTTCGGCACCCCGACCCGGTTTGGCAACATGACCGCGCAGATGCGCAATTTCCTCGACCAGACCGGCGGGTTGTGGATGAAAGGCTCGCTGATCGGCAAGGTCGGCAGCGTATTTACTTCCAGCGCCACCCAGCACGGCGGGCAGGAAAGCACCATCCTCTCGTTCCACACCACGCTGCTACACCAGGGCATGGTGATCGTTGGCGTGCCCTATTCCTGCGCCGACCAGATGCGCATCGACGAAATTACCGGCGGCTCGCCCTACGGGGCCAGCACCATCGCCGGCGGCGACGGCAAACGCATGCCATCGGCCAACGAACTCGGTATCGCGCGCTTTCAAGGAAAACATGTGGCGGAAATTGCACAGCGTTTAGCGGCACGTTGATTGTGTTCACACCTGTTTTCTGGTGCTTAAAGAGCGGCTGCCGGCTTCGACCGGCAGCTTGGCAAGCTACATGATTTCTTTTTTTGCTTCTGTCACGCTATCATGTAGGCAATTTGATAATGTCGTGCAGCACCCATGAGCACATTCAAAGTACTTCAGTTCAATATGCAGTTCGGCCAAAGTTGGGATGATGCAGATCCCGACGGTGCGCCTGTCAACCTCGAACTGACCATCTCGGAAATCCTCAGCCACAATGCTGATGTGGTAATGCTGCAGGAAGTTGAGCATGCCCAGCCTGACGGCGTGCAACTCGATCCGCCGCCCAATTACACCCGGCTGAAAGCGGCGCTCAAAGGTTATCACAGTTATTTTTCCTATCCGAAAGCCGACCCTCGCGAATTGCCATTCGGCATCGGGCTGGCGATTTTTTCAAAAACACCGTTGCGCGATGCTTTTCGGTACGACCTGCCGTCGCCGCCAATCGAGTTCGAATTTCAGGGTGAAGAAAAAACACCTACCGACCGCCTTCTTATCGGCGCAAAGACCACGGTTGCCGGCCGCGAACTCCAGCTTTTCAATACCCACCTTCTGGCGCACTTCATGCTCAATTCATCAAGCGAGCATCACACCGAACAGCGCCAACTGGTCGCCAGACAGTTGCGCCGCTCGGACGGCCCCACGCTGATCAGCGGAGATTTCAACGTCAGCGATCACGACTCGCTGGTCAGGCAATTTGCCGAAGTCGGCTATCAGACCACACAGAAGGAAGAAATTACCTGGCGCCGCCGCCCCTACGTGCTCGACCACATTTTCTATAGTAGACACCTGCATCCGGTGCGCTACGCCGTAAAACCGACAATGGCCTCGGACCACCACATGCTGGTGGCGGAGTTTGAATTCCTGGGCTATTGATTCCATTTCTGGTTCAAACGTAAACCAATGATGCCGGTGCAGGAGCGCGGCAGGTGACGTGCAGGACAAATCTACCGCCATGCCTGCACCAGCGCGGCGACCGGCTGCATGGTGGCGCCGGATGCGGCAAGTTTCCCGCCTCACCGGGCAGGATTTAACCAACGAATTAATATTCACTTTCCCCGCGTGCGGGGAGATGGTTTAGGTAGAGGGGATTATTGTTCAACATTATTTTTTGATTAAGAAAAACCCCTGCACAACTTCTGAGCATGCAATGCCGTGAAAAGTACCTTGACCAATAAACCCGACCAGGCCGAACCCGAAGATGCCGCGCTGTTCCTTGCGGCAGTCGGCGCAGTTAAACCGCTGCCCGACCAGAACCGCATCGATCCGCAAAAACCGCCGCGCAAACCTTTGCTGCGCGCACCCGCCCAACCTCCCGCAATCCCCGACACGCTGTCCGACTTCGCCCCCGAAAACACCCCCGATGAGTTGCTGCGCAACGGCGTGTCGCGCATGACCCTGCGCAAACTGCGGCGCGGCCACTGGCCGGTGCAGGACAGCCTCGACCTGCACGGCAACACCAGCGACGCGGCGCGCAGACTGTTGCAGGAGTTCTTGCATGAGGCCGCGCAGCGCGGCTTGCGCTGCGTGCTGGTGATCCATGGCAAGGGAATGAACAGTCCAAGCGGCGAAGCGGTGCTGCGCAAACTTACGCGCCACTGGCTGTCGCAGCGCCCGGACGTGCTGGCCTGGTGCGACGCGCCGCCCAGGGACGGCGGCAGCGGTGCGGCACTGGTGTTGCTCAAGGTTATAGGTCCGCACATAGAATAGTTGCAGGGCCGCTTTGCACCTATTCTGTTGAAAACTTGCACAAAGCAAGATGGGCGGATTTGACTTGGAAGTGCAACTTGTGAAAGCGATTTTTTCAACGGAATATGCCACAAGTGGCAGTTAGACGATAATTATTCAGTAGTCAGAAATTAAAGCTACAAAAAATTGATATCCATGTGTAGGAGCCCGATTTATCGGGCGATAGCCAATCTTGAAATCGCCCGATAAATCGGGCTCCTACAACGACGCTTTGGCTTAAGCAACGATTTCGATTATTGGTACATGTGTCGCCTAAATAACTGACTGCTGTGTAATATATCGTCTGCGCCGCCAACTGCAGAAATGCTCCATGAGTTACGAACAGATTCAATCGCAAATTTAATAATGACATCAGAGCAGATACCCTCCGATATTGAGCTTCGCCTTCGGCAATTGGAGTTGCTGGACCGGATTACGCAAATCAGTCTGGCAAGCAATAACTTACAGGACCTCCTGAGAGGCTCTCTCGACCTGATACTTGAGGTATTCAATGCGGATCGCGCCTGGTTCCTGTACCCGTGCGATCCCGATGCTCCCTCCTGGGGTGTCCCGATGGAGCGCTGTCGTCCGGAATGGCCCGGGTTATTCGAACAGGGCGTGGATTTCCCGATGGATTACGAAGTGGCCGGGATAATGCGCGAAATGCTCGGGGCCAATGGCACGATCCAATATTGCTTCGAAACCGGCTATCCCACCCCATCGCCCGTTGCGACGCGTTTCTCGGTCAAATCCCAATTGGCAATAGCGCTGCGGCCGAAAATCGGGAAGGCGTGGTTGCTCGGTCTGCACCACTGTTCAAGTGCAGTGGTGCACGATGAAATTGATCTGAAACTGTTCACCACGATTGCTTTCAGGATTACTGACGCCTTGAGCGCCTTGATTACGGTCAGGCAGCTGCGTGAGAGTGAATCACGTTCGCAGAAGCTGGCTGATTCGGTCATCGATCAGGCAGGAGTGCTGGTGGTGGTGCTGGATAAGCATGGGTGCATCGTGCGTTTCAACCAGGCTTGCGAGAAGCTAAGTGGATACACCTTTGACGAAGTCGAAGGCCGATACTTGTGGGACATACTGCTGCCGCCGGAGGATGACCGCAACAGTCCCCGAAATGCCGCCGAACCATTGGCGCAGAACTCAAATGGAATGGTGGGGCAGCATGCCAATTTCTGGCTGAGCAAGAGCGGCAAACGCCACCTGATCGAGTGGAGCAACACTCAGCTTCTTGACGCCGACGGTAGCATGGAATTCATGGTGTGTGTCGGTATCGACACCACCGAGCGCAGGCAGACCGAGGAAGCGCTCGCCAAATCAATGCGCCAGCTTGAAGAAAAGGAACTCGCCAAGACCCGCTTCTTTGCCGCGGCGGGGCATGATCTGAGGCAGCCACTGGCAGCAGCCAGCCTGTTCATTGGCGCCCTCAAGTTTTCTGCATTAACCCCTCAACAGGAGAACACCATCCAGCAATTGGACCAGTCGATGACCACTTTTGGCGGTCTGCTCGATTCCTTGCTGAATATATCGAAGCTGGATTCTGGCGTGATCAAGCCAAATTTTGCACCGGTCAAGTTGGCCGAGATATTTTGCTGGCTGGAACAATCCTATACGCAGATGGCCGGCGAGAAACGTCTTGGTTTCAGGCTGTACTTCCCGACGAGAGAAACGCTGGTCGTTCGCAGCGACTTCGGTTTGCTCAATTCAATATTGATGAACCTTGTTTCGAATGCGATCAAGTACACATCGAAGGGCGCCATCCTGATCAGTGCCAGAAAACGCGGGAACAATGTGTTGTTTCAGGTATGGGATACCGGCATGGGTATTTCGGATGAAGACATCAAACATATTTTCGACGAATTTTATCAGATCGACAACCAGCAGCGCGACAGGTCGAGCGGGTTGGGGCTTGGTCTGGCAATTGTCAAGCGCACAACAGCGCTGTTGGGAAGTGACATTCGATGCCGCTCACAGATTGGGCGAGGCTCGGTCTTCGAGTTTCGCCTGCCTTTGGATGCAACTTCAAGCGGAGCGGCGCAACGGGGCGCTGCTGCGGTTCTGCAGGAAGATGTTGCCAACGAATCGTTCGCACGAGGCAAGCGCTTTATTGTGCTGGAAGATGATGCACTGGTGATGCAGGCCATGACCATCTGGCTGGAGGCAATGGGCGGGGAGGTGACATGCTTCCATAGCGCTGAAGATGCTTTGCTTCACGCTGACATCGAACACAACGATTACTACATCGTTGATTACATGCTGGGCGGTAAGCTCAATGGAATTCAATTCCTGAATCTGCTCCGTCAAATGCAGGGCAAGCCAGTTAATGCGGTGCTGGTGACTGGGGACACATCGAGCAATTTCATCCGGGTAGCGGTGAATTGTGATTGGCCAGTGATACATAAGCCATTCAATATTGAAAAATTGATCTCTGGCCTCAAAACACAAGAAAGCAAGCACGTTTGACCGACCGCTGTGCGGAAAAAGCAATGACGGTTTTGTGTCAATTCCGTTGAAAATCTCTTTTTGGCAGCAAAACAAATCGACTCCGGTACTTTCCAGCGTTATTTTTTTGATTAAGAAACCCCCCCGCACAACCGAGCATGCAATGCCGTGAAAAGTACCTTGACCAATAAACCCGACCAGGCAGAACCCGAAGATGCCGCGCTGTTCCTTGCGGCAGTCGGCGCAGTTAAACCGCTGCCCGACCAGAACCGCATCGATCCGCAAAAACCGCCGCGCAAACCCTTGCTGCGCGCTCCCGCCCCGACTTCTGCAATCCCCGACACACTGTCCGACTTCGCCGCCGAAATTGCCCCCGATGAGTTGCTGCGCAACGGCGTGTCGCGCATGACCCTGCGCAAACTGCGGCGCGGCCACTGGCCGGTGCAGGACAGCCTCGACCTGCACGGCAACACCAGCGACGCGGCGCGGCGCTGGTGTTGCTGAAAGTTGTTTAGTTGTCCGTCGACTAAATAATTGAAAGACCGCTTGGTGGAAGGTTAATTCAAGAAATCAAATGCAGTTTTGTGCCAATAGGAGTCGATCAAGAAGATTGTTATGACCGCCCGGTTCTCGGCCGTTGCTGCCGGTGGAATCCAGGCTGCCTTATGGCCGGTATGTGCTAGAAGCAGTCTCACGTTGATGACTTTGGCGATGCTTTCAAATAGCTTTCCCTCGAAGCGATATCGAAGTACCATGGCTCGTTAGCGCACACCCTTGATGACATGATTCGCTGTATTTCATAGAAACAAGCTCAACTTATTTCAGCCAACCGTGGATACAGAACCCAAAATCCCAGAGCAAGAACCTACTGTCGAGAAAGACGGCATCGCTGGCTTTGCCAAACAGGTACTCCGGTATTTTCAGGATTTCATCCAGACCGATTTCAAGCGTCAACAAGCCCCCCGAAGGCGGATCGTTTTCAAGAGTGATACTGGTTTCAGAATGGGGGTGCCACTCCGCAAATATCCTGCGCTCTACGAAGCGCTCATCAAGAAAATACAAGCCCCCATCTCCAAGGGATTCGAGTTTTCCATTCCTAAGGGGCGATACACTTCCCCGCTGTCGCCGACGTTGCGTGATCTCATCCGGCAACAGGTCGAGGCCATTCCCGACGAGGCCTTTGCGGCGATCCGTGCCAGTGCGCTGTCCTATGCTGAAAGCAAGCGGATTGATGGTTCCAAGCATGCTGAAAAATATGTTGATGATGTGTCGATCAGGTTTGTTGAAGAGGCGGGCCAGAGAATCGTTCTGCTCCTGCTCTCCTTGCTGGAGGAGCCGTTCAAGCAATGGTCATATTCCGCCGTGGAGTCGGTGTACGACATCGAGGCCGATCTTTCCGACACCATCACCATTCCCGCCATCGAGCAGTTCCCGACCGCGCTGAATACGTTAATCACGACGGGCGACAAGACCGCATTCACCGCCGTGCTTGATGAGTTCTTTTCGCCACCTGAAGTACGTCAGAGCGTATTGAGATTCTTCGACGAGTTTGCGACCGCAGATGTTTTCCTTGAACTCCGCGATCTGGAAAATACCCTGAGCACAACGGAGAATCAAGCGCTCTACTTATACTTGGGTGATATCCGCTTCGGCACAACGAACTTTCCGATGTTCTACATCCCGCTGGAAGTGGAGTTCGAGGGAAGTGGCTCGGCTTTTAACCTTCGCGCCGACCCACACCTCTATGTGAACAAACGGGCTTTGGATTGGATCGCACAAGAGATCAGCGCTCAGAATGGCCGAACTTTCATATCCCCGGTGCTGGATCGTATCCTCTATCTGGATGAAACCGATTCCTTCTCCGAGGCAGCACAACGCCTGACACAAGGCATGGTGAAAGCCATCGACTTGGCTTCGGAAATCGATTTCACGGCGGCTCGAATGAAGAAGGTGAGCAACTCGACACTACAGATGTCCACCAGTATGTATTTTGCCGTCTTCGACCGCTCCGATGAATCCATTCTGTCCGACTACGAGGCGTTGCTGACGGCGATTGAGCAAGACAACCTGATGGCACAGCAGATGTTTACCAACATCGTGCGCGGTATGATCCTCGAAGAACCTCACAACTCTATCCCCGCCATCGAAGCCGAGTGGGATGGTGTCTTAACGCCCGACCGGCTGATTTTTGCCTCGCCCATTCCAATGAATGAAGAGCAACGGAAAATCCAGATCGCTCTCAAAACTCCAGACTGTAACTACATCATCGTCCAAGGCCCGCCAGGCACGGGGAAGAGCCACACCATTTCGGCCATCGCTTTCGATTCCATCCTCAACGGACAGAACATCCTCATTCTGTCGGACAAGAACGAGGCCCTAGATGTGGTGGAAGATAAGCTGGCCCAAACTCTGGAGAAGGTTCGCCATGCGGGAGGGGACTTCCCAAACCCAATCTTGCGACTGGGCAAGACAAACTCTTATCCGAAACTGATGGCGACGGCCACGCTCGAACGGATCAAGGAGCAGGATCGTGCCCAGAAGGCCAATGCTGCACATCTGGATGCGGAAACCAAGGAAACCCACGCCGACCTGCGGAGCAAGGTCGAGCAGACCATCAGTGCTTACACTTCAGTAAGTCTGAAGGATGTGGAGGAACTCCATCAACTCGAAGCACAGATCGAAAAAGCGGCCAAGGGCATCACCCTAAATATCCGCAAACAGAAAGAGTCGCTACCGCATTTCCAGAAAATCACAGCCTGCATGGAGAAGATTTCTTCGGACAAAATCAAGGAATATATGAGCTTCCTTGGGGATGACTGGCGCTCGGCAACCGTTCTGCTGGAAGAGGTTTGTATTGCCAGTTCGACCCAGCATATGATTTCAAACGGGCACCGTCAACCCAGCTTAGCTTTGTTTCCTGCCATCCATTCTAGTGAGATTTCCGTCCTATCCCAGTTCATCAACGAATACGAACAAGCCAAATGGCCCATATTCGGCTATTTTTTCGTCAAGGGGAAAGCGAATGCGATCACGCAACGGCTTATCCAGAAACTGGAGTGCTCCAACAACCTAGACCTCCACCTTCGTGTCAACGAACTGCGGAAGATAGTTTCAGTCTTGGAGGCATTGAAGCAGAGCGCCATCCAGCACAAGGTAAAACCAGAACACGAAAACTTGGTCTACCAACACCTGATTAGTGGGGCCAATCCTCCAGACGGGCTTTCCCATCTGGGAGAACTGGTTGCGACCTACCAGAAAGCCATGCCCGAAGGCTGGCCTTCCAAGGAACAGGTGGGCAGTCTTAATCAGATTCTGAATCTGGTGCGGATGATCGCCAAATATGCGATCCAATGGGAGCGGATATCTAACACGCTGGCTTCGGCACCATCCTTCGACTACGTAAACGACAAGACCCGACTGGAAACCTTGCACGCCTCGCGCATGAGCCGAGAGATCGATCACAAATTCATCAAGTTCGTGGAAAACAACAAAGCCTTGGCCCGTTCGCTTGGGGCCGTTATAAAAGCCAAAAAGCAGTTTCCCACCGAGGAGTTCGACCGTTTCAGTCAGGCGTTTCCATGCATCATTGCGGGAATCCGCGAATACGCCCAATACGTCCCCCTGAAGTATCAGTCCTTCGATGTGGTGGTAATCGACGAGGCTTCACAGGTCTCCATCGCCCAAGCCCTTCCCGCGCTGTTGAGGGCCAAACGGGTCATTGTGTTCGGTGATGAGAAGCAGTTCTCGAACGTGAAATCACAGCAGGCCTCCAAAGAACGGAATGCGACCTATACCACGGAGCTCGAAACTTTCTTCCGTCGCAAGGTATCGGATTCGGCGGACCGGATCCAGCGGCTCAAGCAGTTCGACGTTAAGAAATCGGTGCTGGATTTCTTCAAGCTGATCGCCAATGCCGAAATCATGTTGAAGAAACATTTTCGTGGCTACCAGGAGCTCATCAGTTTTTCATCGGTGAACTTCTACGAGGGGCGACTACAGGCCATCAAGATTCGATCCAAGCCCATCACGGAGGTAATCCGATTCGAGGTCTTGAATCATGATGGTCGGGTCGAGAAGAAACGCAACTCGAACACGGTGGAGGCGGAGTTCATTCTTGCGGAACTGAAAAAGCTGTTGGAGCTGGACTCGCCGCCCACGATTGGAGTCATCACACCGTTCACGGAACAGCAAGTGTATTTATCCCACTTCTTGAAAGACGATTCGGATGGAGATCGCTTCGAGCGCGAGTTGCGCATGAAGATTATGACGTTCGATACTTGCCAGGGCGAAGAGCGGGAGCTCATCATCTATTCGATGGTCGCAACCAAGGATCATGACGTGCTGAACTACGTGTTCCCAGCCTCTCTGGAGCAGGATAAGGATCGCATCGAAGAGGCTCTGAAGGTTCAGCGGTTAAATGTCGGCTTCTCACGTGCCCAGGAAGGGATGTTGTTCGTTCTCTCCAAGCCTATAGAAGCGTTCCGTGGCAGCATTGGGAAAGCGCTTCGCCATTACGAAAACGTGCTGACTCGTCGCGCCGACCTGAAAGATGCCGTGGTCGAATCTCCGATGGAAGCCAAAGTGCTGGACTGGGTTCAGAAAAGCGCTTTCTATCAAAGCAACATCGACCAGCTTGAGCTAATGCCACAGTTCCCCGTTGGCGATTACCTCAAGCAGCTTGACCCCAACTACCACCATCCAGCGTTCCGTGCCGACTTCCTCCTGACCTACTATGGGGAGGATGAGCAGGTTCGTGTGATCATCGAGTATGACGGCTTTGCCGAGCATTTCGTGAGCCGCGACAAGGTCACGTCAGCGAACTACGATCAGTTCTACAAGGCCTCGGATATCGAGCGCCAGTTCATCATCGAGTCCTACGGATACAAGTTCCTACGCCTCAATCGTTTCAACCTTGGCGACGATCCGATCACGACACTGTCGGCACGGCTTTACCAACTGGTCGAAGATGTTTCGATAAGAAAGCCGTTGAAGAGTCTTGACCAGATCAAGGCTCACACCGAGGGCCTTGCAAATGGCGATTCCAAGGTCTGTAGCAGGTGTGAAGATATTTTGCCATTAGCGGAGTTCTTTGACCCAGAACTAGCGAAAGGCGCTGGGGCTTATGGTCGTGTTTGTATGAGCTGCAAGGATGAGCCCAAGACAGCACCTCGGCCTAGATCAGTTTCAGCTGGACGCTCCCGCAAAAAGTATTGGGGAGGGGGGTACTACTGATGGAATGCGGCCACGGCTCTTCTACACTGGCCCATTGAACGACTGATATTTGGAAACTCGGCTGACCAGAATGGGTCGAGTGCCGCATGTCGTGAGGTGCCGCTTCCTGGCTGGCAATATGGCAACATGAAATACCGCTGCGTGCTAGAAACGGTATTCAAACTTCAGAGGGTATATTTAATTGATTTCAGGTCAAGGCATTATTGATGAATATGCTTTAAATATTTTTACCGACGGCTCATCTTATCCAGATAAGCAAAGAGCCGCCGGTGTCGGTGTACATCTTGTGTGGGTTAATGAATCTGGGGATGAAGAAACTGCAGATTACGCACCAACAGGGTGGGAAGAAGCGACTATTGATGAAATGGAAATTGAAGCTTGTACTGTTGCACTCCAAGAGGCGGAGAGAATCTTTAGTGATTTAAAGCGATTTAAAAGGATCCTTATTTTTACTGATTCTAGATTCGTGAAAAATTGTTTTTTCTTGGCTATGAATATATGGCCAAATAAAAGATGGCTTGGGTCAAACAATATGCCAGTTAAAAATATTGAATTATGGAAGAGACTAAGAAGAGAAGTTAAGAAATGTCCAATTAATGTAGATGTTGAATGGGTTAAAGCTCACAAAAACAATCTACATAATAAAGTTGCAGATAAATTAGCTAAGACGTCAGCATCAATGCCATTTAACAGACCACTTTCACATAGTGATACGACAAGGAAGTGGTCAGATCGAAAAACTAAAAGGGGTTGTATTCCGGTTTGCGGGCAAGAAATAAAAATAAGGATAGTGTCAAGGAAGTATGTAAATCGAGCCAAGACTTACGAGTATCGATATGAGGTCATTGACCCTGACGACAATTCATTTAAAGATTTAGATTTTATATATTGTGATGAAGAGCTAAGTAGAAGTCAGTGTTTCCGTGTTCGTTTTAATGCGGAACAAGATAGGCCATTTATCGTTGATGTTATCGAGAAGTTGGACTGTTTGAATTATAAATACTGATTGTTTATTGAATTTTAAACGACTCCTTTGGGTCGTTGGACTAAACCGCTTTGCGGTACTGTCGCTCCGAACATCAGTATGAGATTGGTTTTAAGCGTGTAGGCAGTTGACAGAAATGACCTGTTCCCCATGTTGAGAAGTGAGGCAATCCGCCTCATTTTTC
>Ga0209343_10003167_pt1 | contig 20873 bp, 21 predicted proteins | sample RifCSPlowO2_02_FD_184026 | JGI IMG/M metagenome (GOLD analysis project Ga0209343, IMG submission 184026) | Groundwater microbial communities from Rifle, Colorado - Rifle CSP2_plank lowO2_0.2 (SPAdes) (version 2) | ecosystem: Environmental > Aquatic > Deep subsurface > Groundwater | place... | reverse complement strand
GGCCACAGCACTGCAAGTGGAGTCGGAAGTCCGGGCCCATGGTGCCGTGCCGGCCACCATTGCCATCATCCAGGGACGGCTTAAAGCCGGGCTGAGCACGGGCGAGATCGAAACGCTGGGCCGCGGCGGACGCGATGTGGTCAAGGTCAGCCGCCGGGATTTGCCGTTCATCGTTGCAGCGGGACAGACAGGGGCCACGACCGTCGCTTCCACCATGATCATTGCCGCCATGGCCGGAATTCGCATCTTCGCCACGGGCGGCATCGGTGGGGTCCACCGCAATGCGCAGCAGAGCTTTGATATTTCGGCCGACCTGCAAGAGCTGGCACAAACCCCGGTGGCCGTTGTATGCGCAGGAGCCAAGTCGATTTTGGACCTACGGTTGACGCTGGAGTACCTTGAAACCCATGGCGTGCCGGTGGTGGGTTACCAGACAAACCGCTTACCCGCATTTTTTACCCGCGACAGTGAGTTTTCAGTGGATTACCGGCTGGACAGCGCCGCCGACATCGCTCGCGCCCTGCATGCCAAGTGGGCCATGGCGCTCAAAGGGGGGATGGTCATTGCCAACCCCATCCCCGAAGCCTTTGCCATGCCACGGGAGTCCATCGACAAGGCCATTGAACAGGCATTGCAAGAAGCGCAGCAGCAGGGTATTGGAGGCAAGGAGTCCACGCCGTTCCTGCTCGCCCGTGTTTGTGAGCTCACAGGAGGTGACAGTCTTGCCGCTAACATTCAGTTGGTGCTGAATAACGCGAGATTGGCCGCGGCAATTGGCGCAGAATTGGGCGCCTTGGGTCGGTGACCGGTATCGCGCTAGGGAAAGCCCCTGATTGCAGGGCCGTTAGAAGCCAAGTACCCTTGATTTACCATTCTATTTACACAGAGAGAACCTATGAGTTTAAAAACTACTGCACGTTTGGGACTATTGGCCACCGCATTGCTTGCCAGCTTTCAGTCGATGGCGGAACCGGCCATCGTGTACGACTTGGGTGGAAAATTTGACAAGTCTTTCAACGAGGCCGCTTTTCACGGGATGGAGAAGTGGAAAAAGGAAACCGGCAAGCAGTACCTTGAATTCGAAATTTCCAACGAGTCACAACGCGAGCAGGCTGTGCGCCGCATGGCAGAGAAAGGTGCAAGCCCCATCATTGCCATGAGCTTCAGCATGGCCTCCACCATTGATAAAGTGGCCAAAGAGTTTCCCAAGCTTCAGTTCGTCATCATTGACGATGAAGTCAAGCTGCCCAACGTGCAGTCTGTCGTGTTCAAAGAGCACGAAGGCAGCTTTCTTGTCGGCGCCATGGCTGCCATGGCCAGCAAAACCGGCAAAGTCGGCTTCGTGGGCGGCATGGATGTGCCCCTGATCCGCAAGTTCCAATGCGGCTATGAGCAAGGTGCCAAATTTGCCAACGCCAAAGCGGAAGTATTTGCCAACATGACAGGTACCACGGGCGCTGCCTGGAATGACCCAGCACGCGGCGGTGAACTGGCCAAGGCGCAGTTCTCCAAGGGTGCTGACGTGGTGTTTGCCGCTGCGGGCGGAACGGGCATTGGTGTGTACCAGGCTGCGAAAGACAGCGGCAAATTGGCCATTGGTGTCGATAGCAATCAAAACCATTTGCAGCCAGGCACCATGCTGACGTCCATGCTCAAGCGGGTGGATGTGGCGGTGTACAACGTGTCCAAGTCCCACAAACCAGGATTGACTGAGCTGGGACTGAAAGAAGACGGCGTCGGTTATGCCTTGGACGGCAACAATGCCAAACTGGTCTCCGCAGATATGAAGAAAAAGGTAGATGCCGCCAAGGCTGACATCATCAGCGGCAAGCTCAATGTAGCTGCTGTCTGCAAATACTGATCCCGTCACCACCCAACGGTGATTCAAGCCCACGGCGCATCACTGTGCTGTGGGCTTTTGCATGGTGATTGCCAGGTCTTTGAGGAGTCAATTTTGAGTGTAGTAAGTGGGGCGTCATTCAACGGCGCAACCGTTGCCGTGCGCATGACCGGCATCAACAAGCGATTTGGTGCAGTGGCCGCCAATGCAGACGTCGATTTATGCGTACAAGCCGCAACGGTGCACGGCATCGTGGGTGAAAACGGTGCAGGCAAGAGCACTTTAATGTCCGTGCTGTACGGCTTTTACCAGGCCGACAGCGGCGCCATTGAGGTGTTCGGCCATCCCGCCACGATTCGCAATGCCGATGATGCCATTGCACAGGGCATCGGCATGGTCCACCAACACTTCATGCTGGTAGATACGCTCACGGCCCTGGAAAACGTCATGCTGGGCGCAGAGCCCCACTGGCTACTGCAACGCGCCGACCAACAGGTGCGCGCAAAATTGGAAACACTCATGCAGGCGACCGGTTTGCATGTCAAGTTGGATGTGTTGGTCGCAGATTTACCGGTAGGTGACCGGCAGCGTCTGGAAATACTCAAAACGCTGTACCGGGGTGCCAAAATTCTCATTCTGGACGAACCCACCGCAGTACTCACCCCCCAAGAAACCGAGCAGTTGTTTGAAGTGTTGCGACTATTACGCAAACAGGGAACCACTGTCATCCTCATCACGCACAAACTCAAAGAAGTCATGCGCTTGTGCGACCATGTCACCGTGATGCGGGCGGGACGCGTCGTTGAAGAAGTGCCGATTGCACAAGCGTCCATTGAAGGCTTGGCGGAGGCCATGGTGGGGCGCAAAGTCCACATCGGCCGTGTGGATGGAGACGCCAGACCCACAGAAAATGTGTTGCTGCAGGCCAACGGAGTGATTGTCAGAGATGCCATGAACGTGGTGCGACTGGCCGGACTGAATCTAGCGTTGCGCGCAGGGGAAATTGTGGGGGTTGCTGGCGTATCCGGGAATGGGCAAAGTGAGTTGCTGGATGTTCTCTCTGGACTGATCCAGCCCACCGAGGGGCACTTGAGCCTCGGTGGACGGGACTTTGACGCTGCCAGCTGGCTTGACCCACAGACCGCCCGTGAACTGGGCCTTGCACATGTCCCGGAAGACCGGCATGCGCGTGCCCTGGTGATGGAGTTTGCCGCTTGGGAGTCCGCAGCCTTGGGTTATGACGGCCTGCCCGAGTATTCAACCCTGGGCTGGCTGGCCCAAGACCATATGCGCCAGGCTACGGCGGACATGATGGAGCGGTTTGATGTACGCCCTCGCGACGTGGAGTTGGCAAGCAGCAAATTTTCCGGCGGCAATCAACAAAAACTGGTGCTGGCGCGTGAACTGGGGCAAATGCCCAAGGTCCTGCTGGTGGGTCAACCGACCCGAGGGGTTGACATTGGCGCCATCGAATTTATTTATTCACAGCTGCGCGCCATGCGTGATGCGGGCTGTGCTGTACTGGTTGTATCCAGCGAGTTGGATGAAATTTTGGCGCTTTCAGACAGGGTGATTGTGATGAACCAAGGGCGGGTGACTGGTGAGTTAGCGATTGGCGAGTGCACCGAATCGGGTCTGGGCATGTTGATGGTGGGGGAGGGGGAATGAATACCTCTCACGCATTGCCCCGCTGGGCGGACTTGGTTTTGCTCCCCATCGTGTGCCTGGGCGTGGCGCTTTTGGTGGCCGCGGCAGTGGTTGCCATGGTTGGACAAAACCCGGCCGAAGTAATCGCAGTGCTAATCCAGGGCGCATTTGGATCCGCACGTGGATTGAGCTACACCCTGTACTACACAACCACTTTTATCTTTACCGGACTGGCCGTGGCCGTCGCTTTTCATGGGGGTCTGTTCAATATTGGCGGTGAAGGCCAGGCCATCATGGGTGGCTTGGGCACGGGCTTGGTGGCGCTGTGGTTTTCTGCAACGCTCCCCGCTTGGGTCATGCTGCCGCTCATGCTGCTCGCTGGCGCGTTGTTCGGGCTGGTCTGGGCCGCTGTTCCCGCCTATTTGCAGGCCTACCGTGGTAGCCATGTGGTGATTACCACCATCATGTTCAACTTCATCGCAAGCACTTTATTGGTTTATCTGCTTGTCAACCACTTGCGACCGGCGGGGACGATGTCAGTGGAAAGTGTGGCCTTTTCCGAATCAGCAAAATTACCCAATATGCGTACCGCCATGGCCTGGGTAGGCATTGATTGGCCAGCGTCCCCGCTGAATGTCAGTCTGTTCCTAGCTCTGCTGGCAGCATTGGCGGTCTACTTGTACTTGTGGCGTACCCGCGGTGGCTACCATTTGCGGGCTGTTGGCTCCAGCCCTGGCGCTGCGGAGTACGCAGGCATCAACTCACGCCATCAAATCGTGATTGGCATGTCCATTTCAGGCGCATTGGCAGGCATGGTTGGCATGAATGAAATAGCGGGGGTCAATGGACGGCTTTTGCTGGAGTTTGTGAGCGGCGCCGGCTTTACTGGAATCGCAGTGGCCTTGATGGGCAGGAATCACCCGTTTGGAATTATTCTTGCCAGCATTTTGTTCGGTGCCCTCTTTCAGGGAGGGGCAGAGGTTGCTTTTGAGGTGCGCGGATTCAGCCGCGACATGGTCATCATGCTGCAAGGTTTTATCGTGCTGTTCTCGGGTGCGATGGTCTATGTCATTGCGCCCAGGTTGGCTTGGTTGCTCGCATTCTCTAATCGCGTGTTTCACCTACGCACGCAAACACCCAAGTCGGGAGCCGCCCATGGATGAAGCGCTTTGGGGGGCATTGCTGGCATCGACTCTTCGGGTCTCCACTCCTTTGATTTTTTGCGCTCTGGCCGGGCTCATGTCGGAGCGCTCGGGAGTGGTCGATATCGGCCTGGAGGGAAAAATGCTATTTGCGGCTTTTGCGGCTGGTGCAACTGGCGCAGTGTATGGATCAACCACCGCTGCACTGCTGGCGGCCATGGCTGTGGCCGTCGCTTTGTCCTTGATGCATGGGCTGGCCTGTGTCAGCCACCGAGGGGATCAGGTGGTCTCGGGCGTGGCCATCAACATCATTGCAGCCGGTATGACCGTGGTGCTGGGAATCGCCTGGTTTGCACAAGGGGGGCAAACACCGCCGGTGTCTGCGCAGGTACGCATTCAGCCGCTGTTTCCAGAAATCGCGGCAGCGGCTCAAGGCATTCCCATTGTGGGGCGCTTTGTAGGCGACGGTTTGCTCAGCCACAACGCCATGGTTTACCTGGCTTTGACGTTGGTCCCCTCCATTTGGTGGCTTCTCTTTCGAACACGGTTTGGCCTGCGGCTGCGTGCGGTGGGAGAGAACCCCCAGATGGTGGACGCCGCCGGTGTTTCGGTTACCCGACTTCGGTACACCGCACTGGCTCTGAATGGCATGTTGTGCGGTTTGGCGGGCAGCTATTTGGTCTTGGCCCAGAGCGCCAGTTTCTCTGCCAACATGACTGCAGGCAGGGGTTTCATGGCTTTGGCGGCCCTTATTTTTGGCCGTTGGCATCCGGTAAATGCCTTGTGGGCCTGCTTGTTGTTTGGATTTCTGGATGCCATGGCCATACGTTTGCAAGGTGTTCACCTTCCTGGCATCGGCGAAGTTCCGGTGCAAGCGATCCAGGCCTTGCCTTACATTCTGACCGTGGTATTACTTGCAGGTTTCATTGGCAAAGCGGTGGCGCCCCAAGCTTTGGGTAAACCTTATTTGAAAGAGCGCTGACGTGGTATCCAACATTGGCGTCAAGGTGGTTGGATTCAGCGAAGCGGAGCGGCACTCGTTGAACACGCTGTTTCGCCTTTCTGCCCACAACAATACCGCGTATGCACTGTGGGTACCCGAAGGGGCGAGTGCCCCTCATGTGGCACTGATAGACACAGACTGCTATGAGGCAGGGTTGGAAGTGGCGTCTCCCAGCTTCAACGCCAATCTGAAATTGATCTGTGTTGGTGGCCGCACGGTGAAAAATGCATGGCGATCGTTTGCACGCCCGGTCGACTGGCGTGCGTTGCTGCATACACTGGACGAGCTTTTCGCATCACAGGCGGACGTGGACATCGACCTGGGGATGGAGGAGCCTGTCGATAAAACGGCACCACCTGGCATCAAAGTTTCACTGCTGGTGGGACTATGCCGAGAAGACAGGCTGTACTTGCGTGCCAGATTGGCGCTGGCTGGCTTGACTGATGTAGACGAATCACCAAGCGTTGTGGACGCGGGCAAACAAGTCGCACAGCGCCACTATGACTTGGTCATCCTAGGCATGGGAGTGTCTGACGCGGACCCCTGGGCGCTGGTGCAATCCCTCAAAGAGATGCCTACGCCGATTTGCTCTGTGATAGTGGTGACAGCCGCTCCTTCGTGGCACGCCATGGAGCGTGCAGAAGCGTTGGGCTGCACCGGCCTACTGGAAATACCCTTCAACCCGCGGCAGGTGATAGACCTGCTGCAAAAGGTCTAAACCTCATCAGGCAGTTGGTGGCACGTAGCCTTGGGCGGCGTCTGCACCGTCTCCAAAAAAGTGATTTTCCATTTGCCGAGCCAGATATTGCCGAGCACGGGCATCGGCTAGATTCAGGCGATTTTCATTGACCAGCATGGTTTGGTGCTTGAGCCAGGCAGCCCATGCTTCCTTGCTGACATTTTCCCAAATGCGCTTGCCCAGTTCGCCGGGATAGGGCGGAAAGTCCAGTCCTTCGGCTTCTTTGTCCAGCTTGATACATTTGACGGTGCGTGCCATGAATAACCTTTAGATGAAAAGTGACCTGTTTTTTTGAAGGCGAAACCTTCGATCTTATTCATTTTAGAGGCACGAAGCGCTTAACCGTGTGAGTAAGCTTGGCCGTCGGCTACCTTTGTTTGGAACTTAGTCGGCACAATGCACTCCATGTACCGGTGTGGGAATGGGCATGGTCCGCTTTGGGATCGTGGTTTTTGCACAAAGTATCGCAAAGGAACAAGATTTTGAATTTGGCAATTGATTGGCTGGACCATGCACCCCGGCGTGTACTGGTGTTGATGAGCTTGGCCTGTGTGGCCTTGCTGGTGTTTGGTTTGTATTTGCAACATGTCGTTGGCTTGGAGCCGTGTCCGATGTGCATAGTGCAGCGTTATGCTCTTGTTTTGATAGCTGCTTGCGCAGCATTGACGGGGGCTACAGCCAAAAAAAGCTTACAAATTACCGGAAGTTTCGTATTGCTGCTGTTGGCCGGTACAGGCGCATTTGTAGCTGCACGCCAAAGTTGGCTGCAATGGTACCCACCTGAGGTGGTTTCATGCGGGCGCGATCTGTACGGCATGATTGAAACCTTTCCGATGCAACGACTCGTACCCATGATATTCAGGGGAAGCGGCGATTGCACCAAAATCGATTGGACCTTTTTAGGCGGCTCCATTGCCAATTGGTCTTTTCTTTGGTTTTGCGCCCTGGGCGGGGTAGCGCTGGCGCTGATCTGGCGACAACTCAAACGCAGCCGCTGAACACCACCGGCGTCACGTCGATCTGGCTCTCAGTGCGGTCAAGGTAGTGCAAGGGTTATCCCCAGGGACAGTCTTATGACCGCTTGGTTAGGCGCTTTTTTTTGAATTTCAACGAATGGCAACAAACATTTGCTCTGAGTGTTGGTGCACAATGTTTCGATGAATAACGAGAAGGTGTTGGGTATGCCTACTGACTCAGATACGCTTCACTTCCTAGATGACGACAGCGACGGAGGGACGTCCAAAGAGTTGGTTTGGCGCTTGATGGTGATTGACGACGAGCCCGATGTCCATCGGGCGACAACGTTTGCATTGGCCGGTGTCAAAATTCTTGGGCGTTCTCTGCAGTTTTTGCATGCTTACTCTGCGGCAGAGGCAACGCAGATGCTGCGCACAGAAAAAGATGTGGCCGTTGTTCTGCTCGATGTGGTGATGGAGCGAGAGGATGCAGGACTGGCCTTGGTTAAAACCATTCGGCAGGATTTCAAGCTGACCGAATTGCGCATCATTTTGCGCACCGGCCAGCCCGGATATGCCCCAGAAATCGAGACTATTCACGATTTTGATATTAACGATTACAAGACCAAATCGGAACTGACACGCACCAAATTGTATGCAACCGTGACAGCGGCGCTGCGTGCCTACGAGCAAATTCGGGAACTGGACGAACTGGCGTTTTACGACCGGCTTTCACGTTTGCCGAATCGCAACAAGTTCATTGATTTGAGTGACGAACGGTTGGTGTCTGGCAACTTTTTGGATGACGCCATTGCGATCTTGGACATTGACGATTTTTCAGAAATCAACGATGCACTGGGCCACCAACAAGGTGATCGCTTGTTGCAGTCGGTGGCCGAAAGACTGAAATCCGAGCTAGGCTCCGATGTCATTTTGGCCCGCATTGGCAGTGACACTTTTGGACTAATGGGCTCCATTCAGGTGATGGAGCCGCTGCGGGTACTGTCTCTCTTTCGTGAGCCATTTTGGGTCCATGATGACTCCATGGTCGTCACTGCAACCATGGGGCTGACCAAATCCTTGGGAGCAGGCGTCACGGGACGGGACGCATTGAAGGATGCCAACATTGCCCTCAAACGCGCCAAAAAAAGTCGGCGCGGCAGCTATGTGATGTATTCCACGGAGATGGGAACTGATATCCGTGAGCGGGTCCGTCTTCTCCAAAACCTTCGCAGTGCAGTCGAAAGTGAACGTTTATTTGTGGTGTATCAGCCTCAGGTGAATTTAAAAACCGGCGCTGTGGTCGGCGTAGAGGCACTGATTCGTTGGAAAAAAGAAGACGGATCCTTCGTTCCCCCTGACCGTTTCATCCCTTTGGCTGAGGCTTCCGGCATGATTGTGGCCATCGGGGACTGGGTGCTGCGCGTGGCGTGTGATGAATTGGTACGCTTTCAAGCCCTTGGTTTACCCAATCTGCGCATGTCCGTCAATGTGTCGCAAATTCAATTTAGACACCCTGATTTTCTTGAAAAGTTGCGAATCGCCTTGCTTGAAACAGGTACAAACCCCAAGTACCTTGAATTGGAGATTACGGAGTCAGTTGCCATGGAGGACGCTGATTTCATGCTCGAAACGCTGCACAAAGTCCGTGAATTGGGCATTTCCATTGCCATTGATGATTTTGGAACAGGTTACTCCTCTCTCAGCCATTTGCGGCAACTCCCCATTGACCGCCTCAAGATTGACCGAGCCTTTGTGACTGAGCTCAATCAACAGGTGTCGGGCGGGCATATTGCAGCAATGGTGATTGAGTTGGGCCGCAATCTCAACCTTACCGTGATTGCCGAAGGCATCGAAGATGAAGGTCAGGCTAAGACATTGCTTGGCCTGGGTTGCCATGAAGGGCAAGGCTATCTGTATGCCACGCCTCTGTTGCCCCAACAGTTTAAGGACTGGTTTCAATCCCGGATTGCATTAGCCCCCTGATGGAGGACATGCGGTTCATGGCCCTTGCACTGGCACAGTGTCGGCCTGCATCATTGGATGGCGAGGTCCCGGTAGGTGCTGTGATTGTTAAGGACGGACAGGTCATTGCGACAGGACGAAATGCGCCGATTGCACAGCACGACCCCACCGCACATGCTGAAATTGTCGCCATACGCGCAGCAGCCAAGGTTTTGGGCAATTATCGGCTTGAGGGTTGTGAACTCTTTGTGACGCTGGAGCCGTGTGCAATGTGTGCGGGTGCCATGGTGCATGCACGACTGCAGCGCGTCATATTCGGAGCCTTCGATCCCAAAACCGGAGCCGCAGGGTCAGTCTTGAATCTGTTTGATAACAAAAAGCTCAATCACCACACCAAAGTTCTGGGCGGCGTCATGGCGGGAGAATGCGCCAAACCGCTTCAAGATTTTTTTCAAAGTAAAAGACAATATGCCCTTCGCAGCGCCATCCCCCTGCGAGAGGATGCGGTCCGAACCCATGCCGCTCGCTTTGAGCATATTCCCGATTACCCTTGGGTATCGCATTATGTGAGCGATCTTCCCGCACTGGCCGGACTTCGGATGCACTATCTGGACGAAGGGCCGGTACAGGCGCCCTTGGTATTTTTATGCCTACATGGCTACCCAGGTTGGAGCTACCAATACCGAAAGATGCTGCCCATTTGGAGCGCCGCTGGCCATCGTGTAATAGCCCCTGATTTAATTGGTTTCGGAAAGAGTGACAAACCTAAGCGGGAAGCTGCCCATACGTTTGAATTTCACCGACAGAGCTTGCTGCAACTCATACAAAAATTGGATTTGCGCAACATCGTTCTGGTGGTTCACGATTGGGGTGGATTGTTGGGTCTAACCTTACCAATGCATGACCCAGAACGTTATGTCGGTCTGCTGGCTATGAACACGTCGCTTGCTACCGGTGATGCCCCTCCAGCTTCCTCTTTTCAAAATTGGCAGGAACTTTGCGCGCAGAATCCCAAGCTCAATGCTGGGCGCCTTATGGTACTGGGCGAGCCGCGCCTGAGCCCCCCGGAGTGCGGTGCCTACGACGCACCCTTTACAGACGCGGGCCACTGCGCAGCACTACGGGCTTTTCTGCGCATGGTGCCACAGTCGGAAAGTACTTCCAGTGCGCAGACAGCGCAACAGGCCAGACAGTTTTTACGCCATGAGTGGAAGGGGAAAAGCCTGGTGTTTCTGAGTACTTTGGGCGCGAAAAGCGACCTTCTGCATGAGCAAATTCGCCATTGTCCAAAGCCATTCATGGTCGGTGGTGGGGGCTATTTGCTTCCAGAAATCGGAGAGTTCGCTGCACAAACTGCACTTTCGCATTTCACTGCCGGATAATCGTGCGGTGAAAAAACATATCTATATCTATTCGCCATCCGGTGCTGTACGCGACAAAGCCGCCTTCAAACGTGGCGTACTGAGACTTCGATCTTTAGGGCATGAGGTAGAGGTGGACCCTGACGCCCTTGCCAGTCATATGCGCTTTGCGGGCGACGATGTCACACGCTTGGCATCCATTCACCGAGCTGCCGCCAGTGGCGCCGACGTAGCCCTTATCTCAAGGGGGGGGTACGGCTTGACCCGTATTCTTGGAGAAATTCGCTACAAATCAGTCGCCAAAGCCATCGAACGCGGAACCCAGTTTGTCGGTATCAGTGATTTCACGGCATTTCAATTGGCAGTACTTGCAAAGACAGAGAGTATTACCTGGGCCGGGCCGGCACTGTGTGAGGGATTTGGCGTGGGGGGAAAACCAGACACGCTGGACGACCATGGGCACGCAGAACCGCTCAAACCCGACGAGGTTATGGAAGACTGCTTCAACGACATGTTGACGGGGCAGGGGGAAGGGACGGGGTGGCGCCAGCACCGTGAGCCTGCGACCGCACCGGTGTCCCTGCACCACGAAGCATGGGCAATAGAAAAAGCCACCATTTGGGGCGGAAATCTGAGCATGGTCGCAGCCCTGTTGGGAACCCCCTATTTCCCCAATATCAAGGGCGGTATTCTGTTCTTGGAGGATGTCGCAGAGCACCCGTACCGCATTGAGCGCCTCATGACCCAGCTGCTGCATGCGGGCGTATTGGCGCGTCAAAAGGCGATCATCTTGGGACAGTTTACAAACTACAAACTCACGCCCCATGACAAGGGCTTCAAGTTACAGACGGTAATTGATTGGCTTCGCAGCCAAATCAAAATCCCAATTTTGACAAATCTCCCTTACGGCCATGTCGCGACCAAAGTATTGCTGCCGGTGGGAACAAAATCCAACCTGCTTGTTGAGGGACGAGACGCCTTGATGTTTTGGGGCCACCAATAGGTAGCCGCGAAGCAGCTTGCTGTTTGGTGACTCCCAAACAGCAAGGCTGTAGGAATGCCCTAAACTCACTACTTATATAAGAATCGGAGCTTTCGGGAATGGGTGTCCAAGCGACTGTTGTATTTACAGATCTACATGGTAGTACCTCAGTGTTTGAATCGCTGGGGAACGCCCGTGCAACGGACTTAATCACCCAAATTACGACCTGGATAGCTCAGCAGTGCGCTGTCAACGGAGGCAGGGTCATTAAGACTTTGGGAGATGGCGTGTTGGCCATGTTTTCAGATGAGCAAAGCGCAGTCAATGCTGTCGTAGAACTGCAGCGAGGTCACATCAAACGGTCTATGCGGGCAACGCCAGATTTGCAATTGCCTCTGCGGATTGGCGTGTCCAGCGGCGAGGTAGAAATGGTCGCAGGGGATTGCTATGGGGACGCGGTGAACGTGGCATCGCGCTTGTGTGATCTTTGCGGCCCAAGCCAGATCTGGGCCAGCGCTGCTGCACTGCGCTGCGTCGACGAAGGCACCGGCGTAACGTTTCGCGCTCTGGGTCCCATTGGAATTCGTGGTCGTGCCGAACCTTGCTCTGTATTCCAGATTGAATGGCGCCAAGAAGACGTTACCGATTTCTTGACCATGCAGGGAAGAATGGATGAAGTGTACGCATCCGGGAATGTAGATGTATTGGGACGGGAAATTGAACTGACGTGGATGGATAGCACCAAGCGATTCAAATCATTTGAATTGCCTGTAGATATTGGCCGCGTGCAATCCGTTGCATTCATGGTCAATGATCCACGCGTATCGCGCACCCACGCTCGGCTGGAATGGCGCAATGGCAGCGTTGTCTTCGTCGACTTGAGCAGCTATGGTAGCTGGGTCCGGTTCGCCGGGGCGAAGGGGGCCGACGTTCTATTGCGCCGTGAGGAGTGTGTATTGCATGGAAAAGGTGAACTCGCACTGGGTGGCTCTTTTGCGGACCCCAGTGTTGCGACGGTGCATTTCTCGGTAATGTAGAAACCAAGGCATCTGCCTTTGACACAAAACTTAACATAATATACATCGTATCGTTTATGAAATTTCGAATTCTCGAATGCTTCCGGTGATCTGTAAGCGTCCTTAGAGGATGCGCTTCAGAAAACGCACAATCGCCGCAGCACTTCGTTCCTGGGCTTCTGGTGACCTCAAGCCGTGTCCTTCCCCTGGCAATTCAAGGTACTCTGCGTCGATACCAGATTTCATTAATGCTGCCGAAAATGCCCGCGATTGAGAAACGGGAACCAGTGCATCTGCATCCCCATGAAGCAACAGCCAGTGCGGCGCACTTGATGGCGAAATACGCCAGATCGGAGAAGCAAGCCGCGCACGTTCGGAAGAATAGTCAACGCCCAGCAAGCTGCTGATCATGCCGAACTGATCAGGCAACAATGCGGATCGGGCTAACGTTAAATCGCTTGGCCCCCACAGCATCACAGCCCCTCGCAGCAAGTTGTCCTGATCTGTAGCCACCATCGCCGCCAAGTGCCCGCCTGCTGATCCACCCAAAATCGCAATGCGTTGCGGATCGACGTGTAACGTCGTCGCGTGCTCACGGATAGAACGCACTGCATTGCGAACATCCGATAGCGCTGTATCGCCAAGGATCCCTTTTGAAAGAGATACGAGCCTGTAATCTATCGAGACAGCGACCCAACCTTCTTGCGCCAACCTCCGCCCAAACCAGTCCATCTCAGAACGGTCGCCGGCACCCCAACCACCACCATGCACCAACAAAACAGCAGGGAAATTAGCACCCTCTGCCGGTCTAAAAATATCTGCCTTTAATTGATTGGGCTCATCCCAGATGAAGTTTCGTTCAACACTTATGTTTCCCGCATGCGCACCGCACACGAATACACTGAAGAAAATTGCAGCGAATAGGTGCCCTAAAAGCATGCGCTTGAATCCGTTCATCTCTATTTACCAAACACCCTTGGGGTGACGGCTGCGAATGAATGCGGCGATAAGCTCCACAGCATCAGGCCGCTGCGTCTTTCGTGCGAAATCCAAGGCAGTCAAACCCAAATCATTCTTTAAATCAACGTCTGCCCCCGCATCGAGCAACAGTTTTACAGACGCCGCCGTTCCATACATGGCGGCCATCATCAACGGCGTGCTGCCATTGGGTGACGCAGCGTCAATGTAGGCATGGTTGTCCAGCAACAATTGCACGATATCCTGGTGTCCACCTGTGGCGGCGTAATGCAAAGGTGTCCAACCTGGTTTGTTGACATCGGCATCCAGCGCGATGAGTTTCCTGCATACATCAGTAAACCCCCGCAGTGCTGCCAGCATCAAAGCATTTTCATCCTGGGCGGTACGCGTGTTGATATCGGTGGAGGGCTGTGCCAGTAAAACATCAACCACCTTCAATGCCGATCCGCGCAAGGCCAATATCAGCCCGCGCTGCCCCTGGGGATTGGCGGTGTTGGGATCAAAGCCCCGCTGCAACAGCATATCTACGGCCACGGCATTGTCACTGCCTACGGCAGCAAAATAGTCATCGTACGATCCTGCACGGGCCCACGAAAAGCATGTCAAAACAAGCAGATAGAAGCTAAATCGAATGCAATTTCTCATGCATTGACTCCACGAAAAAGCTGCTCGAAGTTACGACTTGTCGTATCCCCAATGCTTTCCACGCTGCAGCCTTTCAACTGCGCCAGTTGCTGCGCCACATAGGGTACATATGATGGGTTATTGGTTTTCCCGCGGAACGGGACTGGCGCCAGGTAGGGGCTATCCGTTTCAATCAGCAGGCGGTCCATGGGCATCCAGGCCGCCACATCCCGAATATCCTGGGCGGTCTTGAAGGTCAATATTCCAGAAAACGAGATATAAAAACCCATCTCCAGCGCAGCCTTGGCGACTTCACGGCTTTCCGTAAAACAATGAAAAACCCCTCCAGCAGAGCCCACGCTGCCATCTTCACCCTCTTCCCGCAGGATGGCCAAGGTATCGTCAGAGGCACTGCGGGTATGAATCACCAAGGGTTTCCCAAGCTGCCGAGCGGCCCGAATGTGCGTACGGAACCGTTCCCGTTGCCATTCCATGTCGGCATGTGTTCGTGTGCCCAGCCGGTAATAGTCCAGACCCGTTTCGCCTACCGCCACCACCCGGGGCAACGCGCCCCGTTGCAACAGGTCTTCCAGCGTCGGCTCAGCCACATCTTCATTGTCAGGATGTACACCCACAGTGGACCAAAAGTTGTCATACCGCATAGCCAAACCATGCACCGTTGAGAACTCTTCCAGCGTAGTGCAGATACAAAGGGCACGCTCAACCTGCGCGGCAGCCATGGCAAGCCGAATTTCTTCCAGAGAAGACACCAATTCAGGAAACGTCAAATGGCAATGGGAATCTGTAAACATGGAGATGAGAGTTCAAAAAGGGCTTGCCTTTGCCCGAGACGCAAGTTCACCGCGAAAAAGCCGCGGGCCACGACATTCACATCGTCTGGGTGGGACGGTCCGACGCCAAGTGGGCGCCCAGGATTTCTTCAATTTTCAGTTTGAGCGCGCGCGATTTTTCGTCCTTGGGAAACAAAATTCCCACGCCCTGTGCCCGACCTCCGGCGGCCTTTCCCGGCGTAACCCACGCTACTTTTCCCGCCACCGGGTAACGTTGCGTATCCTCCGGAAGCGACAGCAACACGTACACATCGTCGCCCAAAGAATACTCCCTTGAGGTTGGAATAAATACGCCGCCTTCGGTAAAAAGCGGAATATAGGCAGCATACAAAGCTGCCTTTTCCTTGATGGACAGCTGGATGACACTGGGGCGCGGTGTGGATGTGGGAGGTGTACTCATTGGAACTGCTCAATGGTGCGAGTTTAGGGCCGTTTTGGCTTGCCCAACAAGGGCCTCCTGCATCAATCCGTGATTGAACGGGTGATCCATGGTTCGCATGGCATCGGCCAAGGCTTTACTCCACCCGCTTAGGGCGCTAAAAGACACGGGCCCACACAGGTCGGTTGCATTGAAAAACCGTGGCTTGGCCCCTGCTTGGTGGGCCATCAAATCATGGCAAAGTTTGTGCAATGCATCGATGATTTGTGGTGCAGTCCAATCCTTTACAAACGCCACATCCCCCCGTGCCATGGCCTTGGGTAGGGCGGACCAGGCAAGCGGGTCGCGGCCAGAACCTGCATACAGGATCGCCTCTTCCGGTCGCCCTCCCGTGGCCTGAAGCAATAGCAACGCCTGTGTGGCAGCAATACCATGGGACTGCATCCAGGTCTGACTCATTTGCAGGTCGGGCCAATGCATGCTATGGCCCAGGCAACGGCTGCGAATGGTGGGCAGCAGTTGGTGGGCAGACTCACTGGCGAGCACAAACTTCACATCTCCCGCAGGCTCCTCCAGCGTTTTGAGCAGGGCATTGGCGGAAATAGCGTTCATCTGTTCGGCCGGAAACACCAAAACCACCTTGCCCCGTCCACGGGCACTGGTTCGTTGCGAAAATTCGACGGCGTCACGCATGGCCTCGACCCGAATCTCCTTGCTGGCCTTGCGCTTTTTGTCATCAATGTCGGACTGCGCCTTTTCGCTCAAGGGCCAAGCCAGTTCAAGCATCTGGATTTCCGGCATCAGTACACACAAGTCGGCATGGGTGCGGACCTCTATGGCATGGCAGCTTCCACACACTCCGCAGGCACCATCCGGGCCCGCCTGTTCGCAAAGCCATGCGCGCGCCAGCGCCAGCGCCAAGGCGTACTGCCCTAACCCCGATGGCCCGTGCAACAGCCAGGCATGCCCCCGTTGCGCCAGCAATTGACGCGTCTGTGCCACGATCCAGGGCGGGGGCGCTGGACTTAGGGAATCCGTCACCATGGCAAAAGGCCCTTGTTTTGCATCGCATGCACCACATCCCGCCAAACGACTTCGGGGGCTTGGTCCGAATCGATTCTCACGAAGCGCGAAGGATCGGCCTCCAGACGTTTGGCGTAGCCAGCGGCCACCTGTTCGAAAAAGGCAACCGGCTGTGACTCAAACTTGTCAGGAATACGCGCCCCGACGAGCCTGCCAGCTGCCACCTGTGCGGGCAGATCAAACCAGATCGTAAGTTCAGGTTGCAACACCTGGATGGCTTCGCCCCCCAGGCTAACCACCGAAGTGCCCTGAACCCATTGCTCCAGCACCGACAGCACCTGCCAGTCAAAACCCCGCCCGCCCCCTTGGTACGCAAAGGTGGAGTCCGTAAAACGATCACACAAAATCACCTCACCACGCCCGAGTGCAGGCCATATGACGTTTTGCACGTGGTCCCGCCGGGCTGCAAACACCAATAAGGCTTCGGTCATGGCGTCCATGGGCTCATTCAAAACCAGGGTGCGCAGCCGCTCTGCCAATGGAGTGCCACCGGGCTCCCGCGTGATCGAGACTACGCGTCCTTGCGCCCTGAATGCATGCGCCAAGCCTTCGATGTGTGTGGACTTCCCCGCGCCATCGATGCCTTCAAAACTGATAAAAAGTCCGCTTGTCGTCATTCTGGTTGGCTCATTGTCCGCGTTGGTATTTGTTAACCGCCCGATTGTGCTCGTCCAAGGTGGCGCTGAATTGGCTGCTGCCATCGCCCTTGGCCACAAAATACAAGGCATTGGAGTTTGCCGGTTGCACTGCGGCCAGCAACGAGGCTTTTCCCGGCATGGCAATGGGTGTGGGCGGCAACCCCACCCGCGTATAGGTGTTCCAAGGGGTGTCCGTTTGCAGATCTATTTTGCGCAGATTGCCGTCAAAAGATGGGCCCAGACCATAAATCACCGAGGGGTCCGTCTGCAAACGCATACCGATACGCAACCGATTGGAAAATACGGCGGCAATCAGCGCCCTGTCATTCGTCCGCCCGGTTTCTTTTTCGACAATACTCGCCAACGCCAATGCCTGCTCAGGGGACTTCAGGGGTGACTGTGGCGCACGTTGCGCCCACGCCGCAGCCAGCCTTTTGTCCATGGCCCGCATGGCGCGTCGCAGCACCGCCAAATCACTGGAGCCTTTGGAATAGGTGTAGGTATCCGGGAAAAACCGCCCTTCTGGATGCACACCAGTTTTGCCCAATTGCGCCATGATGGCCTCGGGCAATAGGTCTTGGGTTTGGGGCTTGAGTTGCTCTGCATTCTTCAGGGCCATGCGCACTTGTTGAAAGGTCCACCCCTCAACCAGTGTCACACTGCGCAATGCCTCCTCCCCTTGCACTAGTTTTCTGAGAAGACTGCGTGGTGTGGTGTCCCGGTCCAACTCATAACTTCCGGCTCTGATTTGCCGGGACTGACCGGACAGCCTGAACCACCAGTACAACAGCGCCGGGCTGATGGACACCCCCGCATCGGCCACGCCAATGGCCACTTCACGGGCACTGGCACCAGGCTCAATCGACAGGTCCACCGTGGGGGTGGGCAAGTCAAGGCGATGGTTCAGCCACCCCACCCCGAGGCCGATACCTCCCAAGAAACTGGCCAGCACGGCAACTAAAAATAAACGCACAACCCTACTTCCCTTGAGAAACGACAGAAGGAATCATAATTCAGGCCATGAACACAGTGATTAGCAATACAGTGGCAGGCGATGGGGCCGTGTCACCTTTGAATGGCGTAGCCGCCCTCACCCACCTGGGCGTCATCCGGATTGTTGGAGAAGATGCGGCCAAGTTCATCCACGGGCAACTGACGCAAGATTTCTCTCTGCTTGGGCTGAATGAAGCACGTTTGGCGGCCTTTTGTTCGGCGAAAGGCCGCATGCAGGCGAGTTTTATCGGATTCAAGCGCAGCGCCGATGAAATTTTGTTGGTGTGCAGCCGCGATATTCTTGCCCCCACCCTTAAACGCCTGTCCATGTTTGTGATGCGCGCAAAGGCCAAACTGAGCGATGCATCTAACGAGTACCTGGTGTACGGTTTGGCTGGAAATGCTATACAAACCATAGCTACTCACGCACGATCTACATGGGCTAAAGCCGATTTAGACACTATAAGCGTGGTCAATCTCTACCCTGCCGATGGCACTCCACGTCAACTCTGGGTCGCCCCCAAAGAGTCAGCACCTCCTGCAGGACCATCCCTTGCGCTGGATACCTGGCTTTGGGGCGAGGTGCGCAGTGCGGTGGCAACCATTACGGCACCGGTGGTCGAAGCCTTTGTGCCGCAGATGGTCAACTATGAATCCGTTGGTGGCGTCAACTTCAAAAAAGGGTGTTATCCCGGCCAGGAAGTGGTAGCGCGCAGCCAGTTTCGTGGAACGCTCAAACGCCGGGCATTTGTTGTGCACGCGGACGCCCCCATGGCGGCGGGTGACGAAGTATTTGCAAGCGGTGAGCAACCAGTTGCCACGGTGGTACAGGCCGCAGCGGCGCCCTGGGGTGGGTTTGACGCGATTGTTAGCGTACAGCTCTCTGCCATAAGTGCAGAGCCCATGCACCTTTTACACACCGCTGGCCCTGCACTCACCCTGCTCCCCCTACCCTATGCCTTGCTTGAGGATGTTTGAAGATGGATCGTGTTGAAATGGGCCAACAGCCTGTAAACTAATCCCTAATACAGTGAAACGATGGGCTAGGATGCTCTGCGTTGCCCACAGAAAATCGCGTAAAAGGTTATTAGATGTCTACACCCCTATCCAAAGAAGAAGCATTTGCCCGTCTGGGTGCGATCACCCGCGAGATGCATGAGGCTTTAACGGTATTGGGTGGCAATCAGTTACAGACCATCATGGGTGAAATTCCCGATGCGCGGGACCGTTTGGCCTATGTCGGGAAGATGACTGAAGATGCCGCCAACAAGGTGCTCACCTTGGTGGAAACAGCAAAACCCGACTGCGATGACCTTGCCACCCGTGGTGTGGAGTTGGGTCAATCACTGACCCGCATGGCATCCGCCAATGATTTAAGTGTGGAGCGGGCAAAAGGACTGTTGGTGGTATGCGGAAAATTTGCCGAACGCTCTGCGAAATTTGCGGAAACCCAGGCATCTGTCCTGAGCGACATCATGATGGCGCAGGATTTTCAGGACTTGTCTGGCCAAGTGATCAAAAAAGTCATCGACATCATCACCCGCACCGAAATGCAGTTGGTGCATCTTTTGATGGAAAGCGCACCCGAGACGGTGGCTGCGGCCGCCGCTGCGAGCCAGCCGGCAACGGTGGATACACACAAGTTGGAAGGCCCCCAAACGGCCGACAATGCACTCCAGCAAGACGACGTGGACGACTTGCTGGCTTCTCTGGGTTTCTAACGCGACGCCCCCACCTTGGGGCCAACGCGCAAGGGCAGCGCCATCTCAATGTGCTTTATGCCGGCCTCTTCAAACGCCACACCACGGGCCGCAAAACCCATACGGGTATAAAAACCCTCGGCACTGCGCTGGGCGTGCACCAGCACCTCCCGGTCTCCACGCTCTTGGGCTGCCCGAACCAGGGTGGTTAAAACCTCCCGCCCCAGTCGGGAGCCACGCAGCACCCGGTTAACGGCCATCCGGCCAATGCGCCCGACTGCAGTGGAATGCTGCACCAAACGACCGCTGGCAACGGTCTGGCCCAAGCGGTTCAGCGCCACGGCATGCAAGGCCACAGCGTCGGATTCATCCCATACCCCATCTGGGGCAATGCCCTGCTCGCCCACAAAAACCTCGGAACGCAGAGCAGACACCTTGGCGCCCAACTCTGCCCAAGACCCCAAATCCATGCCAACCATCGGTTCCGCCGCTTCATAGCTTTCAAACACCTCTCGCAATGCTGCGGGTACAGGGTGTGAAGACTGACTGGCGGGGTCGGCAAACACGTAAACAAGTTCCCCGCTGACCAGCAGCGTATCGCCCCGGTAGATGGACCCTTGAAACACAATGGATGAGGTGCCTATGCGTACACACTTGAGCCCTATGTCCATCATGTCGTCGAACTGGGCAGACGCGTGGTATTCCAAGGTGGATTTTTTGACATACAAATCACCGCCCAATTGCCGCAAAGCCGCTTCGTAGGGGAGCGCCAAAGCGCGCCAGTACTCCCCCATGGCAGTGTCGAAAAATGTCAGGTAGTGGGCATTGAAGACGATCTTTTGCATGTCCACTTCCGACCAACGCACCCGCATGCGGTGAATGAAACGGAAGTCCGATCGCTGAATGCTCATGCTGAAAATGCCTCTCGCAATGCCCGGGCGGCGTCCGCATGGGCCTTGGCGGCCTCAGGGATGGC
>Ga0209343_10003165_pt1 | contig 20885 bp, 9 predicted proteins | sample RifCSPlowO2_02_FD_184026 | JGI IMG/M metagenome (GOLD analysis project Ga0209343, IMG submission 184026) | Groundwater microbial communities from Rifle, Colorado - Rifle CSP2_plank lowO2_0.2 (SPAdes) (version 2) | ecosystem: Environmental > Aquatic > Deep subsurface > Groundwater | place: Rifle... | reverse complement strand
AATCCGCGAGCTACGGGACATCTTCGCTCGCCTGGGACGCGACTACGCCGCCCTCCCAGCTGGCCAAAAATACTCTGGCATACGCCCTGTCAATCCGCGCGTGCAGTGTGCCGTCTGGATATGCCTTAGCACCCTCTGCCGCATAGGCGAGCTGCTCAAGGCTGAATGGCGCTATGTGGATCTGGAGAAAGGAACCTGGTTCATCCCGGCCGAAGCTACCAAGGGGCACAAAGGCAAACGCCAGGATCATCACGTGTTTCTGTCATCGTTTGCGCTGGCACAGTTCAAACGTCTTAAAAAAGAAACCGGACAAACCTCGTTCTGCTTCCCCAGCAAGGACGAGAAAAGCTACGTCGATACCAAAACGGTCAGCAAACTGATCGGCGACCGGCAGTGCCACTTCAAGAACCGCGTCAAGCCCTTAGCTGGTCGTCATCATGACGACTCACTTGTCCTCAGCAAAGGCAGTAAAGGTGAATGGACACCACACGACCTACGACGTACTGGGGCAACCATGATGCAGGAGTTAGGGGTCACGCTAGAGATCATCGACCGCTGCCAGAACCACTTGCTGGGTGGTTCCAAGGTTCGCCGGCACTACCTACATCACGATTATGCCAAAGAAAAAACTGAGGCCTGGGGACTGCTTGGAGCGCGCATTGAGACAATACTGGACTTCGGCCATCACGAACCGGCCACTGCCTAGTAGCCTGGTAGGCTGGAGGAAAGCCTCACTGCACCATGTAACAGCCAAGGACAGCTGTCAGCCTCCAATGATCCCCATGTCCACTCCAATCGTTTCCTTCAAATAGGTGGCAGCGGCGGCAAGGACTATTGATTGGTCCTTGGTCCGCTTTGATTTTGACAGCCCGGGTTGCACCACCAGAATCTCTGGGCGAATTGGATAGAAGCGGCTGAATTTCACGAGCCTCGTGAGATCCGCCGGTTTACCTTTTAAATATCTGGTGGTGCGTCCTTCACTCTTCAGGCTTTCGTTTCGCGCCTTCAGGTGCTGACACAATTGTGAAAATCGACCGGTCCAGCGCGCTGACCGAACCGCTTGGCTTGAAACCTCCACTACATCCTTAACCCTCTGCCCTTGGGTCTGCCCTCCAGAAAATTTGCAGTGAATGAGTACTAGCTGGATATGGTCATCATGCTCCTTGATGCAGACAAGGTCCGCCGCTTCACCACTTGCGTCGTCATCAAAGACCACATCGAAGTTTGCGGTGAAATAGTGCTGGGCAACATGCCATTGAATAGAGTCCTGCCTAAGCACCCCACCCTTCCACATTGACTCCTTGGTAATATCAACATTGGCCCAATCCCAGACCTCAATCTGATCATCGTTCAGTTCGAGGTCGTAGGGAGACTGCGGCGTAATATGAAGGTTGGCATCGAGCTCTGAAAGGTCGACAAACCGGAACAGAGGCGGGTAATCCGAAAAGTACTCGTGCAGTGGCCGCGTCACTTTGCCAATGGTGATAGCCACTTCAGGGAACTGGATATGCGTCACTTCAAATTCGTTAGCCCCTCCCAGCGTAAAGCGGAACCTGCCAAGTACCCCGGCCGATGCCTCTATTAGCTCAAAGTCGATGCTGTTTGCTGGGCGGTCAACTCCAGTGACGGTTAGCTCGCAAGTCACCTGGGAAAACTCTATGGAGTTTGCGTGAAAAGCAACGCGTTGCTCGGCCTGGCGGAGGATCTCGACTGGCCACTCAATCGTCAGAATTTCGAGATCTGGGATGCGCGTGACGATGGTGGGCAGCAATACATTGTCGATCAGCTTCGCTGGATCGATCGTGTTATCCACTATTTTGCTACCAATATTCTCGCACCAAGTGTTGAAGCGCGGGATAGAGCCCTGCTCGCGCGACCAGATACGGCCTTTTGCGGAGCAACCAATGGTGGTTTGCTTGCCATTCTCCCATCCGATTCCACTCAGCAGGGCTTTCACCGAGCCAGTTTTGTCTGCCAGGCTTAGAGCCTGGGCAACCTCGGAGCCGGTATAGGACGCATACGACAGATTTCGCCGCCCCACTTTCTTCACTCCAACGTTCTGAAAGATGAGACGCGTCATACGGCCCATCGAGCGAAAGATGCGCTCCCCGGTAATGCGGACTTTTGCGCCGACGGCTTTGGCAAGCCCCTCCAGATTTGCATCATGGTCCGTGCATGAAAGGTAGAGAAGCTCGTGTTTTTCATCGTAGTGCAAGATGAACATCGCCCAGATCCGGTCCCGGATTGACTTGGACCGGCTCCATTTCAGCGTAGGCTCCGAATAGGTTACGAAGAAAAGGGTATTGGACTTATCGTGTATCCACACGGCTTGTGGAATGAAGCTTGACGGCAAACCCTTTGCCATTTTCTTGGGGTGAAACTCGCTTGCCTCGTAGACCAGGGAGCTCATGGAGGCCTTGAGCAGCTTGTGGGATATCGAGAGCTCCTCACTGCCATCACCCTGATCCAGGCGTCGCGACTCGTTTAGGAATGCAATGAGCTTCGCATGATCTTGTGCGGCATCTGAGCTCAGCTCACTGAGCAGTTCGTTCCAGTCTGCATCCTCGCTGTACAGCCTCTCCAAGGCAGTCGATACATTGGTGTCAGCGATGTTAGCAACGACGGTAGCGTTACCTAGGCGATCGCCGGCACTTCGAGTGAATCGACCAGTGAATTGCAGGAGGATGGCCAGGCTCTTGTGTAGATCATGAATGGCTGCGACCTTCAATTCTGGAAGGTCGAAACCTTCACCTAGCATGTTCACGCAAACGACGACTCTAGAGCGACCTGACAACAGCGCTTCAATGCGCTGTACTGCATCCTTTTCCTCGGAATGAATCAGCAAAGGATTGAGGTCGGGAGCCAACTCCATATACAGGTTATGCAGGATTTCAGCTCTGCCAATGCTGGAGCAGCGCGCCATCATCAGGTGATTAAAGCCATTCTGCAGATCCTCTCTTAGCGTGGAGAGGGCGGTTTCTGCAATGGCCCTATCTGCGCACGCGGGAACCGGCTCGAACACGGGCTCAAACGTGATCGGTTTGAAGTAACCATCCTCCTGTGCCCGGCGAAGCGGATAGCCGAAGATCACACTGCCATCTACCAACACACCGTCTCGCCTGAACGGGGTCGCGGTAAACTGAAGCACGAGCTTTTCCGCGAATGCTTCACGGAACTGGGACCAGCGCTTTGCTCCAACGTGGTGGGCTTCATCGATTACAAGAGCGCCGATCCGCTTCGCAATTTCCGGCCAAAGCGGCTCTGCTTCTTTGGCCGCAAGCGAAGCCATTGTGCCTATGATGACGTTGCAGCTCTCGAAGATTGTTAATGCGTCGGTGGTTTTTGGAATCTTGGTGACGATACCCACTATTGGGTTGGGAGCTTCAGCTGCCAGCACTTTCAGCTTGCGTAGGAGGCCGAAGGTCAGGAACTTCCGGGCTGTTTGTGAACGTAGTGCATCGGAAGGGACTACGACCAGCATCGGGCGGCGGACGAAGTTGGCCAGTGCAGACAGCATGGTTTCGGTTTTACCCGTCCCCGTGGGCATCACGATGGTTGCGGCATGAGTATGAAGGCTCCAATGCGCACCGATCGCATGCAGAGCGCCGACCTGGGGAGGGCGTAAACCCAGGTTGGCTTCATCCACGGTGCCGTCTGAGCTCACCTTCTCTGTACGGAAAACGAAAGCACCGTCCCACCGCAAAGAACGCTCCTCAGCAACTTTCGGCAGGCCTTTGGCCTGCACCTCAGCATGGAATTCGTCGAGCAGACGGTGGCCCTGCCAATCGAGGTCATATCCGTTACGCAGCAGCACTCCGTCAACACCACTAGGGCGCTGAGCGATCTTGCGTATGGAGATCACGAACGTTTCGCCAGACGGGAGGCGATAGAGTCTTTCCTTAATACGGGGGGAAATCTGCACTTCACCAGCCGGTTCAGCCTCGACCTGCCGGGCTGACTGCAGTATGCAGCGAATGGCACCTATAGGTGACGGCGATAAGATGACTTCGAGTGCTGGCAAATTAATTTGCACCGTTTCCAGTCGCTCAAACATATCTGGTTGAGTCATGAAATCACTCCTTGATTCGGAACGACGGTGTACTGTTTAGCGGACGGGTGAAAGGTAACTTCGTCAGTTCAAGCTCAGCCCCAGAGTCAGGGGCAAAAATACTTTTCGGTTCAAGGTGCGCCGAGAGCGGCCTAACGGCCACTTTCGGCAACGGGGATAAATTCCTAGCACTGCTGATTTACTCAACAATCGCCTTCAAAAATGCGTCCCTTGCATCCTGATAAAACTGAATGTCTATTTTTGTGGCCATATCGTCAGACAAGTCATAGAGCTGCCGACGACAGGTAACCGGCATCAGCAAAGCACCAGCCCCCTTCTCGACAGCCAACTCGGCAATACTCACCGGATTGAGTACCGGTTCGATGGAGCCGCCAAGATTGATCTCGCCCACCACGATCAACCCACCACGCACGGATTTTTTCAGCAAGCCACTGCACATCGCGATTAGAGCCGCGACACCTAGCTTGGAGCCGCGCTTGGCAGCATCAAAGGCACGTAGTTGGACAGTGAACTCGTGCGCTCGAGGATCGCGCTCACCAATTAGCTGGGCCGCGCGAGCATAGAGATTTTGCTCAGCGTAACGCACCGACTCCTTGAACGCAGGCGGCACTGGATTATTGAGGATCTTGACTCCAGAGCCCGGCCCTTCGTTGACCTCGATCCGGTATAAACCCGCGTTGTCATCGATCTCAGCCCCACCTTCACTGATCGTCCAGATCTGCCCAGGCTCCAGTGGATCATCACCAATTTCGTTATCTGCACGCAGCTCTGGGGTTGCTACAAATTTCTCGACCCCGTCATCACCGATGAAGTAGCTGAAATGGGTATTACGGAACTCAGCAGAGCCGATACGCTTCTGCTGTTCTTTGACCCTGCGGCGGACTTCCAACGCGAGACGAACTGCCCACTCCAGGTCTTCATCCGAAATCGCTTGAGAGGCGTCTGGATAGAGCAGCTTGAGTAAACCTGAGACCGTCTTGTTAACCGCATTAGTATCGCGGCCGCTCAAGGCTCCACCAAGGTGGAGTCGGTTTTGCATCGCACTGACTCGGCTCTCGTAACGCAGGCGACTCAGACACTCGGAGAAAAAATCGCTGACTAGCCCGAAATGATCAGTCGTCAGTTCGCGATTCATCTTTGGCACATCCCAACCAGGAAGGAAGCAGTGGATACGGTCCATCCACGCGGTGTCATCCCGCATTTCCTGAGGGAGCGGGCCAAACAGATGACCTACTCGCTGCTGATGCTCCACATCAACATCAAAATTCCCCACGAAAACCAGCGACCCATCAGCCCGAATACTCTCCTTTCCGCGACTGAATTCGCCTGACTCCATATAGCCTTTCATGATGTTGATGCCTTCCTTCGAGTCGAAGGAAATCCCACTAATCTCGTCAAAGCAGACCACATCGTACTGACACACCAGACCACGTTGCCCGCTGGCGTTATTGACGAACATTTTGGCAATAGTCGCCTTGCCGCCCGAGATCAGATGAGCATAGGGCGACACTTGCTGAAATAGGTGGCTCTTACCGGTACCCCGCGGCCCCAACTCAACCAGGTTGTAGTTCCGCTCAACGAACGGAACCATACGAAGCAAGAGAGCATCCTTGGCGCGCGAATCCAGTTTCTCTGGTTCAAGACCAATAGATCTCAGCAGAAAATCCTTCCACTCTGCGCTGCTGAAAGACTTACGAGCCTCTCCGAGTGTGTCGAGCACATCCCGCTTGGATAGCTGAATCGGCCGCAGATCTTGCACACCAAACGGATTACCTCTCTCCTCGGCTATCGCGGGGTCGTACTCCAGCGTGATTTCCGCATAGAAACCGCCGGTAAGGAGGCGCTCATTATCGTCCACCAACTTGTCGGCGATACGAACGTTAGTGAGCTGCACACTAGGCAGACTCGCGAGGTAACCGTTATCTTTCTGGCTGAAGCGCGCACTCACAAGGTCGATCAGCTTAACAGTGCCATTCTTGTATGCACGTGCCTTGAACAGCTCCTCCTCGCCTGCCTTGACGGTCCGCGAAGACAGCTGGCGCTCGACGATCTCGATGCCTTCTTCGATCTCATCCGGATCGGTGCTCGCACAGTACCGACCAAGCAGAAACTCGACGACATAGGTCGGCACTGGAAACTGTCTGGCGAAAGTCCGAACCAAGTCCTTGCGGACGATGTAGCCCTCGAAAGCTGCGGCAGCTTTCGAGTCAAGAATATCGAGCTCGATCACATTTCCTCTCCAACCAATGTCGCCTGTTTGGTAAGAACGTTCCCCGCGCCATCCAGAACGACGACTACAACTGCATCCCCTTCCCGACTATCATCTTCTACCAGCAGGCTGCATTTACCGGCTTTAAGGCCTTTGGCGCGCACAAGAGAAGTTGCCGGATCTGCGGGGCTGCTACGCAGGTCAACACTCAGATCCGTAGCCGTGCTCTGCACCTCGACACGACAGGTCAAACCCAGCCACTGCACCTTTGTGATAGCTGCGGTGCTGAGCTTCTGCGACGGTGTGGATGTATTGAGTACCTCGATGATCGGCGTCAAGCACTCCTGGAGGCTCAAGCCGCCATGATCGTAGTGACGCCCAGCCAGGAAGGCACTGGCTCCAGGTGCTACGGCGATGGTTTGCTCTGGGTTCCAGTACCAATTGACGGTGGGAAGGCTGGTCTGCACCGTTCCCTTGATTTCAGCGCAACGCGCCCAACGCACCTCTGCAAGATGCTTGGGCAAATCGACCTTGCCCATCGGTTGTGGAGTTAGCAACCAACCGTGATCGGTAACGATACGGATTTTCCGCCAACCAGCCTGTAGCAGCTCCTCAACGCGCAGATATACATCGTGCAGAAGCGAATCAATCCGCCCCGCCAGACGTAAGTTGTCCGTGTGCCCCGCTTCATCGATATTGCCGGTCTGTACCCAGGCCAGGCCTTGCGGGTCACCGTTCTCATCAGCTCCCAAGACTTGCCAGCCCCTCTCCTCCATCAACTTGCGGAAGTAATGGCCACTCAGGGGCTTGTCTTCACTTTTCAAACTAGGCTGAAAGTCAGTATCAGTTGGTCGGCCCGTGACCTGCTGGTGGATAGGCATGATGGCGGCCTTGGCCGTAGCCGTTACCGAGGGCAAAGCAGCCCAGTTTGAACTTTGGCGAACCTCACCCAAGCTGTTCAGCTTACTCGCCAAGCGCTGCGCAACGTCGTAACGCAACCCATCGACAAAGAAAACAACCTCGCTTGTAGCCTGATAGGTCGCAACGGCCTCATTGATACCATTGCTCCCTGGGTACCCCTTAGAACGCACCAGTTGCTGGAAGTTAAGCGCTGTTTCGTGCAACCAGGGCGTGTAGAGACTATTCAGAATATCTCTCACCAGGACCTGGACTGAGGGTTCCCTCGCCATGGCTAAGGCTCGCAACTGGGCATCATCAACGACCCAATAGTGGCTACGGTAATGCTCGGCCATCTCTTCCGGGCTTGTACCTGACAGGCCAGTGTCACCAACCGTCCTAGCAATTAGCACCAATGGTTCGAGCAGCTGAGCTATGGGGGCCAGGCCCATCTCAGCCCACACCCACGACCTACGAATACCATGATGCTGCTCAAGATCAATCAGGCCCTTGCGTAGCTCGCTACTCCCCTGCCCTGAGAGTGAACGCAGCTGCGCTAACAGATCAGCTTCCTGTTGCTGGTTGTAACTCGGATAGGTTGAAACATCCGCTGCCAGATCGGGCTGACAGCGCATCAATACATTGGGTAAGCGGGAGAACGCAGCCGTGTTTTCAGCGAACCGCTCCCAAACCCTAGCCCAAGGGCCCAACCTGGCGCACAGATTCTCTGCGGCGACAAAATCGCCGTCTTTCTCCGGGTGTACTAAAAATTCGCCGTGGCAAATACCGACAAAGGCGTCCCAGCGGGGCCCCACCCAATGGGCCTGCATGCCCTTGGCATCAGACATCCAGGTCAGCACATCCCTGACGCTATCGGTACTCAGCAGTTGATTGAAATCACTCGCCTCGAGGCGACGCCCCTGCAGCTGCGTTACTGCGGTATCAAGCAAAGGCTCCAATGCCCGCAACATAGCTGCTTGGGTCTTGGCGTCCTGCGCAACATCCAAGCCCAAGCCGCCGCTGCGGGACACCAGGAAAGCATTAACGGTCCAATCTTTCGCATTCACCTGGCTCCACAGCGCACCGCGGTACTGCAGCTCGGCCAGAGGCTGCAGTTCTAGAGGGCATGTGGTAATCGCTCGCAGGTCCTGCCTGCTCACACCTGGAAGATAGATAATCGGGACCTGCCCTGCGGGCAAAGACACCTCTGGCAGGGCATCTGCGACCACACACTTGAGCCATATCGCCGGGCCTTGTCGATGATCTGGTTTGAAGCTGCCAAGCGAAAAAAGCTCGGGAAAAGCGCTCTGCAACTGGCCGAGCACAGGCAACCACTCCCGCTCCTTATCCGGCCAGAGGATTGCTGCGGGTGCCAACTGGGCACTGGCGTTGTACTGCGCGGCAGCACGTAGGCTCGTAGCCAAGGCCTCAATTACGTTCATCAATATCGCTCTTAATCTAAAGGTCTTCCGTCAGTGCAATCAGATCCTGGGGTATCACTCCCAGCCTTTCGAGTTGCTGGAACAGATCAGCATTTATCCGAGGGGCAATCGCGACATACTCAACCTGCCAGGAGCGGAAGCGTGGCTGCGCATTTAGAAAGCGTTCCGCCGCCAGTTTCAAAGACTCGATAGAGGCAAGCAGCTTATTTTCATTGCGTTTACACGTACCGAAACGAATGCGCTGCTCATCACCGCAGATAGCCACCAGATCGATCTCTACATCGCTGCGGTCCCAAAAACCCTGAATACGCTCAGTGAGAGGGAAATCTCCGATGCCTCTGCGGCTGCGCTCCTCATAAAGCTTGCCGACCATGTCCTCCAGAGCATACCCCTCGACCTGCATCAGGCGTTCATCCGCCTGATTAAGCAGCTTTTCTAGAGGTCGAAAAGCCACTGCGGATACGGGTTGCTGCAAGGCAGAAAGCCATGCACGAAGGAAATTGTCGCGAATGTAATACCGACCTGAGCGCGCACGAGCGGCCGCGAAGATGGGCAGTCGGCGCTCAATCATCTGATAGCGCTCTGACAAGATCTTCAGATAACCGCCCACTTGCTTTACATCACCAGGCGCTGAAACCTCAGCCATTGCTGCTTCAATGTTGGCGTTTGTGCAGCCTGGGTGCTGTGCCAAATACTGAAGCAGCATGTCGTAGCGGCCACGCAACTCGCGCAAAAACCAGTTATCCGCTTCGTTTCGCAGAGGAGAAGAGCTCGAGAAAAACAAGCGACGCAGAACCTCTTGCCTATCTGCAGCCAATACACCTTGCTCATAGGCGTCCCTATAGAACTTCGGGACACCCTCAAAAAGGCTCCAGAGAAAGAGCAGACGCTCCGGTTCGGTATCGGCATGAGCTTCGAGGATCTCAAGGATCGAACTGATATCAAGATGCCCAAGCTCCAGCGAATCAGTCGTCCGATTGAACAAGGGAGCAGCGCGATCTTCTAGCAGTGCAGTCATTTCAGCGTGCAAAGAACCCAGGACGATCAAGCCACCTGGAACGCTATCCGCCTTGGCCGCCAGCCGATCAACAACAGCCTGGAGCAAGGAACAGAAATCAAACAGGCGTTTGCGATTGAAATACTGAAACTCATCAAGCGCGATCACATAACCCGCCTCAGCGAGCCGCCCAATCAACTCAGCTAGATCACCCAAGGAACGCACTCGATCCTTGATGCCAAAAGTGCTGAGATATTCGTTGCATGCCGCGACCACACCCGTAGGGTCAGAATCGGGGATCTGAATATAGAGTGTCTTTTCAATGCCGGCCGCCTGTAGCGCTTGCTGAATCAGCGTTGTTTTACCGATACGGCGACGCCCGGAAATCTGCAGAAAAAACCAACGATTACGCTCCAGCACTTGCTGCATCTGCAGCAGCTCGGAACGCCGGCCATAAAAAGACCAAGGCTTGGACTGGGCCATCGACTTGTGATCCTCAGCAAGAAATTGACTCTAAAACTGCGCTGTTCCGACTCGCGAGTAGGTTACAACACCGGCCCTGTGCGTAATATAAAAACTTTTACCTTAGAGCTGAGAAAGGCTGAAACAACCGGAACACGCGGCCTCCAGACATAAATAATGGAAGCCATGCCACATCATAGCCCCCGAAATACCACAAGCCATCCTGGCTAAAGAAGGAACACGGCAGCCGCCAATCCCACCAGCGCAATCCCCAGCAAGCTGATACCAACGACAACACGCTTGCTCAACTGAGCATGCTGTAAAGCCTGCTCGTTCAAGCGTTGCGCCATAGCATCCGCGTGTTGTACGACTGAAGCCATGTGGTGACTGACAGCTTTTTCAAGCTGAGCAGGAAGTGACTCTTCGACGCTTCTCAAGCGATCTTCGAGCCCCTTCTGGCGCGAAGACTGGCCAGCAAGCTTCTGCTGCTGATCCTGAATGAATTGCAGCAGTTGCTTATCCCGCGCCTCAAGCGTACTGACGGCTGACGCTTGGGAAGCACCGAGCTCATCGCGAACCTGGTTGAGGTGCTGCTCAATTGCCACCAGGAGCTGGCGATTCACCTCGGAAATTCGCTCTTCCGTCGACTCAACTCTCTGCACGCAACCAACCAGGTTGCGTGCCTGCTCGGCTGTAACGCCCTTTGCCTCCATGAGCCCTTGATTGGCTTTGCTAATCTCGGTCTGCTGGATCTCAAGAGCTTTCTGATGCTCGAAAATTTCTGCGTTTTGCTGCTGCAGCTGAGCAGCTTGCTCCTCAAGAGTTTTTTGCTGCCGCAAGAGTAGATCCTGCTGATCACACAGAACTTTAGATATGGCAGTATTAAAAATCAGCAACTGAGACGAGTGACGATTCAAATTTGAAATCGTGGTGGTCAGATCAAGCTGAGCCTCCTTAATCTTGTCCTCAGTATTATCCCACCAGCTCGAAAACATATTCTGCGAGCTTTTCTCGCTGCGCGCCTTCTGCAGCTTATCACTTGCACTCTTGGCCTGCTGTTGAGCCCCCACCACAGCCCCGATAAGCTCTTTAACACAACTATCACCGATTAAATTCTCGGGTAGATCTGCCGAAGACAACGCCGTGACAATCTGGACTTCCTTACCTGTCAAAGTGCTCATCGAACTACCTTTTCTTAAAGAAATCATCCAACATGGCTTGAGTATCATCGAGATATGAAATCATCTCTTTCATCTCAACCACTTGAGTCGTATTACTTTCTAAAACCTGAGCCAAGCTAAACGCTGTAGCTTGCGAGGCACGCCCAGCAGCTGCGAATAGTTCCCCTGTTTTCTCGTAGCTCTTTATCGACTCGGCATATTTATCGATTGAGGCCAGTGAGGCTTCAGCCGCACTGACCATATCGCTGGCAAGTTTCTCGGATAATCTTGCATCGGAAGCAATCGCATCCAGCAATTTTTCATCATAGGCGTAGCGGTAGCGCTCAAACAGGTTGTCCAGTTGATAGGCCAGGAAAGCGGACAGCAGGCCGGTCATGATGCCAATCAGAACACCGGATACAATATCTGCTACAGGTATAAGGAAAGGCAGGGTCTTGAGAAAAGTCGCCACGCTCTCCTGCAGTAAAAAGCCGACACTGGTAACAATAACCAATGTCAGTATTTTCAGGCCCTCCTGCAGTGCCTCATTCGATGTCATTCCTTTGGGAGGGAACATTATCATCTTGAAGGCTTTTACCAAGCCCAACAGCCCCTCACGGATAATGGTGACAAAACGCTTGGCGGTCGACAGGAAGTTGTTGATCAGGAAGGTGATCAGGTTGCTCATAAAGCCACTGACACCGCCTTGAAAAGCCTGTGAGGCAGCAGCTGGGATTTTTTTGACCACAGAGGCGATCACGCGCTGGAGCCGCTCTTTGATTTCCTCGAAGAGCGTCTTGCCCGCCTCTACACCAGCCTTGATAAGTACTTTGAACTCGTTAAACAGACCATTGACCAGCTCGGTCAAGAGCAGCCCTAACGATTGCCTTAATCCCATCAAGGCGGCCTGCTTGCCGCCGGTCTGAAGCAGTTCAGTGCCTTGCTTACGAAGCAGATCTTTGTTGATGCTGGAATTAAGATGCTGATCTGCTCGATTTTGTGCCGTAGCACAAGACTCTTGATCTAACTCAAAACGCTCAGCGTTTGTTACGCCGTCGTTTGTAGTCTCGGCAAAGTCATCGAGCGAGTGCTCTCCTTTAGACCGATTTAGACTTTTATCCGTAACAACAAGGTTCTCTTCCGAATGAACCACTTCTTTAATACGATCAAGATCAGTGCCAGTTTCAAAGGCTAGATGTGCCGCCTTATTTTTCCAGACACTTTTCTTAGAGTTCACATGATCTATATCAGCATCATACTGTCTTTTGGTGGTTGAGGTATTTTCAGCAAGCTCTTTGTTTGTGTAGCCATCTATCCCACCTGAAGACGTCTCAACCTTCTCAACCGTGGATGACGGTATGGTTCCCAAATCTTTTTTGTTCGCGGAATACTCTTCTCGGGACTTGGAGTAACTTGCCTGATCTTTGTCCGCTACGTAGCTATTATTCCCGGCATCCGGATCAGGTTCACGTTCGAAGTTATGAACCGTCGTTACATTCCCCCCATCACGATCCTCAAGCATGGCCATAGAAAGACCAAAAGGGCCGATGATTTGAGATATGACCTGCTGCTGGCAATCGGAAAATAATTTTTGCAAGCGCTCTTCGCGCATCTCTACAAGCGTCCGCTCCATGACTTACCTCAAGATATCGCTAACGAATTTTTCAAACGACCCGGCTAAAAACTCTCTACCGCCATCATCATGCCAAACCTGAATAACCTGTCCTTTAGCGCCTCCAGCAGCGGGGCCCAGATCCAAGCAAATACAGTCCCCCTCGTCATTTACAGCAAAAGGAATCCACGAATCGCTCCACCAGGCTTTGGCAACACCAGATTGCGGCTCAGGCGTGAAACCTTTGAAGGCACCTGTATTCAGCAACCTTCCCCAGAGCTTCGACTCCTGTGCAACCTCATCGCTGGAGAGAAATCGATAACCGTCGAACAATGGTTCTGCTCGCCCTGCTTGTCCGTTATGAACTTTGAGACTCGCGACAAAATCGGCAGGCAGTTGCACACCTAACGCTTTTTTGAGCTCCCGAATCTGGGCATCGGTAGCCGGGGGATTAAGGTCTGCAAGCATTTCGGGGTCGTGAGTGCTTAGGTAGTTTTCCAGTTTCTGCCAGAGCTTCTTCATATCTCGCCTCCTGCGGAGCTAAAGCCCTGCCAGCCTTTGGCTGGCAGGGCTGCAATTTTATTTTTGTGCGGCTTTTTTCTCGGCCAGGGACAGGTGGTGGTCGTTGATGCGCGCACCTTCCTTCTCGCCGTACTGCAGGCCCAGGGTGTACCAGGGGGCGCTGGCGACGTCGTTGCCGCGGTCTTTTTTCCACTCGATATTGAGCTTGGGCTTTTTGTTGTGGCGCAGGACTTCGGCAGTCATAAAAGGGCGGATGTTGAGCCGCACTCCGTCGTTGAGATCGGGGTTCCAGCCGATCGGCTGCTGCTCCAGAGGCTTCCAGCGCAGGAAGATGTCGTAGGGGGCTTCGCCTTCGAGAATGCGCACCAGACGGGCTTTGAGATCCTGCGCACCGGCCAGGCGGGCATCGGCACCGTCCACACCCTCACTTACGGCGCGCTGCTGGTTGCTGATCCAGGTGTCCAGATAGGTGTAAATCAACCGTTCCAGGTTGTTGCGGTCGAGCTTGTGGTAGTTGACCAAGGCGCTAAAGCCGTCTTTGAGGCCATCCCAGATCTGCCAGATAAAGGGGCGGTGGTGGAACAGCTTGCAGTGCTGTTCGAAGAACTTGTCGCGCAGCCAGGCATCCAGGCTTTTGGCACCGACCTGCTCCAACAGCTGGTTACGACGCTGAGGTGTCCAATCCGCGCCGAACGCGACTTGCAGAAGACTTTCCAGCCGATCAGCCGCCGCCTTTTCTCCACGCAGTGGCGCTAGGCAGACGATGCCGTCGTCGTCGGCAAGTGCATTCAGGTCGGCGCTACGAGCGATCCAGGCACGAGCCTCGTCGGATAACTCCATCTCGGCATCCAATTCAGCGGGCCAGCGGTAGCCAAGCAGGCGTGCGACGGTGACCTGCAACGGCTCGGTAGCGGGCTGCGGGTGACCATGGAAGATCCACTGTGTGGGGGCATCGGAGTAGGGTTTTGGCAGGCCATTCGGGTAGCGCTCGTCGGCGACTTTCTGCCAACGAGCAAGATCGAAAGAGACCTTGACCAAGGTGGCATTTGTCACGTTCAGCTTTTGATCGATTCGGCGAACAGCTTCGGTGTACTCGGGAGAGGAGCAATAACACCAGACCGCAGGTAGATGAGTTGGATTGATCGGCGCTATAACAGCGACATTCGTATCGAACTTCTCACCACCATAGAGCGTAGCCGGTAGCTCGCGCATTTGAGAAACAGCGACACCAACACGCCCCCAAGCCTCTTCTCCACGCCTGTCAACGTTATGCAACGCCGCGACATTCTCTCTCCCAAAGCGATATAGCTGCCCCTTACCTTGTTCCCAAAGCAGAATGCCACTTCTACCACCATAGTGATCTGTCTCAAGTACAGTGGATTGCTCAGGCACCCACGCCCGTCCAAAAGTAGCCACCTCCCAATGCTCACATCTGAACCTTGGATTATCGCCCGTTGAGAGCCCTTGATGATTGCTGCAGAGCGCTTCTAAGAGCGGGCCAGACGAAGCATCATTCAGCGTTATTCGGGCATCCGGATTACCCAGCTGCCCCAACTGGCCGACAGAAACTAGAGCTTCCCCTGCGCGCAGCAGCTCCGCTTTCTCTGCTGAAGACTTCGGCTCACTAACATCCAAGCCACGCAGCAGAAAACCCTCCACAGGTTTGGTACGAGTCTGAGTCAGCAATATGATGAAAGCACCCGCAGCCTGCGGACTATCAAAGCCCCCCTCGCCTAACCGTGCTAACAAGTTCCAACTCACCGCCTTGAGCAGATGCTCGCGCTGCTTCCTGTAGCTAGTCAGGAACAACCAGTTTTGCGGCATGACTATCTGCACCACACCCTGGGCTGTGGTTAGTTCTAAACAGCGCTCAAGAAATACGTTGGCCAGATCGTTCTTGGCCAAATCATAGTAACGCTCACCGAACTCACGGAGAGTCTCGCACTGCTTGCTGCGTGCCAAATAGGGCACGTTCGTAATTACCAACTGGTAGTACTGCCCAAGCAGAGCGGCCGCTTGAGCTAGCCCCTGAGCAACAATGGCCGCTTCATGCAGATCTTCTTCCCCTGCCTCACCCACCATGAGCGCCTTGCTCAACAGCGGTTGAACCTGACTCCAATCAGCCGTGAGCAAATCGCCTTTTAGGCTGCGAGCCGGATCAATCAAGGAGCCAAGAATCGGCGCATCACGGAAAGTGTCATACAGACGAGCCATGCCCGCCCTCAACTCTGGATTGTCGCCCGCCAAGGCCAACCACTGCTCGCGCGGCGTCTGAATACGCTGCCCTACGCAAGCGATGTTCAGCGTCGGCAGGCCGCGGTAACCACCTGCACCTGGATAGCGCCAGGCTTCCAGTGCTACAGCAAAAGCAGCCAGCTCTACACAACGCTGATCCAGCTCCAGGCCATGGAGATTCTGACTGATCACCTCGTCGATAGCTTGATCCGCTGACAGGCCTTCAGCCCTCATCCGCATCGGCACCAGCATTAGCAAGGTGGCCACCAGGAAGTGGCCCGAGCCGCAGCAGGGGTCAAGCATCTTGAACTGCGCCAAGTGCTGCGGCCAGCCGTCAAAGGTGCCGGCAGCAGGGGCTTCCGGGCCGGCAACACTAGCGGATGAATCCGCTGGAACGGTGCGCAAATAGGTGAGTGGCAACAGATTACGATGCTGCGGGTAATGGGTTACCCACCAGGCACCCAGGCTGTTATCCAGCAGGAACTGCACCATGTAGGGTTCGGTGAACAGCTGGGTCACGGGCGACAACTCGTCTGCACCGATCTTCACGCCCGAGGCGTTGACCTCATCCTTTTTCTTGGCCTGCCAATACTGGTAAACCCAGCCGAGGCTGTCCGCCGCCTGGAATGTGGCCTTATCCAGCGCTGCTATTAGCTTTTCCAGCTCGCGCACATGATTAAAGGCCAGGGTTACCGCCAAGGCTGGCGAGTCGGCACGAAACACCTGGGGCAGCATGCGCGAGGCCAGCTTACCGGCCAGCTCCCAGCCATTGGCGCAGCCTTCATCGGCAGCCAGCTCCTGGCACTCCTCAAGCGTGAGCGCCGTATGCGGGTCATACATCAGCAGGTGGTTCTGCTCCAGGAAACGCGCGAACAACATGCGGTGCCAATGCTCATAGGCAATTTCCACGCAAAGGCGTTGGGTTTCCTGTTGGCCGGTGCGGGCATCACGCAGATCCCCCAACTGGCGGCCATGGGCACGCAGGCGATTGCGCAATGCGCGCTGCTCGTTATCCAGGTAGCTCGCCGGGCTGGCGTCGCCGACACTGAGTCGGGTTAGCGCCTCCTGGGCCGCCTGTTCGGCGATATCGCGCGCCTTGATGACTGTGGTTTCCAATTGCTTGCGGAGTTTTTTGTCGAGGAATTCGCGCATAGGTACTTCCTTGCCACAGCCAGTGCTGGGGTATCCATTAGGCCCGCCGCATCGAGGTGCAGGCCGAGCAATCGTGTATTCAATTTTGCTTGCGCCGCCATGGTGGGTTACGCCGGTTTGCGGCTAACCACCCTAAGAGGCCTCTATGCTGATGGGGCAATCAGACCATGACCGGGCCTTCTGCCAGCTTGGCCATCAGCTCGGCCTCTATTTCCGCCAACCATTGGCGCAGCTGCGCCTCGGTTTCGAAGGTGCGCTTGGGCAGGCTTACATGCTGAACTTTGGGCTGCAGCAGCTTAACTGCTTCCTGACGTGCGCTTTCAAACTTGGCGGCCAGGCCATCCTTACGGTCACTCCACTGCTCAAGGCTGGTGCCGTCCAGGCTGTCGATGACTTCTTCACGGCTGCCCAGGCTGAGCTCTTCGGGCTCAACCAGCCCGCGGCGAGTCAGCAGCTCCTTCTGCTGAATGGCAGAGAGCTGCTGCCAGTGGCTATCAGCCGCAAGCTCGACCTGGCGCTTCTTGTATTCGGCTTGGAAGGCGCGGAAGTGGTGGTTGATCGCCTCACGTAGCTGGCTGACCGTGGTGCTGATCAGGCTCTCCAGTGGATTGGGCTCGGCCAGCAGGCTGCGGTTGCTCTTGATGGCTTCCACTTCGCTATGCAGCTTGTCGTGGAACGCCAGGCCTTTGCTTAGCCGCAGCAGGGTTTGCAGCAAATCCCAGTCGCCACGACGGATGCGAAGCTGCTCGCCCAGGCTGCGCCAACCATCGAGCAGCGGCTTGATGGCGTCCTTGTGATCCAGAACCAGCTTGAGCTGGGTATTGCCACTTTCCTTGGCGATTTCATCGATCAAACTGGCATCCGGGCGAGCTGGTGCCGGCGCATCGCTGCCTGCAGCATGGTGCAGGTCACGGGCCAGGTTGATCAGGGCGGGCAAACGGGCCTGCTCCTCTCCCGGTGGGCAGTCGATGCCCAACGAGCTGATCAAGCCACGGATCTTGATCAGGTCCACGGGGCGGATCGTGACCGTTTCCGGGCGGAAGGTGCTTTGAGTGAGTTTTTGCCGTTCCAGGACTTGAGCCGTCAGGGCATTGCCACTGGCATCAGTGGCACGCAGCACGCCCGCCGCGACCAATGCGAACAGAGCGCCATCAATAGTGTCCTGCTGCCAGCCGTAGGGGGCAGCCGCGAACTGGTCACGGATCTCGTTGCCTTTCTTGGACGCGCCGATATAGCGCAGGACGGTGGCGCAGACCGGATGCTTCTCCGTATCGCCACTAAAGCCGACAGCCTCCAGCGCATTTTGGCCACCATCCTTGCGGGCACGGTCGTAGACTTTTGCCCAGTGCGGGCTATCAGCCATATCGAACTCGCGGTACAAGCGAACCACAGAAGCTTGCGCGGCGGTTTGAATACGCTCAGCAATGCTGTTGCCGTCCACCTCCGCACCGCCGGCCTGAAGCACCTGCACCCCGGAGAGGATCTCCTTGAGTAGCTGCTCGACCTGCTTTTGCGCATCGCGCTGGCGGGTCTCCATGGCCTTACGGGCATCGTTACCCGCTTCAGTATTGGGTATACCACGCAGGCTCAAGGTCGCATCTGCTGCTTCCTGATGAATGATGGCGTTGTTCAACTCAGAGCGGTTGCGTGCGGGGATGTAAAGGTAAAGCGTCGGCAGATCTGGGTTGGCCTTGCGCGCCTCGGCTAAAAAATCCGAGTCCTTTAAACTCCAGCCATCTTGCACCCAGAGGTAGATCTTCTGGTTGGCGTCCTTGGGCACTTCGGCATCAAAGCAGGCGATAACCTGACGGTTTTCTTTACAGGTGCCTTGGGTGACGCGAACCTTGGTCAGCTCGGACTTGATCTGCTTGTGCAGCAGGTCGATACGGAAATTCTCGACACGCTGCATATTGCCGCGCAGATCCGCTTCCTGCTGGCGGAAGGTGTCGTACCACTGAGCGCTTTCCTGGGTTTGCAGACGGTATTCAACACCCGCGCCGGTTTCCATGGCCATCAACTGACCATTCTTGGCCATGCCTTTCAGTTGAACCGGGATGCGCGCACGCAGCTCATCTTTGCCCTGGTTGAGGTTGTCTACCAGCAGGTCGGCCAACATGTCGGCGGTGGCACGCACGCCGCAGTCGGCAATCGAGTCCGTGGGTAGTTTGCCGATCAGCAGGATCAACGACAGCAGGCGCGATTGCAGCTGTTGGTCGTCATTTCCGGCAGATAGCTCGGCAATGCGCTCGTAGTCTTCCTTGGAGATCACCCCGGTCTGCAGCAAGTTGGGAGCGATTTGCTGATAGATAAAGTCGCCAGGGACGATATTGCCCAGCTCCTTCTCGGCCGTGGCCTTAGCTGCTTCGTGAATGACCTTGAGCTGATTGCGCAACTGCGACACGGTGCCAGTGGTGTCGACAATGCGCAGCACCTTTTTCCAGAAACGACGGCGCACTGGCAGCAGGGGGTAGTCCGCCAACATGACCTTTTCGTCATCCTGGTGGTACTCCACCTTGGTGCCCCGCAGATGGCGGGAGATCTCACCCAGGTGCTTGGTAAGCAGTGCCTGCAGACCTGCGCGGGCGGTCTCTACCTTCTGCAAGATGACCTTGCGGATTACCGACTCGACATCGGTATCGCTGAGCATGATGGGAATCTGAAAACGCCCCATCAGGCGTTGAAGGTTTGGCATGCCGGACAAGGCGTTCTGACCGGTAGCTATGAACAGCAGACGGTTGCTGAAAGCCGAGTGCTTGCAGCAGGTTTCTACAACCTCCTGAACCATGTGCGCGCGATCCACATCGCTGCCGACGTATTGCTGAACTTCGTCGAGCACAACCAGTGTCAGTGGGAACTGGCCTTCGCGCTCAACCGCATCGGCGATGGCTTGCACCATTTGATCGTTGGTCACATCGGTGACTGTCGGGAACTGCCCCTTAAGTAGTTGATGCACGCCCTGGGCATCAGCGGCCATGCCCGGATAGGCCTTGAGCAAGGCATTGGCGATCAGTGGTGAGACGTACAGCTTACTCAGCTCACGCTCCCAGGGTTTGCCAGCGTCTTCCACCGTCTGTTTGACGATTTCGAAGTAGCCTTGCTCTTTCAGCCACAGGACAAATCGCGCCTGGTGGTACTGCTCCGGCAGACCCGCGGACTTGAAGATGATGCCCAACAGTGCCAGGCGCACATTGTTATTAGCGCCCGCGCCAAGAGTACCGGACGCTGCATGTAGGCCGCCGTAGCGGCGCGATTGAATGCTGAGTTCTTTGAATGCTTCCACTACGTTCTGCGGAAGGTTGGCAATATGGCGCGCTGTAAGACCGTCCGGGAAAGACTGGTCGACCCAGAGGGTGCGCAGCATCTTGGCCATGTGCGACTTACCTGAACCGAAGAAACCGCTGATCCACACACCGGGCTGTTCATGGTTGCTCCCGAGGTTGCGCAGGTAGTTGGACAGGATCTTGTCCATACCGGCCTGGTACTCGCCTTCGCAAACGAATGTCTTGAGCTCGTAGCGAAGGGTGTTGAGCGCCTGCTCGGACAAATCGTCCTTCACTTCGGCAACACCGTTGTTGGCCAGGCGGTTTTCCAGCGGATCGTTCAGGTAGATTTCGCGGTTAAGCATGTCAGTCCCTTAAGGCAAAACAGTCAGTTGTCGGCCGTCAGCGGTGTGGCGTGGTAGCCCCAGCCGTCGCGTGCGTCCAATAAGCGATAGGTGTTGTCGATGTACTCGCCAGGGAAGAGCACCAGAAGACGCCCCGGCACGTGGGCCGAGAGCGCTTTGACGAAGCCTGCGACCGAGCCAAAGCCAAACAGGGTCCCGCTACCAACCAGAGCTACCAGGGCGTTCTCGTTGGCTTGATCGCCCAGTTGCTGCTCAAGGCGGTCCAGGAGGTCCTGGATGAAATCAGGGTAGTTGCCGACCAGGTCACTGGGATCACTGAAGTAGGCATCCCGGTACTCCTCTGCAGCCATCCACTCGGGGAATGCATTGGTGATATCCAGCGCCAGCCAAGGATGGCCAGCGCCCTCGGTGGCAACCTTGAACTCTTCGACCCGAGCACGAAGCTTGAGCTCGTCTTCCTTGTGATAGATGGCAAACAATACGCGCTGCTCGTCTGCCAGCCC
>Ga0209343_10003164_pt1 | contig 20885 bp, 21 predicted proteins | sample RifCSPlowO2_02_FD_184026 | JGI IMG/M metagenome (GOLD analysis project Ga0209343, IMG submission 184026) | Groundwater microbial communities from Rifle, Colorado - Rifle CSP2_plank lowO2_0.2 (SPAdes) (version 2) | ecosystem: Environmental > Aquatic > Deep subsurface > Groundwater | place... | reverse complement strand
ACGATCAGGAGTCTTGTGCATGAAGCCCCGCATCCACACCTGCCTGTGGTTTGACACCCAGGCCGAAGAAGCCGCCCGCTTCTACACCGCGCTGTTTCCCAATTCCCGCATCACCAGCGTGCTGCACTACGGCACCGGCGACCCCATGCCCGAGGGCGCGGCGATGCTGGTGACCCTGGAACTCGATGGCCATGCGCTGTCCCTGCTCAACGGCGGCCCGCATTTCGCCCTCTCGCCCGCCGCTTCGCTGGTCGTGAGCTGTGCCGACCAGGCTGAGATCGATCGCTGCTGGGCCGCGCTGTCGGCCGTGCCCGAGGCCGAGATGTGCGGCTGGCTTGTGGACCGCTGGGGCGTCTCCTGGCAGATCGTGCCGCAGCGCTTCATGGAGCGCATGGAAGAGCCGCCCAGCCCGGCCCGGCAGCGCATGACCGTTGCCATGAGGCAAATGCGCAAGCTCGACATCGCCGCCCTCGAACGCGCCTACGCCGGCACACCGTGAATCCCTACAGGAGATCGCCATGAAAACCCTGCACTTCGACATCCTGATCAACGCGCCGCGCGAGCACGTGTGGCGCACCATGCTGCATTCACCCACCTATGAACAGTGGACCGCCACCTTCTGTGAAGGCTCGCGCTTCGAAGGTTCGTGGGACGAGGGCCAGACCATCCGCTTCCTCGGCCCGAGTGAACAGGGCGTGGTCGCCGAGATCGCGGCGCACCGGCCGGCCGAGTTCGTCTCGATCCGGCACCTGGGCATGATCGACCAGGGTGTCGAAGACACCCACAGCGAAGCGGTGCGCGCCTGGGAGCCGTGTTTTGAAAACTACACCTTCACTGACGAGGCGGGCGGCACCCGCGTGCGTGTCGATTGCGACGTGTTCGGCACCTACGAGGACTGGATGGCGCAGACCTGGCCGAAGGCGCTGCAGTCCCTCAAGACCGTCTGTGAAACCCCGGCCTGACCCCTTCCAGGAGAACCCCATGCGATTCATGATCATCGTCAAGTCCTGCCCCGAGTTCGAGGCCGAAGTCACACCCGAAGCCCCCGAGGAACTGATGGCCGAGATGGCCGCGTACCACGAGGAACTGGCGCGCGCCGGCGTGCTGCTCGACGGCAGCGGCCTGCACCCCAGCCGCACCGGCTGGCGCATCCACTACGACGCTGCGGGCCAGCGCGTCGTCGACGGCCCGTTCGCCGAGGCCAAGGAGCTGATCGCCGGCTACACCCTGATCCAGGTGCGCTCGCGCGAAGAGGCCTTGGAATGGAGCCGCCGCTTTCCCAACCCCGCGGGTCGTGGCAAGCCAGCCGTGATCGAGCTGCGCCAGCTCATCGAGCTTGACGAGTTCCCGCCCAGCGAGGCGCTGGACAAGTTCAAGCAGATGGAAGCGAACCAGAAAGCCTGAGGAGGTGCTGCCGTGATCAAGTCCCTCGCCCTCATCACCGTCGCGGCCATCGGCCTGCTGCTGGCCTACGCCGCCACCCGGCCCGACAGCTTCCGCGTCGAGCGTTCCACCACCGTCGCAGCGCCCGCCGCGAAGCTGTTTCCGCTCATCAACGACCTGCACCGCTTCAACACCTGGAACCCCTACAACCGCAAGGACCCGGCCATGCAGGGCACCTACAGCGGCCCGGCCGCGGGCCCTGGCGCGGTGTTCGATTTCCAGGGCAACAAGGACGTCGGCAAGGGCCGCATCGGCATCACGACGTCCACCGAGCCGTCGGCGGTCACCATGCAGCTCGACATGTTCGAGCCCTTCGAAGGCCACAACGTCGTCACGTTCAGCCTGGTGCCCGAAGGCGGTGCGACCCGCGTCACCTGGGCCATGCACGGCCCGAGCCCGTTCATCGCCAAGTTGATGGGCATCTTCTTCAGCATGGACCAGATGATCGGCAAGGACTTCGAGGCGGGTTTGTCCCACCTGAAAGCCCTGGCCGAGCAGGCCTGATCACCCCACACCCCACACCCCACACCACCCGCAAGGAGAGACCACCATGTTCCGCCAGATCTTCGTCAACCTGCCCATCAAGGACATGGCCCGTTCGCAGGCCTTCTTCAAGGCCCTGGGTCTCACGTTCAACCAGCGCTTCACCAACGAGCAGGGCGCCTGCCTGGAAATCGGCGAGAACTTCTACGCCATGCTGCTGGTCGAGCCCTTCTTCCAGGGCTTCACCAAGAAGCCCCTCAGCGACGCGCACAAGGCCACCGAGGTGCTGATCGCCCTGTCGGTCGACAGCCGCGCCGAGGCCGAAGAGGTGGTGCGCAAGGCCGTGGCCGCTGGCGCCACCACCCCCAACCCGCCGCAGGACCACGGTTTCATGTTCCAGCACGGTTTTGCCGACCTCGACGGCCACCAGTGGGAAGTGTTCTGGATGGACGAAGCCGCCGCGCCCGAGCAGATGTGAGTGCGAATCTCCCTCTCCCGAACGCGGGAGAGGGCCGGGGTGAGGGTTCTCCCACGACCCCCGCAGTAAGCTCCTGCCCGTGCATTCCGCCGTCCACCAAACCATCGCCACCGTCTGGCGCATCGAGTCCGCTCGCATCGTCGCCGCCGTGGCGCGGCGTGTGCGCGACCTCGGCCTGGCCGAAGAACTGGCGCAGGACGCGCTGGTGGCCGCGCTGGAACACTGGCCGAAAGACGGCGTGCCGAACAACCCCGGCGCCTGGCTCATGACCACCGCGAAAAACCGCGCGCTCGACGCGCTGCGCCACCGCCAGATGGCCGACGCGCGGCACGAAGACATCGCGCGCGACCTCGAAGCGCTGGGTGCGCTCACCGTGCCCGACTTCGTCGACGCGCTCGACGCCGCGCGGCAGGATCACATCGGCGACGACCTGCTGCGCCTCATCTTCACCGCCTGCCACCCGGTGCTGTCGACCGACGCGCGCGTGGCACTCACGCTCAAGCTGCTCGGCGGCCTCACCACGCACGAGATCGCGCGCGCCTTCCTCGTGCCCGAGGCCACCATCGCGCAGCGCATCGTGCGCGCCAAGCGCACGCTGGCCGACGCGAGCGTGCCTTTCGAAGTGCCGCGCGCCGACGCGCTGGCCGAGCGCCTGGGCTCGGTGCTGGAAGTGGTCTATCTGGTCTTCAACGAGGGCTACACCGCCACCAGTGGCAGCGACTGGATGCGCCCCGAACTCTGCAACGAAGCCCTGCGCCTGGGCCGCATGCTCGCCGAACTCGCGCCCGATCAGGCCGAGGTGCACGGTCTCGTGGCGCTGATGGAAATCCAGGCCTCGCGCACCGCCGCGCGCACCGATGCAGAAGGCGCCCCTGTGCTGCTCAACCAGCAGAACCGCGCCCGCTGGGACCGCCTGCTGGTGCGCCGCGGCCTGGCTGCGCTGGCGCGCGCCGAAGCGCTGGGCCAGCCCCTGGGCAGCTACCGCCTGCAAGCGCAGATCGCCGCCTGCCACGCCCGCGTGCCCAGCGCAGACGCCACCGACTGGCCGCTCATCGCCGCGCTCTATGCCCAGCTGATGCGGGTGGCCCCCTCACCGGTGGTCGAACTCAACCGCGCGGTCGCGGTGAGCATGGCCGATGGCCCGGCCGCCGGCCTTGCCATCGTCGAGACGCTGGTGCAGGACAAAGCCCTGCAGCGTTACCACTGGCTGCACGCCGTGCGGGGCGATCTGCTGGAGAAGACCGGGCGCGGCGAGGAAGCGCGGGCTGCCTTCGAACGGGCGGCTGCGCAGACCGCCAACCAGCGAGAAAGCGCGCTGCTGCGGGCGCGCGCGGATGCGGCTCAGCCGAACACGGGCTGAAGCACCATCATTTTTCCAAACGAGGGCAGGTGCACCGTCTCGGCCAGCCGCACGCCGCTGCGGTCAAACAACGTGTCCCATTCCACCCGGGTGCGCTCGCGGCCGGGCGTGCCCATGAACATCTGCATGTCGAAAGACGCCGCGCCGATGTCGGCATGGTGCTCCGGCATCACCATCTCCAGCAGCACGATGGCCGCGCCCGCCGGGCGCGCCGCGGTGGCCACATTGCGCAGCGCGCGCACGGCCATTCCGTCGTCAAAGCCATGCAGCACGGCACTCATGAAATAGGCCTCGCGTTCGCCAGCGGCCACTGGCAGCGTGCCGAACACATCGCCCGCCTCGAACGCCATGCGCGACAAACGTTCGGTGAGCGCCGCGCTCTGCGGCTGCTCGCGCCAGAAGGTTTGTGCCGCCGCAATGGTGCCGGCCCGGTCCACCACCAGCGCTTTCAGGTGCGGGTGGTGTTTCAGGATGGTCATCGACTTGCTTCCCCTGGAGCCGCCCACGTCGATCACCCGTTCGAAGGCGCGCCAGTCAAAACTGGTTGCGAAGCTGTCGCCGGTGAGCGCCTCGACCCGGTCCATCGCCTCGGCAAACAGCGCATCAAAGGCCGGGTGTGCGTCCATGTGGTCGTAAAGATCGGCGCCGTGCGTCAGCCTGAATGGCGGTACGCCGCTGCGCAGCCCGTTCTCCAGTTGCTCGAACCACGGCCGGCTCATCTCGGGTGCGTTGTGCATCAGCACCATGGCGCGCACGTTGTCGCTGCGGTCGGTGCGCAAGGCGCTGGAGAGCTTGTTGTTGCGGTAGGTGGCCGGGCCGACTTCTTCAAACACCCCCATCGCGGCCAGAAAGCGCAACAGCCGCGCCAGCGCGTCCGCCTGTACGCCCACCGCCCCGGCCAGCTCCGCCGCAGCCATGCGCCGGTCGCCCAGCACGGTCGCGAGGTCGAGCTGGGCCGCCGCATGCAGCGCCCGCGATTGCCAGAAGGCCGAGCCGATCTGCAGCAGGCGAAACGGGGCCGGCGTCAGGCGCTGCGGCCAGGCTTGCAGGAAGGCCGAGAATCGCATGGCCTGGTCAAACACACGGGCGACCAGACGTTGGCGTTGCAGCGTCATGCGGGGTCTCCCTCAGCGCTCGGCGACGACGGGACCAGCGAAGCCAGCCCCCTCGCGATCAACCGTCCGTTGAACAGTGCCAGTCGCTCCAGAAACGCCGCATCCATGGGCCGCTCCATCTGCTCCTCGAACACCTCCTTGAGCAGCAGCGGCGTCATCGCCAGACTCACGAAACTCATGCGCAACACGTCGGGGTCCACCGCTGCGCTGAGCTGGCCGCTTTGCTGAAGGTCGACCACGCGCTTGGCGCCCTGCGTTCGTCCGCGCTCCAGCAACTGGCGGATGAAGCGACGGCCCGGCCCATGCCTGAGCGCAAGCACCTTGAGGATCAGCTTCGGAAACTCCGGCGCGGCGAGCATGGTCTGGTAGTACAGCTGCAGGTAGCCGGTGAAGCCGTCCAGCGAAGCGAGCATGTTGTTGTCCAGCACCTCCAGCAAGGGGTTGAGCGTGGCGCGGATCATCTCCTCGTACAGCCCCTCCTTGTTGCCGAAGTAATAGCTGATCATGGAGACGTTGACCCCCGCCATTTCGGCGATGCGGCGCGTGCTCACCTGGTGGTAGTCGTCGGCGAGGAAACAGACCTTGGCGGCGGCGAGCAGCCTTTCCGGCACTGGGGCTTCGAGGGCGGGATCGTTCGGGGTGTTCATGGGCGCAGACCTTGTTGGCGTGCCATCAGGTTACGCGCCGGACGCCGCCCGAGGAAGCTGTTTCGTCAAACAAGACCGGCCATTTGTTTGGCGTCACTTTCGTGGAGGCGGTGCGGCCACAGGGGCTTTCGCCCCACGGCCCTCCGCAAGACCTGCGGGCGCCGACAATAGCGCTCCACTTCATCTCTGCTGCCTCTGCATGAACAGCTTTGGCAAACGCGCCCAGGGCGCCCGCCTCGAACGCATGATGGCCTCGCCACGCTGGGCTGGCGAGGGCTTTCGCAACGTGTTTCCCATCGCGCCCGGCCTGCGCGACCCGACGGTACCCCGGCCCACGCTGCGCGAGTTTCTGTCCAACGGCAACCGCCGCGTGCCCGGTGCGCCGCTGCCGTCCATGGACCCGCGCGAAGCCTGGGGCCGCCCCAGCGCCAGCGGCCTGCGCGCCACCTGGCTCGGCCACTCCACCGTGCTGCTCGAAATGGACGGCCACCGCGTGCTCACCGACCCGGTCTGGGGCACGCGCGCTTCGCCCTTTCGCCTGCTCGGCCCCAAACGTTTCCAGCCTGTGCCGCTGCGCCTGCGCGAGATGCCCGAGGTGGATGTGGTCGTGATCTCGCACGATCACTACGACCACCTCGACTACCCCACCATCCACGCCCTGGCCCGCCGCAGCAACGTGCCCTTCGTCACCTCGCTCGGCGTCGGCGTGCACCTGCAGGCCTGGGGCATCGCGCCCGAACGCATCACCGAGCTCGACTGGTGGGAAACCCACCGCGTGCCCGGCACCGGCCTCAGCGTCACCGCCGCGCCCTCGCAGCACTTTTCAGGGCGTGGCTTCAAAGACCGCAACGCCACGCTCTGGTCGTCCATGATCCTGCGCAGCGAGCGCCACGCCGTCTTCTTCAGCGGCGACACCGGCCTCACCAGCGAATACGCGCTCATCCGTGAACGCCTCGGCCCGTTTGATCTCGTGATGCTCGAAGTCGGCGCCTTCCACCCCTCGTGGGGCGACATCCACCTCGGCCCCGAGAACGCGCTCAAGGCCCATCAGCTGCTCGGCGGCGGCGCCTTTCTGCCGGTGCACTGGGGCACCTTCAGTCTCGCCATGCACGCCTGGGACCAGCCCGCCGAAACCCTGCTCCAGCTCGCCTCGCCGCGTGAACTGCTGCTCATGCCCCGGCTGGGTGAAGCGGTCGAGCCCGCCGAGCAGCGCGCGGTGCAACCGTGGTGGCGCGGGGTGGGCGCGGGGCGGGGCGCTGAGATTCCTACGGTCGAGCCACACGGGAGCCGCGCGCCGGCCGATCTGCCCTGGCCGATGGACTGAGCGGCGGCGCTGCGGTGACAGCCACCTCTTGCAGGCTGCCGGTCTTTCAGACAGCATCGCCTCCAGACCCACAGGAGACCCTCATGCAAGACAACAAGCCCCGCGCCACCTTCAAACGGATGGAACAAAGCACCCAGCAGGACTGGGCCTGCATCATGCCGGAAGCCATGGCGATGGCGAAATCGCTGCCCGACCGCGTGCTCGCCCACCTGAAGCTGCTCGACGGCGATCACGGCGGTTTCCCCGTCGACCGCCTCACGCACAGCCTGCAGACCGCGACGCTCGCGTTCAAGGACGGACGCGATGAGGAATACGTGGTGTGCGCGCTGCTGCACGACATCGGCGACACCCTCGGCAGCTTCAACCACCCGGACATCGCCGCCGCGATCCTCAAGCCCTTCGTCAGCGAAGAGAACCTGTGGATGGTGCAGAACCACGGCATCTTTCAAGGCTACAACTTCTTCCACCACATCGGCCTGGACCGCAACATGCGCGACATGTTCAAGGACCACCCCCACTACGACCGCGCGGCCGAATTCGTCGAGCGCTACGACAACCCGGCCTTCGACCCGGCGATGGACGCGCTGCCCCTGCGCCACTTCGAACCGATGGTGCGCCGGCTGATGGCCGCGCCGAAGAACTCGGTTTACAAGGCGGCGCTGCCGGGGGAGACGGCGGCAGCCTGAAGCAGACGAAAAAAACCCCGGCGCGTGGGCCGGGGCAATGAGGAGTTCGGGAACTTGTACGGATCAGTTGTTTTGCTGGATCCCGGCCAGCACCCAGCCGCCGTTGCCCTGGCGGGGCTTGGTCAGGTGCCAGACTTCGTTGATGTCTTCGGGGTCGGCGCCGTCTTCCTGCACGCGGCCGGTGAAGTGGGTGCTGACCACGTAGATGGCGTCTTCTTCGGCCACTTCCAGCACACTGGCTTCGAGGTCGAGCACGCGGGTTTCCTGCGTGGCGCCGTTGCGTTCGCGGATGTCCATCTGGATCTCGGCAAACATCTCCGGCGTGGTGAAGGCACGGATGTCGTCGAGGTTGCCCGCGTCGTTGGCGGCCTGCAGGCGGATGAAGTTGACCTTGGCGTTGCGCACGAAGGCGGCGACGTCAAAGTCGGCCGGGATGACGCTGGCCGTCTGTGCCTGGCCGCCCAGGGCGGAGCCGATCATGGAGCCACCCTGGCTGTAGCCGGCGCCGTTGCTTGCTTCTGGCGTGGGCACCTTGAAGGCCGAAGGCGTCTGCGGACGCGAACCGGCGGCACCGGCACCCGCGTAAGCCATGCCACCCGAGCCGCCCTGGGCCGCGGCGGCGCGCTTGCGCATGATGAAGCCGACCACCGCGATGGCGGCCATCACCAGCAGACCGATCATCAGCATGTTGGCCAGGCCTTCGCCGAAGCCGAGGTGCGAGGCGAGCGCGGCCAGGCCCAGGCCGGCGGCGAGGCCGGCGATCGGGCCCATCCACTTGCTGCGGGTGGACGCGGCGGCAGCAGCTGGGGCGCCGGCAGCGGCAGCGGGTGCTGCGGCGTTGGCGGGTGTCTGGGCCGGTGTGGCGTTGGGGGCCTTGGCGGGCGGTGCGCTCTGGCGCTGCATGCCAAAGGACTTGCCGCTGCCGATGCGCCGGGCTTCGGCGTCCATGGCCACGGACGACAGGCCGATGGCAAATACCATGGCCAGAAGGGAAAGGGTCTTTTTCATGGGGTCTCCTGTGAAAGGGATTCGAACTGGCAGAGAGTAGGCGGATTCTGCTTCAAGAAAAAGCAGAAATATGTGGACGTTTGTTTCGTAAAAACAGGAGGTTTCAGGCCTGGCGCCTGGTGTGAGCGTCGGGGGTGCAAACGCGGGCACCCGCAAGCTGGCAAAATCGCCGGTCTTCCGGGCGGGGTGTTCTCCCGCTCCGCCTTGCCGGGCCATGCGTTCCGGCCATCTGCCTTCCCCATTCTCTCCCATGACCCCATCGCCCCACGGCACCCTCGGCATTGACTTTGGCACCTCCAATTCGGCGGTGTCCTGGGCCGAGCCCGATGGCCTTGCGCGCCTGATTCCGCTCGAAGGCGAGGCGCTGGCCATGCCCACCGCCGTGTTCTTCAACGCCGAGGACCACCTCACGCACTTTGGCCGCGATGCGGTGGCGCAGTACCTGAGCGGCACCGAGGGCCGCCTGATGCGTTCGCTCAAGAGCCTGCTGGGCAGTCCGCTGCTGCAGGAGAAGACCGAGGTCAACCACAAGCAGATCAGCTTCCAGGACATCGTGGCCACGTTCCTCTCCGAGCTGCGCGACCGCGCCGACCGCGCGCTGGGCGAGGCGCCCTCGCGCGTGGTGATGGGCCGGCCGGTGCATTTTGTCGACGACGACCCCGAGCGCGATGCCCTGGCGCAGCGCTCGCTGCATGAGGCGGCGATGTCGGTCGGCTTTGACGAGGTGTCGTTCCAGCTGGAACCGATCGCCGCCGCGCTGGACTACGAACGGAGGCTGACACGCGAGGCCACGGTGCTGGTGGTGGACCTGGGCGGCGGCACCTCGGACTTCACCGTCGTGCGGCTGGGGCCGGACCGCATGGCGCGGGCCGACCGCAGTGGCGACGTGCTGGCCACGACCGGCGTGCACATCGGCGGCACCGACTTTGACCAGAAGCTCAGCCTGGAGCGGGTGATGCCGCTGCTGGGCCACCGCCACCTGGGGCCGCAGCAGCGCGAGGTGCCGAGCCGGATCTTTTTTGACCTCTCCACCTGGCACCTGATCCAGTGGCTCTACCTGCCCCGGGCGATGAGCCAGGCGCAGTCGCTGCGCGTCAACTACACCGACACGCGGCTGCACGAGCGGCTCATGAAGGTGCTCAAGCACCACGACGGCCACCGCATCGCCCACGAGGTGGAGCTGGCCAAGATCCGCTGCTCGCAGGACGACGCGGCATCGGCGGTTGAGCTGTCTTTCGTCGAAGCCGGGCTGAGCGCTTCACTCACACCGGCCGACATGCGCGACCACCTGGCCGCCTTGCTGGCGCGCACGGTGGCCTGCGCGCGCGAGTGTGTGCAGCGCGCGGGGCTGACCGATGGCGCCCTGGACGCGATCTACCTCACCGGCGGATCGTCCGCCCTGCGCCCGTTCCAGCAGGCGCTGCAGGCCGAGTTCGTGGGTGTGGAACTGGTGGTGGGCGACCTGTTTGGCGGTGTGGCCTCGGGCCTGGCCTACAGCCGCGGCTGAGCAGACTTCGACGCGGCGAGCGCTCGGTGCGCTGTCAGACAGACGGCGGCGGGTGGATGATGCAGACTGCGGGCAGACCCGCTTTGCCCACCCAGAAACGCGCCATGAACACACGCAACGAGCTCCCGCCTCCCTCGCTGATGCCCGCCCCACCGCCTCGCATCGGCTACATCCGGCCCATGGCCCTGGTCCTGTTCCTGGGCGCCCTGGTGCTGCTGGCGTTCCGGCTGTCGGACCTGCTGCTGATGCTCTTCGGGGCCGTCATCGTGGCGGTGGCCTTGCGGGCCCTGGCCCAGCCGCTGGGGCGCTACCTGCGCCTGCCGCCTCGGCTGGCGGTCGGAGTCGCGGTCACGCTGGCAGTGGTCGGCATCGTGCTCGGTTCCTGGCTGGTGGGCGACCGTCTGGTGGAGCAGTTCGATGACCTGGCCCGCAAGCTGCCGGCGGCGATCGCCAAGCTCGTGAGCTGGGCCCGGGAGCGCACGATCGGCGAGGCGCTGTGGAAGGTGTGGCGCGGCACGAACGCGGACGATGTGCCCTGGGCCAGCGTGGCCGTGGCGGCGACCCAGGCGCTGAGCGCCGTGGGCGGCATCGGCCTGGTGCTGGTGGTCGGGGTTTACCTGGCGAGCGACCCGCTGATGTACCGTGAAGGCGTGGTGCGGCTGGTGCCACCGGCCTACCGTGGCCGGGTGGACGACGCGCTGCTCGCCAGCGGGCACGCGCTGTCGCGCTGGCTGCTTGGGCAAGGCATCTCGATGCTGTTCGTCGGCACCTCCACGGCGATTGGTCTGGCGCTGCTGGGCCTGCCGCTGGCGCTGACGCTGGGCCTGGTGGCCGGTGCGCTGGCCTTCATTCCGTTCTTCGGCCCGATCGCGTCGGGCGTGCTGGCGGTGCTGCTGGCCTTCATGCAGGGGCCGGAACTGGCGCTGTACGTGGCGATCCTGTGTGTGGTGATCCAGCAGATCGAGGGCAACCTGCTGATGCCCCTGGTGCAGCGCTGGGCGGTGGAGCTGCCGCCGGTGCTGGGCATCACGGCGGCGGTCATCTTCGGTCTGCTGTTTGGCCTGCCGGGCGTGATCCTCGCCTCGCCGCTGATGGTGGTGGCGATGGTGCTGGTGCGCATGCTGTACGTCGAAGGCGTGCTGGAGTCGTGAGCCGCGGCATGTGCGCTGGTGCACAGACCCCGGCCCATCCGCTGCCTATTCTGAATGCCCAGCAACCGGCGGTGCATCCTGCTCCCGCCGATGGCTTTGCTGGTGAGACCAAGGACACTCCCATGAACTACCAAGAGCAAGACACTTACGGCATGTACAAGAGCCGGACCGACGGTGGCCCCGGCCCCGGACTGATGGGCGCCAACACGCTCGACGGCAACGACGTCTTCAATCGCCAGGACGAAGACCTGGGCGACATCAAGGAAATCATGATCGACATGGGCACTGGCCGGGTGGCCTATGCGGTGTTGTCGTATGGCGGCTTCCTGGGCATGGGTGACAAGCTGTTCGCCGTGCCCTGGCACGCCCTGACGCTGGACACCGCCAACAAGCGCTTTGTGCTCGACGTCGAAAAAGACCGGCTGGAAAGCGCACCCGGATTCGACAAGGACCAGTGGCCCGACATGGCCGATGCGACCTGGAGCAAGGAAATCCACGACTACTACGGCGTGACGCCGTATTCGGACGGCCGCGTCTGACAGCGATCTGCTGAATGAAACCAGGGCTGCAGCCGAGAGGTTGCAGCCCTTTCGCACGTCTGGGCCATGGGCTCACAGGAACCCTGGCCCGTCCCGTTGCCGTTCAGGCCTTGCGCGCCAGAAAGGCGAGCAGGTCGCTGGTCAGCCGCTCCTTGTCGGTGGCGAACAGGCCGTGCGGTGCGCTGTCGTATTCGATCAGGGTGCTCTGGGCGATGCCCTGCGCGGCAATCCGGCTGGAGGCGGCGATCGGCACGGTCTTGTCGGCGGTGCCGTGGACGATCAGCGTGGGCACGGTGAAGGCGGGCAGATCACCTCGGAAGTCGGTCGACGAGAACGAGCGCATGCATTCGATGGTGGCCTTCAGGCTGGCCTGCAGGGCGATGCCGCGCGCCCATTCCAGCAGCTCGGCGCTGACGGGGCGTTCTTCCGAATCTTCGCCGAAGAAGGTCTTGAAGAAGCCGGTGGAAAAATGCGTCCGGTCGGTCTTCAGGGCTTCGGCCGTCTGGTCGAACGCAGCCTGCTCGGTGCCGGCGGGGTTGTCGTCGGTCTTCAGGCGGAAGGGCAGGATGGACGACAGCAGCGCACACTTCGCGACCGATTGGCCGCTGTGTCGCGCCATGTAGCGCGCCACCTCGCCACCGCCCATGGAGAAGCCGACCAGGGTCGCGTCCTGTGCGCCGCTCTGCTGGATCACGGCGGCCAGATCGTCGGCCAGGGTGTCGTAGTCGTAGCCGCTCCAGGGTTGGGTGGAGCGGCCAAAGCCGCGCCGGTCGTAGGCGATCACGCGGTGGCCCGCCTCGGCGATGGCCATGGCCTGGTCGTCCCAGCTGTCGGACGACAGCGGCCAGCCGTGGATCAGGATCACGGGCGGACCTTCGCCCCAGTCCTTGACGTAGAGGCGGGTCTTGTCGGTGGTTTCGACGGTGTTCATGGCATGGCCTTTCACGGTGGAAAAGCCGCAGTGTTGTCAGGCCCACGGACAGCGTCTGTCTGCTGACGAACATTCCACACCGCCCGAGGTTCGCTACCGCACCGACGGGCACCCCCTCGGATGGGACATTGCGTTTTCAGTGGCGTCACCATGCGCCATACCCGCCATCGGGCCCTTGAGAAGACGAACCCGGAGACGCGCCATGACCTACACGACTTCCACGGCCCGCGCAGCCTGGGCAGCGACAGGCACCGCCGCGCTGCTGGCGCTGGGCGGCTGCGCCGAGCCGGCCCGCTTCACCGTCGCAGAGGGCTCGGGCAACAACCCCGCGCTGCCGACGCCCAGCCGGGCGCTGATTCCCATGGTCAACATCGCGCCGGCGCGGGGCTGGCCCGACGGTGCCATGCCCACCCCGGCGCCGGGCCTGCGGGTGCAGGCGTATGCCCGCGACCTGGATCACCCGCGCTGGCTGCTGGTGCTGCCCAACGGCGACGTGCTGGTGGCCGAAACCAACGCGCCGCCCAAGACGGAGGCGCCCAAAGGCATCACGGCCTGGATCAAGGGCAAGGTGATGGGTCTGGTGATGAAACGCGCGGGCGCGGCCGCGCCGAGCGCCAACCGCATCACCCTGCTGCGCGACACCGATGGCGACGGCGTGGCCGATGTGCGCTCGGTGTTGCTCGACGGCCTGTACTCGCCGTTTGGCATGGCGCTGGTGGGCGAGCGCCTGTTCGTGGCCAACGCCGACGCGGTGCTGGCGTTCCCCTACCGCCGGGGTGACACCACCATCAGCGCCGCCGGCATCCAGCTGGTTGCCCTGCCCGGCGGGCCGATCAACCACCACTGGACCAAGAGCCTGATCGCCAGCCCGGACGGCCAGCGCCTGTACGTGGGCGTCGGGTCGAACAGCAACATCGGCGAGAACGGCATGGCGGCCGAAGAAGGCCGCGCTGCGGTCTGGGAAGTGGACATTCGCACCGGCGCGCACCGCGTCTTTGCCTCGGGCCTGCGCAACCCGGTCGGCCTGGCCTGGGACGCCAGCGGGCGCACGCTCTGGGCGGTGGTCAACGAGCGCGACGAACTCGGCAGCGACCTGGTGCCCGACTACCTGACCTCGGTGCGCGACGGCGCCTTCTACGGCTGGCCCTACAGCTACTACGGCCAGCGGGTGGACACCCGCGTCAAGCCGCCCGCGCCCGACCAGGTGGCCAAGGCGGTCGTGCCCGACTTTGCGCTCGGCGCGCACGTCGCGCCCCTGGGTCTGGCGTCCGCCGCCGGCAGCCGCCTGCCCGCGCCGTTCACCAACGGCATGTTCATCGGCCAGCACGGCTCGTGGAACCGGCGCCCGCACAGCGGCTACAAGGTGGTCTTCGTGCCCTTCAGCGGTGGCCAGCCGTCGGGTCCGGCCCGCGACGTGTTGAGCGGCTTCCTGAACGCCAGCGGCGAAGCCCAGGGGCGGCCGGTGGGCGTGGCGATGGACGGGCAGGGCGCGCTGCTGGTGGCCGACGACGTGGGCAACGTGGTCTGGCGCGTCAGCGCCTCGCCCTGACGCACCGGCGCGCGCCCGCATTCCCGGCGGTGGGGCCGTCAGGCCGCGTGATGGTGGTGCAGGTGTTCACGCGCCTTGGCCGCCTGCTGAGCCGCACGGCGCAGCGCGCTGTACTGACCCAGCGCCGTCTCCATCTGTGACAGCGGGAGCGCGCCCGCCGCCGCAGACACCAGCACCGCGGCCTTCAGGTTCTGGTAGGCCAGCTCCATCGGGACCACGTCGACCACGGGCGCGTCACCGTTCGCCACGGACTCCGTGTCCTGCTGGGTGAAGAGCTGCTGCAGCGCCGCCACAAAAGTCTGCTGGTGTGTCGCCAGGGCCGGGTCGACGGGTGCCTGCAGGGGCGCGGCGGTCTGTGCCTGGTCGGCGCAGGTTTTGTAATAGCGGTGGATGCGCAGCAACTCGGCCAGGCGTTCGCTGGCCACCTTGGAGAGTGCCAGGCGGCTCAGGCGTTCGGCAAACGACTCCACGGCCGCATCGAGCCGTGTCATGGCGGAGCGGTCGCCCACCAGCGCGACCGGCGCCGCGCCCGTGAGCACCGCGCCCGCGATGCGCACACACAGCTGGCCGAAGCGCGCCACCTCGCGCTCCAGCGCGTCCAGCGCCAGAGCTGGAACGGCCAGCACGTTGTCGTCGAGATAGCGCGGCTGGGCTTCGTCTTCCTCGCGGGCGCGAAAGCGCTGCAGCAGCCAGCGCGTGAGCCCGTCGGCCAGCGGCCACATCAGGACCACCCCCAGCACGTTGAAGGTGGTGTGGAACAGCGCCAGCATGGCGGCGGGGTCGGCGGACAGACCCAGTGCCTCGCGCGCGCTGGCCAGCGCGCCGATCAGCCAGGGCAGCAACGCCAGCGCGACACAGGCTGTGACGACGTTGAAGGTCACGTGTGCGGCGGCGGCGCGGCGCGCGTTGGGCGTGGCGCCGATGGCGGCCAGCAGCGCGGTGACGGTGGTTCCGATGTTGGCGCCGATCACCACGGCCGCGGCCCCCTGGGCATCGAGCAGGCCACCCTGTGCCGCGGTCAGCGCAATCGCCATCGAAGCGGCCGAGGACTGCATCAGCACTGTCATCAGCGTTCCGATGAGCACTTGCGCCAGCACGGTCATCACGCCGTCGCCCTGGGGCAGGGTGATCTGTCCCGCGATGCCGTTGAACGACTCCTGCAACAGGCCGATGCCGAGGAACAGCAGGCCAAAGCCGGCCACGGCGGTGCCAATGGCGCCGCGGCGCTGGCTGGCGCCGGTCAGGCGCATCAACATGCCCACACCCACCAGCGGCAGCGCAAACGCTTCGATCTTGAACTTGAGCCCCACCAGCGCCACCAGCCAGCCGGTCATGGTGGAGCCAATGTTGGCGCCGAACAGCACCCACAGCGCCGGTGCGAGCCCGAGCAGGCCGGCGTTGATGAAGCCGATGGCGGCCACCGTGACGGCGCTGGACGACTGCACCATCGCCGTCACGAGCGCACCCGAACCCAGCGCGTGCCAGCGCGTGCGGGTGGCGTTGGCGAGGATGTTGTGCAGCGCCTGGCCCGCGGCCTGTTTGAGGCCGTCGGTCATCATGCCCATGCCGAGCAGGAACAGGCCAAGGCCACCCGCCAGCAGGCTCAGCGAATGCCATATGCTGCTCATGGGGAAACCGCCGTGCTGCGCACTGCGGTGCGAGCTGGCCTGGGGCGGCCCGGCGCTGGGCTCATGAATACACCACCGATGCCACGACCACGATCACGGCGATGCAGACCAGGTTGAGCACCAGGCCGCAGCGCATCATCGTGGCCTGCGGGACCTGGTCCGTGGCAAAGACGATGGCGTTGGGCGGTGTGGCCACCGGCAGCATGAAGGCACACGAGGCCGACACCGCGATGGCGGCCGCGAGCAGCGGCGCGGGCAGACCGAGCACCTGCGCCACGCCCAGGAAGATCGGCACCATCAGCGCGGCGCTGGCGGTGTTGCTGACCAGTTCGGTGAGGAAGACCACGAAGCTCACCACCCCGAGCAGCAGCCACAGCGTGGACGCACCGTGCATGGCGGCCACCAGCCCGTCGGCGAGGAAGCGGCTGGCGCCGCTGGCCTGCATGACCTGGCTGAGCGCGAGACCACCCCCGAACAGCAGCAGCACGCCCCAGTGCGTCTGGCGCTCGACGGTCTCCCAGTCCATCACCCGCGTGGCCACCAGCGCCACGATGGCGGCCACGGCGATCCAGCTGTCCATGTCGGCTGCGATGCCCAGCGCGCGGCCCAGCGGCACGGCGGCCATCCAGCCCGCCGCGGTGAGCGCGAAGATGAGCAGCGTGGTCCGCCGCCCGGCGGTCCATTCAAAAGCTTCGCGGTCGAGCGCGAGCCGACCCCGCAGGCGCGGGCGCAGCAACAGGAAGAGCACACCGGCCATCAGGGGCAGCAACAGCAGCACCAGGGGCACGCCGAAGCGCATCCACTCGACGAATCCGATGCCCGCCTGCGCGGCGGCGATGGCGTTGGGCGGGCTGCCCACCAGGGTGCCGATGCCGCCGATGCTGGCGCTGTAGGCCACGCCCAGCAGCACGAAGGCGCGTTCGCGTGGGCCCACGTCGTCGGCGCCGTCCTGTGTGTGCAGCAGGCCCAGCGCCATCGGCAACATCATGGCGGCGGTGGCGGTGTTGCTGATCCACATGGACAGCAGGGCGGTGAGGCCGAACAGCAGGCCCACCGCGAGTGCCCGGCGCCCGGCGGCCAGGCGCAACACGGCGTGCGCCAGCGCGCGGTCCAGGCCTTGTTGCTGCAGCGCCGCGGCCAGCGCAAAGCCGCCCAGGAACAGAAAAATGATCGGGTGGGCAAACGAAGCCAGGGCCTCGCGCAGGGACATGAGTCCCGCGACCACCGCCAGCAGCGGCACCAGCAACGCGGTCACGCTCAGGTGCAGCGCCTGCGTCATCCACAGGCCGCCAATCAGGGTGAACAGGGCCAGGCCCGCGCGCAAGGCCTCGGGGCCGGGCGTGGCCTGGTGCACGCCGCCGGCCAGCGCCAGGCAGGCGATGGCGCGAATCGTCGGAGAAAGGGCAGACAGGGATCCCGAGGCGGTCATGGTCTGTTTCGGGGCGCGTTGGCGCGGTGTTCGGGGTGCGCCCGCTGTCGAGACCGCGGGCGTTTCATTATCACCAGCCTCAGCCCTCCGGCGCCGACGCTGGGTGGTACGGTTGGGCAGGGTGGCTGGATGCCGTATTTTTACAGAGCATATGCTTGTTAAAAATAAGATGGGCTGATATGGTTGCGCCCCATGGACACCGACAACGCCCAGCCTTCCGAGACCGACCAACCCCGCCGCTCCCGTGGCAGACCCCGTAAATCCGAAGACGAACGCGACGACGGCAACCGCCGCCAGGCCCTGATGCGCGCGGCGGCGAAGCTGTTTCGCCAGTACGGATTTGCCGCGACCAGCACGCGCGACATCGCCACAGCCGCCGGCATGCGGTCGGGTTCGCCCTTCTACCATTTTGAAAACAAGGAAGCCCTGCTCGCCGGCGTGATGCACGAGGGCATGCAGAGCGCGCTGCGGCGCCAGACGGCGGCCATGGACGGCGCGGCCGCGGCGGGCGCTGCGGCCGGGCAGACGCTGAGCGCGCGCGAGTGCCTGCGGGTGCTGGTGCGCAACCACCTGGAGGTTCTGCTCGGACCCGACAGCGATTTCATCCCGGTGATGTTGTACGAATGGCGTTCGCTGTCCGAGGCGCAGCGCAGCGAAGTCAACCGCCTGAAAGCCGACTACGAAGCGGCCTGGGTGCCGGTGCTGCGGGCGCTGCACGCCAGTGGCGAGCTGAAGGGTGAGCCGGGGCTGGCGCGGCTGATGCTGTTTGGTGCCTTGAACTGGTCGGTACAGTGGTTCGATCCGGACCGCCAGGCTTCGCTGGACGACCTGACGCAGACCACGCTGTTGCTGTTTCTGAAGGACATCGCATGAAGGCGGGTTACCGTTCCGTGTTTGCGCCGGATCTGCTGGCCGGGCAGGTGGTGCTGGTCACCGGTGGCGGATCGGGCATCGGCCGCTGCACCGCGCACGAACTCGCCAGCCTGGGGGCCCATGTGGTGCTGGTGGGGCGCAAGCCCGACAAACTGCAGGCCACGGCGGACGAGATCGTGGCCGATGGCGGACACGCAAGTTTCCACGCTTGCGACATCCGGCAGGAAGACGCGGTGCGCCACATGGTCGCGGCCACCGTGGCCGAACACGGCCGCATCCACGGCTTGGTGAACAACGCGGGCGGCCAGTACATCACGCCGCTGGAACAGATCAGCGCCAAGGGCTGGCAGGCGGTGATCGACACCAACCTCACCGGCGGTTTTCTGGTGGCGCGCGAGTGTTATCTGCAGAGCATGCAGGCGCAGGGTGGCGCCATCGTCAACATTGTGGCCGACATCTGGGGCTCGATGCCGGGCATGGGCCACAGTGGCGCGGCGCGCGCGGGCATGGTCAGCTTCACCGAAACCGCGGCACTGGAGTGGGCGAAGAGCGGTGTGCGTGTGAACGCGGTCGCGCCGGGCTACATCGCTTCGAGCGGCATGGACCATTACCCGCCCGAGGCCGGGGCGATGCTGCGCGAGATGCGCGACACCGTGCCGGCCGGGCGTTTCGGCAACGAGGCGGAAACGTCGGCGGCCATCGTGTTCCTGCTCTCGCCCGCGGCCAGCTTCATCAGCGGCGCGGTGCTGCGCGTGGACGGAGCACGGCCGCAGGTGCGCATGGGCTGGGGGCAGGTGGCGGCACCGGTGGACGTGCAGGGGCGTGATGCGGTGAAGCCGTTTGAGGGATTTCACCGGTATGTGACGCCCAAGGTGTTTCAGACATGAGCTTTCAATCCAGCTTCAATCCCCACAGCGAGCAGGCCGCGCAACGCCGCGAAGCCATGCTCGCGCGCATCGCCCAGCTGCGTGCCCTCGAAGACCGCGCCGCCCAGGCCTCGGCGAAATCCCGGCCGGTGTTCGACAAACGCGGCCAGTTGCTGCCGCGCGAACGCATCGGCCTGCTGCTGGACCCGGGCGCGCCGTTCCTGCCGCTGTGTTCGCTCGCCGGTTTTCTGCAGGACAGCAAGGACCCTGAAAAGTCCGTGCCCGGCGGCGGCGTCGTGGCCGGTATCGGCTTCATCAACGGCGTGCGCTGCATGGTGGTGGCGAGCGATTCGGGGATCGAGGCCGGTGCGATCCAGCCGCGCGGTCTGGAGAAGATCCTGCGCGTGCAGGCGATCGCGCTGGAACAGAAGCTGCCCTTCGTGCACCTGGTGGAAAGCGCGGGCGCCAACCTCACCAAATACCAGGTTGAGGGCTTCGTGCTCGGCGGTGCGCTGTTCCGCAACCTCGCGCGCCTCTCGGCCGCCGGCCTGCCGGTGATCACGGTGCAGCACGGTTCGGGAACGGCGGGTGGTGCCTACATGCCCGGCCTGAGCGACGTGGTGATCATGGTGCGCGGGCGCTCGCGTGCCTTTCTCGCCGGGCCGCCGCTGTTGATTGCGGCCACTGGCGAGGTGGCGACCGAAGAGGAACTGGGTGGGGCCGAGATGCACACGGGTGTGTCGGGGTTGGGCGAGTACCTGGCGGAGGATGACCGGGAGGCGCTGGGCTTGGCTCGGCAGGTGGTGGGGCAGTTGGGTTGGGTGGCGTGGGCCCTCACCCCAGCCCGCCCACCCCTCCACGAAGCCGACGACCTGCTGTCCCTCATGCCCCCGCACCACCGAGAACCGGTCGACATGCGCGAAGTCCTGCTGCGCATCGCCGACGCCTCCGACATCCTCGAATTCAAACCCCTCTACGGCGCCGCCACCGTCTGCGCGCAGGCGCGCATCGGCGGCCATGCGGTGGGCCTCATCAGCAACAACGGCCCGATCGACGTGGCCGGCGCCAACAAGGCCACGCACTTCATCCAGTGGATGTGCCAGCTCGGCCACCCGCTCATCTACCTGCAGAACACCACCGGCTACATGGTCGGCAAGGAGAGCGAGCAGGCCGGCATGATCAAACACGGCAGCAAGATGATCCAGGCCGTGACCAACGCCACCGTGCCGCAGATCACCATCCAGTGCGGGGCGTCGTTTGGCGCCGGCAACTACGGCATGTGCGGCCGTGGCTACGCGCCGCGCTTCCTGTTCAGCTGGCCCAACGCACGCACCGCGGTGATGGGCGGCGAGCAGGCCGCGCGCACCATGCGCATCGTGGCCGAAGCCGGCATGGCGCGCAAAGGCCTCCCGACCGACACGCCCGAAGTGAAGGCGCAGATGCAGGCGCAGTTTGACCAGATCGTTCACGTGTTCGAAAGCCAGGCCGACGCGTTCCACACCAGTGGCCTGGTGCTCGACGACGGCGTGATCGACCCGCGCGACACCCGCGCGGTGCTGAGCTTCTGCCTCGACACCTGCGCCGAAGCGGCGGCGCGCCAGCCCAGGCCGATGCAGTTCGGCGTGGCGCGCATGTGACCCCACACAACAGGAGACAAGACATGCAGTTCACCCACGAACACCGCGAAATCCAGGCCACGCTCAAGCGCTACATCGACGAGCACATCAACCCGCATGTGGACGAATGGGAGGCCGCCGAGATCTTCCCTGCGCACGAAGTCTTCAAAGGACTCGGCCAGCTGGGTCTGCTGGGACTGACCAAGCCCGAGGCGTTCGGGGGCGCGGGGCTGGATTATTCGTACAGCCTGG